>Ga0075030_100006179_pt1 | contig 10728 bp, 8 predicted proteins | sample LitLauG_LLR_2012_FD_71393 | JGI IMG/M metagenome (GOLD analysis project Ga0075030, IMG submission 71393) | Freshwater sediment microbial communities from Pennsylvania, USA - Little Laurel Run_MetaG_LLR_2012 | ecosystem: Environmental > Aquatic > Freshwater > Creek > Sediment | place: USA...
TGGGGTGGAAACAGGCCAACGGCGCCCTGCGCGACATGGTTTGTCGCGGGTTGCTGCTAATGCTGGAGCGGGCCGGAGAGATCGAGTTGCCGCCCGTACGCCGCCACATCCGCGGGCAGTGCCGGACGGGGCGCCCGCGGCCGGAAGCGGTATGGATCGACATGACTCCGCTGGCGATGCCGCTGCAGGAGTTGGGCCCGGTGGAGATCCAACCGGTGCGGCGCACCGCCGATGAGCCTCTATTCAACAGCCTGATGGAGCAGTATCACTACCTCAGCTATGAACAACCGGTCGGCGAGCACCTGAAGTATCTGGCGTTGGCGCAGGGCCGTCCTATCGCGTGCCTGGCGTGGAGTTCCGCGCCGCGGCATCTAGGCAGCCGCGACCGCTACATCGGCTGGAGCGCGGAAGCCCGGCGTCGGAACATCCGTTTCATTGCTTATAACACGCGCTTTCTGATTATGCCCTGGGTGCGTGTCCCGCATCTGGCGTCGCATATCCTGGGAAAGGTGAGCCGCACCCTGTCCGATGACTGGGAACGGATGTACAGCCATCCGGTTTACTTTGCGGAAACCTTCATCGATCCTGGACGGTTTCGCGGAACCTGCTACCGGGCGGCCAACTGGCAACTGCTCGGGCTGACCACCGGGCGCGGCAAAGACGACCAGACCAACAAGCCCAACCGCCCCATCAAGGAAATCCTCGGTCTGCCTCTGACGCCCCGTTTCCGCCAGTTACTCAGCCAGTTATGAAAACGCCACCCCGCCCCCGCATGGATGTGAATCTGGAAGAACTGGACCAGATCATCGACGGCGGCATGCGCGCACCGCTGAGCGAATCCGACGGAGAAAAGCTGAAAGCGGTGTTGCACATTCTGGCCGAACGGGCGAAGCCCAGGTGGCGGACAACAGAGAAAACCCGCGCGGTGTTGCCGCAGACTCCCAGTTCTGAGCCGGTCGCAGAGAAGCCATCGGCGGAGGGGGAGAGTCAGCCGGCTGGACATGGGCGCAATCGAGCCACCCGGTTTACCGGTGCGCGGACCGTTACGGTGCAGCACGCAACACTCCACCACGGAGACCCCTGTCCGGAGTGCGGCGTGGGCAAGGTCTACCGCCAGAAGGAACCCAAAACGCTGGTGCGGATTGTGGGGTGGCCCCCGTTGGAGGCCACCCGGTACGAGATGGAGCGCCTGCGCTGTAACGGCTGCGGGGAGGTGTTCACGGCAGGAGAACCCGTGGAGGTGGGCGCGGAAAAGTATGACGAGACAGCGGCGGCGATGATCGCGCAACTCCGGTATGGCAGCGGCGTGCCATTCAAACGATTGGAGCGGCTGGAGGGGAATCTCGGGATCCCGCTGCCGGCAGCCACGCAATGGGGAGTCGCCCTGAAAGCGGCACTGGGTCTGGGGCCGGCGTATGACGAGTATATTCGGCAGGCGGCGCTGGGCGAGGTGATGCACAACGACGACACGGGCATGCGCATTCTCAAACTGGCAAGGGAACCGGCTGACCCTCGCACGGGTATCTTCACCAGTGGGATCGTCTCAATTGGCCCGGGCTGGAAAATCGCACTATACTTCAGCGGCGCCAAACATGCGGGAGAGAATCTGGCCGAGGTGCTGAAGCGGCGCCCACCGGGGCTGGCTCCCTTGATTCAGATGTGCGATGCGCTGTCGTGGAACACTTCCCATCTGCCGGAAGGGGTGGAACGCCTGCTGGCCTACTGTATGTCGCACGGAAGACGCCAGTTTGTGGAAGTAGCAGAGAACTTTCCAGAGGAATGCCGTTATGTGCTGGAGACGCTGGGCGGCATCTGGCACCATGACGCGCTGGCGCGCGAGCAGAAGCTATCGCCGGACGAGCGCCTGCGTTTCCATCAGGAGCACAGTGGCCCGCTGATGAAAACCCTGCATGATTGGATGGAAGCGCAACTGGAGGAACGGAACACGGAGCCAAACTTTGGGCTGGGGAAGGCCATCCGGTACATGCTTCGCCATTGGACGCCGCTGACTCTTTTCCTTCGCGAACCAGGGACCCCGATCGATAACAATCTGGTCGAGAGAATTCTGAAAAAGGCCATCTTGCACCGAAAAAACTCACTGTTCTACAAGACGCTGAATGGCGCCAGAGTCGGCGATTTGTTCATGAGTCTGATTCACTCCTGCGAACTGAACGGGGCCAATCCGTTCGACTATCTCACCGAACTGCTGCGGCACGCCGAGGAGTTGAAGCGCAACCCATCGGGGTGGATGCCTTGGAATTACCGCGAGACGCTGGCGCTGCTGGCAAGGCCCGCCGCCGCGTAATATCATGATTCCTTCCTGGCCGAAAAGGATCGACTGCGGCCAGGCAATAGTCGTACCCGCGAAAGATGCTGAAGGCCCCTGTTCGCCTGAACCACCTCAGAGGGGGTTTTCGGCCATGTCAGGAATATCGGCGGGCCAATCCCTTCTCAACCAAACCTGCTGGCCAGTGTCTTCCACGATTGCGCTTTCCCAAGCCGCCCGCCTCCCGTATCGTCCGTAGGGTGGTTTTCGGCGTCGGGAAATCGGCCTGAAGGGGTATGGCTTCAGTGGAATCTCTTCGATCTCAAAATGGTATCGATTCACGGGCCCCCACTCCGCGACGGGCTTTCGAAGCAGATTGGCCAGTGCGACCCGAGCTGCTTTTGCAGAGCGCCAAAAACGCCGACCTTGACTCGGAATGCCTTCCCAGGTCGATTTGGAACGACGATCGTGAAAAACGATTTGAAATCGGACTGGAATAGGGTCCGGAATTTCTAGGACGATACAGCGGTTCCTGTGGTAATTGCTTTGATCACGTTGGGCTTTTCGAAAAGCGGAGAGTGCAGACTGAGCATCTTCCGCGCGGTGGGGAACGGCCCAGACAAGCCGACCAGATCGGTTTCGTTCGGATGTAAGTACGCTACCTCAAACATGGGCTCTCCGATCCCGGGACCTGTCCACACATCGACAGAAATGGAAAGACCCTTTAGCGGCCCGGTTTCCGACTCGTCCTATCGAGAGGACACGGAGCAAAACGCACAGCTGCCGAAAGCTCACAGTTGTCATTGAAACCACCCTCTTTTTCGGAACTGGTCAGCGACTTCCTGAACCAGATGCTCCGATGAATCAAGATCGAGCGCGCGACGAAGAGCTATCAGGGCTTTCTCCCGGTACCCTTCGAGCGCCTCAAGCCATGCAAGTCCGGCCCAGGCGAATGCCTGCTGATCGCGCATAGAAAGCGAGGCATAAAGCAGGCTGCGTGCCTGCACCAGAGCCGACACGTTCACCTGCTCACCCCGTTCGAGCGCCAAAGTCTCGGTGCGGATCGAACGTACGGCATCTGTTGCAAGATTCACATTCGGCGCCGTTGCTGATTGGCTGCGGAAAAACGTCAGAGAGCTTAACTTGAGCACATTGTCGGGATCTAGAGTCAATGCTCGCTCGGCCATTGAAATCGCCCGCTCACCCATTCCGCAGCAATAGAAGGCTTGGGCTGCCAGAACCAGAAACCTCGGCTTGTCGGGATACAACTGAATCATGATCTCGGCATTCTCCAGTGCTCGTGCTTTAAGTTCGGGTGTTATAGCAGTATCTTTTCTATCGAGTATCCCAACGAAACACTCACCGCGAAGATTGAGAATAGTTTGTAACGGTGTTGGACGTTCACCGAAGAACACAATGTTAGAGGTAATGTGAGTCCATTCAGCAACATATTCATTGTCGATCGCTTTGAGTCTGCTAACGGCAGCTTCAACTCCGCTTGGCAGGTCAAGTATCCGATCGACAATCTCGAGAGCCTCGAAATCATTGTCGTTCTTGTAGAGCACCTCGGCCCTGAGAAGTTCAGACAGAGAGCCTTCCCAACGAAGCAGCGGTTTGGCGTCAGACATCGCTGCATCGCCTTGAGCAGACTGACCTTCTTTCGTGAATTGTGACTCGGTTGTCGTATCAAGATCCTGAACAGGGTTGAGCTTTAGCCACTGCCACACCAAATCAAGATCGGACAGGTGATCCTGGATGCTAGAATTTACACCCCACACGCGTATCAGTTCACGCTTCAAACTTGCTGTCTCGCCGACGCTCTGCCATACCGACTTCAGAAAGCGAAGATCCATTCTGCTTTTGAGGAGCTTTATGTCATGAGCGGAGAGCGGCAAATCGACGGACGGAGTAACGCTAATCTTAACGTTTATGTTCTTTGTGCTCTCGCTTGATATCGCTTTCACCAAAATATCCGCGGAGTTGAGCATCTTTCGCAACTCAAGAAGCCGCCCCTGGCGGAGACAATCAGACGCGTCTCTAAGCCAAGTGCGGAACGCGTGAGCAGCACGGGATTCTCTAATCGCGAGAGCATTTTCGATCAGTTCATTGGGTTTTCCATCGCGCGTGCGCCTAAGTACCATTGACAACAATCCAGGAACATGAAAATCACAAACCAATTCGCCGAGCTGTGCATTGACCTGCTCTCCCAGTTGCTGCCGCGCAGTTTCGATCAAGCTGATAGGGTGCCGAGCGACCGTAGTCGCGCCTCTCGAAAGCCAATCATCAAATGCACTAAAGGGTGCCCTGAAGGCATGCGGGAGGTAACCAACTCCTAATTGAGATGCCACGGCCTGATGGAAGAAAGCTCCCGAGGCGAGTATAAGGGCCGTCGTGGGAACGATGCTGCGGGCATCAAACCCGCCAAGACTAGCCAGCTCGTATTCGCCGAGATTTAAACTCTGTATGCCAATTTTGAAGTCTTTAGCCAGTTGTTGATGCTTTGCTGACAACTCGATCCATTTGTGATCCGCAGCGTGATAGTGTCTTGCGCTGCGGATCATCAGGCCTTCCATCTCCATGGACTCGAGCGTCCTTAGATAAGTGATAAAGTGCTCACTGCGGGCACACGCGACAGAGCGCTCCCGAACATGCCGTGTGATGATTTCTCGCTCCTGCGGCCTTATATCCACCATCGTCACGACCTCGTTAAGATCTCTTGGGAGAGTGGCGAGCCATCGATCCGTGAAATCGCTTTGGACATACACGCGATCAAACAGAATCAGGGCGTCGATAATAACTGACAATCCACAAATCTCGGCAATAGCTGACGCGTTTACACCTTCGTTGAGTGGGATCCAGATCTCATTGTCGTCGGCAAGCCTAAACAATCTAGAGGCCATGAAGAAAGAGAGGTTGTCGACCAAGATCGCGGATTCCCCTGTCCCATCGTGCTCGCCAAGGATAACCCTTTCGACAGGTCCGCCGAAAAAGCTAGAGGCAATCCTATACCAACGTCCCATTGTGCCGGTCCTCTCGACGACTCTACAACGTTGAAAACAGACGGTGGCGCAACATACGATGGATGATTTTTGCTTCGCGTCACCAGAAATGCGCACATGCATTTGGGATGACAGCCAATCTGTCTTGGAACAGGCTGCGAATTCCGCAGGTTCGCGTCCTGTAGGAGCCGTATGGAGGAACCCCGTTCCCACCAAGCACGGTCATGCCCGTTGACATTTTCGGTGAAGTGGGTCGCAATGGTCCCCGATTCTGCGGGTTTTTCCATGGACGACGCTATTTTCGCTGATTTTGAAAGGGAGATCCTTCGGGATCGAACCGGGGCGGGCCTGGCTCACGCGCGGCAGACTGGTAAACGGCTGGGTCGGCCGGCCACCGCGGCCGTACACGCTGCGGAAATCCGGGAACTGCACCGCGCCGGCATCAGCAAATCTGAGATCGCCCGCCGCGTACAGGTCGGGCGCACGTCAGTCCGCCGAATCTTGGGAGTGAAGTTATGAAGCGGCCCAAGCGAGACCCGATCCGAGACGACCGCATCTACAACGAAGCCATCGTCGATGCCCGCCCGGAGGAGCAGGCCATGAGCTGGTACTACTATCTGGAAGGCAAGATCACTTTCCCGTTCCGGGCGAGGTGTGCTGCGGCGAACGCCGTTTCGCCACTCCGCAAGGGTGGAACAGTCGAAGTCTTACGCATGGCTGTTGAGGACGCGTGTGAGCACGACATGCTCGTGCAAATCCGTTGGCAGGGGCGGAAGATGGCCGTTCCTGTTTCGCAACTCGAAGCCATCAACCCAGACGATCCACCCAGCAGGCCATCAGCGACTGGCATTACTGGGTTGCCCAAGGCTACTCCCTGTAATCTACGCACGGCCACCGAAAGCTCACTTAAGTCGGATGAAGAGAAGCGTCAATCGAGCCAGGCTGTTACCCTGGGATGGCCGTCAGCAATTCCAAGAAATAGAGACTGGCTGTTGGTCGCTGTCTCGTGTTTGGCAGCACTAGGGTGCCGGTTGTGTAAGCCCGCTTCGCGTTTTCCCCCGGCCTCGCAGAATAGATCCCCATAAACGCCCATGGCACAGCCGATCCGGACATCACGTTCGCGGCTCATCAGAGTTGCGATGCCGACTTGGCGGTACGAATCCGATCACACTCTCAACTCAATTTACTGTCAGAATTTGGTCACCAATCAGCGCCATTACTTCGACGTCAGTATCGGCAAATGTCGCCGCTGCGTTGGCCAATGTCTCGGCCGCCCATGCTTTTGATGTGGCTAGCACAAAACGCCCGGCACCGAGCAGCAATGACGCCTCCTTGTATTTCGCGAGACTGCGACGCTCCCGCTTTCCACCGCCCTCACTTTTCTCGGTCGTTTTCGCCTCGCCTATCGTGAGCGTGCCCTCGCAAATACAACACAGGTCAACCTCAATGAATGGATGGTCCGCCCCCGCCTTCCAAAGCTCCATTTCATCGACGTATGAGAAACGGGGGGTCTTTCTTCGGAGGTAGTCCAGCGTTAGCAGTGGCACATGCATATCGTTCCGGAGGCCCTGAAAGGCAATCTCATCAAGTTTGTAATACCAGACTGGCTCGGGTTCCTTAAGCGACTGCTGGCTCAGTATTGTTTGTCGTCGTCCGCATCTCTTGCAGCCAAAATCGTCGGCGACGTCGCGCACTCAGAACCAATCCGCTGTGCGGCAATATTGACACTTTAGAAGTGTGCCCCGCTGTAAGACGCCACACCGCAGAAGCCGATCTATCAACTCCACCCCTTCCGACGCATTTCCGATAACTGCGCTGATGTCAGCGAGTCGCAGGTAGCGTCTGCCGTCCGAGGCAAGGTACTTCCCGACTGCCTCAGTGTTCCTGTCTTTTCGGTATTCGCACAGCACTGCGAAATACCGAGGTTCACGGAGCAGTGCAGCGGCATATTCCAGGCCACCCATTTTCAGCACCAGATCGCGTGTGAAGAAACCTTTGTCCGAGGGTCTACTCGTCAACGCCGCCGCTTCCGCAAGTCGTCGAAAAACGCGTTCTCCGCTTGGGACGTTGAGATTGGGTCGGACGAGGATCGTATCGACGTCTCCGCCGAAGTACGCGACATTCGGACAGAAATAGCAGAGACCCTGCCTACCTGAACGAGCACCCTGGCTGCCGAGGGTGGGATGGACGATGAGCCACTCGCCTAATGCTGGATGGCGAGGATACGCCACGCCATCTACTCTCAGCTCTGTGATCCAGCGGAACTCGTACGGCGTTATGGTCGTGAACCCCTTCGGCTTCGGAGTCGGGAAGAAGCCAGCCACCTTCCCTTCGGTAACGTGTTGCGTCGTAGGAACTCCGAAATTATCTGTGTTGAAGACGACCCTCGGCTGGGCCAAGGCGTCCCCTATGCCTTGCACGAACCGCCCTGCCTTGATCTGGCCCGATCGTACAATCTCAGCCAAGTGGTCCCTGACGGCTTCAACCTGGGACTGGCCCAACGAGAAACTCAAGAACTCGACATTCCTGCGCCGAACAATGCCGACATTGTTGTGAAGCGCGTGTGCAAAAAGAGCCGCATATCGCTCCCACGGCTCAAACACGGGAACATTGCCTGGGGCCCGGGAACGTGCGACCTTGTTGGCCTCGATCCAGTCCGGCAGAAGCCAGCACACACCAGGTCGCATCCGCGCCAGATTGAAATACAGCGCAAAATCCTGCGGTTCTGCCCCCACTACTACAACAGCGGGAAGTTTCCAGCTCTTCTCATCGAGGGACCGGTACTTGCCAAGCCCTGTCAGCGTGAAACGGAAGGGGCTGTTGGTGATAAAGGGTCGCTCGGTCCGATTGTCGAAGTCAAACTGCGCGTCGACCAACGAAAAGACGTCGCCTTCCTCAAACACGGAAGCCTCGATATCTACTCCACACGCTTTGATCTTGTCGGCGTGCTCGGTATACGTGCCGCCCAAAACCGACTCAACCCACAGAGGCGGTACACGCGGCGCTTTGGTTTCGGTCACGATGAGGCGAGTAGGATGCGCGCCGTAGGGCATAACCGTTGACAGGGCGGTTAATGGATAGCTGGGCTCCGTTCGCGCCCAAAGCCTGGTCTCAACTACTGTGTCCTCATGGAAAAATGGCGCGAGGCGGGCTTTTAGCTGTTTCTGGAGCTCAGGCCTGGTATGGAGTTCTGACCACGTAGCCCGTTCCATTGCCCTATCGATCTCGACGCGGGCTTCGTTAGTGGCAGGCTGATCGGCATAGGTTCTAGACATTTCGGCTCGCAGCCTCTCCTCGTAGATCTCCGGCGAGGCAATCTTCAGGTCGAGACCCTGCTTGTGGTACTCGCAAATGTAGTCGGCATCAAAAGTCTTTAGAACATCCCAGAAGACGGTCTCGATCCTCGTACCGTCGGTTGGAATGATCACGCTATGCTCGCCGCCCCACAAGGAACAAAGGCACTCAATGATGCGGCGACACGTTTCCTGCCAGTACGTGTCTCTCTCGTCGAACAGAACGGCGATTCGTGCGGGCCGCACCCCCGCGAAAACGGTTCGGAATTCCGCTTTATCCATCCCAGGGGATAGTAGCATCGCGCCATCTCGGCGTGCCGGCTCGGCTGCCAGCGTCATATTAGTCCCGACAAACGCCCATGGCACAGCCGATCCAGCCGGCAACTGGTTGCCATCCATCGGAGTTGGGATGCCGACTTCTCGGGAGTGATCCGGAACGAGCAGAAATCGCGCCGATTCGGAGAAGACTGAACCCCGACCAGCCTTCACACTCAATTAGAAAGATCGACTGTATAGTTCCCCGCGCGCGGAGGTGTTGCGATCACATCAAAGACTTGAAATGATGAGAGTTCGCCCGTCCGATGCCCGAAGACATTTCGCATGAGCACCATTATGTGCCGCGCTGGTATCAAAAGCGCTTCCTGAGTGCTGGCGTAGATAAACTCTTTTATCTTGACCTGAAGCCGGAAACGGTCGTGATCGACAAGAACAGATCGTACACGAAACAGGCGCTCCGCATAATGTATCCGGCAGAATGCTTCTGGCTCGAAGACATGTACATGCTTCGGTTCGGCCAGCAGATCACCGACATTATTGAGAAGCGCTTCTTTGGAACGGTAGATGCGCGCGGTCACAAATCCGTACAGTTCTTCGGGGTTGACGCAATTGACTATAGCGGGCTTAATGCTGCCTACACTGGGCTTCTGGCTTTCATCGCGGCACAGCGGTTGCGGACACCTCGTGCTTTGGACTGGCTCCGAAAGCAGGCGGGCGTTCAGGATCAAAACCGTACGCTACTGACGATGCGGCAAATGTTCGAAGCATACAACGCGATGTGGATGGAGGGAATATGGGAGATCGTAACTGCAGGGAATTCGCCAACGAAGTTCATCATCAGCGACGATCCGGTGACATCTTTCAATCGACAGATCTATCCGGGTGAACTGCCCTATCCTGGCGGCGATGATTTTCCAAAGGTTGGCACGCGCACTATCTTTCCACTGAGTTCAGATTCTTGTCTGATCATCACTCACTTGCAGCTCATTCGTAATCCCCGGTGCAAACCCCTCGAAACGCGCGTGAACGCCCGCCTCTTTGGCACCACCGTGGGCTATCTTGTCGGAATTCAGCATGGCCGCGAGCTTGACGAGGGTGAGGTTTTGCGAATCAATCACATCCTGAAATCTCGCGCGACCAAATTTATAGCGGCCGGAAGGAAAGAGTATCTATATCCGGAGCAAAGATTGGGCAAGGTCGATTGGGCGAAGATAGATGATGATTGGTTCCTCTTGCCGAACTTGTGGAAAGTCCATTTCACAACCGGGATCATGATGGGCATGAACGATGGGCGCCGCATCTCGATTGATGAGTACGGTCGCAATCCGAGGAATCCAGGGTATCAGGATGAGCGGAGACGGATGAAGGAGCACGAAACGTTTGAGGTAGCTAAGCGTGAGTGGGCGAAGAAGCGTCTCGGGAAGCCGTTCGCACAGACGTTAGAAGTGGGACACGAAAATGGCTTTTACGACCGGCTCGTTCGCCAATACTTGCAGGATGAGGGGCTGCTGCCCCGTGAAGTTGAGCCGGAATCGGTAGAAGGCGGGACGGCACGGTGAAGACGGATAATTGCGCGTTATGTGGAAAGCTGCAGAAACTTCATGAAAGCCACTTTCTTCCGAGGGGGCTATATAAACTTCTGCGAGCATCTACAACGACTAACGACAACCCGGTCCTAATGTCCCGACGAATATCTATTCAGAAGTCCTTTCAGATGAAACAGCCGCTTCTTTGCAGCGCATGCGAGCGGCGGTTTAGTGAAAACGGCGAGGCGTATGTAATTCCGTTGCTGAAGCAGCGAAATTCGTTTCCGCTGCTGGACCGGTTGAAAGTGGCCCTTCCACTTTATGTAACGCATGAGAACGCAGCGTTCGTTGTCCAGTCCGTTGGTCTC
>Ga0075030_100006181_pt1 | contig 10727 bp, 6 predicted proteins | sample LitLauG_LLR_2012_FD_71393 | JGI IMG/M metagenome (GOLD analysis project Ga0075030, IMG submission 71393) | Freshwater sediment microbial communities from Pennsylvania, USA - Little Laurel Run_MetaG_LLR_2012 | ecosystem: Environmental > Aquatic > Freshwater > Creek > Sediment | place: USA...
AAGGCGGGGATCTCGGCCGCGGTGCTGGGTGAAGGAACGGCGCGACCGGCTTCCAGACGCCGTAGTCTGAGAATGAACGTAGTTCCCTGCCCTGGCTTGGAGCGGGCCCAGACTTTTCCATCGTGCGCCTGCACAATCTGGTAGACGATGGCGAGACCGAGTCCGGTGCCGCCTTCGAAATTGGACTGGAAGGGCTCAAAGATTTTTTCGATCTGCTGCGGGCTCATGCCGGCGCCGGTGTCGGCAAATCCGATTTGCCAGTTCTCGCCGAGGGATTCGACGGAGACGGTGAGCGAGCCTCCGCCTTTCATGGCGCGAACGGCGTTCTCGCAGATATTCCAGAAGACTTGCTTGATCTTGTCGCCGTCGGCGAGGACGTAGGCGCTGGGAATCAGGAAATTGCGCTGGATCGTGATGCCGGTTTTCTCGGCAGTCATGCGGTGATCCATGAGGGTGAGCGTGTCCTCGACCAAGGGGATGAGGTCGACTTTGTCGAAGCGATATTGCTTGGTGCGCGAGTAGGCGAGGAAGTCGGTGATGATGCTATTGAGGCGCTGCGACTCGCGAGTGACGATGTCGAGCAGGCGACGATGCTCTTCGTTCATCTCGGGGACACCGGAGAGCATGCTCACGGAACCGGCGATCGAGGTAAGAGGATTGCGGATTTCGTGGGCGATCGCGGCAGCGAGGCGTCCGACGGCGGCGAGGCGATCCTGTACGCGGACTTCGCGCTCCAGGCGGCGAATTTCAGTGAGATCGTCAAAGGCGTAGACGAAGCCGCTGTCGGATTGGCCGGGAACACTGAGAGCGGCAACACGGACGCGGAACGTCTTGCGGAATTTGGTAGCGCCGTCAAAGCGCACTTCGGCGTGCTGCGATTCGACGCCGGGTAGTGGATCAAGGAACAACTGACTTACGGAAGTGCCGATCAGGTCGACAGCCGGGCGCTCAAGAAGCTTTTCGGCGGCAGCGTTGACCAGCGTGATGCGCCCGTCGAGGCCGGTGGTGATGAGTCCGCTGCTGATGGAGTGAATGATGTTTTCGTGCAGCGCCTGGAGGTTCTCGAGAGCGCCGCTGGTGTCTTTGAGCTGCACCCGGGCCTGCCGCAGCTTCTGCGTGAGCAGTCCCGCGAGATACGCGACCAGCAGGAAGGCGAAGAGGTTCACGAAGATGATCGCCTGCAGCGCGGTGAAGCTCGGATGCGTGTTGGAGTATGACGGTATGACTTCGAAGTAAGCGAGTTCGAGGACGGTGCCGTAAAGGATGAACGCGAGGGCGGCGACGAGCTGAGCCCAAATGCGCGGCAACATTACGGTGGCGACGATGATCGCCAGGGGATAGAGAAAGTTGAGGGAGCTATCCCAGCCGCCGGTCTCGTGGATCACAAGGGTGACGAGTACCAGGTCGGTGAGGACCTGGATCACGGCTTGAAGGCGATGCTCCTGCCAGAAAGACAGCAGGAGAACGTAGAACAGAGAGATGCTGAACCAGAACAGGATAGTGCTGAGGAACAGGCGCATCGGCAGCAGAGACGGAGTGAACTGCGCGACGGCCAACTCGATCGCGAGCAGAAGGCTCAGGATGAAGATCCGGACCTTTACCAGCCAGACTAACCAGTTACGCTCGTCGAAGGAGGGTTGCATGGACGCAATGTTTTAAAGTTTCAAGGTTCCAAAGTTTCAAAGTCTGAGGTTTCAAAGTTTCAGATTTCACGGAAGCAGGTAGCGCTCCCCGGGGCAGCTTTGAAACTTTGAAACCTTTTCACTTTGAAACCTGCTTTATCCAGACAGCTTGGCGATCATGGCGAACAGCGGCATGTACAGCGAGATGACGATGCCACCGACGCTGACGCCCAGCATGGCAATGATCGCCGGCTCAAGCATGGCCAGCATGTCTTTGGTTGCCGCGTCGACTTCCTCTTCGTAGAAGTCGGCAATCTTCTGCAGCATGGAGTCCATGGCGCCCGTGGCTTCGCCGACACCAATCATCTGCGTAACCATGTTGGGGAAGACGCCGCACTCGCGGAGCGGGTCGACGATGGTGCGGCCCTCTTCGATGGCCTTGCGGACCTTCATCAGAGCCTCTTCAAGGACGGCGTTGCCGGAGGTGCGGGCGGTGATGCTCAAGCCTTCGAGAATGGGCACGCCGGAGGTGATCAGGGTGCCGAGAGTACGGGTGAAGCGGCCGACAGCGATCTTACGCAGCAGGAGGCCAAGCACGGGAAGGTGAAGGAGCATCTTGTCGAAGTAATATTTTCCGCGCGGGTGCTTCCGAATCTGCTTAATGCCGAAAACGAGGCCGATGCCGGCGACTCCGAAGATCCACCAGAAACTTTGCACGAAGGCGCTGAGGCCCATGACGATGCGGGTGGGCAGCGGCAGATCGACACCGAGTCCGGCGAAAAGGTTCGAGAAGATGGGCACGACCCACTTGAGCAGGGCGCCGACGATCAGCACAGCGATGGAAACGACCGCAACGGGGTAAATCAAGGCCGACTTCACCGCGGAGCGCAGGCGAACGGCTTTTTCGACGTAGGTCGCAAGGCGCTGCAGGATGATGTCGAGAATACCGCCCGTTTCACCAGCCTCGATCATGTTGGTGGTGAGGTCGTCGAACACGACGGGATACTGGCGCATGGCGTTGGCCAGAGTGGCGCCGCCTTCGACTGTAGTCCGGACGCCGGTCAAGGTCTTCTGGAAAGCCTGATTTTCCTGGTTGGCCGCGAGAATCTCGAGACACTGCACCAGGGGCAAGCCAGCGTCGATCATGACGGAAAACTGGCGAAAGAAGACCGCGATATCTTTGACCGAGACCTTGCCCGAGCCAAAAGTGGGCAGGGAGAATTCCTTGCCTTTTTCGCGGATCGCGCCGGGAGTAATGCGCTCGCGGCGCAGAGCCTGGGCGAGGGCCTGCTTGTTCGGCGCCATCCGTTCGCCGGAAATTTTTTGTCCGTTGGCGTCCTTGCCGGAAAATGTAAAGACTGGCATGGTTGTTAGCCTCTCCTTGCTGACCTGTGTGTCCGCGTACGAGAGCGTCCGGGACTCCACCTAATGCGTGTTTCGTTCGCGCAGCGTCTTCCTCAGTGCTTGGAAGGCGCCGCACCGCGGGCAAGGGTTGTGCCGGCCGTAGTCGGACGGCTCAACAGGCTTGCGCCGCGGTTGATCATTTCCTGTAACTCATCCACATTGCTGGACCGCGCCATGGCCACTTCGAGCGAAATCTGCTTCTGGAAGTAGGACGTAGCCAGCGCCTGGTTGAAGGTCTGCATGCCGAACTTCTCCTGCCCGGATTGCATGGACGAATAAATCTGGTGAATTTTGTCTTCGCGGATGAGGTTGCGAACCGCGGCGTTGGGCACCAGGATTTCCATGATCATGGCGCGGCCCTTGCCGTCGATGCGGGGCAGGAGGCTTTGGCACATGATGCCTTCGAGCACCAGCGAAAGCTGGGCACGAATCTGAGGCTGCTGGTGCGCGGGAAACACGTCGATGATGCGGTTGATAGTCGACGTTGCCGAGTTGGTATGCAAGGTCCCGAAGGTCAAGTGACCGGTTTCCGCGATGCGCAGGGCCGATTCGATGGTTTCGAGGTCGCGCATTTCGCCGATCAGCACGACGTCGGGGTCTTCACGAAGGGCGGCGCGGAGCGCGTCGGTAAAGCTCTTGGTATCGGCGTGGAGTTCGCGCTGGTTGACCACGCAGTTCTTGTTCATATGCACGAACTCAATCGGGTCCTCAATGGTGAGGATGTGGTCGTGGCGCTCGCTGTTGATCTTGTCGATCATGGAAGCGAGGGTGGTGGACTTACCCGATCCAGTCGGGCCGGTGACGAGAACAAGTCCACGCGGCTTGTCGCAGAGCTTGCTTACAACGGGCGCCAAGCCAAGTTGGTTGAACGATTTGATTTCGAATGGAATAAGACGGAAGACAGCGGCGGTGGCGCCGCGCTGGTTGAATACGTTGGCGCGGAAGCGGGCGAGTCCCTTCAAGCCAAAAGAGAAGTCGAGCTCGAGACTTTCTTCAAAGCGATGCTTCTGCGAATCGGTCATGACGCTGTAGGCCAACTGCTTGGTCTCGGCCGGCGTCATCTGCGGCAGGTCGAGCGGGACGAGGTGGCCGTGCACGCGGATCTGGGGCGGCGAGTTGGTGGTGATGTGCAAGTCGCTGCCGTTCATCTCCAGCATGCGTTTGAGCAGATCGCTTAACGACAAACCCATGGCAATATTCCTTCCGTATGGTTCCTAAACTCTTTTCACGTCGTTGGTCGTTTGTCCCTGGTCGTTGGCGAACAACGAAACGCCCAACGACCAACAACAGCTTTAATGAATCGTTTCTCGCGCGACTTCTTCGAGCGTAGTCATGCCGGCAGCAACCTTAATCAGGCCGCTGCGGCGCAACGTGATCATGCCGCGCTCAATTGCCTTCTTTTTCAATTCGACAGCGGAAGCGCCGACAAGAACGAGTTCGCGAATCTCGTCGTCGACTTCCATGACTTCATACAGACCGCAGCGGCCTTTGTATCCGGTGTTGTTGCAGACGCCGCAGCCTTTGCCTTTCTGAATTTTGATGGTCTTGGCTTCATCGGGCGGATAGCCCGCATCGAGGAGGGTCTGTACCGGAACCTCGACGGGCTCGATGCAGTCCTTGCAGATGCGGCGCACCAGACGTTGAGCGCAGATCAGATGGACTGATGTGGCCACGAGGAACGGTTCAATACCCATGTTCATCAAGCGGGTGATGGTCTCCGGAGCACCGTTGGTGTGAAGCGTGGAGAGAACGAGGTGCCCGGTGAGAGCGGCTTTGATCGCGATTTCGGCGGTTTCAAAGTCTCGGATTTCACCGACGAGGATAATGTTGGGGTCCTGACGGAGGAAGGATCGCAGGGCGGCGGCGAAGTTGAGGCCGATCTGCTCCTTCATCTGGACCTGGTTGACGCCGCCCAGCTGGAATTCGACTGGGTCCTCGGCGGTCATAATGTTGGTGTCGGGCTGGTTGAGGCGCGAGATCGAGGAGTAGAGCGTGTTGGTTTTGCCCGATCCCGTAGGCCCGGTGACGAGCACCATGCCGTAGGGTTTGAGAATGGCTTTTTCGAACTTGACCAGCGACTCGGACTCGAATCCGAGCTTGGTCATGTCGAGACGAAGGTTTTCCTTGTCCAGCAAGCGGAGCACGATCTTCTCGCCCCACAGCACGGGCAGCGTGCTGACGCGGAAATCGAGCTGCTTCTTGCGGCCGCCGATATTCATCTTCAGCATGATGCGGCCGTCTTGCGGGAGGCGCTTTTCGCTGATGTCGAGCTTCGACATGATCTTCAGACGGGAAGTGATGGCGTCTCTTAACTTCATCGGCGGCGACATGATGGACTGCAGCACGCCGTCAATACGGAAGCGGACGCGGAATTCCTTTTCGTAGGGTTCGATGTGAATGTCGCTGGCGCCGCGCTTGACCGCATCGCCGAGAATCACGTTGACGAGCTTGACCACAGGAGCTTCGTCGGCGGCCTTCTCGAGTTCCGAGAGCTCCATTTCCTGCTGTTCGGCCGCCAGTTCGACGTCGCTGTCGCTGAGTTCCGTCATCGACTGCATGACGGTTTCGAGATCTTCTTCCTTGGTGGCGCCGTAAGCCTTATCGATTCCCGTGAGGATGGAGCTTTCCGAAGCAACGACCGGTTCGATATTGAATCCGGTCATGAACTTAATGTCGTCCATGGCGAAGACGTTCGTCGGGTCGACCATGGCGATGGTGAGCGATGCGCCCACGCGGCTGAGCGGAAGAATCTGGTAGCGCTTGGCGGTCTCGAAGGGGATCAGCTTGACGACGGCCGGGTCAATTTCGAAGTACGAGAGGTTGATGGCGGGGACACCATATTGGCGCGAGAGGAAGTTGGTGACATCCTCGTCAGTCAAGAAGCCGAGCTTCACCAGGGCAGAGCCCAGGCGACAGTTCTGCTCTTTCTGAGTCTTCGTCGCTTGTTCCAACTGCTCTGGGGTGATGATCTTCTCTTTGACGAGAAGGTCACCCAGCCGTTGAGACATTGGTCGATCTCCTATCCACGCGGATGGAACGAACGCCTGAAATTTGTGCAGACGTGGCGCGAGCGAGCTGCCCATCATTGGGAGAGAGTGCAGTTCGATCGCGTTGACATAAATTGTCAACGCAAGTTGCGGGCGGTACCACTTACTTAAGTACTTGACCCTAACGAGGAGGGAGGTCGTGGATGATTGAAAACGTTGGAACTCTGCGCCAAATGGTGGTTTTCCAAGTGATGTGGAGATGTGTTGGGACTCGGGGACATGCACTTCAGTAAGCCGGAGAGTAATTTGAAATCGGCGGTGGGGCGGACTTCGGGGTCGGGTAGACTCGGAGAATAAGGAGGGGCTCAGGTTGTCACGGGAGCAAGACGAGGCAGCATTGCGGCGGTACTACCAGGCGCTCTACCAGGCGTGGGGAGCGCAGCATTGGTGGCCGGCGTCGAGTGCATTTGAAGTGATTGTGGGAGCGTATCTTACGCAGAACACTGCGTGGACGAATGTAGAGAGGGCGCTCGAGAATCTGCGGACGGCTGGGCTTCTGAGTCTTGAAGGGATTCGCGGTGTGAGGCTGACGAAGCTGCAGAGATTGATCCGGCCGTCGGGATATTTTCGGCAGAAGGCGCAGCGGCTCAAGACGTTTGTGGCATTCCTCGATAAGAAATATGGTTGTTCGCTGGAGCGGATGTTGGCGCAGCCGACGTCAGAGCTACGGGAGGAATTGTTAGGGCTGAATGGAGTGGGGCCGGAGACGGCGGATTCGATTCTGCTGTATGCGGGGAATCATCCGGTGTTTGTGGTGGATGCGTACACGCGGAGAATTCTGGAAAGGCATGCGATTCTGCCGGCACGTGCGGATTATGAGGAGATCCGGGAGTTGTTTGAGCGGGCGCTGGGACCGTTGGCGGAGGAGCAGCGGAAAGAGCCTGTTCCGCTGGAGGCGGGGTGTGTACGGGGGGCGGCGCATCCTCCGTCGGCGATGAGCACGGCGAAGCGGACGGCGCTGGCGCAGGTTTATAACGAGATGCACGGATTGATCGTGGGGGTAGGGAAGCTGTATTGCGGGAAGTCGCGCGCGAAGTGTGAGGAGTGCCCTTTGCGGGAGTTTTTGCCTTCAGGGGCAACGGTGCAGCGAGGTGAAGAGTGATGCGTTGGTCCAGCGCCTGTCGACTGAGTGTTGTTCTGGCCCTTGCGGTGAGCGGGCCGGCGACGTTGCGTGACGCCGCGGATCGCGCCGGAATCCTGGTGGGGACGGCGGTGCGTCCTGCACTTTTTTCCGAGTCGGCGTATTCGGAGACCCTCGGCCGCGAATTCAATATGGTCGAGCCGGAAGATGCGATGAAGTGGTATAGCGTGCGGCGGGAACCTGAGGGGTTTGATTTCCGGGATGGAGATGAGGTGGTGCGATTTGCGCACGCGCATGGGATGAAGGTGCGCGGGCATTGCCTAGTCTGGGATCACAGTAATCCGAGGTGGCTCGAGGATGGGCAGTTCACGTCAGTTCAACTCGCGAAGATGATGCAGGAACATATCTCGACGGTGATGAAGCACTACGCTGGACAGGTATTCGCGTGGGATGTCGTGAATGAAGCGTTGAACGAAGATGGCACGTTCAAGGATTCGATCTGGTACAACAAGCCGGGGATCGGAATGGCGGGCAAGGGATCGGCCTATGTGGAGCAGGCGTTTCGGTGGGCTCATGAAGCCGATCCGAAAGCACTGCTGTTTTACAACGAGAATGGCGGCGAGGGATCGGGGAAAAAGTCTGACGCGATTTACGCGATGGTGAAGGTGTTCAAGGAGCATGGCGTGCCGATCGATGGAGTTGGGTTGCAGACGCATATTAAGCGGCTGGATTACGACACGGAGGCGGTGCGGGCGAATATCGCGCGGCTGACCGCACTCGGGTTGCAGGTGCACATCACGGAGTTGGATGTTTCGCTGCCGGTTGACGGGCGGGGTGTAGCGCAGGCAGAAGATTTGGAACGGCAGGCGGCAGTGTATCGAGGAGTGGTGCATGCTTGCGTGCAGAATCCGGGGTGCACGGCGATTCAGACTTGGGGATTTACGGATAAGTGGTCGTGGATTGGATCGCATTCGCATCACACGCGGGGGGCGGCGCTGCCGTTTGATCAGGCGTACCGGCCGAAAGCGGCTTATACGGCGATGCTGGAGAAGTTGGCGGGGAGAGGCAAGTAGGGCCGGCGAAAGACAACCCAAGGTCCCTCGACTGCGTGCGCCGGTTCGCTTCACTCTCCGACGCACTTCGCTCGGGATGACAATGCTGGAGATGAGGGTGACGATCCAAGGAGGCCGGACATCCTCGGGCATGTGCGTGCATCTATAATGATTTGCGAATTGTGGTGCGGTGAACTCTGTGGCAATTCCGGCGCCAACCCGGCCTCCGAAGACGTCGTATCGCAAGCAGGTACTCATCCTGCTGGCGTTCTCGCTTTTGCTTTTGCTGGCGATCCTGGTTTCGCAGACGGCGTTTGATCAGACGATTCTACAACCGGAGACAAACCAGCAGACGGTTGTCTTCTACGGCATTTCGCTGCTGATTTCCTTCCTGTTTGTTGCTCTCTTCTTTGTTCTGGCGCGCAATCTGCTGAAGTTGTTCGGCGAGCGGCGGCTGGGCGTACTGGGATCGAAGTTCCGCACGCGGATGGTGGCGGGCGCGTTGCTGCTGTCGTCAGTGCCGGTGATGGTGATGTACTGGTTCGCGTACGGGCTGATGAACCGGTCGATTGATAAATGGTTCTCGGCGCCGGCAGAAGAAGTGAGAGCGGGCACGCAGGAGATGACGTCCCTGCTGGCGAATTACGCGATGCAGAACGCGCGGGCGGAAGCGGCGGCGATTGCGGCGTCCCCGCAAATTGAGCGTGCGTTTTCAGGCCATGGATTTTCTAGCGTGGTGGGCGAGTTCCAGCGCCATGAGCTTACCTTGCAGGGCGGTTTTGCGCTGGCCGTGCGCGATGGAAATGCAGAGGCCAGTTTCAACGCGCCGGCAGCGTGGCTGGTGCTGAAAGCGCGATTGCCGCTGACCGATGCGACAGCGGGACGTCCGGCACAGTTCACGTGGCAACAAACCGAGTACACACTGGGCAGTGCGGCGGTCGAAGGTGGAGGCATGATCCTGGTAGCGATGCCGTTGCCGCGGGAGTATTCGCAAACCGTGCGGCAAGTGGAGGCGAGCCAGCAGAGGTACTACGATCTGGCGCGCGGGCGGCGAGCGCTCCGGCGGAACTACATGTATTTGCTGTTGCTGCTGACGATGGTTGTCCTGTTTGTCACAACCTGGCTTGCCGTTTTCCTTTCAAAAATTGTGACTCGACCCGTGGCGGCGCTGGCCGAAGCCACGCAGGAGATATCGCGCGGACGGTTGGACTTCCGTGTGGATGTAAGCGCGGCAGACGAGATCGGGGACCTGGTGCGATCGTTCAATCGCATGGCGGAAGACCTGGAGGCGAGCCGGAGGCAGATTGAAGCATCGAGCCGGGAGTTGAGCGCGGCAAACACGGAACTCGATCAGAGGCGGCAGCAGACTGAAATCATCCTGGAGAGCATCCCCACGGGTGTGTTGTCGCTCGATGCCGCGCGGCATGTAACCCACGCGAACCAGGCGCTACTGAGGATGTTCCATCCAGATGCGGGACGCGACAATACAACGCAGATTGTGCGTGGAGCACTGCTGGCTGACGTATTGCCGGCGGAAGTGGTGGAGGATTTCGAGCCGATGTTCCGGCGCGCGGACCGCATGGGGATCACGACTAGCCAGATGGAGATGCAGTTGCCGCGCCTGGCGCTGAACGTTGCCGTGACGGTGGCGACGCTGATGCATCAGAGTGCGCGCTCCGGGTATCTGATCGTGTTCGAAGATCTATCGGATCTGTTGAAGGCGCAGAAGCAGGCGGCGTGGCGCGAGGTGGCGCGGCGCGTGGCGCATGAGATCAAGAATCCGCTGACGCCGATCTCGCTGTCGGCAGAGCGACTGCGACGGCATTTGGACCGGAGCAATGGCAATGAGGCGGTTTCCGCGGACGTGGTGCGAGCGTGCGCGGAAACGATTGCGGGATCGGTGGAAACGGTGCGCCGGCTGGTGGACGAGTTTTCGAGTTTGGCGCGGTTTCCCGTGGCCCAACCGCAGCCCGCCGACATCAACGAAATCATCGAGAATGCGGTTTCGATGTTCGAAGGCCGGCTGGACGGAGTTGTCTTTCACAAATCCCTGGCGGCCGATCTACCCAGGGTGATGGCGGATTCGGATGCGATCAAGCGCGCGGTGGCAAACCTGGTGGACAATGCGGCTGAGGCGCTGCAGGGAGCGATGGTGCGCGAGATTGAGATTACGACGGCGCTGGTCGGAAGCCGCGATGCGGTGGAGATCACGGTAGCGGACACGGGCCACGGCGTGACGCGCGAACTGAAAGAGAAGTTGTTCCTACCTTATTTTTCGACCAAGAAACGTGGCACCGGGTTGGGGCTGGCGATTGTGAGCCGTGTGGTCGAAGATCATCATGGCTCGATTCGCGTGGAAGAGAATCGTCCCGTCGGGACACGGTTTATCATCGAGTTACCAGTTGTGCCGGAATCCGCTCCGGCGGCGGCAACTGTTCAACATGCATAACATTCTGATCGTTGATGACGAAGCCGGAATCCGCGAATCGCTAGCGGGCATTCTGGCGGACGAGGGATACTC
>Ga0075030_100006183_pt1 | contig 10727 bp, 9 predicted proteins | sample LitLauG_LLR_2012_FD_71393 | JGI IMG/M metagenome (GOLD analysis project Ga0075030, IMG submission 71393) | Freshwater sediment microbial communities from Pennsylvania, USA - Little Laurel Run_MetaG_LLR_2012 | ecosystem: Environmental > Aquatic > Freshwater > Creek > Sediment | place: USA...
CCTCGCTGCGCGAGTGCATTTCGGCAGGGGTGCGCGATGAAATGGAATCTGCTCGCGACCGTTCCAAGGGAAAGCTGGATTGGAAAGTGGAATTGGTGGGGAGCAGACCGGGAGGGGAAGTGGCGAGCGATTCGGCGCTCCTCGCCGCGATTCGGACCGCGGATGAGTATTTGGGGAATCAATCCCGGATTGAGCGGTCTTCGACAGATGCCAATATTCCTTTGTCCCTCGGGATTGATGCGATTTCCATCGGCGCAGGCGGTAATGGCGGAGGCGCTCATTCTCTTTCAGAGTGGTACGACCCGGCAGGCAGGGAAAAAGGTTTAAAGCGAGCGCTACTCACCTTGCTCGGAGTTACCGGCGTCGCGCAGGAGAAGTCTCAGTGAAAATTCTATCGCGAAGATTTGTCGCCATCTGTTGCCTGTTGGGAACAATTGTCCTGAGCGAACTTGGTGCGGGCCTGCTGCCGGCAATTGCGCAGCATGAGGTGCAGACCGTCTACTACGTTCACGGCAAGATTTATACCAATGACCCGGCCCAGCCGTGGGCCGAAGCGATGTCGGTCACCGACGGCAAGATCAGCTGCATCGGCAGGTTGGAACACGTTTTGCTGGAATGCGGAGGCGGCGGGGAGGGCGTACAGACCGTCAACTTAAACGGCAAATTTGTAATGCCCGGTTTTAATGATGCACACACACACCTTGCCGGAGCGGCGGCCGATGAATTGGCCGTTCCTGTTTCGAATGTAACTTCCATTGAGGAGCTGCAGAAGCGAGTTGCGGAAGCGGTCACTCATCACAAAGAACGGGAATGGATTACCGGAGGAGGTTGGGACCACACGCTCTGGCCCGACCAGAAATTCCCAACGCGGCAGCAGCTGGATGCCGTGGCGCCGAAGAATCCCGTTATCCTGGTGCACGTCTCCGGCCACGTGGCGGTGGCGAATTCGCTGGCGTTGAAAATTGCAGAGATTGATGAGAACACGCCAAACCCTCCGGGTGGCGAAATAGAACACGATGCGCTAGGACAGTCGACGGGCTTGTTGAAAGAGGCTGCGGCGATCGAACTTGTGCGCATCCGAATTCCAGACCCCACAACGGAAGATCGTCGCCGCGGAATTGAACTCGTTCTTGCCAATGTGGCAAAGAACGGCGTTACATCGGTGCAGGATTTTTCAGTTCACGACGCTTCCGAGTGGACCAATTTCGAGGTCTTGTACGATTTGAAGAGCGAGGGCAAGCTGACCGTCCGCATCACGGAATGGCTCCCGTTTAATGCGACCATGAAAGAACTGCAGACTATGCGCGCGCAGGGTGGAACGACCGATCCCTGGCTCAAGACTGGAGCATTGAAGGCGTTTACGGATGGCGCGATGGGTTCGCGGACAGCGGCGCTGCTCGAACCTTATTCCGATGATCCGAATGCGAAAGGAATCCTGACCAGCGATCCCGAAAAACTGCGGATCATGGCGATCGAGCGGGATAAAGCCGGGTTTCAGCTTGCGTTTCATGCCATTGGCGATCGCGCGAATCGCATTGCGCTGGACGTTTTTGAAGCTGTGGCAAAATTGAACGGGCGGCGCGACCGCCGCGACCGCATCGAACACGCACAGCTCATCTCACCGGTGGATTTTGTGCGATTTGCCAATTTGAAAGTGATTGCCTCCATGCAGCCATCTCATCAAACAACGGACATGCGATGGGTGGAAGCGAGGGTTGGTCCTGAAAGGATCAAAGGGGCTTACGCGTGGGCCACGATGCAAAAACTGGGCGTCCACCTGGCGTTCGGCACGGATTACAACGTGGAGCCGATCAGTCCGTTTCGTGGATTGTATGCCTGCGTCACGCGGGAGCGCCCCGAGGGTGGGCCCAAAGGTGGCTGGGAACCTCAAGAGAAGATTTCGCTGCAGGATTGCATCCGCAACTACACGTCAGGTTCGGCGTACGCTGAATTCATGGAGGGGAAAAAGGGCGAACTCGAGCCGGGTGAATTTGCCGATTTCATCATACTTTCGAAAGATCTGACCGCCGTTCCACCGGGCGAATACACGCAAACACAGGTCCTGCGCACCGTGGTTGGCGGGCGAACGGTGTATCAAGTGCCCGAGCGATAGCAACCTGCGCGAATCTCTCGAGAGAAATGAAAATGCCACCTCTTCATGGAGATTCTTGAGTTTTGGCAAGTCTGCGTCTCGACTGTTCCAATATTTTTCGGCTCGTGCGAAGTTTTGTTAGGCTGCGGCCTTCGTGACTTGTTCTCTTTTAATTTTGAGGCCATCGCGATCGGGCCACAAATCGAAGAGGCTCTCTACTTTACGTTTTGACGCTCTCAACCTGCTGCCAGGGCGGCGGTGCGCCTCTGGGTTTATCAACGTCCTTTTCTGCACTGGACCTGTTTTGCAGCTAGACTATTCCTATGTTGGTTCGCACGCGCGCTGATCTATCTTTGGCTTTTTGTACGCTTCTGTGGGGCGCGACGTTTGTGGTGGTCAAGAATTCGCTCGACCACGCTTCCGTGTTCATTTTTCTGGCGGCGCGGTTCAGCGTGGCCGCTCTGTTGATGCTGGCGTGGAGCTACCGAATCTTCCGGCAACTGGAGCCGCAAGAGCTGTTCGCAGGGTTCCGCCTCGGTTTTTTCATGTTCATGGGCTACGCCTTTCAGACGGCGGGTTTGCAGTACACCACCCCTGCCAAGTCTGGGTTCGTCACTGGCTCGAGCGTAGTGCTGGTGCCGCTGCTCCTGGGGCTGTTTTGGGGCAAACGGTTGACTCTTGGAGCGTATGCCGGAGCGTTCGTGGCCGTAGTGGGCCTCTATTTCCTCACCATCCCTTCTCAGGGCGTCGCTTACCTCAATCGAGGAGATGTTCTAACCTTTGTCGCCGCGGGTCTCTATGCCGTCCATATCATCCTTGTGGGGGAGTATACGCGCGAGCATTCCGCGAAGGCTCTGAGCCTCATCCAGGTGGCCGCCTGCGCTGCGATGGCGTGGGTCGCTGCAGGATCGGCGGCAGCAATACGGTGGCAGCCCGCGCGATTCGCGTGGCGTTGGGAGCTTGTTCTGGGCATTTTGATTTGCGCCGTCTTTGCCACGGCGGTGGCATTCAGCATCCAGCTTTGGGCGCAGCAATACACCACGCCCAGCCACGCAGCGATCCTCTTCACGCTGGAGCCGGTCTTTGCCGTAATCACTTCTTACATCTTGATCGGCGAGCGGTTGCAAGGCCGCGCCGTTCTCGGCGCTGTGTTCGTTTTTTCGGGAATTCTTGTGGCGGAGCTGCTCGGCCCGCCGGCAGCGCCGGAGTCACCCGAGCCAATTTTTGTGGGCCGCATCTATTTCGAGCCGTGGTGGCGGCTGGAGAAATAGAAGTCTGCTAGCACCTGAGCGAAAACGGCGGCGGGATGCGGCGCGGTGTTCAGGGGGCAGAGCTCCAGCTTTGGCTCCGACATTCAGGTGATGGAAAATCCTGGCTTCAGCCGCTGAAGAAACTCTTTCTTCCGTAAAGTGAATTTGCAATTCCGGTTCAGCATCTGCGGAATGGTCCGTAGTCAGCCGCCGTTGGTGTAGTACTTCACATCCACGGCGTCGTACATCGTGGCGGATGCCGCGTGCGTCTTTTCGTAAGCTTCGATGGATGCCGCGTGCTGGAGCGACGTGCCGATATCGTCCAACCCCTTCAGCAACACTTCCTTCCGCGAGGGGGCAATTTCAAATTTATACGCCAAGCCGTGCTTGTCGCTGATGGTCTGCTTGGGAAGATCAATCGAAAGGGAATAGCCTTCTTCTTTTTCTGTGCGCTTGAAGAGTTCCTCGACTTGCGCCTCGGAAAGCTCCGCGGGAAGAATTCCGTTCTTGAAACAGTTGTTGTAGAAAATGTCCGCGTAGCTCGGCGCGATGATCACGCGGAAGCCGTAGTCTTTCACCCCCCAGGGAGCGTGTTCGCGGCTCGACCCGCATCCGAAATTGGCGCGCGCGAGCAGCACCGATGCGCCATTGTAGCGCGGGAAATTTAGCACAAACTCCGGATTCGGCTTTTCGCCCGGCAGATAGCGCCAGTCGTAAAAAAGAATCCGTCCGAAGCCTTGCCGCGTAAGCGCTTTCAGGAACTGCTTGGGCACCATCTGGTCGGTGTCCACGTTGACGCGATCAAGCGGCATCACCATGCCGGTGTGAGTGCTGAAAGGTTGCATGCGATTCAGTCTCCTAAGACCTCAAAACTTATAATCTCTCCAAACGCGGTCCAATAGACGGAGTCCTTTTCTCGATCCTGGCCAGCACGATTCGTGGAAAGCAGCACATACGTGATCCCGCAGCACGGCTCTGGCTTTTCGCACACCGTCAATTCATGCAACCGGATTTCCATCACTTCTCCGCGCGTTAGCTCGACAGAAAGCCGTTTGCCCAAGTGCATTGAACTCAAACCGCGCTTGTCGACATCCATTAGCAAACTCAATTATTCGACTTGCGCCACATCAAACTGCCTTACATCCACAAAATGCCCCGCAATCGCGGCCGCTGCGGCCATCACCGGGCTGACCAAATGCGTGCGGCTGTCCTTGCCCTGACGGCCCTCGAAATTGCGGTTCGACGTGCTGGCGCTGCGTTCGTGCGCCGGCAAGACGTCCGCATTCATGCCGATACACATACTGCATCCTGCATCGCGCCACTCGAAACCGGCTGCGGTGAAAATCTTGTCGAGGCCTTCTTTTTCCGCTTGCGCCTTGATTCCACGCGAGCCGGGCACGATCAACGCCTGTTTGATGGACTTGGCCACGTGCTTTCCCGCAACGAACTGAGCGGCCGCGCGCAAATCATCCATGCGAGAGTTCGTGCACGATCCAATGAACACGCGGTCCACTGGAATGTCCACAATCGGAGTGCCGGCTTTCAGTCCCATGTATTTCAGAGCGCTTTCGGTGGCTTTCTGATCGTTCAGGTCCTTGAAGTCATGCGGATCAGGAACGCGCGAAGTCACGCTCGCGACCATCCCGGGATTCGTCCCCCAGGTGACTTGCGGCGCGATCTGCTCGGCGTGGAGTTCTACGGTCACGTCAAACTTGGCGCCGTCGTCGCTCTTCAGTTGTTTCCACTGTTCGACCGTTTCCCTAAACGCCTTCCCGCGCGGCACAAACGGTTTGCCCTCCAAATAAGCGAACGTTGTTTCATCGGGCGCGACCATTCCCGCGCGCGCGCCGCCCTCAATCGTCATGTTGCAGACGGTCATGCGCCCGTCCATCGAAAGGGAACGAATCGCTTCGCCGCCATATTCCGCCACGTGGCCGGTGCCTCCGCCGATGCCGATCTTTCCGATAATCGCCAGAATCAAATCTTTTGCGGTGACGCCCTTCGGGCGTTTGCCGTGCACCAGAATGTGCAGTGTCTTTGAGCGAGACTGCACCAGGCACTGCGTCGCCAGCACGTGCTCCACTTCGCTCGTGCCGATGCCGAACGCCAGCGTGCCGAAAGCACCGTGCGTGGACGTGTGACTGTCCCCGCACACAATCGTCTGCCCCGGCTGAGTGATGCCAAGTTCCGGCCCGATGATGTGCACGATGCCCTGATTCTTGCTGTTCATGTCGAACAAGCGCACGCCGGTCGCGCGGCAGTTCTTCTCAAGTGCTTCAAACTGCAGCTTTGCATCGTTGTCGAGGATCGGAAGCGTGCGGTCGGTCGTCGAAACGGAATGATCCATCACCGCGAAAGTCAGGTCCGGCCTGCGAACATTGCGGCCCTCTGCGGCAAGGCCCGCGAAAGCCTGCGGCGAGGTGCCTTCGTGGACCAGGTGCCGGTCAATATAAATGAGCGCGGGCTTGGCTGGCTCTTCGTGAACCACGTGCGAATCCCAGATTTTTTGATAAAGCGTCTTTGGTGTCATGGTGATGTATGCGATTTTAGCACTCCTGCTAAGTAGTGCAAATATTGAGTGCGCCGAAAGGACCTGTTGCAAGCTCTGAGTGCTGGATATTAAGCCAGAGCAGCTTGGCAGCTCCACTAGCCTGTTTTAAACTATCAGCGCTGGTCGAAGATAAACATGCCCATTCAAACCATCCGGCAACTTGGCGATCCAATCCTTCGCGAAGTCGCGGCCAAAGTGGAAGATCCCGCTTCACCGGAAACTGAATTGCTGGTTCAGGACCTTGCCGATACTCTCGGGCATTGGCGCAAGACGACCGGCTACGGACGCGCAATTGCAGCTCCGCAGATTGGCGTGAAGCAGCGCGTAATCTTTCTCCAATTGCCTGGCGCGGAGCCCTGGCCGCTGGTCAACCCGGAAATCACACGCCACAGCGAAGCCAAAATTATAGTTTGGGATGCCTGCCTGAGCTTTCTCTCCATCTTCATGCAAGTCGAGCGGCACAAAGAGGTCACCGTCACATATCAGGATTTGCGTGGAGCGTCGCGACTGGTTCATGCAGGTGCGGAACGCGACCTCTCGGAATTGCTCCAGCACGAAATCGATCATTTGGAAGGAATCTTGGCGCTGGATCGGGTAGTGGACATCAAGACGATCTGCACACGCGAGGAATTTGAAAAACGCTACCGTGCGCGGAGTCCGTATGCGGTGAGTGCATGAGAAGCTCGATGAATCGCTCACTAGAAGAAGGACCGGGCGTGAGCACTATTTTCTATACGAGGGTGGAGAGCCCCGTCGGGACGCTGTTGCTCGCGGGCGACGAAAGCGCTTTGCATCAGATCAGTTTTGAAAATGGCAATCGCGTTGTCACCGTTCCCCCGGACTGGAAGCTCGGCAAATCTCCCTTCAAGGAAGTAGTCCGCCAGCTCAATGCTTACTTCGGCGGGGAATTAAAACAGTTTGCCGTGTCGCTGTCGCTCGTGGGAACTGAATTTCAACTCCTGGTGTGGAACGCGCTGAGAAAAATTCCGTTCGGGGAAACCATCTCTTACGCTCAACTTGCGCGCGTCATCGAGAATCCGAAAGCTGTCCGCGCCGTGGGCCTCGCCAACGGTCAGAATCCCATTCCGATCATCATTCCTTGCCATCGCGTAATCGGCAGCGATGGGAGTTTGACCGGTTTCGGCGGCGGCCTCTCGAACAAAAAGAAATTGCTAGCGCTTGAAAGCAAGCAGATGGTTTTGCTCTAACTGCAGTGAAGTTACTGCCGGGAAGATCGCAAACTCAATTCGGAACGAACTACTTCAAGATCCTCCGGCAATCGAAGGAACCAGCAGCACGCGATCGCCTTCTTTCAGCGTACAAGCCTCTCCTCCCAGGAAACGAATGTCTTCCTCGTTCAGATAGACGTTCAGAAACTGGCGAATCTCGCCTTGATCGTCGCGCACGTGCCGCGAAAGCTCCGGATACTTGTTTGTCAAATGATTCAGCGCTTCCGCAATCGTTGCCGCGCTGCAATCAATTCTTGCAGCTCCCTGGGTAAACCGGCGAAACGCTGTGGGAATTTCGATACTCACTGGCATGGCTTTCATTCTCCTTCACACAAGATATTCAAACTCAGCTTGCTCGCAATCGCCTTATGCCGACGACGCCGCGGCTTTTGCTGTCCCAATTTGTGCGTCCAGATAAGCCTCAAACGCTTCAATCCGCGGAGCAATCGCCTCCGTCGCCGGAAATTCCGCCGCGATCGCGTCGGTCGTCTTCAATCCATTGCCTGTGATGCACACGACGGTCGTCTCATCCTTCTGAATGCGTCCTTGCTCGACTAATTTCTGCGCAACGCCTGCCGTCACGCCGCCAGCCGTTTCCGCGAAAATGCCTTCCGTCTCGGCGAGCAGCTTGATCGCCGCCACAATTTCCGGATCAGAAATATCTTCCGCCCAGCCGCCGGAATCCCGAATCAGCTTGATGGCAAACGGCCCATCTGCGGGATTCCCAATCGCCAGCGAACGCGCAATCGTATTCGGTTTCTGTGGCTCAAACCGCGCCAGGTTCCGCTTCACTCCGTCGGCAATTGGCGAACATCCCGTCGCTTGAGCGCCAAAAAATTTCACCGGTTTCGCTTCAACCCAACCTAGCGTCACTAATTCCCGGAACGCCTTCGCAATTTTTGTAATCAGCGAACCTCCCGCCATCGGCACAACCACATTGTCCGGCAGCGTCCATCCAAGTTGCTCCGCGATTTCATATCCATGCGTTTTCGAGCCTTCCGAGTAATACGGCCGTAAATTCACGTTCACCAGTCCCCACTCAAATCTGTCCGCGATCTGCGCGCAAAGCCGGTTCACGTGGTCATAGTTCCCATTGATACGCACGATGCGCGCTCCGTAAACCGCAGTGTTGAGCACTTTCGCCGGTTCCAAATCCGCGGGAATAAATACGCACGCATCGAAACCCTGCTGTGCCGCTTGAGCCGCCACCGCATTTGCCAGATTTCCGGTGGATGAACATCCCACTGTTTCAAATCCAAATCGCCGCGCCGCGGCCAGCGCTGTTCCCACCACGCGATCCTTGAACGAAAGCGAAGGGAAGCACACGGCATCATTCTTGAAATACAAGCTCTTCAGTCCCCACTTTGAAACCAGTTTTCGGGAAGCTACCAGAGGCGTGCCGCCCACAGCGTTCGGTCCAACGTAGCCTTCCTGCAACGGGAGCATTTCTGAATACCGCCACATATTGAATTCGCGGCCCGCCAAGTTTTCTTTCCGCGCGACTTGCTTCAGCGCGCCGTAGTCATACGTCACCTCGAGTGGAGAAAAGCACTCTTCGCAAAATGACCGCGGAATATTTCCCCAGGTCTTGCCGCATTCCCGGCATTGAAGTTGATAGTGCAATGTATTCGTCATGGAGCGAACCTCTTGTTGTTTCAAAAATTCAGTGGCAACTGCTCCGCGCTGGCAATCATCGGTCTCGCGCGAAACAGTCAAATCGCAACGCAAAATAGTCTTAGGGCAGCAGGGAGGGCGGAAAACTAAAAACCCTCCTAGCCAAAGCGCTTGGAGGGTCTCAGAAATTCTTCTGTAGAACTCTACCAGCTCTTTAGCAGTTTTTTACGTGGAGCAAGTTGCCCTAAATCGCCACGTGTCGCCGCAACCGCAGCTATCTCTTTTATGCTTGAGTTGGTCTCGGATGTCAACAAGCAAAATTCCTGTCCCTAGCAGAGATAAAAAGAGCTATCCCGCAGAAGACTTGTCTCCCTCGTCCAAGTTCCGGACAACCTGCATGCGTCGAGCAAGTCTCCAGGGATTCTCCCTTCACCAAGTTCTAATCCGCTGTCGCCCTCAGCTGTCTCTGCATCTCCGCCACCGCTCCGCGGACCTCTTCGGTCAGGGCGGTGTAGTGCGCCTCAGTCACTCCTTGCGCGGACTCGGCTTGTCGCAGCGCGGGAGGCAAAATCGGCGGGCCGAATTTTATGCGGACACGCGTCCCGTTCCACGGCAAAAACGCGCGCCAATTGAATGCCCGATTCCTCGGCCAGACGGGGAACATCCCCTCGAACGCCACCGGCACGATGGGCACTTGCACGTGCGTCGAAAGAATTGCAGCGCCTTTCTTGAATTTCTTGATTTCCCCGTCAATCGATCGCTCGCCGTCGGGGAAAAGCACCAGCACCTTTCCATGACGCAGGCCGAACGCTCCTGCCTGCATGGCCTTTACCAAATTTGTATCCGGATCAACCGGCGCCAAGTGTATCAGCCGGGCAGCCCATCGCCGGAGTGGCGTGGCAAAATATTCGCTCGCGCCCACGTGAACCAACTTCTTATAAGTCCAGTACGGTAGTGTGCTGGCCAGTACAAAAGGATCGAGGTAGGTCTCGTGGTTCGGGCAAATCAGAAACGCGCCATCCTTCGGCAGATTCTCCAGCCCGCTTACGCGCAAATTCAACAGCCACCGCAACTTCAAATTAAGAATCTTCAAAAGCGCAAATGAAACGAACTCAAACAGACGATGGGGCACCAGCAAGTCATTCAGCAGCGTCTCATTCTTGGGCAAATCGCAAAGGAGTTTATTCCAAGCATTCGAGGGCCGCTCAGCCGTCGACTCCTTTAACTGCCCCCGCATGGCATCCACCAATTGCCGAACCGTATAGACAGACTCCGCCACCGCTTGCGGGATCTTCGTTCCAAACAGTTGTTCCATTTGGATCAGCGCTTCCACGCGCTCAATCGAATCCAGTCCCAGGTCCAGTTCCAGGTTCGCATCCGCGTGTACTGCATCCTTTTCATGCGCTAATTCCCTGAGCAACTCCAATGCACGCGCGACGTGGGGATCAGCAGCCCATGCCGCAGCGTCTTTGCTGACCGGTTTCGCGATCTTTGCCGCTCTTGCGGTCTCCCGCTCGCCAGAGTGCCGCTGCTTCTCAATCTCATGCCGCTTGAGCTTGCGTGTAGTCGTCCGCGGCAGCGGCCCCATCTGAATCTCGTAGCTCAGAATGCGTTTGTGAGCCGGCAGCTCCACGGACAAATTCTCAACGTCGTAGCGAATCACTTCTTTCATGTTCAGGACTTTGCGCGCCTTCAAGACTTCCAGGTCCGGAACAATCACCGCATGCAACCGCTCCGCCGAAGGCTCATTGGGTGCCGCAATCCCGATCACGCACAACTCTTTGATGTAGGCTGACTTTGCGTATTGCGCTTCAATCTCCTCTGGATAAATGTTTTTCCCGGAGCTGAGGACGATCACTTCTTTCTTGCGTCCGGTAATCCGGATCATCCCCTCGTCATCAATGTGGCCCAGGTCGCCGGTCAGGAACCAGCCGTCTTTCAGCGTGCTGGCTGTCGCGTCCGGCCGGTTAAAATAACCCTGCATCACGATC
>Ga0075030_100006184_pt1 | contig 10727 bp, 8 predicted proteins | sample LitLauG_LLR_2012_FD_71393 | JGI IMG/M metagenome (GOLD analysis project Ga0075030, IMG submission 71393) | Freshwater sediment microbial communities from Pennsylvania, USA - Little Laurel Run_MetaG_LLR_2012 | ecosystem: Environmental > Aquatic > Freshwater > Creek > Sediment | place: USA...
CCCGTGAGCACGGCGAGCTTGGGAATGGCCGGGATCTGGCGAACGACGTCGAGCTTGGCGCGCTGGGCGAGGATGAGCGAGAGGCCGGTACGATTGGGCAGGCGAAAGAGCTCGTGGATGCGCGGACGCAGGAGGTCGCCGTCGACGAGCAGCGTGCGATGCCCGAGCTGGGCGAACACGGTGGCAAGGTTGGCCGCGACGAAGGTGCGTCCCACGCCCCGCTCGACGCCCAGCACGGCGACCGCGCGCTGGGTCTGTTCGTCGGCAAGCTCGTTTTGCATGATCTGCCCGCGCAGGAGCCGCATGTGCTCGACGACCTCGTGCGTCGGGTCGAAGGCCGCGACCACCTCCGGCGAGATCGCCTCGTCACCCTTGTCGAGGCTGTGCAGTGCGAACTGTCGCCCGAGGGCGAAGCGGATGTCCTGCTCGCTTGCCACGCCCAGTTTGCGCGCCGCCTCGCCAAACGGGAGGCCGGATTCGAGCTGGAGCTGCAGCGTGCGCTGCGCGTCCTGCGCGCTCATGCGGCCGCTTGCCACGAGGATCGAGCCGATCGTGCCGGCCGGGGGGCCGCCGCTCATCTCCTGCGGGCCGCCCAGGATGGTGGGCGGAACCGACGGGTGGGGAACGTCTTCGCCATGGGCGCCGAGCCCGGCCGGGGGAATGAACGAGCCCGTGGCGGGACCGAAGCGCGAGTCCAGGGGCTCCGGTCGCGATCGTTCGGAAGTCCGCGAAAAGAAAGGGATTTTCATCCGGTCCAACCTTGGTCGAATTGCCGTTTATACCGGAGCGCGACCTCGGCAGGATGACATTTCATCATCGGATCCGGTGAGGTGTCTACCAGTAACTCCAGCTATGGGTGAACACGACCCAGATCGCCAGGAGGAGGTTGGTCGTGGCATGCGCGATCACGGCGTTCCAGAGATTGCCCGTGACGCGATACACGCCCGCGTAGAGGAACCCGGCGAGGAGGGCTGGAGCCCAGAAATCGTGTTCGAGGGCAAACACCGCGGACGAGGCGGCGATGGCAAGGAGGCTTGCCTGCGTGGGAGCGAACGAGAGGAAATCGCGCCGGTCGATCCAGCGCATGAGAAAGGAGCGCCAGAAGAGCTCTTCCATGAGGGGAACGACGAGCACGGCGCCGGCGCTTCGCAGGAGGATGAGATCCCATCGCAATGCGCCCGTAGCGGGCTCGATTGGGAGGAAGGGCGGCGATTCCGAGGGGAGACGCATCCAACCAGGGAGCGGCGCCACCCAGGCGAGGAAGACGAGCGCCCCCAGCGACACGGCCAAGGCTGCCGGGCGAAGCCGCAGGGCAGGGGGCCGAAGTTCCGTGAAGTGCGCGCGGTAGTACCAGAGCGCAAGCCCGGCGCTCCCGGCCTGCAGGCCATAGAACCAGGGCAGGTCGATTCCCGGACCACCTGCCAGCGCCGCGCGAACCCCAAGCGCCGCGATGAACAGAAAAAAGGGAACGATCCGCGGAGCGGGGCCTGCGCGCGCGAGCCGGGACAGCGGGGGCACGGAAAGGATTCTTGCGGGAAGGGAAAAATCCCGGAGGATGCCGCGAACTCGTTACGCGCGTGTGAGTTGAAGATCCTGGAGAACTCCGGATATTCACGGCATTATGACGTGCAATCCCCTCCGGTCTAGCGCAAGCGGGTGATACATTGGTTCTTTCGGCTCAATCGGCAAGCCCGGTTTCGTTCCGCAGGTGCACAATCGGCGGAACGGGTCGGCTTGGTCGTAACGACAGGAAGCAGTCATGGTCCCTCGCAGGATCTTCGTGTCTCTGTTGGCGGTTGCCCTGGGCAGCGTGGAGGGCCTTGCCCAGGCGCAGGAGCCGCCATCGGTCTCGTTCCTCGCTGTTGCAGATGGCGGCAGCTCCTCGTTCCTGGAATCCGCCACGGGCGCCGAGCGCCGCGGCGGACCGCGCTCGGGCGGGCTCGATCACGAGGGCATGGGATTCCCCGATCCCTGGCAGTGGGAGCGCGAGCACGAGTGGGAGTACCACGCTCCCGCATCGTCGGTTCCGGAGCCGGGCAGTCCGGCGTTGCTCCTTGCGGGGCTCGGGCTTGTCGCTTTCGCGGTGCGACGTCGCTCGCGCCGCCGCGTCCGCCGGGTTGAGCCCGTCACCGCCCGGGTTCAGCAGCCGGTCACATTGCCGTCCTAATCTCGCAACGCAACAGTTGCTGTTGTTCGCAATGTTCCCGGTCAGTCCCACCGGGCCGAGGCGGGCTCGCTTGCATGCGCATTGGGCCATGTGCGCGAGGTCGCGGCCGCTCGCTCTCGATCGACACGAAATCCATTGATGCTGCTGGGCGCCCAATCGTTTTCGGTTTCGCGCGGACGGGTCAATCTGCTGGGAGCCGTGCGTTCGATCGTGGATCCCGTGATCATGATCGGCTGCCTGGGCGCCAGCGCATCCTTCACGGGAGCCGGCTTCGGTCCGCGGGAAGTGGTCCTCGCCGTGATCCTGTTCGCGCTCTCCTTCCCCTCGGAAGTCTCGATCCAGAAGATCCGCGGCAACCTGTTCGCGACGATCGTCGCAAACTGGCTCAGCGTTTCGGCCGTGCTCCTGGTCCTCGGGTACGCCACGAGATACCTGCGCGACTTCGACGCGGAGATGCTCTGGATCTGGTTCGGCACGACACCTCTCGTGCTCTACCTCGCCCACCGGGCGATCCCGCTCGTGATGCCCCAGCTCCTGGCGATCGACGGCTACCGGAGCGCGGTGGTCGTCGCCGCCAATGAGGTCGGGCGGCGCCTCGCACAGAATTTCGTCACCCACCCCGAACTGGGCTTTCGCTTCCAGGGATTCTTCGACGACCGGGCGCCCGCGCAGGGCGAGGCGCCCGAGGACCTCGCCTTCGAGGCGCCCGCGAGCGGGCCGGTGCTGGGCCAGGTCGAGGCGGTTCCCGCCTATGTGCGCGCCCACCGCGTCGAGGCCGTCTTCATCGCCCTGCCCATGGCGCAGCAGCCGCGCCTGCTCAACCTCCTGGACGAACTCAAGGACACGACGGCGTCGATCTACTTCGTGCCCGACATCTTCATCACCGACCTCATCAACGCCCGCATCGACGAGGTGAACGGGATGCCGGTGATGGCCGTGTGCGAGTCGCCGATCGTCGGCATGAATGCCCTTTCCAAGCGCTCCTTCGACCTCGTGCTGGGCCTGCTCGCCGTCATCGTCCTCCTGCCCGTGCTCCTGGCGATCTCGATCGGGGTCAAGATGAGCTCGCCCGGTCCGGTGCTCTTTCGCCAGCGCCGCTACGGGCTCGACGGCCGGCAGATCACCGTGCTCAAGTTCCGCTCGATGCGCGTCGAGGAGGACGGGGCGGTCGTGCGCCAGGCCCTGCGTGACGACCCGCGCACGACGCGCCTGGGCGCGTTCCTGCGGCGCACCTCGCTCGATGAACTCCCGCAGCTCTTCAACGTGCTGCGCGGGCAGATGAGCCTCGTCGGCCCGCGCCCCCACGCCATCGCCCACAACGAGGAGTACCGCCACCTCATCAAGGGGTACATGGTCCGGCACAAGGTCAAGCCCGGCATCACCGGCTGGGCGCAGGTGAACGGCCTGCGCGGGGAGACGGATTCGATCGAGAAGATGCGCCGGCGCATCGAGCACGACATCGAATACCTGCGCCGCTGGTCGATCGGCTTCGACCTGCTGATCCTCTACAAGACGGTCCTCATCGTGCTGCGCCGGACCAATGCTTACTGAACCCTACCGCGACGGGGATGCCGAGACGCTGCCGCCGTCGGCCGCCCTCGCGCAGGGGGGCCCGGGTGGCGATGCGCCGCGCCTCTCCTCCGCGGACCATGCCGCGCTCATCGCCGCCATCTGCGATGCCGTGGCCGTGCGACGCCGCTTCCAGTTCTTCTCCTGGAGCCAGGGGCGGCTGCAGCAGCTCCTCCCGCATGGCGTGCTGGTCTGCGGCCTGCCGCGGGGCAATGGCACGGGCATGTTCTACGACTACTTCCATAACGTTCCGCTGCCCTCCCAGTCCCTCGCCCGGCTGTGCGGCCCGCGGGACGGCGTCGCGGCGCGCCTCCTCGATGCCTGGCGGGAGGGCGGGGCCGAACCCTTCGCTGTTGGTCCTGACCGTCCCCGGCATGCCACCTTGTTCCAGGAACTGCAGGATCTCGGGATGGGTCCCACGGTCGCCCATGGCATTCCCTTCGAGCAGTCCAACGCGGGCGCGCACGGATTCTTCGCCTTCGTCTCGCTGCAGCAGCAGCCGGGGGAGCGCGAGCTCTCCCTGGCGGCCCTGCTCGTGCCGCATGCCTTTGGCGCCTATTGCCGCGCGCTCACGCGCGACCGCTCGTGCGCAAGGACCGAGGCCGAGGCCGTGGACGGACCGCTCTCGGAGCGCGAGATCGAGATCCTGCACTGGATCCGGGAAGGCAAGAGCAACCACGAGATCGGCATCGCGCTCTCGATCAGCCCGCTCACGGTGAAGAATCACGTGCAGCGCATCCTGCGCAAGCTCCAGGCGAGCAACCGCACCCAGGCGGTGTCCAAGGCGATGTCGTTGCGCCTCCTGGCCACGAGCGGGGGCGAAGCGATCCGGGGGTAGGCAGGATGGCAGCCGCTGCGCCTCGCCGGGGGTATGCGCTCGTCGTGGCCCTGATCCTCGTGGCCATGGTGAGCCTGGCGGCGACGATCGTCCTGGCTTCCCGCAGCGCGGATGCCCTGCGTGAGAAGGAGCGTGAGCTCCTCTGGGTGGGGGGGCAGTACCGCGAGGCCCTTCGAAGCTATGTCGACGCGACGCCGGCAGGCCATGCGCAGCGGTTTCCGCGCTCCCTCGCGGACCTCGTGGCCGACAACCGCGGCCCCATCACGAAGCGACACCTGCGGCGCATCTATCCCGACCCGATGACCGGTCATGCCGACTGGGAGCTCGAAGGGTCACCGGGAGTGATCACGGGACTGCACAGCGCCAGCCAGGACCTGCCGCTCCAGCGGGCGGGATTCGGGCCGGGCGAGGAGGAATTCGCCCGCGCGACCTCGTACGCGGAGTGGCGTTTCTTCTATGCGCCCCCCGCCGGCGGATTGGCCGCGGCGGGAGCGGACTCGGGGAGCGGGGCACCCCGCCCGCCGCAGCAGGCGCCGCCGCCTGAGCCTTTCATCGTTCCTGCCGCAATGCCACCGTCCCAGCCGCAGCCTCCTGGCGGGAGTCCGGCCTACGAGCCCACCAACGATCCACGCCAGATCGCCCAGGGAATCTGCTACGACCAGTACGTGCTTCCCTCGCGCTTTTGCACCGAGAACCCGCCGCCCCAGGGAACGAGCGTAGTGAGCTGCCTCAGAGCCTACAAGCAGCAGTACAACGCCTGCATGGCTTCCGTGGGCGGTTGAAGGGTTTTCCCCCGGCGTTTCAGGTTTTCTTTCCTCTTGATGACCGCCATCTGTCGACATGGATCCTTTCGGATCCATGGGATCGACGGATTTTCCGGCACGCCAATGCCCGGGAAAAGTTTCCCCGCGTGATTAGTCCTAAAGGACTCGTGAGCTCCCGCCACGTGACCTTGCAGTTCACACAACGACCCTAGAGTCCCCTTCTGTCCGGCGCGCGCTTCGAGAGGTAACGAGGCGAGTTCTCGGAAGGCAACGGTTGGCTGCTTAGGACCTTCGCGGCCCCCCAAAGGTTCGACAACCAATATTCTGGAGAGGATGCACCATGAAGTTTTCATTGAAGCTGGCCGCCGCGTCGATCGCGCTGGCTCTTTCCGGCGCGACGTACGCGACTTCCGCCAGCGACCTGTTCGTCGAAGTCTACGACCCGACTGGAAATTTCAGCCTGATAGTTGATGTTGGTGCCGTCGTAAGCACCGCCGGACCCGTCAGCTACAACCTTGCGACCATTGCCGGTTCGAACTGGGGCACGTTCATCAGTGACGAAACCACCGGTGGCGTCGTTGCGCCGCTCGATTATTTCGTGGTTGGCGGTGCTGCGCGCGTTGGGGACGTTTCGTTTGTAGCAGGTCAAATGCCCGCTACGGAATCGCTGAGCAGTTGGAATACGATTTTCGGGGTCAATGTCACCAGCAAGCTTTTCGCCGCGCTCGGCTCAACTAGCACGTCGACGATCGCCTCGACAACCGTAAATTCCGCTGCTCTCGGTAAGGCCATCATCGGCCCCACGCCCTCCAACTCGTTCGGCAGCTTGGCTGGCGGCACCGTAAACGCGCCCATTGGTTCGAGCTTGAATTTCGTCTACATGCCTGGTACCGCAACAGCACCGATTGTTCTTACGACGGTGTCGTTAGATTCGACGGGTCTTCTCTCGACGCCTTCCGCGGCACCCGAGCCCGGCTCGTATGCCCTGATGGCCGCCGGCCTGCTCGCGGTTGGCGCGATCGTCCGTCGCCGGGCGCGCGCGTAACTTCGCTTTTCCCGAAGTCCTCCCGGACGGAGCGGGCACTCCTGCCGCACTGTCCGGGACCTGCAAGATCCTTCGCACCACACCTGATACCGGAGTCTGAGAGATGAAGAATCGAATCCAATTCGGCGCGCTTGCCGCGGCGGTTGCCGCGTGCTTTGCGACGTCGGCCGGCGCGACGACCCTGCACGGGGCGGGCGCCTCGGCGGTCAACAACACCCTGAAGAGCCTCCTGCTCGACGGCTACTGCGACACCACCAAGCCGATCGACTACTACGACGACGGCACGTTCACCGCGGGAAAGGCGCCCGGAGGCGGTGTCTACCGCATCATCTGCACACCCAAGCCGACGCTGGGAACGAAGTTCGCCTCGGGCGTGGACATCAGCTACGACACCAATGGCGGTTCGTGGAAGGGCTTCCTCTCCACGAACAACGCGCTCTTCCCCGATGCCCAGAACACCGCCTACAACGCCGACCCCGCCAAGACGGTTGCCACGACCTGCGCCGCGGTGCAAAGCGGCTACGTTGTCAAGGTTGCCGGCGCGAATCGCAGCTTCAACTACCACTCGGGCTGCACGGACCAGCCTCTCACGTCCTCCGACCTGCCGGCCCTCGTATTTGGCATGACCGACGTCGAGGCGGGCCTGTTCAACGCGACGACGGACGACCAGCCGCTCGTCAACAACAGCTGGAACGGGGTTGCGCAGCAGATCTACGGCGGCGCGTCGACCGTTCCCTGGGGAACGGGCACGGACAAGTTCGCCGGTGGCGGGCTTCCGGCCTTTGGCGTGGTGATGGGGATCGCCGCCTCGAGCAGCCTCTGGACCGCCATGCAGGCCGACCAGATCGCGGCGGGCTGGATCGCTTCGAGCTGCTCGACCGTGACCGCCGCTGCGGTGAGCGCGGGCGTTTTCGAGAACTGCGCCCCGATCATCTCCAAGGCACAGTACGCCTCGATCGCATCGGCGAACTTCGGCTCGCTCAATACCGATGCCTCGGGCCTCTTCTTCGTCAAGGCGCCGGCGGACGTTTCGCTCGAATTCGCCCGCCGCGACCAGGGATCGGGCACGCAGTCCTCGGCCAATGCCTACTTCCTGAACGATGGCTGCGCTTCGACTGCGACGGAAGCCTCGGACCTCGCCCCGGTCCTGCCCTCGACCTTCGCGCAGGTTACGGCGGCACCGTTCAACAATTTCCAGGTGACGTACAACGGTACGACCGGCAAGGTCATCACCCGCCTCACCGGCGGCGTGGCGGCGTCCGGAACGACGACCGCTTCCCCGTACTCGACCTACGTGCCGCCCACGCCGACCTCCGGGTTCGTGATCGGTCACGTCAGCGCCGAGAACGACAGCGCGAGCCGTACCTGGGGCTTCCTGCGTCTCGAGGGCTTCTACCCCAGCACCACCAACGGCGCTGCCGGTCTCTACACGTACGTGACGGAAGAGAACCTGCACTGCTCGGCGACGGTTGCCGGCGATGCCCTGTCCTTCTGCACCGACCTCTCGGCCCCGGCCGGAGCGGTGGGGGCAGCGCAGAGCTACACCGGCGTTGGCATCGTCCAGACCGCCGTCTCGAACTACAACAACAACGGCCTGCTCTGCGCCGGCCTGCGTCACAAGTAAGCCCGGCATGTGGGATGCGGCTGCGGAGTTTGATCCGCAGCCGCGCCCAGCGCGAAGAGATGGACCCGCCGCCGCCGGTACGCCGGTGGCGGTGTTTTTTTGCAACGTCCGTTTGCGATCGTCTTCGAATGGTCATCCGGCGAAGGGTACGCACAGTGGAAGATCCCGCATTTGCGTAGGGCGATACGAGCCCTGCAATCGAAAGTTCTCCGATGTTCCGTCGCGCCCCGCCTTGTCTGCTTTCCATCGCAGCGGTCCTGATCGCCCTGTTGACCCTGGCCGGGACCTCGGGCGCGCAGGAGACCCGCCCCCCCGCCGATCCGAGCTTCGACATCCTCGAGATCCAGGTCGAGGGCAACTCGGTACTGCGGGCCGCCGATATCGAGCGGGCCGTGCGGCGCTTCCTCGGTCCGCAACGGCACTTCTCCGATGTCGAAGGCGCGCGCCGGTCGCTGGAGGACCTCTACCAGAAACGCGGCTACCAGACGGTCTTCGTCGACATCCCCGAGCAGCGGGTATCGGGCGGAATCGTGCGCCTGCATGTGCTCGAAGGCACGGTCGGGCGGGAGCGGGTCCTGGGTTCACGCTATTACGAACTGGGGGAAATCCGCTCGCGGGTACCGGAACTCGCGCCGGGCACGGTTCCCGATTTCAACCGGATGCAGGGCGAACTCGCCCAGGCCAACAAGCTTCCCGACCGGCAGGTCTCGCCGATCCTGACGCCGGGGCGCACGCCGGGAACCGTCGACGTCGATCTATCGGTCAAGGACCAGCTGCCCCTTCATGCGGACCTCGAAGTCGACAACCACGCCTCGCCCTTCACCCGGGCGGAGCGCGTGAACGGGGCGATCCACTACGACAATCTGTGGCAGCGCCATCACAGCATCGCGCTCAACTACCAGGTCGCGCCACAGGCGCCCAGCGAAGCGGATGTGCTCTACGGCACCTACCTCTGGCGCTTTGCCGACTCCGACGACGCGGTCACGATCTATGGGATCCGGTCCAACAGCAATATCGCCATCGTCGGCAGTTCGACGATCCTGGGCAAGGCGACGATCTACGGTGCCCGCTGGATCCGCCCCGTGGGCCTGGATGCGACGGGCGCTTCCGGCGTGTTCCAGAGCCTGACGATCGGCCTCGACCGCAAGGACTTCGGCCAGACCAACATCAACGCGCTGACGGGGAGCATCGACGTGCTGCCCCCGATCACCTACACCCCGCTCCTGCTGTCCTACAGCGCCAGCATCGCCGGCGAATCGCGCACGGCGCAGTTCTCGCTGGGACCCACGACCGCGCCGCGGGGCCTTTTCGGCAACTCGGATGCGCAGTTCCGGGGACGGCGCGTGCTGGGTTCGGCGAGCTACATCGCCTGGAAGTTCGACGGCTCCGTCGAGCAGTGGCTGGGACGCAAGTGGAGCGCATTCCTGCGCGCCCAGGGCCAGTGGACCGCGGATCCCCTCATCCCCAACGAACAGTTCGTCACGGGGGGCGCCGACAGCGTGCGCGGCTACCGCGAATCCGAGGCGGCCGCCGACACGGGGGAGCAGTCCACGTTCGAGTTTCGCTGGTACCCGCTCGGGCGCCCCGGCGCCGACGGCAGGAAGCTTGCCTATCTTGCCGCCTTCTACGACCAGGCGGGACTCCGCATGGTCGATGCGCAGGGCTCCCAGGCCCATGGGTATTCGCTCGCCTCGGCGGGTCTCGGGCTGCATGCCGAGGGCTGGCACGGATTTCATGTCGCCGTGAACGGCGCCAGGGCGCTGCGCACGGGCAGCCTGGGGGTGGGGGGACCCATCACGCGCAAGGGCGAAAAGCATGTGGACTTCAGCCTCGGCTGGGGATTCTGAAAGGGGATCAAGGATGAAACTTCGCCGACGCAGGAACATTCGCGCCATCGGGACGCGTGCTTGCGGCACCGTGGCCGGAGGGCGCGGTCCCCAGGCTTCCCTTGGCCTGCGCTGGACGATGGCGGGCGGAGCGCTCCTCCTTACCGGGAACCTCGCCCTCGCGGCCGCTCCGGCGGGCCTGCCGGTCGCATGCACGGGGATGGGTCCCGTCTGCAAGGGCCTGGCATTCGACAAGCTGGGTACCGGATCGACCGCCGCCGCCAATGCCGCCGGCACCCTGCTGACGGTGAACCAGAAGGCATCGTCGGCAATCTTCAACTGGCAGTCCTTCAACATCGCGCCGGGGAACACGGTGCAGTTCGTCCAGCCCTCGGCTTCCTCCGTCGCGCTCAACCGCATCTTCGATCCCAACCTCAGCTCGATCTCCGGCAACCTCATCGCCAACGGCCAGGTCTATCTCGTCAATCCCAACGGCATCCTCTTCGGCAAGGGCGCGCGCGTCGACGTCGGCGGACTCATCGCCTCGACCCTCGATGTCCGCGACTCGACGATCACCTCGGGTCTGCTCTACACGAACAACGCGCGCCAGCCCAGCCAGAGCCCGCCGATCTTCTCGAGCGATCCCACCGCGATCGCCTCGGATCTGGGATCGGCCACGGCCGCCAGTCCCGCGATCGTCGTGCAGCAGGGCGCCTCGATCTACGCCGCGGGACGCGACGCCGCCGGGACGGTGGTGAGCGCGGGGCGCGTCTTCCTCTTCGCCCCCACGGTCGAGAACGGGGGTTCCATCCAGGTCGACGGGGGAGGGCAGGTGATCCTCGCCTCCGGAAGCGATGTGTTCCTGGGCAGCTCGGCCGATCCCTCCCTGCGCGG
>Ga0075030_100006185_pt1 | contig 10724 bp, 6 predicted proteins | sample LitLauG_LLR_2012_FD_71393 | JGI IMG/M metagenome (GOLD analysis project Ga0075030, IMG submission 71393) | Freshwater sediment microbial communities from Pennsylvania, USA - Little Laurel Run_MetaG_LLR_2012 | ecosystem: Environmental > Aquatic > Freshwater > Creek > Sediment | place: USA...
TGAACCTCAACCCGGCGCGCGCCATATCAGGGACGCGCAACGCGGAGCTCGCCATCGTGACCGTGGTCCCCTTCACCTCCGATCGCAGCCGCGCGCTGCGCCGCGCCTTCCTCGGCGCGGCGGCCGCCGCCTCGCTCGGCGGCGCGGGCCTCGCCGAGGTCGCGATGGGCTACGCCGCCGCAGCCGCCGCCGAATCCTCCGGTCCCGCCTCGTTCGCCGACATTGTTGACCGCGTCAAAGGCGCGGTCGTCTCCGTCAAGGTCAAGCTGACGGAAGTCGACGACGACGAGGATGAGGCCCGGCCGCGCAACTATCCGCACGGCGGCCCGCTGGAAAAATTCTTCCGCCGCTTCGGCATGCCGCGCCCGGACGGCCCGGAGCCGCCGGCGCCGCACGACCGCGCTTCCGCGCAGGGGTCCGGCTTTTTCATCTCGACCGACGGCTACATCGTCACCAACAATCACGTCGTCGAGCACGCCTCCACTGTCACCGTCACGCTCGAAGGCGGCAAGGCGTTGACGGCGCGCGTCATCGGGACCGATCCCAAGACCGATCTCGCGCTGCTCAAGGTCGAGGGCGCCGACTTCCCCGCTGTGCGTTTCGCCGCCAAGGCGCCGCGCGTCGGCGATTGGGTGATCGCGGTCGGCAATCCGTTCGGGCTCGGCGGCACGGTCACGGCGGGCATCGTCTCGGCGCGCGGGCGCGACATCGGCTCGGGGCCCTATGACGATTTCATCCAGATCGATGCGCCGGTGAACCACGGCAATTCCGGCGGACCCACGTTCAACAACGAGGGCGAGGTCGTCGGCGTCAACACCGCGATCTTCTCGCCGAGTGGCGGAAGTGTGGGCATCGGTTTCGCCATCGCCAGCGACGTCGTGCAAACCGTCGTCGCGCAGCTCAAGGACCATGGAGCTGTCGCTCGCGGCTGGCTCGGCGTCGAAATCCAGCCGCTGACGCCCGACCTCGCCGAGAGCCTGAACGTCAAGTCGGACGTCGGCGCTTTGATCGCCAAGGCGTCGCCCAATTCGCCCGCCGCTCAGGCAGGCGTGAAGTCCGGCGACGTGATCCTGGCGATCAACGGCGAAAGCGTCTCGACCCCGCGCGAACTCGCCCGCCGCATCGCCGCGTTCGGTCCCAAGACGTCCGTCACGCTCACATTGTCGCGAGACGGGCAGGAGCAGAAACTCGATGTGGCGCTCGGCGCGATGCCTTCCGACCGCGCGGCGCTCGCCGCCCTCGCCCCCGCCGCGCCGGTCGAAACCGCATTCAGCAAGCTCGGCCTCAAGCTGGAGCCAATGAAGGGCGGCGGCGTGAAGATCGCCGCCGTCGAGGAAGGCGGACCCGCCTCCGAGCGCGGGCTGGCCGAAGGCGAGGTGATCGTCGAGGCCGGCGGCAAGGCGGTGCAGCAACCCGCCGAAGTCGAAGCCGCTTTCGAAGAGGCGCGGAACCAGAACCGCAAATCCGTGTTGTTGCGAGTGAGATCGGATCAATCTTTGCGCTTTGTCGCGTTGCCCGCGAAAGGCCCCGGATGATCCCTTGAGACTCGGCGGCCGAACGCCCCTTTCGGCGCCGATGAGGCTGGCGACACCACGTCGATCTCCCCCGCATGACGTGCGCCAGTCCCTCGGGCGGCAAGCCTCCCCCCTCAGGCTTGCCGCCCTACTTTTATTCGCCGCCTTTTACAGTTAGGCATCGTCTAACCGGGATGGAACCGCCCCCATGCGTCTGTTGCTGATCGAGGACGACCGCGACGCCGCCTCCTATCTGGTGAAGGCGCTCAAGGAATCCGGCCATGCCGTCGATCACGCCGCTGATGGCGTCGCGGGCTATGACCTCGCGCATGAGGGCGGATACGACGTGCTGGTGGTTGACCGCATGTTGCCCAAGATGGACGGGCTGTCGCTGATCTCGGCTTTGCGCGCGCAGAAGAACGAGACGCCGGTGCTGATCCTCTCGGCGTTGGCGCAGGTCGACGACCGCGTGAAGGGATTGAGGGCGGGGGGCGACGATTATCTGACAAAGCCCTATGCGTTCTCGGAATTGCTCGCCCGCGTCGAGGCTTTGTCGCGCCGCCGCCCCAAGGGCGAGGCGGAGGAGACGGTCTATCGCGTCGGCGACCTGTCGCTCGACCGGTTGTCGCACAAGGTCACGCGGGCGGGCGAGGAGATCGCCTTGCAGCCGCGCGAATTTCGCCTGCTCGAATATCTGATGCAGAACGCCGGCAAGGTGGTGACTCGCACGATGCTGCTGGAGCATGTGTGGGATTATCATTTCGATCCTCAAACAAATGTGATCGACGTGCATGTGTCGCGGCTGCGCGCCAAGGTGGATCGCGATTTCGACGCGCCTTTGATCCAGACGGTGAGGGGGGCGGGATACATGATCCGTGACGGCGGCGTTAAGTAGGCTCGTCCGCTCGACGATTTTCCGGCTCACGCTGCTGATCTTCGGCTTCGGCGTGATTGGCGCGGCTTTCGTGCTGGTGCTGGTTGGCTCTCAGGTCATCAAGATCGCCGACGACGAGACCCGCGCCACGATCCAGACCGACGCCGACGCGCTGATCGAGCAATATGATTCCGGCGGCATCCGCAAGCTGGGGCTGGCGCTCGGCGCCCGCGCCCGCGCGCCGGGCGGGACCATCTATCTCTTGACCGATCCCGTCGGCGAACCGCTGGTCGGCAACGTCAGCCAACTGCCGCCTTCGCTGAACGCCGTCGCCGGGTTCGCGCAGACGCGCTATCAGGGCGTCGGCGGCGGTTCGGCCCGACTGGCTATCGCGCGCATCTATACGCTGTCCAACGGTTTCCGCCTGCTGGTCGGCCATGACCTTGGCGAGCGTGCGCGCATCGGCGCCGTGCTGGTGCGCACGCTGGCGTTGTCGCTGGTGCTGTTCGCCGGCATCGCGGCGCTGGGCGCGGCTTTCGTCGCGCGGCGGGTGTTGCGGCGCATTGAGGGCGTCAATCTTGCGGCGGCGCGGTTGATGGCGGGCGACATGACCGAGCGCCTGCCGGTCAGCGGCTCCGGCGACGAACTCGACCGGTTGACGGCGGGGCTGAACGCCATGCTTCAGCGCATCGGCGAGTTGATGGCGGGCCTGCGCGAGGTCTCCGACAATATCGCGCACGACCTGCGCACCCCGCTGACGCGGCTGCGCAACCACGCCGAAGAGGCGTTGCGGACGGGACACGACGAGGCCGCCTTTCGCACGGCGCTGACGCGCACGATCGAAGAATCCGACGGGTTGATCCGCGTGTTCGACGCCTTGTTGATGATCGCGCGCGCCGAGGCGGGGGCGGATCGCACGGATTTGTCGCCGGTGGACGTGAGCGAGGTGGTCGCCGATGTGGCCGAGCTTTACGAGCCGCTCGCCGAGGAGAAGGGCTTTGTTTTGCGCGTCGACGCCGAGCCGAGATTGATTGTCGAGGGGCGGCGCGAGTTGATTGGGCAGGCTTTGGCCAATCTCATCGACAACGCGCTCAAATATGGCGCGACGCCGCTGGCGCCGCGCGAGATCGCCGTGAGTGCGCGGCGCGAGGGGCGCGAGATCGCCATCGAGGTCGCCGACCGGGGGCCGGGCGTCGCGGAGGGCGACCGCGACCGGGTGATCGACCGCTTCGTGAGACTGGAGAGCGCGCGCTCGCGGCCCGGTTCGGGGCTGGGGCTGTCGCTGGTGGCGGCGGTGGCGCGCATGCATGGCGGCGCGCTGCGGTTGCTCGACAACGCGCCGGGGCTGCGTGCGCGGCTCGAACTGCCGGCGCCGGTCGCGTGAGCGGGCCGCTAAGACCGCCGCTGCCGGCCGGGCGCTCTTCGCGTGGCGGTCTGTACGTCGCCATACGCAGTCATTCGCCCTATTTGGCGTCTTTGCTCGACGCGACCGGCGCTTCGGGCGAAGGGATGGATCGTCATTGCGAGGAGCGCAGCGACGAAGCAATCCAGAGGCCGCCGCTCGACCGTGCGGCCTTCGATCACGTCGCGGCTGGATTGCTTCGCTTCGCTCGCAATGACGGCGGGTCGTTTCAGCAACTAAGTTCCTCAGTGAGCGAGGACGAGATGATGCGGGAGTTGCGGCTCGCCAAGAACCGCAGCGCGCTCCAGGTCGCGCTCGCCGATCTCTCCGGGCGAGCGGACGTTCCCGCGACCTGCGCGGCGCTCTCCCGTTTCGCCGAAGACTCTGTGAGGGCCGCGCTGCGCTTCGCGCTGCGCGCGGCGGAGCGGGAAGGCAAGCTGCGGCTCGACCCGCAAGACCCCGAGCGTGGTTGCGGGCTCGTCGTGCTGGCGCTCGGCAAGCTGGGCGGGCGCGAACTCAACTATTCCAGCGACGTCGATCTGATTGCTTTCTACGATCCGCAATGCCCCGCGATCCCGCCCGGCGCGGCGCCGGGGCCGTTGTTTGTGAGGATCGTGCAGCGCCTCGCGCGCTTGCTGGAGACGCGCACCGCTGACGGCTATGCGCTGCGCGTCGATCTGCGCCTGCGTCCCGATCCCGGCGCGACGCCCGTCGCCATGTCGGTCGCCAGCGCCGCCTCCTATTATCAGACGCTCGGCCAGAACTGGGAGCGCGCCGCGATGATAAAGGCGCGACCCCTCGCGGGAGACGTCGCGCTGGGCGAGGCGTTCCTGAAGGAGATCGCGCCGTTCGTCTGGCGCAAATATTTCGACTACGCCGCCATCTCCGACATTCACGCGATGAAGCGCCAAATTCATGCGGTACGTGGGCACGAGGCGGTGACGGTCGCCGGACACGACGTGAAGCTCGGGCGCGGCGGCATCCGCGAAATTGAGTTCTTCGTGCAGACGCAGCAACTCATATTCGGAGGACGCCGTCCGGCGCTGCGCGGGGCGGCCACCGTGGCGATGCTGGAAGCGCTCGCCGCCGAGGGCTGGGTGACCGCCGACGCCGTGGTTGAGCTGAAAGCCGCCTACGCCTTCCTGCGCGCCGTCGAGCATCGCCTGCAAATGATCGCCGACGAGCAGACCCAGCGGCTGCCGGTGGACGACAAGGCGCTGCGGCGTTTCGCGCGCTTCTGCGGCTATCCGGGTTTGGCGGGTTTCTCGCGCGATCTCACAACACATATGCGCGCCGTCGAGCGCCACTATGCGCGTTTGTTTGAAACGGCGCCCGGGCTCGACGCCGCCGGGGGCAGTCTCGTGTTCACCGGCGTCGTCGACGATCCCGACACGCTGGCGACGCTGACGCGGTTGGGTTTCCGCCGGCCGGAGCAAGCGACCGAGACCATTCGCGGCTGGCATTTTGGCCGCCGCCCGGCGCTGCAAAGCGCCCGCGCACGCGAGGTGCTGACGGAATTGACGCCCGCTTTGGTCGCAGCCTTCGGCGGCTCCGGCGACGCCGACGCGGCGCTCGCCGCCTTCGACGCGATGCTGGCGCGCATGCCCGCCGCCGTCGAACTTATGACGATCCTGCGCGCCAACGAGGCGCTGCGCGAACTCTTCGGCGATCTGCTCGGCGGCGCGCCCCGCCTCGCCGAGGCGCTAGCCTTGCGTCCGCACGCGCTCGACGCCGTGATTGACCCTACCCGCACTCTCGCCGATGCGCTGGAGCCTGCGCGGGCGAAGGCTCGCGCCCAGGCGGCGCTCGCGCCCGCGCGCGATTTTGAGGACGCGCTCGACCGCGCCCGCGATTTCGCGGCGGAAGACCGGTTCTGGATCGGCGTCAGGCTCATCTCCGGCGCGCTCGATCCTGATTGGGCGGGCCGCGCCTATAGCGCGCTGGCGGAAGCCGTGCTGTCGGCGTTGTTCGCGCGCGTGGAGGCGGCCTTCGCCGCTCAACACGGGCGTGGCGGGCGCGCGGCGGTGCTGGCGCTGGGCAAGCTGGGCTCGCGCGAAATGACCGCCACCTCCGATCTCGATTTGATTCTGATCTATGATTCGCAAGAGCCCGGCGCGCTCTATTACGCCCGCCTCACACAGCGGCTCGTCGCGGCGCTGACGGCGCCAACCAAAGCGGGCCGTCTCTACGACGTCGATCTCAGGTTGCGCCCATCGGGCAGCAAGGGGCCGCTCGCCGTCTCGCTCAGCGCCTTCGCGCATTATCAGCGCGAGGAGGCGGAGACCTGGGAGCAGATGGCGCTGACGCGCGCACGCGTCGTCGCAGGAGATGAAAACCTCGCCGCCGAAATCAACGAAATCGTGCGCGAGACGCTGGCCCGCCCGCGCGATCCCGCGCGGCTCAAGCGCGACATTGCCGCCATGCGTTCGCTGATCGCGCGCGAGAAGGGCGAGGGCGGCCCGTTCGATCTCAAGCTCGCGCAGGGCGGATTGCTCGACGTCGAATTCGCCGCGCAATATCTGATCCTCGCCCATCCTGAGCCCGCCTTGCTGACGACCGAAACCCGCGTCGCGCTCGTGGCGGCGATGCGTGCGGGCTATCTGAGCGCTGAAGACGGCGAGCGCCTTGCGGAAGCGCACCGTCTGCTGACGGCGGTGACGCAGACGCTGCGGCTCACGCTTCCTGACGGCGCCGATCCCCGCGAGGCCGCTGCGGGCGTTCGCCGCCGCATCGCGCAAGCGGCGGGTTCGCCGGATTTCGCGCATCTCAGCGCCGCGCTCGGCGAGGCGCGCGCCAATGCGCGCGCGATCTTCCGCCGGCTGCTGGCTTGATCTAAGAGCGCCAAAGCGATGAGTCGACGCCCGCCGCCGTCAAGAATAACGACCCTGCGCGTGCTGCCCGGCGCGCGCGGGCGCGGCTGGTTGGTCGCCGGCCCCCTGCGCATCCCTTGCGCGCTCGGCCCCGCCGGCGTGGTGCGGATCAAGCGCGAGGGCGACGGCGGGACGCCGGCCGGGCGCTTCCGCTTGCTGTGGGGATATTTCCGTCCTGACCGTCCGCGCCCGGACGCAGGGTGCGTGCCGTTGCGCCCGATGCGCAAAGACACCGCCTGGTGCGAAGACTCGCAAAGCCGCAACTACAATCGCCCCGTGCGCCCCGGCCCCGACGCCACAGACCGCATGTGGCGCGATGATGCGCTCTACGATCTCACCTTCGTGCTCGACCAGAATTTTCGCGCACGGGCGAAGGGCAGGGGCAGCGCCATCTTCTTTCATATCGCGCGCGCAAACATGAGCCCGACGGCGGGCTGCGTCGCAATTCCGGCCGCCGCCATGCGCCGCCTCGCGCCGCGTCTGGCGCGAAAGGCGATGATCGTCGTCAAATAAAAAAAGCCGCCCCGAAGGGCGGCTCAAGTCGCAGCGCGCGGGAGGCGACGCGCCGCGATCTCGTCAGGAGGCGAACTTGAAGGTCTTGCCGAGCTGCTCGCGGATTGGCGAAGCGGTCTCGTCGGCGACCTTGCGGGCAAACTCCGAGAAGGTCTTGGCGCGCGCCGTGGCGTCCTCGAAACGTTTGCGCACGAACTCGGTGTTGAGCGTCACCAGTTCCGACAGCGACTTGGCCGAAACCGACGCCGTCAGCAGGTCGAATTGGGCGTGCGCGTCTGCCTTGATCGCCTCGATAGCCTTGGCGTTCAACTGCATCACGCCCTCGCGCGCCGCGCTCATGCTCGTCTCGATGGCGGCGGTCGTCTCGTCCAGCGCGCTCTTGGTCTTGGAGTAGCGGGCGCGGGTCTCGTTGAGGCTCTTCTCGATCGCGGCGCGGACGTTGTCGCCAAGATCCTTTGCGGCGGCGAAGGTCTCTTCGCCGGCCTGCTGCGCCTGAACCTGCAGCGTCTCCGCGACGGGGTTCAGCGATTCGACTTGCTCTTCAACACCGTTTTCGACGTGCTGGTCCATGATCGGCTTCCTCGTTTTCTGGGGGAAGGGGCGTTTCATCACTTCGGCGCCGCGTGCTGCTGGATGACCGCGCCGATTTCCTTGGCCTGCTCCTGCAGGTGGGCGATCTGCGACTTCAAATATTCGGTCTGAAGCGTGAACGCCTCTTGCGGGTCCTTGGCCTGAACGAGCTTGGCGGCGAAGTCGAAGGCGGCGTTGACGTTCTGCTCGGCGTAACCCAGCGTCTGCGTGCTGACCGTCTTGGCGCTCGCGCGCACGTTTTCGCCCGCGCTGGTCACCGCGTCGGCGGTTTTCTGCGCCGCGCTGATGAAGCCTTCAAAAGCCTTGCGCGCTTGGTCGACGCTCTTTTGCGCGAATTCGCGCATGTCGACGGGAACTTCGAACTGCGGTTGATTCATGGCGTTCTCCTCTTTCGATCCCGGTAGGGCTCGAACGGCCCGCCGTGCCCCCTTTATAGGCACACTCGTGTTGCGTTGCAACATAAAGTTTGCAGCGCACCATGAAATTTAACGTTAACGATTGGTTTCCGTGCAGGCGGGCGAAGCGGACGCGGCGTTCTTGTTAAAACTTTGCTAAGCCGATATCGAATGCGAGCCGCAGCCCGCTCCTTCCGGGCGCGCTCCGAGCGTGGGTCGACGGGGATATATGGCAAGAGGGTCCGACGCCGAGCCGATTTGGGCGCAACTCCTCGCAGGCGCCCCCTTCGGCGCCGCGCTGGCGAAAGGCGCGCCGCTTTGGATCGCGCGCGGCGACGAGCCGCAGGTCGTCTTCGCCACGCCCGCCGCGCTGGCCGCGTTCAACGTCGATGATTTGGCTGCGTTCGGGCAGGTCGTGTTCTCCGACGCCGCGCCGACGGCCCGCAGGCTGCGCAAGCTCGCCGCCGAGACGCCGTTGGACGGTTCGCCTCGGCTAGAACGCCTGCGATTTTTTGTCGGCGCTAAGCCCGTGGCGAGCGATTGGCTGTGTGCGCGCCTGAGCCACGCCGGCGAGACCTTTTTCGTCGCCGCCGAGCCGACGGCCAGGTCTGCGCCCGAGTCGGACGACGGCGGGCTACCCACCTCCGTCCAGCGTTTCGTCTGGCGCCTTGATGGCGAAGACCGCTTTGCCGCGCCCGACCCGGTTCTGACCGCCCGCCTGGGCGACCATGCGCCGCAGCAAGGCGAGACGCTCGATGCGTTGGGCGTCCGGGTCGGCCTCGATCCGGCATGGGCCGACGCCGTAGCGGCGCGCAAGACCTTCTCGCGCATTTCCACGCCCTGGTCCGCGCCCGGCGGGACCGGGACGCAGCCTGTGCAAGTCTCCGGCGCGCCGGCTTTCGACCCTGCCGACGTTTATCAGGGCTTCCGGGGCTTCGGCCTGCTGAAGCCGGAGCGCGCCGAGCCGCCGCTGGCCAAAGAGCGCGTGAATTCATCGTCGACCGCGACCCCTGCCAGGCCCACGGCGGGCGATGCCGCTGCGCTGATCCGGCTGTTGCAACGCCAGCACGCGCCGCCCGCGCTTCCCGCATCCGCTGCTGGCGACGCCCCGGCGCTGGCGGTGATTTCGGCGCTGGCCGCGCTGCTCCAGCCCAAAGTCCCCGGCGAACCCAAACCCACCGGCGAGCCCAAACTCGCCCGTCGCGTCGCGACGCCAGCCAGCGCGGAGATCGTGGTTTTGCACCCGCTGACCTCCGCGCCCGCGCCCACTGCGGAGGAGAGCGTCGCGCTGACCTCGCAGGAGCGCGACAATTTCAAAGCTATCGCCCGAGCGCTTGGCGCCAATGTGCGCGCGCAGGGGCCGCAGACGGACGCACACGCCGAGGCGGCGCCCGTGGCTGCGAACGAGGCGCATGAGGCCGCCGCTGACGATTTCGCTGCGCTGGTCGACATCATCCCCATCGCCATCCTCGTCGTGCGCGACGGCGAGACTTTGTTCGCCAACAAGACGCTGCTCGATGTCGCGGGCTACGTCAGCTTAGAGGATTTTCGCATTCGCGAGGGTCTGAAAACCATTTTTCGCGGCCGCGATCCCCGCGCGCTCGCTCCCGACGGCGTCGCCACCGGAATTCCGCTTGCGGCGGGGGGAGGGCGCATCGTCAATGTCGATGCGCAGGTGCGCCCGGCGACCTGGGGCGGCCAGCCCGCCGATCTCGTCGCCATGCGCCGCTCCTATGAGGCCGAGCGCCAGGAAGAGACGCGCGCAATGGAGCGCGAGGTCGAGTTGCATGCAGCGAGGGCGCGCGACCTTTCGGTGGCGCTGGAAGCCGCGCGCGACGGCATGGTGAAGATTGACAAGGCGGGACGCATTCTGTCGATGAACAAAGGCGCGCAAACCCTGTTCGACCGTCATCAGGTCGAGGCGGCGGGCGAGAGCGTGCTGACGTTGTTTTCTCCACTCTCGCATCCCGCCATGCAGACCGCGTTCGCGCGGCTGGTCAACGGCGAAAGCGCGCGCGAGCGCGTCGACGTCGAGGGGCGGGGCGTCGAGGGCAGGGCCTTCCCGGCGCGGCTCGATCTGGGACGGATTGCGAATGAACCCGAGCCCGAATATTTCGTGTTGCTGAGCGATCTGTCCGGCGCGGAGACGGGCGCCGTTCAGGCGCACGCCGGGCGCGAGGAGGCGGAAAAGGAGAGCGCCGCCAAGACCGAATTGCTGTCGCGCGTCAGCCACGAAATGCGCACCCCGCTGCACGCCATCCTCGGTTTCGCCGAGGTGATGATCGAGGAGCGCTTCGGCCCGATGGGCAACGAACGTTATCGCGACTATATGCGCGACATCCACGCTTCGGGCCGGCATGTGCTGTCGTTGGCCAATGATCTTTTGGATCTGACGCGGCTAAAACTTGGCAAGATGGATCTTCAGTTCACGCCGCTCGACGTCAACGCTGTCGTGCGCGAATGCGTGACGTTGATGCAGCCGCAGGCGGCGCGCGAGCGCGTCATCATGCGGCTGTCGCTGTTTGATCGGCTGCCGCAGGTGATGGCCGACGAGCGTTCGCTGCG
>Ga0075030_100006186_pt1 | contig 10724 bp, 12 predicted proteins | sample LitLauG_LLR_2012_FD_71393 | JGI IMG/M metagenome (GOLD analysis project Ga0075030, IMG submission 71393) | Freshwater sediment microbial communities from Pennsylvania, USA - Little Laurel Run_MetaG_LLR_2012 | ecosystem: Environmental > Aquatic > Freshwater > Creek > Sediment | place: USA...
CACCATCAAAGCGTTATTGACCCAACCGGAGGCGCAGTCCGCGATTTTTGAACTACAAAATTGCGAGCGCAACTTGACCGTGGCGGCGAAGCATGGTGCGGGCTGGTGTCTCGTGGCAGATTTTTGACTGCGATTTTATGCGCTCTCCAACTTTCAGTTTGCCGACCAGGTTTCTGGGCGCTCTTATTGAGCGCCTCCGCGAATCTCGCGTATCAATTCGGATCAGCTTCACGGACCAACCCGGCGAATTCAAGTGCCGCCTTCGCCGCCGCCTCGCGACGGCTGATGCTTACGGCTACCGCTTGGGAAATGAATTGCGCTTCGACCTTTCCGGCGTCAGATTATTTCCGACGATTCACGACAGCGTTCTTGCGTGCGGCGGATCCCAGTGTGATTTCGACACTTTTCTAGCGGGCTGGGACACCATTGTGGCGAAGGAGACTATATGAACCATCCGAGAGAACCATTTGAGCGACTTCTCGATGTTTTCGACGACGCTTTTAGAAGGGTCGCCGGAGAAGATGGATTTGTTTTTGACCCACGGATCGGGCATGTCGGGCGGGCGATTCGACTGAAGGATGACCCCTTGAAGCGGGGCGTGTTCTTGGACTTCAAGAACCACTGGATGCAGTCGGACCCGGTTGATCCCGAAGTCGTCCTTGCCTATGGCGCCTGGTTCCAGCCCAAGCCGGGCGGATTCCCGGTGTATTTTCTGACCCGGAAATTTTATGAGGGAAAGTTAAGCGGGCTGACGGCCTGTATTGATGAAAAATTAGAACTCGCGGCTGGCCAGATACAATTGGTATCCGAGAATCTGATTATGCGAGAAGGGAAACTTTTTGCCGATTGGCCAAAAGAAAGTCAGTAGTCAATCAAGAACGTCATGTCACCTCACATCCATTTTCCAATCGACGCGGAAGGATACAAGCGATTTCCTGAAGTACTTGCTACCGTTGGAATGCGGTTTGTGGAGCGGCGGCGTGAAGCGATGCCAGCTTTTCGTTACCACCCGGAGTTGATGGTTATTTATGGCGAGTTAATTTCAGCACAGAGGACATACCAGCAGTGCGGGCTTCGCTCCGGGGGCACTGAGTATAGTTTTATTTTTACGATGCATGGAGACAGCAAGACACTTTTAATGACACTTAAAGATCTGGAGCGTACTTTCGCCGGACATTTGACAGATGTTCAATTATGAAAGCAATAATACTCCCAATTGCTCTAATTGCGATTTTAGCGGAAGGACTGACAGCTAAAGCTCATTTGGCTTTCGCTCTACTAATAGCGGCAGTGTCCTCGGCTATTATTTCTGCAACCATGCTATTGAGGTATCGGAATGATATTTACTGGCAACAGAAGTCAGCCAAAACAAAATCTGTAACGGATGATCAGAGGCGGAGGAAAGATTGGTTGTTATCCATTTTATTTATTGGAATTTTGCTTTCGATATTAATTCTGCTGTTTAATTTCCACATTGGCATTGTTGCAAAGGCTGCCTTAGAAAACAGAGCCACACGCGCCTGCCAAAGCGTTATCATTAACTGAACTCGACACACCGAAGCACCATGAGAATTCTCCAAACTTTTCTTTTTCGTTTGCCGAAAAAAACGTCTGACGGGGTTATTTTTGATTCCATTTTGAAAGCCTTGGAAACCACCGGCTACCAGACCGACCAAATCCAGTTCTGCCTGCAAAACTGTTCTGAAAAGTTGCGAAAACAAAGTTCCGTTGCTCGGGTGTTGAAGTGCTTTCCTGAATTGGAACAGTTCCAAGGTTCGTTTCAACAGGCATGGGATCAAGACCGGGTGGTTTTTCTTTCCAATGCCGACGCCAAGCTGCATGAGCGGGTGGCCGAGCCGTCCACCATTAAAATTGGTTCCCGCGATCCCGCTGACCCCGCCATATTATCCCAAATCCTTCACGGTGTCCCCAAGCGGTTTCCCTTTTGGGATGTGGATATATTTTTCGGCGGCAGTGAGGTTTTGAATATTGCCGGGTTGCCCGCCACCGCCTTCGAAGAACGTTCACATTTGCGGCAAATTACCTCGCCCGGCATCCATTTTCGTTCGCATTGGGGACCAGCAAAGCGTAGGCAGAGCCTGGGTGCTTTAATTTCCCTGCCATCACCAAACGAGGCGGCACCACCCGTTTTGCCTGCCGCAACGCAAACTCTTCTGGCGACGATTGGAAAAACATATTCCTCGGAACTTTCCCTCTCGCCCTCGGCGCAAGACCATCCCAGAATCAAGGCGTTGATTGAGCAAGGCCAGCAGATTGCGAAACGATACCGGGAAAATCCCTTTGCTGGCCGGCCGGATGCCACGTTGCCGTGCCCGTTGCCACCGGTTCAGCCCGGCCAGCAGTTCGGTGTGCCACTTATCATGCGACGCGACGCGGGAATCCCCAGCATCAAAGACTTGCTCAAACAAGAATTCGGGCGCTTGGGCTACCGCTACAAAAGCAACCTGTCAGGCCAGGGATCTTATTCACTGATCAAGGCCACCGCGCAAAATTACGTTCTGGATTTGCACGTGGATGCCTCGCCGATGGGCGGTCAATTTGGTTCTTTGATCAGTGTGGCCACGCCTTTCGCCAGATTCAACCTCGCCATCAAACTGCCGCCGCACGGTCAGGATTATCCCATCAACGAGCATCTGCCCGAACTCATCAAAAATACGGCGTTCGTGGCGCAGGTTCTCGAAGAAACATTTGTCGCGGAAATCGTAACACTGTTTGGCCCGGCATCCAAATGGTTCGCGACGATGAAAGCAAAAGGTTGAGTTAGTGTTTATAGGATCTTGGAACATCAAACCTTTTGGCAATGACATCGTCGGCGATCGGTGTCTCGCGGGAGGTTTTTAATCAGGCATATCACGCTTATGACCAACGTCGAATTGAAAAAGGAGCTGGCCGATTTTTTTCTAATGCGCAGGCGCTTCAAGCAGGGCCGCGATTATGTCGGCATGAGCAGCAGCCAATATCCGGAAATGTTTGTGGAATATTTCCATTCGCTAAGTGCTGAAGACAAGGCGGGCATGGTGGACATTCTCATGTGCGGTGCCATCGACGAGGAGACAGAATTTCCGAGGCGGAAGCTAGTATCCTTGCTGGGACGGTTGGCAATTGAGCGGCAGGTGGAATACTTGAAACCGCACCAGCAAGCACTTGAAAGCATTTTTCTGGATCAAGCCAATTTAGAACGTTGGGCAACTGACGAGGACAGCACTGATCGTGACTATTTACAGACATGGAGATTCGCGTTGCAACTCGGTTGCCTGCTGAAACGGATCGGCTCCGTCGAAGTGGAGCGGGGTTACAATTATCTGATGGCGCACGCGAAATTCGCGCATTTCCAAGTGGCACTGGAAGGCAACTGGCGAGCCATTGTCAAACGGGGATTATGATGTTTTCAAATCGTCCTCGCTGGAATTTGAATCGAGCTTGCCACCGCACGAGCGAACCAAGAATCTTTACCGCATGAATCAGACCGACGGCAGCAAATTTTACCGGGCGGCGCGCGCGGGTGACGTAAAGGTCATCCAGCAGTTGCTGTCCAAAATTGATGTCAAACAACCCGCCGACAAGGACTGGCTGGATCGCTCGCTGGCGCAGGCGGTTCATGTCCGGTCAGTCGAGACCGTTGATCTGTTGCTCAAAGCCGGGGCGAATCCCGACCAAAAGACTTCCATCGGCACTTTGCTTTCGGGTGCGGCGATGGACGGCGATCTGCCGCTGGTCAAGCGCCTGATTGAAGCCGGGGCGAATGTTAACCGGGAAATCAAACGGGAGACTGCCCTTTCGGCGGCCTTGTCGGAAAACCAAGTCGCCGTCATCGAATATTTGGAAAAGCTCGGCGCCTATTCCCCGCCCAGCACCACTTTGATTTATGCCTGCCAGCATGGAGACATTAAAAGAGCGAAAGAAGCTTTGGCAGAAGGCGCTGATGTTGAAAAGGTCGGAGGAATGTTTGAAGAAACGCCACTGTTGGCGGCAGCATGGAAAGGACAGGTGGAATCCGTCAAATTCCTCCTGAAAAATGGTGCCAACCCAAATAATCGCATCAATGAAAATCGCGCTTTATTCGCGGCGGTCGCCATAAAAAATCTGGAGTTGTTTGATTTATTGGTTGCTGCCAGAGCGGATATGCAATCGAAGTATTACGGTAAAACCCTGCTCATGGCGGCGGCAGAAGTTGGCTGTATCGCGATTGTGAAAAGATTGGTTGAACTTGGTGTGGATGTCAACGCGCGGGACAAGAATTGCAACAAAACCGCGTTGGATTGCGCCAAAACCGCGAAGAAAAATGAGGTGATTGATTATTTGAATAGCCTCGGCGCGAAATCGGAAAGAGAGGCCGGGCGCGCATTGATGAAAGCTTTGACAAAAGAATATGGCGGCAAGCCAGTGGAGGATGCTCACGGCATCAAGGGGAATTCAAACTTCGCCGGGAGTAAATGCGAATTCCACATTTTTCAAGCCGTGGCTTGTGTGAAGGTGTTTAAGTTGAATTACACCGATACAGAATTCAAACGCGTCGCAAGGCCCGGTGTCGTCATCGGGCATGAAATGTCCAAGGTGCCCAAGGTTGAAGTGAAGTCCGCCAGCAAAATTCTGAATAAAAAAGTAATGCGCCCGCCGGACTCAACCGGAGTAAGCGATGGTTTCGTTACTGATTTCTGTAAACGGCACCGGGAGTTTTTCAAGCAACTGAATTTATCCGGCAAAGAATTGGTGGGCATTTCTTCCGACACCGCCCGTTTTTGGTGGACGGTAACCGACATCACCAAAATCCTGCCCCGCCTGAAACTGTTTGAGAATTTTATTCAGGAGATTTCGCGGCCAGCAGAGCCGGAACGCCGCTTGTTTGAAAAAGAGTGGCTCATCCAGCCCGCTCCGAAGACTGGCGACGCAAAATCTGTCGCACGCCACACGCTCGGCGGCACGCTGGAAACCGCCGTGGCTTGCCCGCTTTGCGGTCTGGCAACCAATCTGATGGCGCGCATTGATTGGTCCGATCCGGCGTTGCCGAAAACTCCGCTGAGTGCCGGCAAGCTGCCGGTGTTTTGGTGCCTGGATTGCGGGGAATGGGATGCGGCCTTTTTCGACATTTCCAACCCGACTCCGAAAGCGATGGTCGCCAAAGGCAAGGCGGCTAATGCCGGCAGCAACGAAACCGGCGAGGAGGATTTGCCGGAACGCCGTGTGACGCTCGTCCCTGTCCCACCGGGCAAGAAGGCGGGACGCAAAAGCAAAATCGGCGGTTCGCCAAGCTGGATTCAATCGGAGTCCACGCCGGACTGTCCGAAGTGTGAGAAGCCAATGGCATTCGTCCTGCAACTGGCCAGCGACTCGCGCATTTCCTACTGCGACATGGGAATGCTTTACAACTTCGCCTGTCCCGATTGCAAGGTGTCGGCCTCGCTGATTCAATCGCATTAAAAGGAGAATTTGAATTCGCATGAACCTCGAACAACTGGAAATCGCCATCTCAAAAGCGCCGGATGAAAAATCACGAGCGGCGCTGCAAGCCATGAAACCGGCTTTGGAAGCGGTGGTCCATTCGGACTCCACGCTCGTTCAACGGATTGAGGCGAGCAAAATTGCCCGGGGCGAGGGCGTCACCAAATTAAGCAAAAGGAAAAAGCAGGAAGTTGACGGTTACGAGCGCGATGCGGTTGAGCTTGGACGCAAGCACACAGAAAGCTTAAAAAGGTTTCAGCGGGCAGACACCATCATTCGCATCGTCCAAGGCGGTTTGGCGCAGGATATTGATTTTTGGGGAAAGACTTTGAAGCATATTCACAAAGCCGAACTTCCGATTGTTCAAGAACACATCGCTGTCAAACGGAAGCTTTTGGAGGAAACAAACAAGTTTCTGGCTGAATTTGGACAACACATAGACCGTCGTTCAAACAATTTTTGACCATGAATCTCTCGGAAAAAATTCGGCTAGCCGCTGCGAGCAGCACGGGTGGAGGCGGATCGGCCAGCGACTCGCGTATTTCCCATTGTAACGAGCAATGAAGACAAACAGCGACAATTTTGAAATCGTGTTTTTTGGAACCGATGATTTATTCCAGGCTCGGAGGCCGGAGGAAATAGTGGCGACGTTTATGCAAAACCCGCTGTTCAGACCGACCCATTATGGAACAGGGGATGACGACATGATTGAAGCCTCTTCGTCGAATGCCAATTCTTTGTCAATGTTCTGGAAGGAGAACGGTTTTCTCCAGTTGGCGAGAAAAGACAAAGTGTTAAGCTACGAAGTCATGGTGGAAAATGTGGTTCCTGCCGAAGGTCGTTTTCAGCCGGCATTTTCACTTCTCGGCATTACGATTAAGGTGAGTCCTCAAGTCGGATGGAATCGGCATCCTGAAAATCTACGTCAATTCGTCATGGAACTGGCATCAGCCTACAGGCCATGTTACGGGTGTTGCCGCCAGATAAATGGCGCACGGATTCTTTGGAATCTCAAAAAGAATGGCATTCCAGATATTTTTTGGCTGAATTTTTTCGGCCCACCTTATATCGAAGCGATTGGCATGGACAAATTCAATTCGGTTCCCTGCGCGAATTGTGAAATACAAAATTGGGGCGGCGTGCTTGTGGAAACAAAAGACCCGTCTTTGGAGCAAAGCCATCTTCTCAAGAAGCATCTAGGCCGCCGCCTCTTTGTTGGTGGGGGCGGCCTGTTCCGAGGCGTCAGTATTCCACACTTCAATTTTCCGACTGGCCGATGAATTTACAGATTGATATGGGGATTTGGAACACAAAATCATTTGGCAACGTCACCGCCAGTGATTGGCTGTGGCAATTGGAAACGTCCGAAATCATCAATGCCTGAAAACGATTACATCAAAAAACTTTGCGCCGAGGCGATGCGCGCCAACGCCACGAGACGATTTACCGTGAAGTGTCTCGCGTGTGGCAAACGGCAGGCGCGGAGTCTGCATTGGCTGAAAACCCACAAATTCAAGTGCCCGACCTGTGGCGGCAGCTTGGATAAATCACCATTGCACCAGATCACAAAGGAGATTTTGCAAGCGATGCAAGGCAAATCAAAAGCCCCCAAGCTGCGGGCTGACCGGGCCGGCAAGCTCGCGCCAATTAAGCGGCACGACGATGCTAAAAAATACCAACTCGTTCTTCAGTTTCGCGGCGACGCGCTGGCCGATTTGGATGCGACTGCCGCGCTGGAAGAGGATTTGATTGCCGCCTTGGGCGATTCAGCGGATGTGGACGGCCACGATGTCGGTTCCGGCGAGACAAACATTTTTATTTTCACCTCGGATCCGGCGGGCACATTTCGGCGGGCGATGCCTTTGATGAAGCGCAGGAAATGTTTGCCGAAACTCGCGGCGGCGTATCGTCCGGTGGATGGCGAGCGGTTCATTGTAATTTGGCCGGAAGGTCCGCAACAAAAGTTTGCTGTCGCATGAAAAATGCACGGGTCAGATTTAACTTATGAACAAACCGCCATACTTGAATCCAATCAGCCAGCAGCAATTCTTTGTTGAGTGCATACAGCGGGCCGAACACGCGCTCAAACATTGGAGCGGCGACCGACCCTTGACGGAGTGGGCTGCCATCCAGCGTGAACTGGGATGCAGTTATTTGAATCTCACCGCTGGCGACCGCAATGAAAACCTGCGTAAAGCGGTTGCGGCACTGCTAGCCGCTTTGCAGGTTTATACCGAGCTTGATCATGGGCCTTTTTGGGCTGCAACCCAGGGCAATTTGGGAAGTGCCTACCGCGCTTTTTCCGGCCCGGAGCGACCGGCTTGTCTCAAGTTAGCCCTTGAATGTTACGAAGCCTACTGCCGAGTTTACACCCGGCAAGAATTTCCGAAACAATGGAAAAATGCGCTGGCGGCACTTTCCTCGATAGCTGAAGAACTCAAGAAATGACTTATCATTATGGGCACATGGAACACCAAACCGTTTGGCAACGACAAAGCCAGTGACTGGCTGTGGGAATTGGAACAGGCCAAGGACGATTCCGTCATCAAGGCGGCGTTCGAGGCCGATGCCGACGCGGATGAAACCGTGGCAGCGGCGGCGGTGGTGGCGGCGGCCCGGCGTCAGCCGATTGGCGCACTTCCGCCAAAAGCCAAAGCGTGGGTGGGCGTCATTGGCTGGGCGCTTGGCTTGGAGGATCGCATCTTTCCTTATGATTCGCAGTTGGACAGCACCTCGTTCGTGTATCGTTGGCAGATTTTGTCGCCGACCAAACAATTTGTTTCCAGTGCCCATCTTCGCGCGGAAAAAGAAATTCTGCAGGCCCGGGAAGTCGCGGAATCCTGGCTGTGGCGTGCGCGCACGACACAAATTCAAAAAGAGCCGGAAAAATATCCGCCGCCGCCCGGCTGGACTTATGAAAGAATCATCGCCATGGCTGCCGAACATTGGGAAAAGGAAGGATTATTCCAAGCGATTCGAGGGGAATATCCGGCGCACGGCAAAGCCTACTGTGAATTGGCCGACGAAGAGTGGCAGGAAGTGCGCAGCATGGCCACAGAGCGTTTGTATGGCTTGAACTGGTTATGCAAATACTCGGCCAATTGGGATTTGGTTCCTACGGGAACTTAATTGATAAATATGACCTTGGTGCGCATTTGCAATATGACCCACGAATATGCCCCCTTATCCATGAAATCCTAGGCGGCGACCAGCCCGCTCCATTCGTTCTCGCGCCGCCAAAAGGCCAAGAGTTTTTCCTGCCGCTTTCAGCCAGCGTTTCCGGAAAAAATTAAGGGCGGCCTCCGTTGCCAGAGACCGCCCGGATTTCTCGGCGCAAGTCAAATTGCGATTGCGCGGCGTTCAGCTCAGGCCACCGGCACCATCTCCCCCAATGCGGCGGCAATTTTTTTTGTGGGCTTGACCCTTGGGCGGGGATGAAAAATAATGGCGGCCAAGACCTGATCTACAAACAGCTTTCCCGCCCGGCATCGTGTTGATGCGACTGTTTGATCGGGTTTAGGCCTTAATCAGAAAGGAACCCAAATCATGAAACGAGTTGCTGGCAGACCTTTAGGTGGTGGTACGCACATTGTGGGCGGATTTGCGCTCGCTGGAATGCTGTTCGCATTGTCCGGCTTCACCGTTTGTTCGGCGCAAAACGCACCACCTTCGGCCGCAGATTTGCACTATGCGGAGTTGAAGTATCGCGCCCAGCGGCAGCAGGACGAGAACGGCAAAATTCCCGGCAACGCGCTGCCCAACGCGGTGCAGCAGGCGCGGCAGATGACGTTTGACCCGCGCGCGTGGCCGGGTCTCGGCACCGCCACCAGCAGCAGCGATCTGGCCTCGCTCACGGCGGGCGTGGGCACGAATTCCTGGACCTGGCTGGGGCCTGGCAATATCGGCGGCCGCATCCGTTCCATCCTGGTGCATCCCACCATCCCCAACACGATGTGGGTCGGCGGCGTGGACGGTGGCGTGTGGAAGACGCTGAACGGCGGAACCACCTGGTTGCCGCTGAACGATTTCATGGCGAACCTCGCGGTGGTGTCGCTGGTCATGGACCCGACGGATCCGAACACGATTTTTGCCGGCACCGGCGAGGGCGACAGCAATGTTGACGCGGTGCGCGGTGCGGGCATTTTCAAGACTTCGGACGGTGGCACCACGTGGACGCAGCTTTCGTCCACGGCGAACTCATCTTTTTATTATGTCAACCGGCTGTCCATCTGCCCGACGAACCATTTAATCCTGCTCGCCGCGACGGGCACCGGCATCTGGCGCAGCACCAACGGCGGAACTTCGTGGACCCAGGCCTACAGCACCGAGGCGATGCTGGACATCGCCTTCGACCCGACCGGTGCCAACGCCATCGCCTCCGGCAGCAGCTACGGAGCGACGGGTGAGGCGCTTTACTCCACCGACGGCGGCGTGACTTGGACAGCGGCAACGGGCCTGCCCACGACGGGCCGCATCGAGATCGCTTACGCGATGTCCAGTCCGAATATCGTGTATGCCTCGGCCAACAACAATCAGGGCGAGGTTTATCAATCCACGGACGGCGGGCAGACTTATACGCTGACGCGCACTGGCGATAGTTACTTGAGCGGGCAGGGGTGGTATGACAACTGCATCTGGGTGGACCCGACGAATCCAAATCTCGTCGTCGTGGGCGGCACCGACATCTGGCGGAGCACCGACGGCGGCGTGACGTTTACGGACATTGGCGGTTATTCCGGCAGCATCCATCCCGACCAGCACGCGATCGTGCCGACCTCCAGCTACAACGGCAGCAGCAGCCGGACGGTGTACATCGGCAATGACGGCGGGATCTTCCGCGCGACGGACATCGCCACGGCCACGGCCAGCAGTGGCTGGACGACCTTGAACAACAATCTGGGCATCACGCAATTTTACGGCGCGGCGGGCAACAACAGCAGCGGCACGGTGGTGGGCGGCACGCAGGACAACGGCACGTTGCGGGTGACGACCAGCGGCGGCACAGGATCGTGGACCTCGATGTTCGGCGGCGACGGCGGATTCTGCGCCGCCGACCAGTCGGATCCTAATTACTTTTACGGCGAGTATGTGTATCTGCAGATTCATCGCAGCACCGATGGCGGGGCCTCTTCCAGCTACATCACCACGGGTCTGGGCGACGCGGGCATCGCCGGCGTGGGCACCCTGCCGCCGGACGGCAAGACGGCGGTGGCCGGTGACCCGGATGGCACCGGACCGGCCGGCGATCCGGCCTCGACGGCGAA
>Ga0075030_100006187_pt1 | contig 10723 bp, 10 predicted proteins | sample LitLauG_LLR_2012_FD_71393 | JGI IMG/M metagenome (GOLD analysis project Ga0075030, IMG submission 71393) | Freshwater sediment microbial communities from Pennsylvania, USA - Little Laurel Run_MetaG_LLR_2012 | ecosystem: Environmental > Aquatic > Freshwater > Creek > Sediment | place: USA...
CGCCGCGTACTCCACGACTACTTCGCCTGGGCCACGGTCGCGACCATGTCCGCGTACCCCGAGTCGGCCGACGACGTCCCCGCGGGGCTGGCCATCCCCCGGTGGTCGTGGGACGGACTCCAGAGTTGACCGGGAGATCGCCCGCACGACGTGACCACACCGCCCTCGTCGAACGGTCGATCCGGCCGCATCGGATCCGGGCACCTGAAAGGATTGGGCGATGGGAGATCTGGTCAGCTATGTACACGACGGGCACCTTGCCATCATCACCATGGACGACGGCAAGGCGAATGTCCTGTCCCCGACGATGCAGGCGGAGCTCCACGCCGCCCTGGACCGGGCCGAGGCGGATTCGGCGGTCGTCGTGTTGCGGGGGAGGGAGGGCGTCTTCTCCGGAGGTTTCGACCTCGCCATCCTGCGCGCCGGTGGACCACCGGCTTCGTCGATGCTGCGCGGCGGCTTCGACCTCGCCGAGCGGATGCTCACCTTTCCCCGACCGACCATCGCCGTGTGCACGGGACATGCCGTCGCCATGGGCGTCTTCCTCCTCCTGTCTGTAGACAATCGGATCGGAGGGGAGGGGACCTACAAGATCACGGCCAACGAAGTGGCCATCGGACTGACCATGCCGCGTGCAGCCATCGAGATCCTGCGGCAACGGCTCACCCCGGCGGCATTCAACCGGGCGGCACTCCTGGCCGAGGTGTTCTCGCCTGCCGACGCCGTGGCCTGCGGATTCCTCGATCAGGTCGTGGGAATGGATGTACTCGAGTCGACGGTGCTCGAGCTCGGACAGCAGTTGGCCCAACTCGATGAGCGGGCGCACGCGGAGACCAAGCTCCGTGCCCGGAGGACCATGCTGGAGGATCTGCGGATGGCCGTCGAAGCCGACCGACCCGACTTCGACGCGATCGGCTGATGCACGAATCCCTCCGTCCGCCCGGCGAACCGAACCGGTGTCGTCCTGGGCGGTATCTTGCCGCGTCGGAGCAGGCGGTAGCTTCCGATGGGCACGAGGATCGGGGCGACCGCCCCGGACCCGGGTTCGGGTAGCGAGCCGCACTCGGCGAGGAAGGCGGCGGGCACGGTGGAAGTCTCGATAGACGACCTGGTCGACAGCGACGGACACGACGCCGTCGACCCGGCGACTGCGGACGACGGCCCGGCACCCGGGGACGATTCGGCCCGGGGCTCCCTCGCCTGGTGGCTCAGCTTCGCCGTGCCGGTCTCCATCGCCCTGGTGGCGATCCTGGGAGCAGTGGTCGGATACCGGGCCGAGTACCACGCGTCCCTGTCCGGTGCGTCAGGCAACGATGCCCTGGTCTCTTCCACCTACGCCTCGGGCCATGTCTACGACGCGCTCCTGACCGGGCAGCTGGCGGTGACCGAGCACGACCAGTGGGAGCGGTTGGCCGGGGCGGCGGGTCACGGCACCGGTCCGGGAATGGTGGCGGCCGCCGAGCCGGCGTGCGCCAACAACGTTCTCGATGCGAGCTCGGTGACCGCGGCCGAGCAGTCAGTCGACTGCCAGCTGGCCCAAGTGTTCTCGCGCTACGCCCTTCCCGGCTACTGGACACACGGCGACCCCGCCGGATTCGACACCACCAAGTTCGTGTCGGACTGGGTGGCACTGGGCAACCTCGGGCGCGACGTGGCCGTGGCCGAGCACGCGGCAGTCGCTTCCGACCAGAGCCGCCAGGAGTTGCGACTGCTCTGGTTGGCGCTGACCCTGGCCCTGGCGCTGGCCTTCTGCACCTTGGCGCAGGCCGCACTGCACCACCGGTGGACGTCCCGCACCTCGCGGACGTCGCTGCTGTTGGCCATCCCCGGTTGGATCCTGTTGGCCGGTTGTACGGCGGTCCTGCTCGTGTGGGAGCTCTGACGTGGAGGTCGACGAGGCGATCGTGACCACCGAGTCGGCGGAGGAGCGGGAGAAGGACCGTCTCTCGATGGTGGCGACCATCGGCATCCTCATCGCCACCATCGCCGCCACCGTCGCCGGCTCCCTGGCTGCACTGTCCGGCTTCCATGCGGGCGACGCCGACGCACACCGGGTCGCCTGGGCGACCTACTCCAACGAGCTGCTCCTCAGCTACAACCAGTACGCCGCCGACCAGCGCCAGAGCGCCGACGCCCGCCTCGAGGGCGCCTGGCGTTCCCATTTCCTCCTGAACCTCGCAGCTCAGGCGTCCGATCCGGCGATCGCCGCGGAACTGCGCAGCGAGGCCTCGACGGCCATCGGGCTGCCGGAGGCGCCGACGGCCTCCCGGCCGGTGGTCTCCAGTCCGGACCCTGCGCAGTGGTGCCGGGGGCTGGGGCAGCCGTACGACTGTGCCTACGAGGTGGCGAGCGCCTACGCCGGGACGTCGCTCAACGACAACCGACAGGAGCGCGCCTACATCGCCGCCGTGAGCATGCTGGCCATCGGACTCTTCCTCTTCGCGCTGTCGAAGACGCTCAGCCAGGCCTCGATGGAGAAGCTGTTCCTGGTGCTCGGCGCCCTGATCACGTTGATCGGCATCGGGTGGATGACGGCGGAGCCCTTCCTGGCCCCCGCCCCGGCGCCCTCGGCTTCGGCCATCCGCAACTACGAACAGGGCTGGCAGCTCGAACAGCGGGGCGGTCGACCCGCCTCCGTCGAGGCGCTCCTCCTCCGATCGACATCACAGGACCCCTCGCTGGCCGACGCCTGGCAGCAGCTCGGCCAGGAGGAGCTCCTGCACCGGGCGCAACCCGGACCGGGAGGCGGCTGCCCGGGCTCGCTGGCCGCGCTCAGCCGGGCGTGGCAGCTGCGCGGGGCAGCCGACGACCTCGACCGCTTGGCCGTATCCGAGGTGATCTGCGGTCATCCCGTCCAGGCGCTGGCCGAACTGCAGTCGGCCGTCAACACCTCGTCGGACGTGGCGTTCGGCCAGTCCCTCGCCCTGGCCCAATTGGCGGCCGGTCAGACGCCCGCCGCCCTCCGGACGCTCGACGCTGCGGTGCACGGCATCGAGCACCGGGGCGGGGCCACGAGGGGTTCCACCTTCACCGACTACTGGTTCGACCAGCTCCTCACGGACGTGGGGGCTCTCGACGTCCACCGGGTCGGCCAACGTCGCGTCGAGAAGTTCGTCCAACGGATGCAGCACGACGAGACCCTGGCCACACTCGCTGACTTCGGCCTCGTCGCGCCCACTCCGGCGACCTGTGCCCAGGCCGACCTCACCGTGACCGGCCCCGATACCGTGACCGGGGCGCCCACCGGCATGGTTCCGACCACGCTCCACCTCCGGTACGGCGGCCTGAACGACGGTGACATCGTCACGGTGATCTGGCACCAGCCCGTCACGGCGGAAGGCGTCCGGCTCATCTCGCTGGCCCTGCCGGTGCCGAGCGTGGCCGTGGTCGGACAGCCCGGTGGCCCGTCGGCCGGCTCCGGCACGTTCGTCCTCCCGGCCCTCGACTACGTGGCGCCGGGCGCCTACCAGGTCGACGTGTCGATCGACGCCGTCCCCTACGCCACTTCGTTACCGGTCACCGTGACGGGTACCCCGAACCCCGCATTCACCCCGGCACAGCTCGCCTTCACGTGCTGAGCCCCGACGGTTGCGGGCCTACCGCGCTGCCGCGGTCGGAGGCGGCGGGACGAAGTCGGGGTCCGGCTCGAAGAACTGGAGGGTGAGGGCCTCGAGTCCGACGCCGAACAGTGTCCACTCCTGCAATCCGCCGTCGGGACCGGTCGGGAGCGAGAGTCGAGAGGCCTGCCCGCTGACGCGTTGGCGAATGGACTGCCCCTCACTCCAGGCCACGACAGCCTCGGTGAATTGACGCAGGGTCCTCGGCTCGCGCACCCGGAACCCCAGGTAACGGAACAGTCCGGTGAAGGTCCCCTCCCAGAATCCGGCCACCGAATCGAAGCCGCGGAGCAGTCCGCCGATCATGCGTTCCCGCTGGTCTGAATCAGGTGCGGTCGTGGCGATGGCCAGGACGCTGATCCACGCCGACCAGAGCGTGGAATCCGACGTGACGCTGACGCTCACCTCCCCGCCCACCCGACACAGTTCCTGCAGGGTCTGCCGGCGGGATTCCACCGTCGACAGATCGCTGGCTTCGAGCACCTGACCGAGGCCCTCGAGTGTCTGGTTGACCTCGGGTCGCTGCTCGTCCTGGGCGATGCTGACCAGCACATCCGTCTGGAAGTCCGCCATGTTGTCCCAAATGCGCCGGATGACCGACGCATTGGTCACCGAACGCCCCGTCTGGCGCTCCACCCGATCAAAGACCCGCTTGAAGGTGAGGTTGCTCGAGGCCGTCTGGATCCCCTCTTCCGTCAGGATCTCCCGGGCTGTCGCCAGGAGGAGATCCCGGAGTTCCTCTCGGCTCTGCCGTTCCCTCGCAGCATCGGAACCCGCCGGCCGGTCCGCTTCCCACTGGTCTCGATCGCTCGGCTTCAACATGGCCATGCCCCCATCATGGGCCTGGAGGCGGACATCGTCCAACGACTGCGGGACAAAAGGGTGATTATCGTGGCTGGGACGATATCCCCCGGGGTGTGCCGACCTCCCGGAATCGGGCCCCAGCACCCCGACGGACCTGGACAAACGGAGGTGACGACCATGGATGACCACGACATCGTGCAGCGGATCAACCGACTGGCCGAGGAGGAGCACCAGCTCGAGCAAGCCGAGGGTGGCGAGAACCCCAAGGGCCTCACGGATGAAGACCGGAGCCGCAGGGAGCAGCTCGAGATCGCTCTCGACCAGTGCTGGGACCTCCTCCGGCAGCGCCGCGCCCGCCGCAACGCCGGCTTGGATCCCGACGACGTGTCGGTCCGGCCTCCCGGAGTGGTCGAGGGATATCAGCAGTGATTCCCGGACGCCGGACCCCCGTCGACCCACTCCTGAGCCGGGGAGGATCGGCGTGACCACTGCGGGGGTCCGGGTGTGAGGCACACCCGGGGCACGTCCGACAGCCCGCCTGATCGCTCGAGGCCCGTCGACTCCCGGCGGGCCGGGAACCGGTGAGCACGCTCGCCTTCGTGGTCGGACTGATCATCGTCCTCCTCACGGTGACCAGCGTCCTGTTCACGCTCGTCCTCCCACGCCAGCCCTCCGGCCTCGAGCGGGTGACGCTGTTGGTCAACCGTGGGGTGCGGATGGTGTTCATCGCGCTCTCCCGCCTGTCCAGCACCTACGAGGGAAAGGACGCCATCCTGGCCCCCACCGCACCGGTGGCCCTGCTGGCCCAGCTCCTGTTCTGGGCGGTGGCGCTCATCATCGGCTTCAGCCTGATGCTGAACGCCACCGTCCACTCGATCTCGGATGGAGGCCTCCAGGCACTCACGGCCCTCTTCACCGTCGGCGCCATCCACATCGGTGGCCGGCCGAATGAGGGGATCGACATCACCATCGGGGCCATCTGGGTGGTCATCGTCGCCCTGCAGATCGCCTACCTCCCGGCTCTGTACAGCTCCTACAGTCGGAGGGAAGGCCTGGTGACGTTGCTGGAGAGCCGCGCCGGCCAGCCGGCATGGGGACCGGAATTGCTGGCGCGCCACCAGATCGTGGGCATAGCCGACACGTTGCCGGAGCTGTACCAGGTGTGGGAGGAGTGGGCGGCCGACGTCGCCGAGAGTCACACCACCTATCCGATCCTGCTCCTGTTCCGATCGCCGGAGCCCTGGCTCTCATGGTTGACCGGACTCCTCGCCGTGCTCGACGCGGGGGCCATGCAACTGGCACTCTCGCCGTCGACGGCGCCGTCCCAGGCACGGCTGTGCCTGCGGATGGGATTCACGTTGTTGCACCGGATCGCCAGCACCCTGGGTTGGTGGGTCGACCCTGACCCGAATCCCGAAGGACCGATCGAGTTGACGTACGAAGAGTTCGAAGAGGCGGTGACCATGCTCTACGCCAGCGGCTTCCCGATGGAACGGACGGCAGAGGAGGCCTGGCCGGACTTCCGCGGGTGGAGGGTGAACTACGAGTCGATCGCCTATCGGCTGGCGGACCGGCTCGTCGCACCGCCGGCGAAGTGGTCCGGGCCCCGCCGGCACCTCCGTTCCGGATCCGTCGCCCCCCGTCGGCCACCCCAGCGCAAACCCGGAGCATGACCGCTGGGGGACCACCCGGATGGAGCCAGGCCCGTTCAGGTCCCCGCTACCCGGCAGCGACGAAGGCGCGGGTGGCGAGCTCTCGATCGAGGTACGGCCAGGACTCCCCCAGTCCTCCGGTGGCGAGCAGTTCCTGGGCAGCCTGTGCGAACGCACCGTAGGCGATGCGGGCCAGGGCACTGCCGACCGACAGCCTGCGCACACCGATCGCCTCGAGTTGGCCCATCGTGGGCCCGCCCGGTTGCAGGAGGACGTTGACGGGAGCGTCCGTCTCCCGGACGATCCGCTCGATGGCGCCGAGGTCGGGCACCGCCGGCGCATAGACCACGTGGGCGCCGGCACCCCGATAGGCCACGAGGCGGTGGACGGTGTCGTCCAGATCCTGCACTCCTCGGAGGTGGTTCTCCGCCCGGGCGGTCAGCACCATCCCGTGGCGCTCGGCCTCTGACGCGGCGACGCCCACCCGTTCGGTGGCCACGTCGAGTTCTTCGATGCGCCCGGTCTGCGGGTTCCAATCCTCGATGGAGCAGCCCGACGCTCCGGCCTCGGCGAGGAGCCGGACGGTCTCCTGCACACCACCGGGTTCTCGTGGGTAGCACTGCTCTGCATCGACGCTGAGGGGAAGTGTCGTGGAACTCGCGAGCGCTCCGACGTGCTCGACGAGCTCACTCCGGCGTCCGGTCATGTCCGAGCGACCGAGTGAGGCTGCGTGCCCGCCGCTGGTGGTCGCCAACGCCGAGAACCCGAGGGTCGTCAACAGTCGGCATGTCCCGATGTCGTGCGGGTTCGGGATCAGGAACGTTCCGTCCTCGTGGAGCGCACGGAAGCGTGCCCGTCGTTCACCGATGTCCATGGGCCGATCATGGCAGAAGGTCCCCGTCCGCACCGGCGGATAAGCGACATGGCAGCCATGCTCGATGGCGTCTGCCGACTGCCACCTGAGGAGCCGCCATGTTCTCGCACCCACCACCGGCAGGCCGCCTCGCCACTGGATGTGGCGAGGCGAACGCAATGGAGAAGGAGCGGAACGAACGCATGGTTGACTTCGCGAGCCGCCCATGTTTAGTTCTGAGTGAAGGGCGGGTATCCGGCGACCGCTGCGAAACCGCAGCCGGCGGGTCCGACTCTCGACGCACCTCCCTTCGGAGCTTGACCGGCCATCACCGCGAGCAAAGGGGATCAACCATGCACAAGGCACATTTCCGGCCACGGCCCATCCGAGCACTCGCCGTCCTGGCCATGACGGTCGCCATCGGAGCCCCGCTCGTCGGCGTCGGCACCGCATCGTCGGCCGCCGCGGCGGTGCCGACACCTTCGAATTTCGCCGAGTGCCCGGTGCACGGCTACGTCGCCGCCCACGCCCCCGTCAACGTCTGCCTGGTCGGTTCCACGGCCGAGGGGGAGTTCAAGATCGGGAGCCTGGCCATGACCTTCCGGGGTCCGGGAAAGCTCCAAGGCGGGTTCAACGACGTCATCACCACACCGAATTGGGTGGACGCCCTCGACGGCCAGTCGTTCACGGCGCCTCGCCAGGTGCTCCCGATCCCGGTCCTGACCTTCTTGGGCAATCCGAGCGGTGTGACCCCTCCCTCCAACTCGGTGGTCGATGCGGTCGCCAGCCAGGCCGGACCCATCACGTTCACCCTGCAGTCGAGCACGGGACTGGCGGCGACCCTCGTGCTCCCACTCAAGTTCCACATGGTGAACCGACTGCTCGGAAACCACTGCTACCTGGGTACCGACAGTGCACCCATCACCCTCACACTGACCACCGGCACGTCCGGCGCCCTCACCGGGACATTGGGCTCGCTCGCCATCTATGACAACGGCAAGATCATCCAGACGGCCGGCTCCGAGGTCGTCGATGGCCTGTTCAGCGTGCCGGGAGCGACGGGTTGCGGTACCGGTGGAGTCTGGGACAGTGCGATCGACGCCGCCAACTCGCTCCCGTCGGCGTCCGGATCCAATGCGGTGACCCTCTACGGCGGCTTCGACCTGGCATTGGCACGGTACATCGCCCACCAATTGGGCGAGTGACCGGTCGCCACCGCGACCACCGGCGCCGCGGCTACGCCAGTCGCTTGGCCTCCGCCAATCCGGCGGCGCTGTAGACGCCGTCGGGAAAGACGGCGTCCCAGGCATCACGCACCCCACGGAAGTCCTCACTGGGCCCGTAGGCGGCCCGGGCGGCGGCCACCACCTCGTCGCGCCGGGCGGCCACGGCGGGGCCCAGGGCGAACTCCAATTCGGTGTCGATCTGGGCGATCGCCTCGGCGAAGCGGCGCTGATGGCCGATCAGGCGGACGGCGTCGGGAGAAGGCGTCACGGGTGGTCCTCGTCGATGGCGGTGGGTGGATGAAGGTAGCTGGATGCCGGCCCTGCGCTGGTGTACGTGCGCGTGATCAACCGGCGACCCATCGTGTCACGTCGGGGGACGGCGGCCCATTCAGAAGGGCAGCGCTTCGGCCTGCACGGCCATCAGCTCGTCGAAGATGGCCCGGCAGGAGGCCTCGTCCGGTGGCGACAGCGGGTCACGGCGGAGGGCCTCGAACGCCGGCTCGGGATCGCCGGTCAGCGCCGACTTGACCACCAGCTCCTGCAGCTCGATCTGGGTCCGCATGAACTCGGCGAGTGGCTCGAGGATGGGCGGCATCTCGGTCGGGGTGATCCCCTTCCCGTCCACCGTGGCCGGCACCTCGACGATGGCTCCGTCGGGCAGGTTGGGGACGTAGCCCCGGTTGGGCATGTTCACGGCGTTGAGCGTGCGCTGGTGATCGGTCCACATGGCCCCGATGATGGGGAAGACCTCCTCGGCCGAGCGGCCGGCCCGGTGCATGGGTACGCGGGACCGGCCGTTGCCGTACCGGGTGATCAGTCCCTCGACCTGGTGGCCGATCCCCTGGTGGAAGTACACGGGGACCGGGTGCCACCCGGCCACCTCCTCGGCGAAGGGCACGTACTCCCCGATGTGGCTGTCCACCGAACACGGCAGGAGGCCGTATTCGCGGAACATATGGGACACCAGCGGGGCATACATCTGCTCCACGGCCACCTGGACCAGCGGGACCTTGACCAGCTGCCGGGCTGCCGCCGTGACCGGTGCCGGATAGTCGAAGTAGCGGCGGCGCCAGATGCGCCGCAGACGGGGGTAGAGATCCTCGCCGGTGTCGGACCGCCGGATCTCGGTGAAGAAGGTGAAGTGGTTGATCCCCGAGGCCCTGGCCTCGATCTTGGACTTGGGGATCCGGAGCAGGCCGGCGATCCGGGCCAGCCCCCCGGCGAATTCGTGGCACATGCTCACGTTGCGGACCGAGGTGGCCGTGTTGATGGCCAGCGCCACCCGGCTCAGCGGATTGGTCAGGTTGATGAGGAAGGCGTCGGGGCAGTACCGCTCGATGTCGGCGCAGATGCCGAGCATGGTCCGGATGGACCGGAGGGAGTGGAAGACCGCTCCCGGGCCGCCGTTCTCCCCGGTGATCTGGGTGGCCCCGTACCGCCGGGGGATCTCGTAGTCCTCGATCCAGCGCGGCCACCGCCCGACCTCGGCGCTGGTCAGACAGAAGTCGGCCCCGTCCATGGCCTCCTTCGGATCGGTGGACGCCTCGACGGTGATCGGGCAGTCGTTTCGCTGGTTGATGCGATTGGCGAAACGCAGCGCCACCTCGAGCCGCTCGGCGCTGACGTCGTGGAGCACCAGCGTGGCCCCCCGGGTGCGGCGGGTCTTGATGGCATCGAGCGCCATGACCGGGCCGAAGGACATGCCGCCGGCACCGATCAGGCAGATGCGCGGTCCCTGGTCCGTGCTCGTCCGGTCCGTGCCCATGACTTCTCCTTCTCTGGTCCGCGCGATGGTACCGGCAGGCGGGGTGGCCCGGTCGACCGGTGGCAGGACAGGTCGGTTCAGAGTCCGGCGGCTCGGGCCCCCATCAGGAACAGGAAGTTGTCGGCATAGAACCGCTGGCGTACGTCCTCGTCGGCGTCGCCCAACGAGGCCTCGAAGCGCTCGAGGGGCCGACGGCCACCCTCGACATGGGGATAGTCCGACGAGAACATCACCAGGTCCGCCCCGGCCTGGTCGACGATCCAGCCGACGTCCTCGGTGGGGTACGGCGTGAAGCGGATCTGGCGGTGGACGTACTCGGACGGCCGGAGGTCGAGGGCGCGCAACCGGTCCTCATGGCGGGCGAAGGCCTCGAACGCGGACTCCATCTGGCGCAGCCAGGAGGGGACCCAGATCGCCCCCTGCTCGATCACCCCGATCCGCAGTCCCGGGAAGCGCTCGAGCACACCGTCGAAGATGAGGGTGGCCAGGGTCTGGGCGGGTGGCCCCGGGATGGCCATGTAGTCGACCGAACGGAAGTTCTCGTCGCCCCCGTGGAAGTCCGGCGGCACCGGAAGCCCGTTCACGAAGTAGTGCGGATCGAGGAGCCTCCCGGTCCCGCCCACGTGGAAGACGACGGGGACACCGGCCTCCTCCGCCCTGGCCCAGACCCCGAAGAGGTCGGTGTGGCTGGGCGAGCAGTGTGGAGGGCAACCCGACGCCACGAGGAGCGCCGCGGCGCCGTCGGCCAGGGCCTGTTCGGCGGCCGCGACCGCCCGGGGCGGATCGGCCAGCGGCACGTAGCAGGC
>Ga0075030_100006188_pt1 | contig 10722 bp, 6 predicted proteins | sample LitLauG_LLR_2012_FD_71393 | JGI IMG/M metagenome (GOLD analysis project Ga0075030, IMG submission 71393) | Freshwater sediment microbial communities from Pennsylvania, USA - Little Laurel Run_MetaG_LLR_2012 | ecosystem: Environmental > Aquatic > Freshwater > Creek > Sediment | place: USA...
GTGACCTGCTGCGGCGCGAGTGGGGGTACGAGGGCGTGGTGATCACCGATGCCCTCGACATGCACGCGATCCACAAACGCTTTGGCCACGAGCGCGCGGCCGTGCTCGCCCTGCAGGCCGGCGCCGACATGGTGATGGCACTCGGTCCGCCCGAGGAACAGGCGCTGGCCGTGCAGGCGATTGCGCGTTCGCTCGAGAGCGGCGAACTCGGGGCGGCCGCGCTCGCGTGCAGCCTCGAGCGCCTCGATGCGCTGGGCGCCCGGTTCCCGGTGGATTGGCCGCCGTACGCCATGGCGCAGCGCGCCGCGGACGAAGTCCTCATGCAGCGCGCCTGGGCCGCAGGCCTTGCCGCCTATGGCGCTCCGCAGGCGCCGGCGCGCGGACGGGGGATCCGCGTCGTGACCCAGGCCGACGTGCCGGGCGATGGCGTCTCCGAGGCAGGGCTCTCCGAGGCGGGTGTGCGAAGGATCTTCGCCGGGGTTCCGGATGTCGAGTTCACGACCTGCGCGGACCTCGACGCCCTCGACTGGCGGGATCTTCCCGGGGACGGGCGCCTGCGCATCCTCGCCTCGAACCGGCGTGCGCGCTACGCGGCCGCGAGCGCGGGCTGGCACCCCGACCTGCACCTCGCGCTCTGGAATCCCTACCACGCGCTCGACGTCGACGCGCCCGCCGTGATCTCCTGGGGTCATGGCCAGGGGGCGATCCACGCGCTGCGCGAATGGCTCCTCGGACGGGCCGCGCTTCCCGGCCGGATGCCGGTCCGCCTGGCGGCCTAGTCACCCACTGCAACGCAAAGGCAAGCCCGATGCCCAATCCGCCGTCCACGGAAACTTCCGCGGATCCCGCCGCCCGGCGTTCTCCCTTTTTCTGGGTGCCTACGCTCTACTTTGCCGAAGGGCTCCCCTTTTACGCCGTGGCGCTCATCGCGGGGCAGATGTTCAAGAGCCTCGGGGTGGAAAACGGACCGATCGCGCGCTGGACCCGGATCGTGGGCCTCGCCTGGGCCTTCAAGCCGCTCTGGAGTCCGCTCCTCGAGCGGTTCCGGACCAAGAAGCGGGTCGTCGTGGCGTTCGAGCTCGCGGGCGCCTCCGCGCTGGGTCTTGTGGCGCTCAGCCTGCACCTGCCCATGTGGTTTGCCGCGGCGATCGTTGCGCTGGGCCTGGTCTCGATCTCGGGCGCCACGCATGACATCGCAGCGGACGGTGTCTACATCGCCAGCCTTACGGCGCGACAGCAGGCGCAGTTCGCCGGCTGGCAGGGGGCCTTCTTCAACGCCGCGAAATTCATCGCCATGGGTGGACTCGTCATCCTCGCGGGCCAGCTCGAGAAGCTCCTGCCCGTGGAGATGGCCTGGACCATCATCTTCCTCATCGCCGCGGCGATCCAGGTGCTCATCGGGGCCTACCACCTCTTCGCCCTGCCGCAGGGGCGCAATCCCGACGCGGGCGACGACCAGGAGTCCGATGTCTGGCGCAGCTTCGCGATCGTGGTCGCCGATTTCTTTCGCAAGCCGGGGATCTGGATCGCGATCCTCTTCATCGTGCTCTTTCGCGCGGGCGAAGGGCAGATCCAGACCATCGGGCCCCTCTTCCTGCGCGATGCACGCGCCTCCGGGGGCCTGGGTCTGGGCACCGACCAGGTGGGCCTCATCTACGGCACCGCGGGGACGGCGGCCTTTCTCGTGGGCAGCGTGCTGGGGGGGTATTTCACCTCCTGGCTCGGACTGCGTCGGGCCATGCCGGCGCTCATCCTGGCGGTCAACCTTCCCAACTTCGCCTACTACTATCTCGGGGCGGTCCAGCCCGAGAGCCTGCAGGCCATCACGGCGGCGCTCGCTGCGGAGATGTTCGGATACGGCTTTGGCTTCGTCGGCGTCATCCTCTTCATGATGCAGGTCGTCGCGCCGGGCCGGTTCCAGACGGCGCACTACGCCCTGGGAACGGGGGTCATGCAGCTGGGATTTCTTTTCTTCGGGGGAATCAGCGGAGACATCCAGGCACGCCTGGGGTATCGCGCATTTTTCCTGTGGGTGCTCCTCGCCGCAATCCCCGTCCTTGTCCTCTCGTTCCTCATCCCGATGCAGCCGCTCACGCCCGCCGATGCGACCAAGGGCGGTGGCGCACCACCGGGTGGCTGAGCTGCGCATGGAGTCTCCTGGCGGCTCCTCGCTGCTTCGCGCCCCGGGCCTGGCGCTCGGCGCGCTCCTCCTGGCGGCCTGCGCCACGCCGGGGGACCGCCCGGTGGCGGACGCAGGAACATTCTTCGATGATTTTTCCCAGTCCGACCTCGCATCCCTTGCCCGGACCGGGTGGACCATCCGCTCGCAGCCCGGCCACCCCGGCATCCCCGGCGCAACCTGGGGCGGGGAGGGCGTCTCGCTCGTCGACGACCCCGCGCTGCCAGGCAACCGCCTGCTGCGGCTTCGCGCATCGACGCGCGGGACCTCCGCATCGACCGTGCAGGCGCAGGTCTGCCACCGGCGCAAGTTCCTGGGTGGAACCTACGCGGCGCGCGTGCGATTCGTCGATGCGCCCGTCGCGGGCGGGCGCGGCGACCTCGTCGTGCAGACGTTTTACGCCGTCTCGCCGCTGCGATTCGATTTCGATCCCGAATACAGCGAGATCGACTGGGAGTACCTGCCCAACGGCGGCTGGGGCGAGCCGCGCCCGAGGCTCTACGGGGTGAGCTGGAACACGGTGCGCATCGAGCCCTGGCTCGCCTTCAATGCGGCCTGGCAGGGCTATGGATCCTGGGACGGATGGCACGAGCTCGTCACGCAGGTTGGCGAGGGGAAGGTGCGGCTCTTCGTGGACGGCGTGGAGCGGGCGGCGCACGGCGGACGCAACGTGCCCGTCGCTCCGATGGCGCCCGCCTTCAGCGTCTGGTTCTCTCCCTCGGGGTTGATGCCCGAGAGTCCGGCCGAACGCGCGTATGTCGAGGAGATCGACTGGGTGTACCACGCGCGAAACCGCATCCTCTCCCCGCGCGAGGTGGACGAGGCGGTGGGCGTGGCCCGAGGGCTGGGCCTTGCGCGCATCGATACCGTGCCCGAAGCCGATCCGCCGCTCGCAAGCGACTGCAATCTGTGATCGGGCGGATTCCCGCCGGCCGCTAGCCCGCCGCGCAATGCTCGGGGAAGAGGAGCTCGAAGAGCGCCCGCGTCCGGGGTGTCATGTTCCGCAACTCGGGCCAGTGCACTTCATCCGGGGAGACCAGCAGCTTTGCGTAGACGGACTGGTACACGCGCTTCACGACACCCGGAGAAACCTCCTCGCGCTCGCGACCGGGGAAGAATCCCAGAAGGCGATACCCCGCACGCTCGAGCGCCCGCTGGGCGTAGGGGATCTTGAGGGTCGCGAAGGCGTAGATGAACGCCGCGCCCATCGCTCGCGCGACGTTCTCGGCCCCCGCCAGGGCATGCGCCGTCAGCCGCGCTTCGCGATGCGCTGGCGCCACGACGATGAGCCGGCCATAGAGGGCCAGGGCGTCGACCTCCCGCTCGAATGTCCAGAAGCCCGCGAACTCGTCACCGTGGAGGATCCTCGTGGCGTAGATGTCCCGGTCCCGCCGGCCATCCAGGCAGACTCGCTCGCGATAAAAGTCCTCCCGCAGGTAGCCACTGTTCGATCCGACGGATACCTCGGGGTACCAGGATTTGAGCGCCGCGATCAGTGCGACCAGGGAAGCGGAATCGACCGGCGCGAACCGGTATCCCGAGGGAAGAGGGACCTGGTTCGCGAGTTCCTCCATCGTGGGCCAAATCATGATCCCGTCCCGTGCGATGCTGCCGCATCCCCGGACTGCGCCACCGGGAAGAGGGCATCGAAAAGGGCTCGCGCGCGGGGGGTGAGATTCGCGGGATCCGGGCGGAGGAGATCCTCCTCCGGCACCAGGGCCTTGCAGTACACCCCTTCGAACACGCGCTTGACGACGCCCGGCGCAACCGCTTCCTGGTCGTAGCCGGATGTGAAGCCGATGAGCTGCCAGCCCGCGACCTCGAGCGCGTGCTGCATGTGCGGAATCTTGAGCGTTGCAAAACCGAAGAAGAATTCCGCCCCCATCGCCCGGCCCGCGACCTCGGCCATCGGCATCACGCGGGAAGCGAGCTTTGCGCTGCGAAACTCCGGCGCCACGACGATGAGGCGTCCATAGAGCGAGAGCGCGTCGGGGTCCTTCTCCCAGGACCACATGCCGGCCATTTCGTCGCCGTGGCGGAAGAGGGCAACGAAGACATTGCGGTCGGGCCCGCCGGCAAAGTAGACCTGCTCATCGTAAAAACTCTCCCGCAGATAGCAGCTTGCGCCACCCACGGCGATGTCCGGATGCCATCGCTCGATCGCCACGGCAAGGGCGCCCACGTCCGAGCGCCGGAGCGTTTCCATGCGAAATCCGTCCGGCAGCGAAACCATTGCCGCCAGTTGCTCGACAGTCGACCACTTCATGGATTCCATGCCGATGCGGATTCGACGGGATTGGCCGATGCGGTATGGCAATGTCTCATTGTTCGCCCCGGATGCCAAGCGTGGCCGTTGCCCACCTGGCGCACCGGCCGGGACTGCGAGCTCGAGACGACGGCGAGCCATCGGCTCGACCCGCCGAGGTAGACGCGCCGGCGCTTGTCGCAGAAAATACCCCGGAACCGGCCGAATGGAGTCTTCACGCGGACCGGCCCGGGTCGCGAGGGCCGCGGGCCCCCGATCAAAATGAGCGAATCCCGAGGAACCCCGAAGCGATGAACATCAAAATCCTCCGGAGTGTGCTGACCTTGGCCGGGATGTTCCTGGCGGGCAGCGGCGTTTCCCAGGAGCAGGACAACCTCGGCTCCCCGCTGGGACCCGTCTACTACGACGTGCGCCACCGGGCTTTCCTCTTTGATGAGGACGCCTACGATGCGGCGGGGGCTTGCGCGGGCGGCACGTCCGGATTCATTTCCTTGAAGGATGGCTCCCAGGAATCCATTTACCCGTATTGCGGCGAAGGGTCTGGAAACCTGATCGCGGAGCCAAATCCCAAGCACAGCCTCTACTCGCTCCATTCGGCTCCCATGAAGCGGCTCGCCGCGGCAATTGCCTCCAGCGGGCGCGGCGGCGTCACGAAGGATGTCAGTCTCCCCGAGGTATTCGCCGGTTCGCCGGGGAGCCTGGCGGGGGAATTCGTCCATGTTCTCCCGGGACCTTGCGACCCCGTCCTCGTGCCGGATACCGTCAATCTGGTCGGGGGAGCCTGCTACCGAGCGCCCAACGGCGACGTGCTCGTGCGCGGCAAGGCCAATGGCGGAATCTGGGAGGGCGGCCCGACCTGGTCGACCTGGGCAGTCCTTCGTTCCCGCAACTACCTGGAGTCGAGGCACTGGAACGACCGGGCCTTTGCCTCCTACAAGGTCGGCAACTACGCCGAGGCGATCGAGGGTTTCGAGAAATCCAAGGCACTCGATCCCAGCTACGCCAATGCCGTGGTCAACGTCGCCTCGGTCTACGCCTTGACGGGCCGCAAGGAGCGGGCACTCCGGAATCTCCGGTCCTCCTTTCGAATCGATCCGGCGCTGACGAAGACGAGGATTCTTTCCGACAAGGACTTCGAGCCGATTCTCCTGGATCCCGCCGTACTCGATTTGCTCCGGGAGGAGCTGCCAACGGAGTCGCTCCTGGTTGACATCGACGAATACGGGGACCCGCCCGTCGTTTTCCACGACCAGAACCACGAAAGCTTCATCTTCACCAGGGAGGACACCGGCCCGTGTGCGAGGAGCTACTTTTCGCGGAAGGGCGGGTCCGAGGATGCGATCTTTCCCCTGTGTTCGGACGGGGTCGAGAAGCGGGAGACCAATCGCGCCAACCACCTATATCCTCCCCACTCGAGAGTGATGAGACGGATCGGCGAAATCCTCGCCCAACCGGAGCCAGCCGGCCCGGCCGGGAAATCCGGCCTGTACGAGCGCATCGACGCGGCCCTGGCGGAGTTGCCGGGATTGCAGCGGGTGAAACCTTCCCGATGCGATGCCGCCGTCGAAGCCGCCGTCGAACGCCCGTTTGTCCGCATCGTCAGCGGCGATTGCTACGTCTCGAACCGCGGAGACGTCCTCTTCCTGGGCAAGGAGTACGACGAGCAAAGCGGCATCAACGGAGTGATGCCGGAGCGCTCCTTCTTCTTGTCGAGGAATTTCCTCGAGTCGCGGCGCGCGAACAGCCGGTCCCTGGAGTCCTACAAATCGGGACACGCGGCCGAAGCCGTGGACCTTCTCGAACGCGCCAAGGCCCTGGATCCGCGCTATTTCGACGCCGTGCTGAATCTCGCCACGATGTATGCGGGCATGGGTCGAACTGCCCAAGCGCTCGAGAACCTGTCCCTTGCCAACCATCTAGATCACAACGAAACCCGGACCCGGGTGTTGTCACGGATGGAATTCCGCGGGATGCATTCCGACCTCGAAGTCCGCAGGATCGTTCTTCGCAGTGGAGTGGCGGAACCCGCACGGGCCGTATCGACATCGGTCCCGGTCTCGCCGGGCGTCCCCGCGCAACCGGAAACCACCACGAACCCGAAGGGCGACGCGCCAGGTCCCTTGGCGCCCGGCGCGGATTCTGCCCGGGCCACGATGATCGTCTCGGCCGACATTGCCTGTGCATTGAGCGTGGACGACGACAAGGTGGCCGACCTTGCCGCGAACTCCCCGGCGACGATCCACGTGGAGCCGGGCTCCAGCATTCTTGCGTGCGAGAGCCCGGTCGCGCCCCATGTCGCGGTCCGGCTCGTGCAGACCGTCCAGGAGGGGCAGGAGGTCGGCGTCCACATCGAGCTCGCGGAGATCGTGCGCAAGGCGGTCGCGGAACGCGAGGAAGCCGAGGCCACCCGCAAGGAGGAAGCCGCCATCGCGGTCGAGACCGCCGCATTGCGTGCCGCCCAGGAGATGAAGGACGCCGGTCCTGGGCTGCTTCGGGACCCCCGCACCGGAATCACCTGGACCGTGTCGAACAGCGACATCCGGATGAATTGGAATCAAGCGAAAGCCTATTGCCAACAAAAGGCGATGGAACTCCCCAGCGTGGACGAGCTACGGGTGCTGCTCGCCCATCTGTCCGAACACTGCAATCCGACGTGCGAACAGCGCGAGTGGTTCAAGCTGACGTCGATCGAATTTTGGACCGGCGAGCTCGCCAAGCCGGATATTGCGCGATATTTCACCCTCAACGGAGACGTGCGCGAATTTCGCATCGAATGGGAAATGAGCACGCTTTGCGTGCGCCGGCCTTGAACCCCGCGGACGCAGCATCGGGTCGGTCAGCGCCGCACCCGCCGGGAACAGCCAGGGTTCTTCAACCGGATTTCGAAACCGGCTACGCCGCGTCATCGAGGGGCAATTCCTCCCAGGAGAGTTTTCCCAGGTAACGATGAGACGCCGTCCCGTGATCGGTGAGGGCGAACAGGTGCAGCCAGCGATTGTCCACCAGCTCGCGGACCGCCTGGTGCCTGGCGATGATGGCGTTCATCGCGTCCAGCGGCGCCTCGACAAAGACGTTCAGGCGAAGGGGTTCATGGATGAAGCGCGATCCATCGTGAACCGACTGCCAGGGCAGGCCGACCTTCAGGTCTCCGGCGTTGCCCTCGAGGACGCCAATCGTTCCGGTGACGTTGTGCAGGATCTTGTTGCCCGCGCCAAATACGCGGTTGTTCACCGTCGAGCCATAGTATTGGAGGTTGATCCAGCTGGCCACGACCATTGGCGCCGTCATGATGAGTTCCAGGACGTTGAAGCCCTTGTCCTTGCGCCAGTCGTAGTCGTGAAGAAAGGCGCGACCGCCAAGATCGATTCCGCGCGTGCGCGTGCGCGGCGCGGCGATGAAGGCGGCGTTGCCGGCCAGGCCCCATTCCGGCCGCACCTGGGACCAGTCGCGGCTGCGCGCGAGCACGCGGGATTCGGCGTTCGGGCGGGCCGGAACACCGAGCAGCGCGGCGCGTTCCAGGCGGGCCAGGGACGACGCGCGGGACAGGCGATCGCGCACGCTTTTCAGGTGATCGCTGTGCGATGGCGGCACGTTCTGCGTGTCGAAGATCGCGACGTCGTCGGTTGTCGTGTCGTGCAAGGCCCCGAGAAACCACGCGTCGGCGGGTATATCGATGCCCCGCAGGCGCAGGCCGTCGCGCACCTGCGGATCGTTGAGGATCAGGGCGGCGACCCGTGCGTTGGCCTCCCCCGTGTGTCCGCCGCAGGCGCCGCAGTCCAGGCCCGAGGCGTGCGGGTTGTTGGCCGTGGTGCTGCCATGTCCCACCAGGAGCACGATGCGGGCGAAATTCTCCAGGAGCGACATGCCGCGCAGTACCGCCTCGGCCTGGTTGACGCTTTGGACGTCGTCAAAGCCGGTCTGTCGTCCGCCGACGGTGCGCGGCTCGATGCGAGGTCCCACGCGTCCGATGACCGACGGATCCAGGCCATCGATGTTGGGGTCCTTCACCGTACGGGTGAGGCCGAGGCTGTCGCTCAGGATCTTGCCGGCATATAGCAGGCCGGCGGTCTCCACGTAGATGAAGGAGGAGACCGCTGCGAGCTTGAAGGACTTCCATGCCTTCGTCGCCCGGCGACGCAGCTGGCGCAGGCCCAGGATCTCGGTCTGCTCCTCGTCGCTTGCGTCGCGAACCCCTTCGCAGACGACGAAGGCCGGCGTAAGAAGAACGGGACACTGCGAGCCACCGGCCAGGTGACCGATCTTCACGTATTCGATCGGATAGCCGAAGAAGCCGGCAAACCCGATCGTCTCGGCATCGGTCGATACCGACTCGAATGCGCGCCGGAAGACCTCCGAGCGCACGTCGATGCAGAACGCTGCCTGCACCAGCTTGCGGCGTCCGCGCGCGGACTTGGTGTGGATCTCCACCGTGCTCTGTGAAAGTTGCGCCAGCAGGCGCCGCTGGTAGGCGCCTTCGTAGGCATCCTGCATCAGGAAATCGACCGTGATGTCGGGGTCGTCCCCCAGCTGCTCGTCCTGGTGTGGCGTAGCCGCCTGCAGCATCGCCTCGCGCCACGCGGCGCGAAACTGCGGATTGTTGTGTTGCAGGAACAAGGTGTAGCCCCAGACGATCCGGATCGCGAGCAGTTGCACCAGCGTATCGTCATCGCGGCCGTAGAGTTCGCTGTTCCAGACGAGATAGCGCGCGTAGGCGGCCCAACCGCCGATGTCCGAGAGCGCCTGGTAGAGATAGTCCTCCAGGGCCGTATCGGGAACCCCCAGCTCGTCAATGACCGCACCGATGGCCTCGATCGGATCGGCCGACAGTCGAGCGACCGCCGCGCGGAACCCGCGGATGCCCATGGTCTCCGGATTCAGGTCATGGCGGACGCTCTCCCGCCACGCCGCATACGGTCGCAGGTTGCGCGCGGGCAGGCGCCATACCGATTGACCTTCGTCAAAATAGGCGGCGCACCACCGGGAGATCTCGTCGACCATGAACGCGGTCCGGGAGGCCTGTTTGTCGCCGGACGCCAGGGTGTCGAGCACCTCGGCGACCGTTGCCACCACCGCACTGCGGCCGGTACGGATGGGTACATCGCGCTCGAGCGCAGGGCGCAGTTCCGCGACCGACGCCGGGACGCGCCAATCGCGGGGGGCCCGCTCCAGGGCGCGAACCAGGTCCTGCTCTTCGATCACACCGGCGACGAGCGCCTGGCGGTAAAAGGACCGGGGCATGAGCATGTCGATGCGGGCAACCCGCCGCATCGCCGTGCAGGTCGCGTGAAAGGTCCGGTCCGTGAAGCCCAGGAACGGGTTGACCGCGACAAAATTCTTGAGTGGCCAGAGCGGGGCGACCCGGCGGCAGGCGGACCGGACCGCCTGCTCCAACCCCATGCGATGCGCGGGCAATGCGGCGTTCATCGAGGACGCATCCGACGACAACCCGCGGACCTCTGGGCGAGGTTCGCGCTCATTGCGAGGTTCCTGCCGGCAGTGCACGCCGCAACCGGTTGGGCCACAGGTTCAGCAGCCAGCGGTTGGCGATCGTGTTGACATAAAAGCCGTTGGCCACGTGTGCATACAGCGCCTGCCAGCGCGGCTGCGCGGCCTGACCCGGCAGCAGGCCCTGGAATATCGTGACCAGACCGAAGGAAACGATGATCATGACCACGAGCGCGAGGTCGAGCGGACCGTGAACGGCACGGGTGGGAACCACCGAGCCCTGCAGCAGCCGTCCGATCCCGTACTGGAGCGCGAAGTAGGCGAGGGCCACGATGGCGGCCAGGAAAATCGCACGGCCCACGACATAGCCGTTGGGTCGCTCGTCGATGCCGTTGGAGAGCAGGAGAATGAGCGCCAGAACGAGAACCGCGCCGAGGGCGAATTCCCCGGGCTTTTCCGTGATCGTCGCGCCGAACATCGCGCTGACCACCATGGTGACGGCCAGAACGGCAATCACCGAAATCGCCATGCGCGCCGGGTGGGGCTTGCCGCCCGGGCTGGGTGTCCAGGAGGTGCGCGCGATGTCGATGACGCTGCCGGAGGACAGGAAGGCGTGCGCCTTGTAGGGGGAGTGCGCCAGGATGTGCAGCATCGCGGCCGAAAAGGCGCCCAGACCGCACTCGAGCATCATGAATCCCATCTGGGCAATGGTGGAGTAGGCCAGGGATACCTTGATCGACGTCTGGGGCAGCATCACAACCGACCCGAAGAGCGCCGTGAACCCGCCAATGACCGCCAGGGCATGCATGGCCGGCGTGGAGGCGGCCATCAC
>Ga0075030_100006189_pt1 | contig 10719 bp, 7 predicted proteins | sample LitLauG_LLR_2012_FD_71393 | JGI IMG/M metagenome (GOLD analysis project Ga0075030, IMG submission 71393) | Freshwater sediment microbial communities from Pennsylvania, USA - Little Laurel Run_MetaG_LLR_2012 | ecosystem: Environmental > Aquatic > Freshwater > Creek > Sediment | place: USA...
GAGACGGATGGGGCGTTGTCGCCGTTCGCCGTACCCGGCGCCGACCAGCCCGAGTTGCTGCCCGTCTACGCCGGCCCGACACCAGCCGATCCGTTCGGTGGCCGCGCGTTCGACATCTTCGACGTGATGGATCAGGCCGAACGCGAAGCCGAAGCCAGGCCGACACCACGAGCCGCGCCAGCAATCGAGGTCGTCCAACACGCGGCTCCGGAACCCGCCGCCGTGGTCGCGGAGCAACCCGCAACCCTGGTCGCGGAGCAACCCGCAGCCCTAGTCGCGGAGCAACCCGGGGCCGAAAAAGCGGCACCCGTCGAGCAGCCTGCTCCCGTCGTTGCGGCCCACCCGGACGTGGCCGCGGTGACCATCCCGGCCCCCGAACCAACAACCGAGTTGCCACTGACACAGGGTGAAACGGAACGGCCCCAACCCGCCAACGATACCCAGCTGGCCAACAACCCGGGCCCAACGTTCGCGATACAGGAACTCGCGATACCGGAACCGCCGGCACCCGAACCACTGGTCAAGCCGATCCTGATCGGCGCGGATGGCGAACCGCCGGCGGAGAAAAAACGCGGATGGTGGCGGCGGTAGTGACTGCCGCTGTTGCAACGGCACTTGGCTACGCGAACCTGTGACAGCGGTCGTTTCAGTCGGCGTTGAAACCAACCCGCGGGCGCCAATCCGCATGGCGCTCTCCTAGCTTTATCGGGAGAGCGCCATGCCGCCTGTCGCGTCGGTATCGTGAAAAAGGTGTCTCGAGGAAGCCGAACGACATGGGCCTAAACGGAAAACTTTCATGAGTCAGGGGTCACCCTCAACCTTTGACGAGGACGCTTACCTCGCCGCCAACCCGGATGTCGCCGCCGCGGTCGCAGCGGGAACGATTTCGTCCGGCCTCGTGCATTATCAGCGGTATGGCGCCAACGAAAACCGTGCCTTGCAGCCCAACGTGCGCGCCGCGCCACTGCGCCTGCCGTTTCAAAAACATAAAATCCCGCAACGGCGTGATAAGATATTGGCTGGTCTGGATCTGCGATCGCTGGAAGGCGTCGAAATCGGCGCGTTGACGGCACCGCTCGTGACGCGATCAGAAGGGAATATCTTCTACGTCGACCACGCCGATACCAAGACCCTCCAGGAGTCTTATCGTCTTCACAGTGCGGTCGATGTGGCCAACATCGTGGATGTGGATGGGGTCTGGGGAGACCATACATTACAAGAGTGTCTCGGACGGGAACGCCAGGTCGACTATGTCGTCGCGTCCCATGTCATCGAGCATACGCCGGATATGATCACCTGGCTGCGGGAAATCCGAGCGATTTTGCGGCCGAATGGAACGTTGCGGCTGGCCATCCCCGATCGGCGATATACTTTCGACTATTTGCGTTTCGACAGCCGCATTCACGATGTCCTCGATGCCTATCTACGCCGGGCTCGGACGCCGCTCCCCCGCGCGATCATCGAGCATCACAGCCTGTTGCGCTATGTGGACATCAAGGCAGCCTGGGACTGCACACTCGATGACGCCAACCTCGTTCCGTACAATACTACAAGCAAAGGGCTCGATCTGGCCCGCGATGCGATCGAGAACGGCACCTACCACGACGTCCATTGTTGGGTTTTCACTCCAGTAACGTTCGCCGAACTGTGCATGCAACTGGCCGAACTCGATCTGCTCGACTTCGCGTGCGGCTACCATATCGAAACCCCGCGCCACGAGTCCGAATTCTATGTTGGAATGGTTGCGGATGACGATCGAAACGCCCGTATCGCCAGTTGGGCCAGGATGCGGGATTCATTGCGGGCGTCCGCCACCTATCAGTGGACCTAGCCCTGGTCGTTCAGCGTGCTTTCGCCTCGAACCGGTACGCCGTGGCCCCCGCCGTCAGCGGATCCAACGACAACCGATGCTCCAACGGCGGGAACGCTCTGCTGCCGCAATCGGGACGGTCGCACAGCCGGCACGATAGGCCGATGCCGACCCTGGCCCGCTCCAGATCCAGCCCGTCCGCGTAGACGACATCGCCCGCGTTCGCCAGGGCACACCCCATCGCCACCACATGGATCGGCCGCGGCTCGCCCCATTTGACCACCGGCTGCGCCACCGCCGAGGCGAAGCAAAGATACGCCGCTCCATCGGGCAATTCGGCGACCTGCACCTGCACCGTGCCGGGCTGGGCAAACGCCGTATGGACCACCCAGCGGGGACATGAGCCGCCGTACCGGGCAAACGGAAAACCCGCGGCCGAAAACCGCTTCGATACGTTTCCAGCCGGATCGACGCGCAGAAAAAAGAACGGCACGCCGCGCATGCCCGAGCGCTGGAGGGTCGAAAGCCGGTGGCACGCCTGTTCGAACGACACACCGAAGCGCGCCGCGATGGCCTCCATGTCATGCCGCAAACCCGACGCCGCCGCATGAAACGACGCGTACGGCATGACCAGGGCACCGGCCACATAGTTCAGCAGGCCAATGCGCAGCAGCATCGCCGCCTCGGTGGTTGACGGTGACGCGTCTTGCAGCACCGTCTCCACCGCGTCTCGGGTTTCCAGCAGGGCCAGTTGGAACGCCATGTGAAAGCCCCGGCTTTCGCGCGGCAGTGATTCCGACAACGTCAGGCTTCTGGTGGCCGGATCGTAGCGGCGCAAGGCCGCCGGCAACGGCTGAACGGTCACCCGCACGCCATGGACGGTACGCAGCCGGTCGGCGATGGCATGGTTCATTTCGGCCGGAACACCGGGGGCCAGTTCATTGGCCAGGGCTTCGGCCGCTGCCTCAAGCGCCGGAAAATGGTTGCCGCGATCGTCGAAGACGTCACGCACCTCTTCGTTCGGCAGCAGGATGCGTCGACCCGAGGGCAGCGCGATACCATTGGCATCCTCCCGCGCCACGCGCCAGGCGCGATACAGCGCCAGGACGGCCCGAGCGGCGTTGGGACTGCTGGCGGCGAGGGCTTCGACCTCGGCTTCGGCCACCGCGTCCGCACCCAACAGCGGGTCGGCGAACGCTTCGCGCAACCCGACCTCCAGTTGCCGCTCCTGGGTTCCGGATAGCTCCCCCAGATCGACCCGCAACGTTTCCGCCAACTTGATGAGCAGCGATGCCGTCACCGACCGCTGATCGTGCTCGATCAAATTCAGGTAGCTGGCCGAGATGCCCAGCCGCGTGGCCAGCGCCTGTTGCGAGAGGGCCCGTTCGGTTCGGAGGCGGCGCACCGTTCGACCGATGAGCGTGCGGCTCATTTCTTTACACCCTTTACATTTACGCTAACCCGTCGGTGAAGTCAGCGACAGGATTGCGCGAATTAGCGCGGAATACAGGTTGGCTTTCGCGGGTGCAATGTCAATTATTCACTCATCCACACCGACACGAAGGAGCACGACGATGCGTTCACCCCAACTGTATGCCCCCGATGGCATGACCAGCGCTGGTGGCGACCCGGAGCGGTTCGCGGGGATCAAGCGGGACTACACCCAACAAGACGTCGAACGTCTGGCCGGGTCGTTCCGTATCCGCCATACGCTGGCCGAGATGGGCGCGGCGCGTCTGTGGCACCTGCTGAAGACCGAACCGTTCGTGCCGACATTGGGCGCGCTGACGGGCAACCAGGCGGTGCAGCAGGTAAAGGCCGGGCTGAAGGCGATCTACCTGTCCGGTTGGCAGGTGGCCGGCGACGCCAACTCCGGCGGCGAGATGTATCCCGACCAGTCGCTGTATCCGGTGGATTCCGTGCCCAAGGTCGTGCGCAACATCAACAATGCGCTGCGCCGCTGCGACCAGATTGCCCGGTCCGAGGGCGGCAAGGACGACACCTATTGGATGGCGCCGATCATCGCCGACGCAGAAGCCGGGTTCGGCGGCCCGCTGAACGCCTACGAGTTGATGCGCAACATGATCGCCTCCGGCGCGGCGGGCGTGCATTTCGAGGATCAACTGGCATCCGAAAAGAAGTGCGGCCATCTCGGCGGCAAGGTGCTGGTGCCGATCAGCCAGCACGTCCGCACGCTGAACGCGGCGCGTCTGGCGGCCGACGTGGAAGGCGTCAACACCATCCTGCTGTGCCGCACCGATGCGCAGTCGGCGCAGTTGCTGACCTCCGACGTCGATGAGCGGGACCGTCCGTTCATCGGCAACGACCGCACCGCCGAGGGTTTTTTCCGGATCAGGCCAGGCTGCGGCAACGATTATGCGATCGCGCGTGGTCTGGCTTATGCGCCCTACTCCGACCTGCTGTGGTGGGAAACCAGCGAACCCGACCTGCATGAGGCCGAACGGTTCGCCAACGAGATCCACAAGCAGTTCCCCGGCAAGATGCTGGCCTACAACTGCTCGCCCAGCTTCAACTGGCAGAAGAAGCTGTCGCCAGAGAAGATCGCCGCGTTCCAGCGGGAGATCGGTAAGATGGGCTATCGGTTCCAATTCGTCACGCTGGCCGGATTCCACAGCCTGAACCTGTCGATGTTCAACCTGGCCCGCGGCTACAAGGAGCGCGGTATGGCGGCCTACAGCGAGTTACAACAGGCCGAATTCGCGGCGGAACCGGACGGCTACACCGCGACCCGGCATCAGCGCGAAGTCGGCGTGGGTTACTTCGATGCGGTGGCGATGGCGATTTCCGGCGGGAAGTCTTCCACCACCGCGTTCGCCGGGTCCACCGAGGCGGATCAGTTTCATGATCATCACGCCGTGCAGACGGCATGAGCGGGATGACCATGGCCTGGTGCACAACCACGAAGCGGCCTTGACCGCGTCCTAGACCGTCGGGTTTAGGGAGTACGGCGTCCAGCCGACAAGGCTGGAAGGCGGCGGGGCGCCAGCTCCGCCGCCGTTGTTTTGCCGATGGAAGGAAGACCAACCCGGGCGCATAGTGGGGATCAGGCGTGCCGATTCGCGGCCACAACCAGCGCCTGATGGAACCGTCCAGCGTGCAAACATCCGCCGCCTGCAAATGCTGCAACGCCGAGGCACTATTCCTCGGTTCGGTCGATTTCAATCGCAGCTGTGAAGATCGGCGGCAGCCGCGGCCGTTTCCGCCAAGCCCGGAGATGGTGCCGTATTATCGTTGCGGCAACTGCGGCTTCATTTTCACGCCCTATTGCGACTCCTGGTCGGCGGCCGACTTCAAGGCCCGTATATACAACGACGATTATCAAAAGGCCGACTACGACCCGAACATCGTCAACGGCATCCAGGCAACCGTATCCTATGCCAATGGCAAGCAACTCGCCGCGTTGCTCGCGGGCAGCGAGCGCCGGATCAGGCTGTTGGACTTCGGGGCCGGGGGCAATCCCGGAAAAATGGGGCAGGCGTTGATCGACCGCGGCTTCCGGGTGACGTCGTACGAACCCTATTTCGCCGATCAGGTGGCTTTACCCAGCGGAAAGTTCCAGGTCATCTTTTCGGTCGAGGTCTTCGAACATTGCCATGACGTGAACGGCATGGCCGAATTCATCGGCGATCATCTGGCGGATGACGGTGTGCTGTATTTCTCCACGATGTTACATCCGCATCCCTCGGGTGATGACGTGATGAGCTCCTGGTATATCGCGCCCCGTAACGGACACATTTCCATATTTACGCTGGCCGCGATCACCATTCTGTTCCGCAAGGTCGGTATCAATATCGTGCAGACGGCGTTTGGGTTGCTGGGCATTCGCAACCCCACACGCTTTCCCAACGGCCTGTTCGTGTAGCAAAGGGTCGGCGCGGTCCCAGCGAACCAGACCCCGACGCCAGGGTCCGGTCATGGAAACGACCTTATGCCGCCCGCCGCCGAAACGCGTCCAGACTACCCGCGTGGATCAATTCACTCGGTAACTGATGCCCGACAATCTCCTCCGCCAGACGCCCAACCTCGATCAACGCATCCAGATCGACCCCGGTTTCGATGCCCATCTCCTCGCAGAGCAGAACCAATTCCTCGGTACAGATGTTGCCCGCCGCCTTCGGCTGGCCGGCGAACGGACAGCCGCCCAGTCCGCCCACCGTCGAGTCATACCGTGTCACGCCCATCTTGAGCCCGGCATGCGCGTTCGCCACCGCCATGCCGCGTGTGTCGTGCAGATGCAGCGACAAGTCCATGTCCGGCCAGCGAGTCCGCACCTCGCCGATCACCCGTTCAATCCGAACCGGCGTGGCCCAGCCCATCGTGTCGGCCAGGGAAAACAGTGTGATTTTAGCACCGGTTTCCGCCGCAATGGCCAGCCCGTCTTCCAGCGTGCGGATCACCTGAGCCGGTGCGATGTCCCCTTGATAATTGCAGCCGAACGCCGCCATAACGCCAATGCGGTTGACCGCCACGCCTTTCGACTGCTGCACCGCACTGTGCTTCTTCATCGCCTCGATGTTTTCGGCCGGGCTGCGGTTCAGGTTCTTGCGGGTGAAACCTTCCGACGCGGTCAGCGAGATCGCGCCGCTGATCGTCAGCTTATCCTTGAACGCCAGCGCCCGGTCGAGACCATTGCCATTAAAGAACAGTCCCGTGTACTCCACGCCGGGCTTGGCCTTGAAGCCCGCCACCACCGCCTCGGCATCCGCCCAGCCCGGCACCAGACGGGTGTTGACGAAGGAGCAGACCTGCACATGATGCAGGCCGGTTTCCGCCAGCGCCTCGATCAGGCGTATCTTGTTGGCACTGGGGATCGGGCCGGGTTCGATTTGAAAGCCTTCGCGCGGGCCTTCCTCATGAATGTCGACATGGCTGGGTAGGTCGGTCATGGCCGCGTTTCCTTGTGATGAGACGTCGGACCAGATTTTGGCCGCCCTACGCCCCGGTTGCAAGCGAGCCGGTCACTTGGCGGCAGGCGTGACGGGCCCCGACTTCAGCAGCGTCGACATCAACGGACCGAGTTCCGGCGGCAATCCAACGATGGTCGAGGGCAGCCTGCCGTCGGTTTTCTGCCCGAACGCCCGCAGGGCATCCGCTGCCGCCAATGCCTGGATCGTCGCGGCGTACGGCGCCAACAGCGCGGCGATCGCCTGGTCCTGACTGGCGACATAGCGACGATTGACCGCCTCCTGAATCGCATGATCGAAGGTGAAGGTGTCCGCCCAGCCGATGAAGTCCAGGGTTATGCCGACCTCGGCGAAATAAGCGGTGGCCTTTTGTTTGACGTCCGCCATGATCTGGACTGCTTCCTCGTTCGCCTTATCGAAGGTTCGCGCGGTGATTTCGTCGCACACCAGGGTCTGCACCTTCTTGCGGCCGACATCGTCCATGACCTCGGCGAGTTTGCGGCTGTAATAGACCGAGTTGAAGATGACCCGCGGATCGCCGCGGTCGCCGGCCGGGGGAACGACACCAAACCGGTACAGGTATTTCGCCGCGTTCGCCTCGGTCACCGAAGCCCCGATGGAGACACCGACCGCGATGTTGATGCCCTCCCGGCTTTGGCACGGGAACCCCTCCCGCCGCCGCGAGGTGCCGCGATCGGCTGAGTCCACCCACTCCCGGCTGAAGGGCGTGCGATCGACGATGATCAAACGACCAGCGGGGACATAGAAGTCATAGAACGACCCGGAGCCTTGCAACTTGGCATGCGGAACAATGAAACGTTTCAATGCGACCCGGTTCGAATTGAGATAGGCCTCCGACTCGAATTGCGCCTGGCTGTCCTTGTTGGCGCCGGCATCGGGGATCCAGAAACCAGTCTCGTTCGGCAAGATCGTGTACGCCTCGGTAAAGTCAGCTTTGTCATAATAGGCCGCCGCCGGGGCCGGTTGCAGCGCCGCGAGCGGCACGCCGATGGCGGCCACTGTGAGCAGCAGCCGTTTGGCGACACCCCACCAAATCCAGGCCAAGACACCCAGCAACACCACGAACGGGACACCGACATGGGCGAAGAACGTCATCCCCCACATTGACGCGATGAAGGACACGTCGCTGTTCTGGAATTGTTTTGCCGCCTGATCCGCCACCAGGACCGTCTCGACCGGATGCACCAGGAAGTTAACCCAGCCATAGACCGCGACAGCCACGATGGTGAGGACGATACGCAACGGGACACCGCGCGATCCGCCGTTGCCAGCGGGGATCAAGGCGTTGGAGGCGTTCATCGTTTCTCTCCTGACAGGCTGTCCAAATCGGCTCCAGGGTTTTCGCTGGCGACCGTAATCATGCGTCACCGTAATAGCCGCATTCGGCCGGACGATCCACACCGGACTATTCCTCCATCCGAGACAACGCATGCGGCGTGGCTGCATGCGCGTTCAGCCGGCCGGTGATTGCTCCGATCATCCGCACCTCGGCGGTGAACAACGACCGGTCCGCCCGCAACCCGCTGGCGACCGCGATCCGCGGCACCAACGGCAGTCGTTGCTCGATGTGCCGCCGGATAGGGTCCCAATCGATCCCTGCGTGTCCAAACCCGCCATCCTGTTCCATGATGCGGCCGATCGCATCAAGCTTTAGGCTACGCAACACCGTTCACAGCACGGAGAACCTCGCTCATGCCGTTCAAGGTCCAGGTCGGCCCGACGCAAATCGCCATCCATCAGGCCATGACGGTCCTGGTCACCGAGTCCGATGGGCAGATCAACTGGCCCAGCGACAAGGGGCTGTATTTCTTCGACACCCGCCTGATCAGCGCCTGGTCTGTCTATGCCAACGGCATGTCATGGGATCTGCTGAACGGCGGTGCCACCACCTTCGATGCCGCCCACATCTTCCTGACCAACCAGGCCTTCCTCAGCGAAGACGGCCCCATCGCTCGGCAGACCCTGGCATTCAGCATTGCCCGCGCACTGGATCAAGGCCTGCACGAGGACCTGGACATCACCAACCACAGCCAGAAGCCGGTCCGCTTCAACCTGGAGATCGCGTTGCGGTCAGACTTCGCCGATGTGTTCGATGTGAAATCCAAACGCGACATCCGGCGCGGCCACATAGCGTCCGATTGGTCAGAATCGAAGCAGACGCTGCGGACAACTTACGTGAACGCCGACTTTGCGCGTTCCGTCGCCACCACGGTCGGACGCAGCGATTCGCCGGCGGTGTTCGCCAACGGTCGCCTCAGCTTCGAAGTCCGACTGCCGCCGGGTGGCTCGTGGCATTGCTGCCTGCTGTATGAACTCGGCGACGGCGACAAGCGCTATCACGCCCCCCACGCTTGTGCGGCGCACGCCGGTGACTCGACGCAAGCCAAGGCGCACCGCGACTGGCGGCAGACAGTGCTCAAATTACGGTCAAGCAACGAGGAGTTCTACCGCTTTTTCCACCAGGCGATCGACGATATGGCGGCGCTGCGCCTGCCGATCGAAGGGACAGACCACATGGTGTTCCTGCCGGCGGCCGGGCTACCCTGGTTCATGGCGCCGTTCGGCCGCGACAGCCTGATCGTTTCGTTGCAGAACATACTGGTCTACCCCGAGTTCGCCCGCGGCGCGCTGGACGTTCTGGGCCGTTGGCAATCGAAGGAGCGTGACGACTTCCGCGACGCCGAACCCGGTAAGATCATGCATGAACTCCGCTACGGCGAACTGGCGCACTTCAAGCTGATCCCGCACACACCGTACTACGGCACCGCCGACGCCACGCCGCTGTATCTGGTGACCCTGCATACGGCCTGGCGGGCGACCGGCGATCGCACGTTGCTGGAGAAGCATCTGCCCAACGCCGAGGCGGCATTGGACTGGATCGACAACTACGGCGATCGCGACGGCGACCTGTTGCAAGAGTTCCAGACGCGCTCGCCTGTCGGATACGAGAACATGGATTGGAAAGACGCCGGAGACTCCATGGTCCACACCGATGGATCGCAGGTCCGCGGTCCCAAGGCGTTATGCGAACTGCAAGGTTACGTCTATGACGCCTGGGTACGCATGGCCGAGGTCTTCGACGCCCTCGACAAACCCGATCGCGCCAAAACTTTGCGTGCGAAAGCCGCGGCGCTGTTCCAGAAGTTCAACGAAACCTTCTGGGACGAGGAGACCGGATTCTACGCGTACATGCTCGATGGCGAGAAACGGAAGGTGATGTCGGTCGCATCCAATCCCGGTCACCTGTTGTGGTCCGGCATCGTGCCCGCCGATCGCGCCGCCCGCGTCGTTGCCCGATTGATGGCACCCGATATGAACTCCGGCTGGGGCATCCGCACCTTGTCCAGCCAGCATCCCGCCTACAACCCATATTCCTACCAAAACGGATCTGTCTGGCCGCACGACAACAGCCTGATCGCACTGGGTTTCAAACGATACGGTTTCAGCGCCGAGGCCGGCCGCATCGCGCACGATATCAGCGAGGCCGCCAGCCACTTCATGCTGAACCAGTTGCCGGAACTCTATGCCGGCGTCGAGCGCAACAGGACCAGTTTTCCCGTACAATATCTCGGCGCCAACGTGCCACAGGCATGGGCCGCCGGATCATGCTTCGCCCTGCTGCAAGCAATGCTCGGTATCCAACCGGATGCCCCGAACGACACACTGTATGTCGATCCCGATCTGCCGGAATGGTTGCCGGACGTTACATTAACGGATTTACGCCTCGGCCATCGGCATCTGGATATCCGGTTCAGCCGCCAGGGCGACAAAACGGTGTGGGACGTCCTGCGCGGCGACGCCAGGGTTGTCGTCTATCGCAGCGCGGTGGCGGCACGCGAAGCCTTGTGCGGGCGCTGACGCCGATTACTATCGCGTTCCGGAGGGAACCATCATGAAAATCACCAGTTTCGAGGCGACCACACTCCACATTCCGGAAGACGACCCTCTGGCGAACATGCCGGA
>Ga0075030_100006191_pt1 | contig 10716 bp, 9 predicted proteins | sample LitLauG_LLR_2012_FD_71393 | JGI IMG/M metagenome (GOLD analysis project Ga0075030, IMG submission 71393) | Freshwater sediment microbial communities from Pennsylvania, USA - Little Laurel Run_MetaG_LLR_2012 | ecosystem: Environmental > Aquatic > Freshwater > Creek > Sediment | place: USA...
ACTGGTGATGCTGGCCGAGCGCTATGGCATCCCGATCATTGAGGACGACCCCTACGGGCAGCTCCGCTATGAGGGAGAGCACCTCACGCCGCTGATCGTGCTCGATCGCGAGAACCTGCGCCGGGATGACGGCTATTCCATCGGCAACGTGATTTATCTCAGCACCTTCTCGAAGACTCTGGCGCCGGGGCTGCGGCTGGGCTGGATCGTGGCGCCGCCCGAGGTCATCAGCAAGCTGGTGCAGTTGAAACAGGGCGCCGACCTGCACACGTCGACTTTCGTTCAGATGGTGGCGTACGAAGTGGCGCGCGATAATTTTCTGGATGAGCACATCAAGCTGATCCGGCGTGTGTATCGGGAGCGGCGCGATGTGATGCTGCACGCCATGGAGGAAAACTTTCCGTCCGAGGTGACCTGGACGCGCCCGCAGGGCGGCCTGTTCCTGTGGGTAACGCTGCCGGAGGGAATGGATTGCCAGCAGTTGTTCCAAGTGGCAATCAAAGAGAATGTGGCCTTCGTACCGGGCGATTCTTTCTACGCGAGCAACGGACATGCCGACGAAGGGAGGCGTCACTTCCGGCTGAACTTCTCGAACGCGACGCCGGAGCAAATCACGGAAGGGATTCGACGCCTGGGCGTGGCGATCAAGAAGCAGTGGGCCAGGCTTCACCCGGGATTGGATCGGCCGGTCGATCAGCACGTATTCGATTGAAGGGGGACGCAGCGAGCGGGACCCTTCCCCTAAATTGGCAGGCAAGAAAGAAGGCCTACCCGAAGAGGTAGGCCTTCCATGTGAATGAGACTTACTTGCCCAGCTTTCCTTTGTCGACACCGACGCCCGTGCAGAAGTCCCACCCCTTGACTCCGGAGTAGCCTGCGTACGGACCACAGTAGCCGGTCGTGATATCGCGAAAGTCGGCCGTCTTGGCGATGTTGGCGTAGATGGTTGTCAACTCCGCATTGGTGGAGGCGGCGAAACTGCCGGCGGAGTTGATGATTCCGGCCAGCGAAGGCGAGGCCAGACTGGTTCCACCCACGATCCACCACCCACCCTGGCCTGAAATGTACACCCAAACGCCGGTGATGGGATTGGAATCAAAGGACATGTCAGGAACGCCCCGGAAGTTGCCGACGATGGTTGAGATTCCGTTCTGGTAACTGGGACGAGCCTCATAGAAGCTAATGCCGCCACCTGCCAAATCCCAGGGATACTCAGAGAGATATTTGCCAGTCGATGGATTGCGGCGCACAGTGGTCCCCCCCGCCGAGACCACATTCGGGGAAGTGCCGGGCCAAATCGTCCCCGGACTGTCTCCAGAGGAGGCGAAGAAGACGACATTCGCTTTGACGAAGTGGGAGTCGTAGGTGTTCTCGGCGGCGAACTCGCCCGCTCCCCAGCTATTGGACACTTCTCCGCCGCCGGCAGCATTGACCATGGTACTGGCCACGTCTTCGGCAATCAGCAGGTCGGTAAAGCTGTTGGAAGCTGCTTCGACCAGGACAATCTGGGCATTCGGAGCCATGGCATGGGCCCACTGGACGTCCAACGATTCTTCCAGTTCCCAGCCGGGATCGTACGCCGGTTGGGTGCCGCTGGCATAGACAACTTGAAAGTTTGCTGCCGGCAAGCCGAATTGAGTCGAGAAGAATGCCAGATCGCTGGCCGCATTGGGCGCGTCGTAAGCATCTACGATGGCGATCATCTTGGAGCCGCCGGTGGGATTTGCGGTCACCGTGTTCGGGTTGCAGCCCGCCACGGCCTTGGCCAGGCCATACACGCAGGCCAGGGATTGCGGCGTTTCATAGCCATAGCCGGAGAACGGCGGGCCAAACGGCTGCGCGTTCTTAAACGGCTTCGTGGGTACAAACACCTGGATATTGGTATGGGCCCGCTTTCCTAAATCTCCGGGTTTCTCAATGCTCGAATCAGGAGTAATCACCTTCCCGCTGACCGGCCTGATCTGGGCCGCAGCGAGGCTCGGGAGAACGAGCGCCATGGTGAGAATGACCACAGAAAACAGTTTCATAAGTCAGTTTGCCTCGGTTACTTTTTGGGAAAAGGAATTCTACATTCCTCGCAACGTGCAGAATGCGGGCGAGGAGGTTTTTGACAACCAGACCCGAAATCGGGCCGCACCGGGAGACACACCCCACGTCAGGGGGCAAGTTTGCCTTCAGCATTGGCCCCTGTCAAGATGAAAGAGTTTGCAGTGGAAGGCAAAGGCTGGTTTTCTGTACGGCGGATGGAAGCCTCACAACGGCGCTTCCAGCGAAACGCTTTGAGGCGTGAGTAACTCTGCCCCGTCTTCAGTTATGTGCATGTCGTCTTCCAGGCGGACGCCGAATTCTCCGCGGATATAGATACCGGGCTCATCGCTGAAGGTCATGTGGGGTTGGAGTTTCGTGCGATTACCGCGGACGAGGTACGGCCACTCGTGGCCATCCATCCCGATGCCGTGGCCGAGGCGGTGCGTGAAGTATTTGTAGTCGGGGCCGTAGCCTGCGCCGGTGATGACTTTGCGGGCGGCGTCGTCGACGGAACCGGCCTCGGCGCCGGGCTTGGCTGCGGCCAGCGCCGCACTCTGGGCGCGGTGCACAATCTCGAAAACCTGTTTCATCTTGTCGGTGGCTTTTCCGATCACGAACGTGCGGGTGATGTCGGAAGAATAACCTTCCGCCTGGCAGCCGCCGTCAATCAGGATGATCGTTCCTTCCCGGATTACCTGCGGCGTGACTGAGCCGTGCGGAAACGCGGAGAATTCTCCGAACAGGACGAGTGCGTCACCTTCGAAGCCTAATTGGCGATGGGCTGCTTCCACCAGGTTCGCAACCTCGTGGTGGGTCATGCCGACTTTGAGCGCGCGGTAAGTTGCCTGGTAGGCAGTAAGCGTGGCCCTCGACGCCAACCGCATCAGTTCGATTTCGTGCGGGCTCTTGATCATGCGGCATCCGGCAGTGACCGGCGTGGCGCTGGTGAAGGCCGCGCTCGCAGAGGCTTTTTTCAGATTGTCGCTGAAGACGAATTTCACGGTTTCTTCGATGCCGATCGTACCGCCGGCCAGGGCGCGGTCGCTCAGTCCCTGGGCCACGCGCTGGTAGGGACTTTCATCTTCCTGCCAGATGCGAACGTCGGCGTGAGCACCGCCGGGCGATTGGGCAATCTGCTCCCGTGCGCGTCCTTCTTCAAATGCAGGCGAGACATAAAACGCCTCGCCTTGGGCGGGCAGCACCATCGCAAAGAGGCGCTCTCCGCCCCACCAGCGAATACCGGTGAAGTAGTTGAGCGAAGTGCCCTCGGTGAGCAGGATGGCCGACAGGTTGTTCTCGCGCATGAGTTGGCGCGCTCGTTCCTGGCGCTGGCTGCGCTCGTCGAGCGTGATGGGCTTCGCTTCCTGGCGGAGGGTCTTGAGTGCCGTGATCGACGGCGGGAGTGGTTGATCAGTTTCGGATGCTCCGGACAGTTTCGGGAGAACCGCACCTGCGCCGGCGGCGAGGGAAGTGGCCTTCAGAAATCGGCGACGCGAGAACAAAGGGGCCTCCGGGAAAAGCGCCACCATTATAAAGAACCTCTGCCTGGTGAGGGGTACGGCCGCGTCCGAGAGCAAACTGACCGTCCGTCAAAGTCATGCCGCGTCGTGTGACCGTCCGTCAAACTGCAAGAATAGCGTTCTGTTTTTAACATTGCATTCACCGATCATTAACGCCTGCGAAATGGTCGCGCCTTACGCTTCCTCTACTTTTTCCCAAGGAGGCATTCCAGTGACCATTCGTCGCTTTTCCCTCGCGCTGCTCACCGCAGTGGCGTTCGTGTGCTTGCTCGCGGCCAACGCTGCTGCAGAGTCCGATAAGATCAAGCACGTCCTGCTCATCAGCGTTGACGGCATGCACGCGGTTGATTTCCTGAACTGCGCTAACGGCATCAGCACCGTCAACAATGGCAAACCCTATTGCCCCGCGCTTGCCGCGCTCAGCAATACGGGCATCAACTACGTCGCCGCCAGCACCTCAAAACCCTCCGATTCTTTCCCCGGCCTGACCGCGATTGTCACCGGGGGAAGTCCGGCCCTGACCGGCGTCTACTACGATGTCGCATATTCCCGGAATTACGATGCCCCGTTGAACACGACCGGCAACGGGGTTGCAGGTGGCCCCTGCACCGCTGGCGCGCCGCCCACGGGTACCACAACCGAGTATGAAGAAGGCATCGACCTCGACCAGAGCAAGGTGAACGGCGGCGCGCCCGGCGCCGCCCTGACCGATGGTGGCCTCGCCTCCATCGATTCCACCAGACTGCCCCGGGACCCGGCCAACGGGTGCAATCCCGTTTATCCGTGGCAGTTCGTGCGCGCCAACAGCATCTTCAGCGTCATTCACCAGGCTGGCGGATACGCGGCCTGGTCCGACAAGCATCCCGCGTACGCCTCGGTCTCCTCCGGTCTTGGCCCGGCTGCGCTGGACGACTTCTACTCGCCCGAAATCAACTCCATCGTGATCGGCCTGCCCGGCGTGACCACGCCGACCGGCGTATCCTGCGCCACGGTCCTCGATCCCGGCTCGGACCTGACGGCCTGGACCAACAGCTTCCAGAACATTCAGTGCTACGACACCTTGAAGGTCGACGCGATCCTCAACTGGATCGATGGTAAGAACCACCTGGGCACCAGGAAGACGCAGGTTCCCACCATCTTCGGCATGAACTTCCAGGCACTCAGCGTTGGCCAGAAACTCATTGAGGCGAGCAACAACACGACCGGTGGCTATCTGGATGCCGCGGGCACGCCTTCGACGGCGCTGCTGGGCGAATTTCAGTTCGTGGACGCCTCGATTGGGGCATTCGTCAAAGAACTGAAGAAGAAGCATCTCTCTGATTCGACCCTGATCGTGATCACTGCCAAGCACGGCCAGTCGCCGATCGATCCCAGCCGCTACGTTCCGCAGACTCGCAACTACACTTCACCCGCCACCCTGCTCTCGAATGCAGGCTATATTCCGTACTCAGAATCGACCAACAACCCCACCGGCATTGGACCGACAGAAGATGACGTCTCGCTGCTCTGGCTGAGCAGTTCCTCGGACACGGCAGCCAGTGTCCAAGTCCTCGAAAACAATGCTTCCGCCACCGGGATTGCGCTCGGGCAGATCTACTACGGCCCATCGCTCACGCTGAACTATAACGACCCAACCGTGGACCCGCGCACGCCGGACATCATCGTGACCCCGAACGTCGGTGTTACGTACTCCGGCAGCCACGCGAAACAGGCTGAGCACGGCGGGTTCTCCCATGACGACACGAATGTCATTCTGCTGCTGTCCAAACCGGACTTCGAAGCCCGGACGGTCAGCGCCGCGGTGGGCACTGCGCAAGTGGCGCCTACCATCCTCAAAGCCCTGGGCATCGATCCTCGGGCCCTGGATGCCGTTCGCGCCGAGGGAACGGGCGTCCTTCCAGCGGTCCAGCTCGAGTAGTCGGTTCGCAAACCCGGGTCATCTGACAGTGGGACGCCCTGCGCGGGCGTCCCGCTGTTTGTTGGCCTAAGACCTCCCTATCAAAATCCTTCTCCGTGGGAGCTAGTGGCCATGAAACCTGGTCTGCGAGAGCCGTTCGGACGAGCGAGTCAAGCCGTAGAATCGAGCCATGCTGTCGGGATTCCAATGCGCGGGATGCGGTCGGTGGAACGACACCGAAGTAGACGAGTCGGCTGGAGGCAGCCAGGTTTATGTCGAAGATTGCCAGGTGTGCTGCAAACCCAATCTGCTGCGGGCGGAATATGACCGCGAAAGCGAAGGGTTTGTGCTCTCCGCCGAATTAGAGTAGAAAAGCTCTTCCGGGTTTGGAGGAGGAATAATGGGCAACTATTCCGCGGCTGCGGGGCGCATGGTCCCGCACAACATGGTGACCACGCAGTTCGAACTGGATGGCTTTAAAGTTGTGCGTACGCTGGGTGTAGTGCGCGGGATCACGGTGCGCTCGCGCTCTATTTTTGGGACGATCGGGGCCGGTTTGCAGACGCTGGTCGGCGGCAATATTACCCTGCTTACCAACCTGTGCGAAAAGACGCGGGCGGAGGCCTTCGATCTCATGCTGCAACATGCCGCCGAGATCGGGGCGAATGCCGTGGTCGGCGCGCGCTACGACGCGACCGAGGTCATGCAGGGCGTCACCGAAGTGCTGGCGTACGGGACGGCTGTCTTCGTCGAGCAAGCGCGCTAGAGATACAGCTGCGAGCTACGAGCCACGAGCTCCGAGCAAGCAATTTCCGAAAAGTGACGGGCGGGCACTTGAGATGCCGAGATTGCTCGCAGCTCGTAGCTCGCAGCGTCGTAAGCAGAAATCAACCATCCGCCGATTATTCCTTGTACAAGAAGCCCGCTACCAGCGAAGCCAGGATTGCTCCAATCCACAGCTCGAGCATCCATCCCAGGGGCAGCATGCGCGGAATCGGCGACCAGGTTGCCTGAGCGAAGTTGCCGGGCACGCCGGCGCAAAAACCGACCAGCATTCCGATCTTGGCGGCCGTCTTTGGCCCGGCGCCAGCGGTGGCGCGGCTCCAGGCGTAGAGATAGGCCAGCAGAATGGACATCACGAAGAGCAGCAGAATCCACTGCCCGACAAAGAGTGGATAGCGCGGTTGTTTCAGGAACAGCCCGCTCTTTTGCATGGCCTCGTAGAACGGCCCGAGCCGCATGTTGAGGAGAAAACTCCACACGTTCCAAACCACTCCACCGGCAATGCCGCCGATCCATATCCGAGCCTGATTTAGCTTCATTTCGTCCTCGCGCGAACGGATGTTTGTTTCGGGCACAAGTGTACTCCGGAGCAGCAGTTTCTCTACAGTTTTGTGGAAGGAGGAGCCTGGTTGAGAAGCAGATGCCCCGGCGCGCCCGCACGTCACGAGAACGGGTGACGATTCTCACAGCGTGATGTCCGGGGTCGGGCTAGGCTGAATTCGCCTTCGACTCGCCTGAGTCGAACGACGCCGGACTCTCGAAACCGTCCGCCCGCGGAGCGCGGGGCAAGGAGGCGCGTCATGCTGCTGCTGTTTTGGATTCTTCTCTTCGTGGCCGGAACCTGCCTGATCCTGCTGATGCCGGCGCTTTGGGGCAAGCAGATCTACAACACGTACCGGGGCACCCGCAGGGTCAACTGCCCGGAGACGCATGCGTCGGTTGCGGTTCGTTTTCGCGCCCTGGGCGCTGCTTTTAGCGGCCTGAGCGGTAAACCGAAACTGCGCCTGGCAGATTGCTCGCGCTGGCCGGTGCACGCCGACTGCGGGCAGGAATGCATCCCGGAGGCAGAAAGGAGCGCGCCGATTCTGGTGGTGCGAGCCGGGTTACCGCAGAAAAACAGGATTTGTCATCTGCCCGTGTGGCTGGCGGCGGCTGCGGCCTGGGTGTTGGGCATGGCTTGGCATTCCGAGTATCTGTTCCGTTCGGCGTGGATGAATGCCATGAATCTGGACGATCACTATACGCGTGTTTTGGCCGAAATGTGGACACCACACCTGCTTACGGTGGCCGCCTGCCTGCTGTTTGCGTACGCGGTGGGTGCGCTGGTCGCGTGGTTTGGAAAGCGCACGCTGTTCCACGGCATCCAGATTGCCGTCTCGCTGTGGCTCGTGGTGGTGGCTCCGATCATGGTGGCGACGCGATCCGACCTCACTCCGCAGTTGATGTGGATCGAGGGCGGGTTCAGTCTGGTGGGCGCGCTTCTGGTGGGCGCGATCGTTGGCGGTGTTCCGCGCCGCGTGTTTGTGAAGGATCCCGAGTAGCGTTTAACCACAAAGGACACGAAGGTACACGAAGGGACCTTGAATACGCCTTCGTGTCCTGTGTGGTTTAACTCAATCCTGCAACACCGTGAATGGGCCTGGCTCCGGACGCTGATGGAGGCCGCACTCCGTTTTGGCGAACCCTGCCCAGCGGCCCGAGCGCGGATCGTCGCCGTTCTCGACCGGCCGCGTGCAAGGCTGGCAGCCGATGCTGGGATAGCCACGGTCATGCAGCGGGTTGTACGGAAGATCGTTGCTGCGCAAGTAATCCCAGACCATCTCGTTGGTCCAGTCACACAACGGATTGATTTTGATCAGTCCGAACTTCGCGTCCCAATCCACCTTCTGAGCATGGGCCCGATCGGGCGTTTGATCGCGGCGGATAGCGGCAATCCATGCCTCCAGCGTAGATAACTTCGCGCGCAGCGGTTCGACTTTTCGCATGTAGCAGCAGCGGTCCGGGCTGTTCAGCCACAACGAGGACCCGTGCTTTTGATTCTGCTCGTCCACCGTTAACGCGGGCTTCAGGCGTTCGACTTCAATGCCGTACCGGCGCTCGATCTTAGCCATGAGTTCGTAGGTCTCAGGGAAGAAGAGGCCGGTATCGAGTGTGAATATCTGGACATCGCTGCGCAGGCGCATCGCGATGTCGATGAGCACGATTCCCTCGGGGCCGAATGCAGATGCGACTGCAATCCGCTTTCCGAAACGGTGCAGCGACCAGTCGAGCAGTTCCTCCGCAGTCCAGGATTCGGCGAATCCCTGCATGGTGCGCAGCCAGTTGCGCTCACCCATGATTCACCGCCTGCAGGGTGCCCCATACATCGCGTTCTTTGCGATGTGTGGGTTCCAACAGAGGAAGGGGCTGGCCGTAGAGGGTCTCGAGCCGGAGCCGGTCGTGTTGTGAGAGACGGACGACGTCTCCAATGATGAGGATGGATGGTTTGGCTTGCATCGTTATCTGGGGAAGTTCCTTTAGCGTGGTCAGGATCATCTGTTGTGCCGGGGTGCTGGCGCGCGACACGAGTGCGACGGGCGTTTCGAGGGTGAGACCCGCCGCCGCGAGTCTGTTTACGGTGACGCGCGCGTCGGGGCCGGGCATGTATAGCGCGATGGTCGTGCCCGAGGCCAGCAGCGGGCGGAGATCGGGAAGGGAACGGTCATTCGCGTCAGCAAAATGGCCGGTCATGATCAGAAGCGACGAAGCGGTCTGGCGCATGGTCAGCGAGATCTCCGCTGCCGCGGCTGCCGCCAGCACCGAGGTCACGCCGGGCACGATTTCGAACTCGATGCCGGCTTCGCGCAACGCCTGGATCTCTTCTCCGGCGCGGCCGAACACGAGCGGGTCGCCGCCCTTGAGACGCACGACCTGCAGGCCCTGCCGGGCGAGTTCGATCATGAGGAAGTGGATGGCCTCCTGGCGCGTGCTCTTCTGACCACAGCGTTTGCCCACGTCATAGATGTGAGCCTTCCTGGGCGCATGGCTCAGAATCTGGGGCGATACCAGGTCGTCGTGGAGGACGGCATCGGCCTGGCGGAGGAGGCGCAACGCTTTCAGCGTGAGCAATTCCGGATCACCGGGGCCCGCGCCAACGAGATAGACTTTGCCGTTCACAAGAGGTCCTTTCCTGTTTCCTGTAGCTGGTCGTGTTCGAACTCGGCGAAAGCTTCCGGAGTGACGGACTGGTGGAGCAAGGTTCGCCGCAGCTCGGGTTCGCAGCCGCTCTGGAACAACGCCGCCCGTTTCTTGCCCAGCTCTTCGAGCCAGACGCCGTAGACGGGCGGGAATTCTTCTTCGAACTGCTTGCGCACGCGCTGGGCGAGCGCTGGGCTGAGTCCGTTGGTTGAAATTGCAATCTGAAAATGGCCGCGGCGAACCACTGCCGGATAGAAGAAGTCGCAGTGCGGCGGATCGTCGACTACGTTGCAGAGAATGCCTCGTTCCTGAGCTGCGCGGTAGATCGCATGATTGACTTCCTGCGACGACGTGGCCGCGACCACGAGAACGATGCCGTCGAGATCGGACAGTCCGAACTCTCTCTGCGACCAGGCCAGTGTGCCCCGGCTCGCCGCTTCCGCGACGGCGGTTGCGGCCGATGGAGCGACTACGTGGACCCGGGCTCCGCAATCGACCAGACTGCGAATCTTTGGTTCCCCGACGCTGCCCGCTCCGACGGCCAGGCAGGGGCGTCCCTCGAGCTTGAGGAACATCGGGAATAGGGGCGCGTTGCTCATTTCGTTCAGCCTTCCACCGCGTGCGGCACCGGAGCGGTCGGACGGTCGCGTTCCACGGGATCGATCTGCTCGCCCGCCAAAAATTGCCGGAGTTCGGCGTCGCTGTGCCGCCCGAAGAAGCGGCGGAGATTCTCGCCGGGCTCTCGGGTTGCTCGGTAGGTGCGCAGGAGTCGCTCGATGGCATCGGGCACCTGCTGCGCCGTGCAGCGGTAGCCGACCGGGCGTGCAATGGTCGGGAACAAGCCGACCGCGCCTCCCACGCAGAAGTAGTAGGCATCCACGAATGTGCCGTTGACTTTGATCTTCTTGCCTTCGAGGCCAATGTCGGCGATCCAGTGCTGGCCGCAACTGTTGGGGCAGCCAGTAACGTGCAGCTTGAAGTCCTGATCGAAGCCGGGGAGGCGGTCGTCGAGTTCCTCCGTCAGCCAGCGTGAGAAGCCCTTCGTTTCGGTGATTGCCAGTTTGCAGAATTCCGTTCCGCTGCAGGCGATCGTGCCACGCACGAATGGGGAGGCCTGCACGGGGAAGCCGATCGCGTCCAGTTCCTTTGCGAGTGCGTCGGCGTTCTGGTGCGGCACATTCACGATGAGCAGGTTCTGCATGGCGGTGGTTCGCAGGTCACCGGAGGCATAACGCTCGGAGAGTTCGGCGGCGGCGTGGAGTTGTTCCCACTTGACGCGTCCCCGCAGAACGGCCGCGCCCACAAAGGAGA
>Ga0075030_100006192_pt1 | contig 10715 bp, 4 predicted proteins | sample LitLauG_LLR_2012_FD_71393 | JGI IMG/M metagenome (GOLD analysis project Ga0075030, IMG submission 71393) | Freshwater sediment microbial communities from Pennsylvania, USA - Little Laurel Run_MetaG_LLR_2012 | ecosystem: Environmental > Aquatic > Freshwater > Creek > Sediment | place: USA...
TAGCGGTGTAGACCACAATCATTGAACAGCGATAAGCGGACTGACCGCCGATCAATAGCCCCTGATCCCCAGTCCCTAGCCATGGCTCCGAGCTCCTTATCCCTACCCCTGGAAGGCTATTTACAAACACGACAATGTGACGGTACTCTTGCGAGCGCAAGCCGTTAAGGGATCATGGATTCATCTCTCAGCAAACCCTCTCGGATTGGGGCTTACGACATCGTCGATGTAATTGGGCGGGGCGGGATGGGGACCGTGTTCCGGGGCAACGATCCACGCATCGGCCGCCAGGTAGCCATCAAAGTTCTGACGGCGGCTGCCGAAGATCCCGATCTGCTGCTGCGCTTCTACCGCGAGGCCAAGTACACGGGCAGCCTGCATCACCAGAACATCGTCACGGTCTACGAATTGGGGCATCAGGACAGCGTCCCGTACCTGGTCATGGAGTACCTGGAGGGCGTCAGCCTTGAGGCGGTGATCGCCTCGGGACGGCAGATGCCGATCGCGGAAAAGCTGAGGATCATCGTTCAGGTGTGCAATGGACTGACCTACGCACACAAACACGGGTTGGTACATCGCGATATAAAGCCGGCGAATATTGTCATCCTCGAAGACGGCACTCCCAAGATCGTGGACTTCGGCATAGCGCTGCTCGGGGGGAGCCGCCTGACGCGCACCGGGCATGTGGTCGGTAGCTTGAACTACATGTCACCCGAACAGTTGAGCGGGAACATCGAGGTCGACGCTCGCACCGATGTCTACTCCACCGGGGTCGTGCTCTATCAGTTGCTGACGGGCAAGCTTCCGTTCGATGGAGGAAGCACGGCAGCGACGCTGCGCAAGATCGTGGCCGATCCGCCGCCGCCCTTGTCGAAGTATCTGCCAGATTGTCCGCCGGAACTGGAAGGAATCGTCGAGAAGGCGCTGGCCAAGAATCGCGAGGAACGGTACTCCTCACCCGAAGATTTCGAGCTCGACCTGGCGCGGGTGCACCAGCAATTCATGAAGAACCTGCAGGCCGAGACCCTGCAGCAGGCGGGCGAATCGCTCAAGCGCAAGGACTTCACGATGGCGCGGCAGCAGGTGCTGCAGGTGCTGCGTTCGGCTCCGCAGAATGCGGAGGGCGCCGAGTTGCTTCGCCAGATCAAGCAGGGACAGGATCAGCAGCAGCGCGAACAGCAGATTCTGCAACTGCAAATGAAGGCGGAAGAAGCGTTCCGCAAGAACCAACTGGTCGAGGCACAGCAGTATGTCGATCAGGGAATGCAGCTTGATCCGGAGGGCGCGGTCTTTTCGGGACTCCGCGACGCGATTGCTGAGGCGCAAGCACGAACGGCGAGATATAAGGAGGCACTGAAGCAGGCGGAAACGGCCTTGAGGGCCGGCGATCTGGAGAGTGCGAAGCACTCAGTGGAAGAGGCGCAGGCGATCTTTCCCGATGATCCCGGGGCACGGGCTGTTGCCGGACAGATCATTGCACGTCTTGAGCAGCAGTTACAGGAGCAGAAGGCCGCCGAACGCCAGCGGCAATTCGCGCGCACGGTGAACGCCGTGGAGAAGGCCATGGCTGACGCGCGCATGCTGCTCTTCCTCGGGCAGATTCAGGATGCGCTGCAGGCCCTGGAGAAAATCGAAGGAGATGTGGCGCAGCTTCCGCCGCAGTGGATGCAGCAGTTCGAGGCGCTGAAGAAGGAAGCGAAGGACAAACAAGAAGCACAGGATCGTCCTCCACAGGCCGATTGGGACAAATTCGGAGGTCAGACCGCCGATCTTCCCATGCCCACGAGTGCAACGCGAGTGATGCAGCCGTCGGCCGCGCCCCCTGAGGTCACCAGCGAGTTGCCGAAGCCGGGATTCGAGCCGCGGTTGGGAACATCGACAGGATCGCGTCCGGTTCCTCCGCCTCAACCGCCGACTTCGCCGGCGGCGGAAATGCCGCGCCTATCTGAGATTCGACGGACGGCTGAGATTCCTCGGGCAACGATGGATGTTCCTCGCGACATCTTGCATCCACGGACGGAGGCGCCGCGCGAACGGGGAGAGATCGCTCCCGAGTTGCGCGAATTCCTCGAACCCGAGCCGCGCACATGGTCGCGCTCAACCATCCTGACTGCCGCAGCGGTGGCGGTGTTGGCCATCGTGCTGGTGTGGTTGTTCGTGCGTCCGAGTCCGCAGACGCAGTCGCACGTGAATCCCCCAGGTACTGTCTCAGGCCCTTCGTATGCCGAGATCAATGCCGAGCCATGGGCGACCATTACCGCCATCGATCCTTCTAACGCGGACGCGCAGAAGATCATCGGGCAGCAGACGCCGCTGCGCGTGAAGCTTCCTCCCGGGTCGTACAGCCTGACTCTCCAGGGGCCCAATCGCCAGCAAAAACAGGTGAACGTGAGCGTACCGCCGCAGGGTGGGACGACCAGCTTCACTGTGTTCCAGAAGCCCGACTTGAATAAGATCGTGGGGAAGGACTAGCGAGCCGTGCTCGAGTTCCCGGCTGATTGTGGCGGGACGAGACTGGAAGTCAGAACGAAAGATCCTTATAGGCTTGCAGAATCTTGGGCGATACATCCTGCCCGGTAACTTTAAATCCCGCCTGTTTGGCCTGCTTGAGATCGTTCATGGCGTCCTGGCGCAGGGAAGTGTCTTCGCTTCCGGTCACGTAGAAGCGTGCCAGTTCACTCGCTCCCAGGTAGAAGTGCACTAGCGGCTGTTTCTGCGTGCCATTGTGAACGCAATTTTGCAGATGCTGAATGGCTGAGGCGTAGTCTCCCGAGTAAAACTGGTCGAGGCCCAGAAACAACTCCATGCGCGCGGCGCCGTTTTGGGGATCTCCCGGACCATCAGGCTTGATCTGCGCTGCAGCTAGATAAGCCGTTCGCGCCTGATCGTACTTGGCATCGCGGCCAAGTTTGTCGGCATTCGACATGGCGTCGGTGTAGCGCGCGATCTTATCCAGATACTGATCGGCTTCCGGCTTCGACTCTCCGTCGGCGCGCTGAAACAGCGAGCGGGCATGCTCGAAGTCGTTCTTGTCGTAGGCTGCACGCGCTTTGTCGAGACCGGCGGTGCGCGTCGCCACCGGAGGCGGGTTGTCAACCACTGGTCCGCTCCCGCCCTTATCCATCTTGGCCAGATCGTTACTCAACGTGCACATGTGCACGGCTTCGTCATTGCCGCACGAGTAGGCGGGATTGTCATTGGCGACGGCACAGATGAACTGTGCTGCAATCTTGTAGTGATGGTTCTGGATCGCGTCCAAGGCCTTGGCACAGTAATCGGTGTCCATGGCTTTGCTGCGATCGGCGTGCTGCTTTTCGACCTGCGTTTTCAGGTCGCGGGCGCGAGTCAGCAATGCATTGACGTTGTAGGGGCCATCCGACTTGATGCTGATCGCCGTCTGCAACTGCTGGATGGCGTACTCCAGGTTCTTCACGTCCTGCTCGTCAGGACTGCGATCGATCGCGCTCTTGGCAACTTCTACGGCACCCTGGTAGGAGTTGATCTTCTTTATGTACTGCTGCGCGTCGGCGGCGTGCGCGCCCGAAACCTGCTGAAACTTGGATAGTGCCTGCGTAAAGAGATTGTGGTTGTAGGCGTCCACGGCCTCATTGAACAGCACTTCGGAATCGTTTTGCGGAGGCGTGGCGGTGAATGGCATTGCAACCAAGCACACCGTAGGGCGCGCCGCAGACAGACTGAGCAGCAGAGCCGTAGCGATAGCCGTCACCCAGCGATTCACGTTAGAGTTTCGAGGAACCCGGCCCATGGATGCGAGCATCAATTCTGCACTTTAATTCTGTACGTCCGGCGTGATGTGAGCCCGGCGGTTCAGGGTGAAGCATGTGTCTGTCTGTTCTGTGCAGACCGGAAGTTCCTTCCCATACGAAACGGTGCGCACCCGGCTCGGGCTGACTCCCGCCTTTTCCAGCGCTGCTTTTACCTGGGTTGCGCGCCTGTCGCCGAGCACGAGATTGTATTCAGTAGAGCCGAGTTCGTCGCAGTGGCCCTCGACCACAATCCGCATGTCCGGATGTTCCTTGAGAAATTGCGCATCGGTTTGGATGGTGGCAACCTGATCGGGACGGATCGAGTAATCGTCCAAGTCGAAAAAAACGTCGAGCCGGTTTGCTGTGTCGGAGAGATTGCCTTCATTGCCGGAGGCGGTCGTCTGACTCGCAGTCGCCGGCACGACGGTCACGCGCGCATCGGCTTCTTGCACTCCCCCGGGACCCTTCGCAGTCAGATGGTAGGTGGTCGACTCCGCCGGCGTGACGCTCTGGGACCCGTTCGCCTGCACCGCGCCAACCTGCGCAATGGCGACGTCGGTGGCGTTTGAGGTCTTCCATGCAATGGTGACCGATTGTCCCTGCTGCACTTCCGTCGGTGAAGCCTCAATGGTTGCAGTCGGGGCAGGAGGGGGCGGCGGAGGCGGAGTTTGCGCCACCGGCGTCTTGCTCGGTGGACACCCCGTCAACACCGCGAGCAGAGCGGCTACTGCCGCGATCTGAACCAGAAGTTTCGTGAAAGGATGCGTTCCCCGGACGATCGTGGAAACCCCCATCCACGACCGAACTTCAAATGCGCTCATACGAAGATACCCCAAACGGGGTGTAAGTTTACCGCAAGTTCTGGCTGGAAGAAAGCTGCGAATGAATCGTGGGTGAATGTCACTCCCTCGCAACCATACTTAGAAGCGATATGAGATCCCGGCCAGCGGGACGAAACGCGCCGGCCGCAAGCCGCCGTCATCCAGCCGGATCAACACGTTGGCGGAGACGATCAGGCGCCCGACGGGATTGACCTTCAGTCCAACCGCGAGGTTGTCCACGTTGATGGAACCTGTAGCCACACCCACCGTCGGGGAGTTGGCAAACACGCTCGGCAGTCCATGAATGTTGGCGGAACCGGCCGGGACCGCCGCCGTCACCCTGGGTGCGTTGAAGAAATGCTGTCCGACAAAGTCGCCAACGACGGTAACTTTCTTTACGACCCCAATGTCAACGCCAGCCGAGTAGTCGACGCTGTCGGGCAGGCGGAGGTTTCCACCACCGTTCACGTTTCGATTGAGATCCGAAAAGCTGTTCCATTGGTAGCCGAAGTTGACGTGTGGGGTAATGCGGCCCACGCGAGAATAGACAAAGTAGGGTTTGAAGCCGTACGCGCCGGTCCCGAGCAGATTCAACTCGTCGCCGCTGGGTAGCCGGACCTCTATGCCTGCTGCCAGCTTGGATTTTTCCGCGTTGAGCACGCCCGCCTTTACGTTCAAGAGGATGTCGCCAATCCCGTGAGCGGAGCCCGCAATGTGCTGACCCGCCTGGATGCCACTGACGGTCGTGCCGCCTCCCGACTGAACGAATGCTTGTTGTACGTTGCTGTTTCCAGCTGCGAGCGAGACCCGCTCATAAGGAAGGGTAAGGGAAAAGTCGACTCGATCCGTCAATCCAACGGCAATAATTCCGGTGTATTGGCTTAAGTTGGCGCTCAGGCTGTTCGTGGAGACTCCAAATTCATTCGTGCCAGTGCCGGGCACTGTCTGGATGAAGTAGGCCGAAGGCAGGTTGTTGAGCTTGTTCCCGTCAATGGTCTGGAAGACGAAGCGCTGGAATGTGAAGCCGAGAAACACCTTATGCCTACCCACCGTGTTCCCGCGTTCGGTGAGAATCGATCCGAGGTTCTGGCTTTCTTCGACCGGAATTCCCAGCTTCTTATCGAACCCGAGCACAAACCCTGACACCGGCGCCGCCAAGGGAAGTTGGCCAAGCACCTGAGCGATGGTGGTGTTGAAGCGCGCCAGATTCTGCGATTTGCCTGTCACCGTCAGATCAGGAATGAGGCAGGCCAGAGCGCGCTGGTGCGCGGGCGAATAGGGACAAACATCCACCACGGTTTGCGCGTTGGCGCGAAATCCCAGGAAACAACAGAAAACGGCGATGAAGATGGCAATCCGGTTCGTCATTGGAGATTCCTCAAAATTCTGTCGTTGCACCTCAGTCGCAAACATCTCACTTCACAATCGTGAGCGGGACGGTGAATATTTCCTCACCTTGGATGTTATTGCCGCCGTCACTCACATAGCCCATGACCGTAACCAAATAAGAACTCGCCTTGTTTCCGCCGAAGTTCGCGTTGAAGCCACCGGCGCACGACGGCAGCAGCGCCATCAGAGCGAGAATGAGAATGACTCCAGCGACGCTGGTTATGCCCTGCGCCAGCCGTTTCCTCTTCGGCCCGCAGGCCACGGTGCCCGCGCCCACAAAAACGATTGCAGGCAGACCGAGCAGGAAGGCGTAGAAGAAGATGGGCTTTCCGCGCTCGCTACGCTCATTTGCAGCCTTCAGTCCGGCCGGGATTGAGATTTGGAGAGAGAAACTTCCCTGGGTTCCGGCAAGAGCCACTGGGGCGGGTTGGGCACAGGAAACGCCATAGTTGAGTCCGCTGGGATCGAGCGCGTAGGTTCCATCTGTTTGCAATGCGGACACACTGCAGACAGTCGGAGTTGCCGCACCATTCAGACCCGCAACAAGCGCGAACGTGAGCGTGTCGCCCGACTGGTTGTTCGGATTTGCGGGGCTCGCGGTTATCGCGAGTGTCGCCGAACTGGTTACTCCCGCGTTCACCGTGGCTGCGACCGGTGCTTCCTGCACCACGTTGAAGGTCGAACTGCCCACATTCTGTGGATCAGTTGGCCCAACCTGGAAGTAATTGACCGTGATCGTGTCGACCTGCGCTACTGTTGCCGTGGCCGCGATCGGAGTAGGAATTGCGAAAGTCACGGGACTGCCCGTTCCGGCTGCCGTCAGGGTCCCGGTCGAACCGGTTGCAATGTTCACTCCTGCCGTGCCCAGTGCCGGGCCTGGACCAGGTGCATTGGCCGACGGTCCCCATGGACAATTACTGCCGCCAGCTACCTCCATCACAAACAGAGCGTACGGGCCGCCTGTAATGCTTGGGGTGTAGGTCGGAACGGTACTCGCTGTCCCAGTGTTGCCCAGCGAGTAGCTGCACTCGACGAACAAGCTAAAGGGAGAGGCACTGTGCACGATTGGTGGCGTGCTGTTGTCGGTCGCACTCAGCGTGATCACCGGGTAAGGACCGACCGGTGTATTCGCTGCGGCGCCAATCGAGACCTGTACCGTCCCGCTGGTTGTATTCGCAAACGTGCAGGTGAATCCAGGCGGAGCACAACCGACTGGGGACACCGTTCCTGCATAGGTGAAGTTCGGAGTGACGGTCGCGGTGGCTGCCGCTACGGTTGGCCCGGCACCTTGGACGAACACTGCTGTGTTATCGACCGCAGAGAACGTGTAGTCCTGCACGGTGATGGTCGCGGTTGCGGTGTTCCCCGTACCGCCGTTGGTCGAACTGACGTTACCGGTGGTGTTGGTGATGTTTAGACCGCCCGTAGCTCCAGTCACTGTCACTGCGAACTGGCACTGGCCGCTGACCGCAATGCTGGCACCGCTCAGGGAGATTCCTGTCGGATTCGTGGTGGTAAGAGTCCCGCCGCAGACCGTCGCAGTCCCTGACGCGACTGTCAGATTCGCCGGAAGCGTATCGGTAAAGGCCACTCCCGCTTCCGCCACTGTGTTCGCCGACGGATTCGTGATCGTAAAGGTCAGCGCGCTTGTAGCTCCTAATGTGATTGGGGTGGGACTGAACGCCTTTGCGATGACCGGAGGTGCAACGACGGTGTAAGTCAGCGTTCCGTTGCTGCCGAGGTAATTCGTGCCCGTCGGCGTATAGGTGGCCTTGATGGTGTCCGTTCCCGCAGGTAGAGACGATGTCGTGCAGGTAGCATTGCCGCTCCCGTTGACTGCGACGCCTGTGCACCCGGTGATGGTAGAGCCGTTCTGGGTGAAGTCCACGGTGCCGACCGGGGTTCCTCCGCCGGGAGCAACTGGGGCCACGGCAGCGGTAAACGTGACAGACTGTCCTAAAGGCGACGTTGAAACGGGAACGGCGGACACGGTCGTCGTGGTAGACGCCGCGGTCACGGTGTAGGCCAGCGTTCCGTTGCTGGTGATGAAGTTTCCGCCCGTTGGGTTATAGGTGCCCTTGACTGCATCGGCCCCGGCAGGCAGTGTCGTGGTCGTGCAAGTGGCGACGCCGCTGCCATTCAATGTGACACCCGTGCACCCAGCGATCGCGGTTCCGTTCTGGGTGAAGTCCACAGAACCAACCGGCGTGCCGACTCCGGGCGGGACCACCGCTACTGTGGCGGTGAAAGTTACAGATTGACCGTACGTGGAGGATGCCGGAACGGCTGTAATCGTTGTTGTGGTAGCGGCCGGACTCACTGTATACGTCAGCGTGCCGTTGCTGGTGATGAAGTTTCCGCCCGTTGGGTTATAGGTGCCCTTGACCGCATCCGACCCTGCGGGCAGTGTCGTGGTCGTGCAAGTGGCGACGCCACTTCCGTTCAGTGCCGCACCTGTGCACCCAGCGATCGCGGTTCCGTTCTGGGTGAAGTCTACGGAACCAACCGGAGTGCCCACTCCCGGCGCGACCACCGCCACCGTGGCGGTGAACGTTACAGATTGACCGAACGTAGACGAGGCCGGAACCGCGGTAACGGTTGTAGTGGTACTCGCTGCCGTGACGGTGTAGACGAGCGTGCCATTGCTTGTCATGAAATTCGTGCTGGTCGGGGTATAGGTGCCTTTGATCGAATCCGATCCGGCTGGCAGCGCTGTAGTCGTGCAGGTGGCGACGCCGCTGCCGTTCAGTGCGACACCCGTGCAACCAGCGATGGCTGTCCCGTTTTCAGCGAAGTCCACCGTGCCATCCGGAGTGCCAGTGCCTGGTGGAACGACGGCCACCGTTGCGGTAAAGGTGACAGATTGACCGAACGTCGAGGACGCCGGAACCGCTGTAACGGTTGTGGTCGTCGCTGCCCCGCTCACGGTGTACGCCAAGCTGCCGTTACTGCCGGTGAAATTCGTGCTGGTTGAGGTATAGGTGCCCTTGATCGTGTCCGAGCCGACTGGCAGAGTCGTTGTCGTGCAGGTGGCGTTGCCGCTGCTATCCACTGCGACGCTCGTGCAACCAGTGATCGCTGCCCCATTCTGATCGAAGGCCACCGTGCCAATTGGAATGCCAGCGCCCGGTGCTACCGCAGCCACGGCAGCGGTGAAGGTAACGGACTCACCATGGGTAGAACTGCCCGGAACGGCTGTCACAGTCGTGGTCGTTGCGGCCGCGTTCACGGTGTAAGCCACAGTGCCATTGCTGGTGTTAAAGTTTCCGCCGACGGGGTTGTAAGTGCCTTTGATCGTGTAGGAACCGACATTGAGCGCAGAAGTCGTGCAGGTCGCAACTCCGCTGCCGTTCACGGTCACTGTCGCGCAGCCTGTGAGCGACGTTCCTCCCTGGCTGAAGTCGACCGTGCCTACAGGAGTGCCAGCGCCCGGCGGTACCGCAGCCACCGTAGCCGTGAAGGTCACGGACTGTCCGAACGTTGACGAAGTCGCCGGTACCGCGGTCATCGCGGTCGTCGTAGAAGCTGGATTGACAGTCTGGGGGGCCACCGCAGACGTGCTGCTGGCGTAGGTTGCATCTCCGCTGTAGACAGCCGTCAGGGAGTGCGAACCTGCAGACAGCGTCGAAACTGTCATCGACGCCGCCCCGGTGCCGTCAAGGGTTTGTGTACCCAGCAACGTTGCGCCGTCCTTGAAGTCAACGGTTCCTGTCGGCGTGCCCGAACCCCCGGTCACAGTAGCACCTAGTGTGACAGTTTGGCCGAATGTCGAGGTAGAGGGCGTATTGGTCAGGGTGGTGGTTGACGCTGTAACTCCAGGTGGCGGCAAGGCCATCTTGCTCACAAACGCATTCGCGCACGTCCCAGCGCAACTCGACTGAAATGGGTGCAAAGTGGGGAAGTCCGGGGAAGAGGTTTCGCCCGTGACGTAGACGCTCCCCTGGAGGTCCAGCGCAATTCCGTTGCCGGATTCCAGCGCGCTACCGCCGTGATAGGTCGAGAATGAAAGGGCGCTGCCCGCGGCGTTCAAGCGCGCTACAAAGGCGTCACTCTGGCCGCTGAGTTGTTTCTGCGCTGCCGCGACGGAAGGGAAGTTGGCTGACTCGGTGCGTCCAACAATGTGTGCGTTTCCAGTTGCGTCGAGTGCGATCCCCGTGGCCTCATCTCGCCCGGAGCCGCCCAGGTAGGTGGAGTAGACGAGCGTCTTCCCCGAAGGCGCAAACTTGGTTACAAACGCGTCAAGGCTGCATAATCCGGAAACTGCGTCTTTCGCGCATGATTTCTGGTATGCCTTGACAACCGGGAAATCCGAAGACAAGGTGCTGCCCGTGAGGTAAGCGCTACCCTGAGCATCGACCGCGATGTCGGTGGCCTGGCTTCCCAGCATACCGCCGAGGTACGTCGAATAAACGAGTGCCGACCCATCCGCCTTGAGTTTGGTCAGGAACGCCGTCGCGACGCACGCGCCGGAAGAACTTAGCGAGTCGGGCGCGCAGGATTTCTGATAAGCGCTCACTGCCGGGAAGTCGGGTGAAGTCGTGTGGCCAGTAACGTAAGCGCCACCCGAACCATCCACGGCAATAGCGGCAGAATCATCTACCCCGCTGCCGCCCAGGTAGGTGGCATACGTGAGTTTGTCGCCGGTCGGGCTGAACTTGGCTACAAAAGCATTCTGCTGGCACGAGCCGGCGCACTTCGCCTGGGCCGCCCCAGAGGTGGCCGGGAAGTCGGGGGATGA
>Ga0075030_100006193_pt1 | contig 10715 bp, 6 predicted proteins | sample LitLauG_LLR_2012_FD_71393 | JGI IMG/M metagenome (GOLD analysis project Ga0075030, IMG submission 71393) | Freshwater sediment microbial communities from Pennsylvania, USA - Little Laurel Run_MetaG_LLR_2012 | ecosystem: Environmental > Aquatic > Freshwater > Creek > Sediment | place: USA...
ACCGGCGCCTGCCCTGCCGCCGCTGCCTGCCGCCGCTCGGGCCAAAGCGCGCATCGAGCCCATGAGCGCCATGCGCCAGAAGATCGCCGAGCACATGGTGCTCTCCAAACGCACTTCACCACATGTCACCACGGTCCATCGCGCCGACTTGACCAAGGTGGCCAAAATGCGCGAACGCCACAAGGCCGACGTGCAGTCCCGCTACGGCTTCTCGTTGACTTATCTGCCGTTCGTGACGCGCGCCGCGGTGGTAGGACTGCGCCAGTTCCCGCTGCTCAATGCCTCCATCGACGGCAACAATATCGTCTACCACAACGAAATCAACATCGGGATCGCGGTGGCCCTGGAGAATGGCCTGATCGTTCCCGTAATTCGCGGGGCCGATGAGAAAAACGTGCTGGGGCTGCAACACGCCATCGTCGATCTCGCCACGCGCGCCCGCTCCCGCCAGCTCAAGCCGGATGAAGTCCAGGGAGGAACCTTCTCCATCACCAATTTCGGCAGCTTCGGCAGCGTGATGGGGACTCCCATCATCAACCAGCCGCAGGTGGCGATTCTCGGAGTGGGCACCGTGGATAAGACCCCGGTGGTGATCGACGATGCCATTGCCATCCGCTCCATCAGCTATCTCTCGGTGACGTTCGACCACCGCCTGATCGACGGGGCCCTGGCCGATCAGTTCATGACCCGTGTGAAACAGGTTCTGGAAGACTGGTCCGAAGACGTGCTGTAGGCATTATGCGGCGCGCCGTTCCGCTCCTTCTGGCCTTGGGGGCCGCATTGTGCGGCGCCCCGAATCCGCTTGCGGCGCCCACCTCGGCCGAAATTCGCGCCGCCGTGAGGATCTTCAGAGACTCGGGACGCGTGCCGGCGAGCGCCCGGTTCAGCTTCATCGCGCTGGCCGAACCCCCCAAGGAGCAGGTGCTGCGGGGCCTGCCGTCGCCGCGCCGCGTATCGGCGGTGATCCACGATCGTGTCTCCAACCAGACCTGGGAGGCTATCGCGGACGTTTCGGCAGTCCGCCTCGAATCGTGGAGAGAAATTCCCGGTGCGCAGCCGGCCATCAGCTACGAAGATACGCAGCAGGCGGAACGCATCGTGCGCGCCGACGCGCGCTGGCGGCGCGCCATCCGCGACCGCGGCATCACCGACCTGAATGCCGTGGAGGTAGCCGCCTGGTCCGCCGGCTACTTCGCGCTTCCGGACACGGAACGCGGCCGGATCGTGCGCGCCCTGTCCTATTACACCGGCGCGGGCCGAAACTTCGACGCCCATCCGATCGAAGGGGTGGTGGCGCATGTAAACCTCACGACGGGAAAGATCATCGACTTTACCGACATCGACCGCAACGCGCCCGTGTCCCGCGAGAATGCCGATCTCGATCCTCGATCCACGCGGCCCCTTCGCCAGGCGCCCGCCCCGCTGACAATTTCCCAGCCGCACCCCGGCTTCCAGATCGAAGACGGCGAGGTTCGCTGGCAGAAGTGGCGGTTCCGCTTCGCGCTGCATCCCCGCGAGGGCCTGGTCTTGTATACGGTGGGATACGACGACGAAGGCCGCACCCGATCGATTCTCTATCGCGCATCGCTCTCGGAGATGGTGGTGCCCTATGGCGACCCCGGCGCCGGCTGGTTCTTCCGTAACAGCTTCGACGCGGGCGAGCTGGGCCTGGGCGTGACCGCCAGTCCGCTGCGGGCCGGCGTCGATTGCCCCACCAATTGCTCGCTGTTCGATGCCGTGATCGCCGATGGCTCCGGTACGCCGCGCAATATCCCCGGCGCCATCGCGCTCTACGAGCGGGATGCCGGCATCGCCTGGAAACATGGCGACGATGCGCGGCGCGCGCGCGACCTGGTCCTCTCCTTCATTTCGCAGGTGGGCAATTACGACTATGGATTCGACTGGATTTTTCACCAGGATGGGGCGCTCGAAATGCGCGTGTCGCTGACCGGGATTATGGCGGTGAAAGGCGTGGCGGAGGGCCAGGACGACCCGTACAGCCACATGGTCGCCAAAAACATCGCGGCGCCGCATCATCAGCACTTTTTCACGTTCCGGCTGGACATGGACGTGGATGGAGCCGCCGGGAACCGGGTGATCGAGCTGAATAGCGCGCCCGCGCCGGCCGGCCCGAAAAATCCCTACGGCGGCGCGTTCACCATGAAGGAAACGCCGCTCCGCACGGAACGCCAGGCGCAGCGCAATCTGAACCTGGCAAGCAGCCGCCGCTGGGTGGTGGAGAGCGCATCGGCGAGGAATTCTTTGGACCATCCGACCGGCTATGCGCTTCTTCCGGGGGAAAACGCCGAGCCCTTCGCCGCCCCGGATTCCTGGGTGCGCAAACGTGCCGGATTCCTGAATGCGCACGTGTGGGTGACACCGTACAGCGCCGAGGAGATGTACGCCGGAGGCGACTACCCCAACCAGAGCCGCGGCGGCGACGGACTTTCGAAGTGGACGGCCGCCAACCGGTCCGTGGACAATCAGGATGTGGTGCTGTGGTACACCATGGGCATCACGCACAACCCCCGTCCCGAAGATTGGCCCGTGATGCCCGTGCACGCCGCGGGCTTCCGCTTACTTCCGTGGGGCTTTTTCGGGCGCAACCCCGCGCTCGACCTGCCACCCCCGTAATTCCGTAATTCGGGGACAGTCTACGAAACCCCTAAATTCATGGGGTGGCCTGGTCGAATTGCACCCGTGCGGGGACAGGCAAAAGTGCGGAACGAACCCATTTGGGGGCGGCAGATTGGGTGTTAGTCGGCGTATTTTCAACAAGATACAACTGTTTTTGCGCGAAGCCCCGGACGACAGAACGAACCCATTCGGAATCTAGAAAACCACCTGCGAGGGGGCCGGTGCGGCTCGAAGAAGTTGACGGAACGAAGCCAAAATGGGCCGCCCCGGCCACTCGAAGAGGGAACGGAGAGTTGGAACCTAGCGAGTTTTTCGATTTTCAAAGATCACGGGAGGGGCCCAGGGAGCGGCCAGCAGCCGTTCCCAGCCACACGGTAGCACGCGGGTACCGCGTTCGCAGCGCAAGCGATTGATTCCATTGAAGGAACGGCTTGTGACCGGCGCAGGATTGAAACTCCACGGCAAGCGACGGCCGGCGCCCTCACCCCAGCCATCTCCGGGATCCGCTCCGTTGGACGCCTGTGGGCCACGGCCCCGCGCGAGGGGAACGCGTTGGCGGCCGGAACCCACGCCGAGTGCGCAGCCCGATCCGAATCGAATCGCTGCTGCAGAGCATCCCTGAAGAGAAAAGCGGCGCTTCTGCGCTACCCTCGTAATACTGATGCCGACGCCTAGACCAGTCTTGCTGGCAGTGGATGACGACGCCGATGTGCTGCGGGCCGTCGAGCGCGATCTCCGGAAGCACTATAGTGACCGGTACCGGGTTCTGTCTGCCGATTCGGGCCCGAGTGCGCTCGACATCCTCAGCCGGCTGGCTCAGCGCGCCGAACCAGTGGCGCTCCTGATCGCCGACCACCGGATGCCTCGGATGAATGGCATCGAATTCCTGACTGCCGCGATTCGCGACTTTCCTGACGTCCGCCGCGTGCTGCTGACCGCCTACGCCGATACGGAGGCGGCGATCAGGGCAATCAATACAGTCAAATTAGATCACTACATGTTGAAACCCTGGGACCCTCCGGATCGCAACCTGTACCCGGTGTTAGACGATCTGCTGGACCAATGGTCGGCATCGTACCGGGCCCCGTTCGAGGGAATTCGAGTGATCGGCACGCGATGGTCCCGGCATTGCTACGAACTGCGGGAATTCCTGGCGCGGAATCAAGTCCCTTATCAGTGGCTTGATATTGAGAGCGCGGAACGCGATGCAGAGGTCGGCAAAACGCTGGCGTCCATCGGCGACAAACCTACGTTTCCCATGGTGATTCTTCCGGATGGCGCCACGCTGGTCGATCCCTCGCCAGGAAATCTGGCCGACCGCGTGGGTCTTCGGACGCGTTCGCAGACTGATTTCTTCGATCTGGTGATTGTAGGCGGCGGTCCAGCCGGTCTGGCAGCCGGTGTATATGGAGCCTCAGAGGGCCTCAAGGCTGTGATCGTGGAGCGAGAGGCTCCGGGCGGTCAAGCCGGCCTCAGTTCGCGAATCGAGAATTACCTGGGCTTCCCATCCGGTCTCAGCGGGAACGACCTGGCGCGACGCGCCGTCGCGCAGGCAAGACGTTTCGGCGCCGAGATCCTGGCTCCTCAGGAAGTGACCAGGGTTCGGAGCGAAGGCCCGTACCACATCATCACGCTCGCTGATGGTGGCGAATTATCATGCCACGCCATAGTCATTTCAACGGGAGTGCAGTGGCGAAAGTTGGATGTGCCGGGAATGGAACGGCTTCAAGGCGCCGGGATCTATTATGGAGCGGGCTCGACAGAGGCCATCTCCTGCAAGGATGAAGACGTGTACATAGTCGGCGGCGCCAATTCTGCCGGGCAAGCGGCCATGAACTTCGCCCGCTATGCCAGAACCGTGATCATGCTGGTTCGCGGCGAAAGCCTGGGGGCAACCATGTCCCAATATCTGATCAACGATATCGCGCAGACGCCCAATATTCGAGTCGAATACGGTATGCAGGTGGTGGGCTTCCATGGCGAGGAAAAGCTGGAGGCGCTATCGATCTCCTGCAGCCGTTCCGGATCCATCGACCGGGTTCCTGCCACTTCGGTCTTCGTGTTCATCGGCGCCGCGCCGCGTACCGATTGGCTCGATGGTTTTGTGGAGCGCGACGACCGTGGATTCATCCGGACCGGGCCGGATCTGCTGCGGGAAGGCAAACGGCCACCGGGCTGGACTTTGGAACGGGATCCTTACTTGTTGGAGACCAGCGTCCCCGGAATCTTCGCCGTTGGCGACGTTCGTCATGGGTCCGTAAAACGCGTCGCATCCAGCGTGGGCGAAGGCTCCATCGCGATTCAATTCATTCACAGCCACCTGGCCAAGGTCTAGAGATGGAATCCTCCGCCGCCAGTCTCTCTCAGCAGTTGAAGACGATCCCGGTTCTCTCCGACCTGTCCCCGGAAGATCTGGTGTGGCTCGCCTCCCGTATGGAGCTTGTGCATTTCAGGCCGGGAGATATCGTGATTACGGAAGGCTCCCCGGCCGACCGCATGATCGTCATTTTGGAAGGCGAACTATCCATCCAGCGCGAGCAAGGCGTCGGAGACGGCCGCAGTTATTCGGCGCGGGCCGGCCAAGTGACAGGAATGCTTCCGTATTCGCGGCTGACGCAGTTTCCGCTGACGGTGCGAGCCATGACAGCCACGAGCATGGCGTTCTTGCGAGTGGAGCAGTTCCCGGAGATGTTGGAGAGGTTGCCGGCTCTTGGACCCAAGCTGGTTGGCGTATTAGCCGACCGCGTCCGTGAATCGACGAAGACCGATCAGCAGCGGGAAAAACTCATGGCGTTGGGCAAGCTCTCGGCCGGCTTGGCTCACGAATTGAATAATCCAGCGGCGGCCGTGCGGAACGCTGCCGTCAATCTCCAGCAAGCGGTGAAGGCGCTCCGCGCCGCCGGTCTCCACCTGGATGAGCGGCCGCTTCCCCCCGCCGACCGGGTATTTCTGGCCAAGGTCGAGTACGACTGGTCCAAGGATCATCCTCCGGCTGCGCTCGATTCACTCGAACGAAGCGACCGGGAAGAGGAAATCGGCGCCTGGTTGGAGGCGCGCCACATTCACGACGCACGGCAATTGGCTCCCGGGTTGGTGGACGCGGGGTGCGACCTGGCTACGCTGCGTGAATTATCTGAACGATTCGACGAACAAACGCTGGCTGATGTGATCACCCGGCTTACCGTGTCGTTCAGTGTGAATCGCCTCGTGGAACAGATTGAAAGCGGCACCTCGCGGATCGCGGATCTGGTTCGGGCCATCAAGCAATACTCCTACATGGACCAGGCTCCGGAGCAGGAGATCGACGTTCACGAGGGTTTGGAAAACACGCTGATCATGCTCCACTACCGCCTGAAGTACGGGATATCGGTGGTGCGGCAATACGATCGCTCTATCCCTCGCATCTGCGCGCACGGCAGTGAATTGAATCAGGTCTGGACGAACCTCATCGACAACGCGATCGACGCCATGGATGGCCGCGGCCAGTTGGTGGTGCGAACCGAAGCGGAATTCGGCCGCGTGCTGGTTGAGATTCGAGACAGCGGGGCGGGAATTCCAGAGGAGATTCGCGATCACATCTTCGAACCGTTCTTTACGACCAAGCGGGTGGGAGAAGGCACTGGCTTGGGTCTCGACACCGTCTATCGGATCGTTCACAATCACCGCGGCGAGGTTCGAGTCGATTCGGCGCCGGGGCGAACGTCGTTTCAGGTGCGCCTGCCGTTTGCCGCCGATTCGAAAAGATAAAGCGCGCTGTGTCCGGGACTCAAGACCGTGGGGCACGGTAAAGGAATTGGCTCGCCTGGACGGCCCGCAGACTTCGGCAAGACCGGGTTTGCGTTAGCCGCCATGATGGAGCTCCTTGTGCTGGCTTATTTTGCCGCCATCATCGGTGTTTAGACCGCCGAAAACGATGGTGGACAGGATGGTCAATCCGCCCAGGACAAAAAATGCTTGGTGGATGCCGCGAATCATCGCTTGTGGATTGGTATGAAACTGAGCGGGTATGAAGAACGCCGTGGCCAGCCCAGCCGCGGCGACACCGAAGCTAATGGATAGCTGCTGCATGGTACTCGCGATCGAACTTCCGTTACTGGTCTGTTCCTCGGTCAAGTCGGCGTAGACGAGAGTGTTCATGCTCGTGTACTGAAGCGACGTGAATGCCCCATAACAGAACGCCTGCAGCACGATGAGCCACACCGGCGTGCCTAGCCCGATGGTGGCGAAAAGCAGGAGGAGCAACCCGAGGATCAGGGTGTTGGAAATCAGAACTCGCCGGTAGCCAAATCGTGTGAGAATTCGCGGCATCAGGAACTTCGTGCTCATGGCTGCGATTGCCTGCGGCATGATGAGCAGACCCGACTGAACGGGACTGACTCCGAGGCCAACCTGATACAGGAGGGGCAAAAGGAAAGGCACGCCGCCGATACCCAGGCGCGTGAAGAAGCTGCCGCTCACCGCCACCCGGAATGTGCGAATGGCAAGCAGCTTCATTTGCAACAGCGGAAATGCGGTTTGGCTGGCGTGGAGTCCGTAACCTGCAACCAGCGCGAGAGAGACCGCCAACAGCCCGTAGATCTCGGCTGTACGCAGCGTATGCTCGCCGAATATCTCCAACACATAGGACAGCAGCCCGATGCCGGACCCGAACAGGATCAGGCCAACGATATCGAGCGGCGGGCTCTTCTTTTCGCGGTAATCGGGCAGATGCAGGTAAACCATCAACAATCCGGCAATCCCAATCGGGATGTTCACGAAAAAGATAAATCGCCAGTGGAGGTATCCGACGATCAGGCCGCCGGCAATGGGGCCGAGCATGGGACCGATCAAAGCCGGGATGGCCACAAAGCTGATGGTGCGGACCAGTTCGGATTTGGCGAAGGTCCGCACCAGTGTGAGCCGGCCCACAGGCACCATCATCGCGCCACCGCAACCCTGCAGAAGGCGGCATGCGACCAGCAGGTGGATGTCGCTTGAAATGCCGCAGAGAAGCGATCCCAGAGTGAACAGGGCAATCGCACACGCGAACACACGGCGCGTCCCGAATCGGTCGGCAACCCAGCCGCTGATCGGAATGAACACCGCCAGGCTCAGTGTGTAGCTGGCCAGCACCGATTTCATGCTCAGGGGCGACACCTTGAGCGCTTCCGAAACGGCAGGAACGGCCGTGTTCAGAATTGTTGTGTCCAGCGACTCCATGAAAAACGCAACCGCGACCAGCCACGGGAGCAGACGCTTGCTCGACGCGGAGGGCGCTGACGGATTGGTTGGAGCGTCGATGAGGCTCATACGAGACGCATGAATTGCTATGTATCCGCCAGGGGTTTCGCGGCCGAGAGTCACCGCTCAGTTACGTCTGTCAGATGCCGGCGTACCACGCGTATCCCCCTTCTGGAGACGCTGAGCCCAGGCCTTTGCCGAACTCTTTGAGGCTGTCAGTTACGGTGAGGCGAGTGAGGTACTTCACGTTCTTATAGCCGAGTTGCCGGGGAACGCGTAGCCGAAGAGGTCCGCCGAACGCGACCGGAAGCTCACCGCCATTCATGCCGTGTGCGACGAGGGTTTGAGGGTGCAATGCATCGGCCATGTCGATGCTATCCCACCAGCCGGATTGAATCGAGCGGTAGACAACGTATCGGGCTTGGGGGAGAGTCCCCACCAGGTCCAGGATGTAAGAGAGGGGCGCGCCGATCCATTCGGCTATATAAGACCAGCCCTCTTCGCAGGCAAGGTGAGTGATCTGGTTGTGCCGGGGAAAACTTTTGAGTTCCAGCGGCGAGAAAGAGGCCGGGCGGGCGACCATTCCATCGACGGCGAGGCGCCAGCCGGCGAACGCCCCCTGCTGCAGGCGCTGGAACTCTCCGCTCAACGGAGCGACTTCATTTGGGAACGGAGGTTTCGAAATCTGTTGGCGATTGAATTCGCGCGCCAGGGAGTGGCGAGTCAACAGCCGGTGCGCAGCATACGTCAACGTTTCGCCCGGTCCGTAGAGCCCGCCGCCATCGGGCGGGATGAGCCCATAACGCCGCGCGAGACTCGCAGCGACGGCAAGCCCGGATGCACCCGCGGTTGCAGCCAACCCGGTTGTGATCAGTTTCCGTCTTGAGATCTTGCTCATGTTCGCTCCCTCTGTGTCGCGGGACGACCTGTGATCATCGCGCGCACGCGGCTCCGGAATCCGGCAAGACCCACCATCACTACGTGAACCAAAAGGAAGAGCACAAGGAAAACAGAGACGAAGAAGTGTATGGTGCGTGCGGATTGCTGGCCGCCCAAAACAGTGACTGCGGCCGGAACCGCAGCCGCGATGGCGGGTGACATAGCCAGGCCCGTCCAGATTACCAAGGGAAACAGGCCAAAAACAACGAGCAGATAGGTGAGCCGCTGCAGCACGTTATACGACCAGGCTTCGTCTGCACGCGCCGGCCTGAAACGCAAATGTTGGGCGATTACGCTCGAGAGCCCCCTGCCGGAGAGGTCTGCGCGCGCCGGAACCAAATTCTGCCGGAAATGCCCGTTGAACAATCCCCAGACTACGTAAAGCAGGCCGGTCAATACCGCAACCCAGGCGGATTGGAAATGGAGATAGCGGCTCCAGCCGTTCTGGTCGGGAAGCACGTAGTCGTAGCCGGTGGGGACGGTGGATCGGGACGCTGGAATCGGCAGTTGGAACAACGGAGGAGTTAACACGTTTCCGGCTTCACCCCAATAGAAGCGCGGGTGAGAGACGAGAATTTCCGCTCCGGTAACCAGCAGGGCCAGGAAGGAGAGGGTGGTGATCCAGTGAGTGACGCGAACGACGGCAGAGTGCCGCCACCGAACAGTCGTGACCGGCACGGCCGGAACAGAAGTCGGGTGCCAAACGGAATCGGCCATTTGCGGAATTGTACCAATTGGGGAAATGTTCTGCACCCGGCGGGAGAGGCGGGATCCGCCCCTCAGTTCCCTTCCGGCAGGGCGAAGACGAAAATATTACTGGCGTTGCTGGGGTGCAGTTCCGGCGCCAGAACGTTGAGCCCGGAGCTGACCAGTGAGTTGCCGGTGCTCACCGCGACATACTGTTTGCCGTTGACGGCGTAACTGATCGGGTAGCCGGTTACCGGAGAGCCGAGATTGACTTCCCACAGGACCTTGCCGGTCTCCTGATCGAGCGCGCGGAAATGGCCGTTGGTGTCGCCGCCGAACAGCAGCCCGCCACCGGTGGCCACCAGGGACATCATGCCGGCGCGCTGCTCGTATTTCCAGGTGATCTTGCCGGTCTCTACCGAGATCGCCTGCACCGTACCGATCTTGTCGGTGCCCGGAGCGATCTGGTTCTTGTTGCGGATGACATACAGCGAGGTGGTGAAGGGCTTGTCGGGCAGAGCGGTCACCATGGCACAGGTGTTCTGCAGCGGATAGTACATGGTGTGCGTCAGAGGGCTGTAGGCTCCCGCCGGGAAATCCTTTCCGCCGTTGGTGGTGGGGCAGACGAAGCGCTCGTCGCCGGCTTTGGTAAACACGGTCTCCGGGTTGACGGTGACCTTGCCGGTGGCGCCATCGATGCTCGCCACCACATTCTGCCGTACGGTGGGAGTGGCCCACAGGAACTCGCCGGTCTGGCGGTCGAGCGTGTAGACAATGCCGGTTTTTCCGGGGATGCCAGTGACTACCTTGCGTCTTTCGCCCGGCTTCAGCCGGGGGTTAATCCAACTCACCTGGCTTTTGTCCGGCGTGACTGCCGTATCGATGAGCAGCCGTTCGAAGGGATGATCGAAGTCCCAGTGGTCGACCACGTGTTGGTAGTACCAGACGATCTTGCCGGTGTCGGCGTTCAGGGCGAGCGTGGAGTTGTGGTAGAGATACTGCTTGTCGTTGCCTGCCAGCATGAATTTCGGCGCCGGGGAAGTGACCGAGGTACCGATGTAGATGAGGTTCAATTCCGGATCGAAGCTGGGGACCATCCAGGTGCCGACGTGCCGCCGGTTCGCGTCGGGGAGGCCGCCCCAGGTTTCGTCTCCAGGTTCGCCCGGCTTGGGGATGGTGCGGGTGCGCCACAGTTCCTTGCCGGTCTTGCCGTCGTGAGCGGTGATGACGCA
>Ga0075030_100006194_pt1 | contig 10714 bp, 12 predicted proteins | sample LitLauG_LLR_2012_FD_71393 | JGI IMG/M metagenome (GOLD analysis project Ga0075030, IMG submission 71393) | Freshwater sediment microbial communities from Pennsylvania, USA - Little Laurel Run_MetaG_LLR_2012 | ecosystem: Environmental > Aquatic > Freshwater > Creek > Sediment | place: USA...
TGCTCGGTCCCTCCGGATGCGGCAAGACCACCGCGCTTCGGATGATCGCCGGGCTCGAGGACGTGACCGAGGGCGGCGTGTACATCGGCGACGACCTGGTCAACGACGTCGCACCGAAGGACCGCGACATCGCCATGGTCTTCCAGAGCTACGCGCTGTACCCGCACCTGAGCGTCCGCAAGAACATCGAGTTCCCGCTGCGCCAGCGCGGCTTCGACCGCGAGGAGCGTGCCCGACGCGTCGTGGTCGCAGCCGAGACCCTCCAGCTGGGCGAGCTCCTCGACCGCAAGCCCGGGCAGCTCTCGGGCGGCCAGCGCCAGAGGGTGGCGCTGGCCAGGGCGATCGTCCGCCAGCCGCGCGTGTACCTGATGGACGAGCCGCTGTCGAACCTCGACGCGCTGCTGCGGATCCAGACGCGCGCGGACATCGTCGCCACCCAGCGCGCACTCGGCACCACCGTGGTGTTCGTCACGCACGACCAGGTCGAGGCCATGACGATGGGGCATCGCATCGCGGTGCTCAACGAGGGCAAGCTCCAGCAGATCGGGCCGCCGGTCGAGCTGTATGAGCGGCCCGTGAACATCTTCGTCGCGACGTTCCTCGGGAATCCCGGAATGAGCCTCGCGACCGGCGCGGTCCGCGACGGCAGGGCCTACCTCGGCGACACCCTGCTCGGCGACCTCGCCGCCCCCGATGGTCCCGTCAAGCTCGGCGTGCGACCCGAGTCGCTCTCGCTGGGAACCGAGGGGATCCCCGCGAGCGCGGAGTTCATCGAGGTCCTCGGGGCTGACGCCCTCGTGATCTGCCGCCTGTCGACCGGCGAGCGGTTCGTGGTCCGTCAGCCCTTCGACGCCCCCCGACCCCAGCCCGACGAGCCGGTGCGCCTGACGCTGAGCTCGGACCCTCGGGCGCTGCACGCGTTCAGCGCGGAGACCGGCGAGCGGATCGGCACTGGGGCGTGACCCTCCGCCGGGTCAAGGAGGCACTGCTCGGCTACGCGCTCTTGGTGCCCGCGCTCGCGATCTTCGGTGTCTTCACCTTCTATCCCTTCGTCTACAACCTCAGCCTCGCGGCGCACCAGACCGCGCCGTACCCCGGCTACCCCTCGCCGTATGTCGGCTACCACCAGTTCACCTCGGTGATCACCTCCTCGGCGTTCCTCGATTCGCTTCGCTCCACGGCGATCTTCGTCGTGATCGCGGTGCCCGTCGGGATCATCGCGGGACTCGCCCTCGCGGTCTTCGCCAACCAAAAGCTCCGGGGCACCGCGGTGTTCCAGATCATCTTCTCGTCCACCGCGATCACCTCGATCGCCGTGGCGGGCGTGATCTTCTTCACGATCCTCAGCCCCTCGAACGGACTGATGCAGTGGCTCGGCATCAACACGTCGCCGGGCATCAACGAGTCGCCGAGCTGGGCGATCTACGCCGTCGCGGGCGTCCAGGCCTGGCAGTTCATGGGTTTCGCGTTCATCATCATGATCGCGGGGCTCCAGAGCCTGCCCGAGGAGGTGATCGAGGCGGCGCGGATCGACGGCGCGAGCAGCTGGCGGGTGTTCTGGCGGGTGATCGTGCCGCTCATGTCGCCGACGATCTTCTTCGCCGTGGTCATCGGGACGATCACCGCGCTGCAGAGCTTCGGTGCGATCAACATCCTGATCGGCTACCAGAACGTCGCGTTCACCCACACCAACGTCCTGATCAACTACATCTTCGATGAGATCTACTACTCGAGGAACTTCGGCGTGGCCGCGTCGCTCGCCATCGCGCTGTTCTTGATCACCCTCGCCGTGACAGTCGCGCAGTTCCGAGTGCTCGAGAGGCGTGTGCACTATGGCAGCTGAGCACGGTGCTCCCCCGGCGGCTCCCGACGCGGCCTCCGCAGTCGGCGTGGCCACCGCCAGCTCCGAGCAGGCTGAGTCCGCCAGGCGCGCCAAGCGGCGCCGACGCCGAAGGGGCGCGGTGTGGTCCTACGTCGGTCTCGTCGTCGGCGCGATCATCGTGCTGTTCCCCATCTACGTCCTGGTCGTCGACTCGCTGCTCACGCCGAGCCAGCTGATCTCGAACCCTCCGCAGTTCTTCCCGAAGAACCCGCAGTGGTCGAACTACTCGGACGCCTTCACGCAGTACAACTGGGGCTTGTACATGCGCAACTCGTTCATCCAGACGTCGATCATCGTCGTCGCCCAGCTGGTCACCTCGATCCTCGCCGCGTACTCGTTCGTCTTCCTGCGCTTCCCGCTGCGGCGGACCCTGTTCGTCGTCGTGCTGGCCACGGTGATGATCCCCTTCGAGGTGACCGTCACGGCGAACTACAACATCGTCCGCGACCTCGGCTGGCAGGGGAACTTCCTCGGGCTGACCGTGCCGTTCCTCGCGACCGGATTCGGCATCTTCCTCATGCGTCAGGCGTTCCTGCAGATCCCACGGGAGCTGCGCGAGGCCGCGGTGATCGACGGGTACGGGCCGATGGCCTTCCTGTGGCGCATCGCGCTGCCGCTCACCCGCCCGGTGATCGCCGCGCTGGCCGTCTTCTCGTTCCTCGGGGCGTGGAACCAGTACCTGTGGCCGTCGCTGCTCGCGGACAACAACCAGTCCATCCGGACCATCCAGGTGGGCCTCTCGACGATCGGCGGGAGCTCGGCGACCGCGGCGATCGCGCTCGCCGGGGCGGTCATCTCGCTCGTCCCCCTGGCGATCCTGCTGCTGTTCTTCCGAAAGAACCTGATCAGGAGCCTGACGGCGGGCGCGGTCAAATGAGCCGCCGCCCGCTCACCCGTCCCTGAGGCGCACCCACCGCACGGTCACCACCGGTTCACGAGCCCGTCGCGTGGGCGTCGATTCCTGGGACTCTCGCTGTGCAAGGATTCCGCCCATGAACCTGCACCGCACCGCCAGGGGGGTCCTCGGCACGGCGCTCGCCGTCTCGTCGTTGGCCGCCATCTCCATCATCACGCCGCTCGCCGGCACCGCCGCCTCGGCGGCCACGAACTGCTCGGCCTCGGCGCTGCCGAAGACCGGGAAGGTGAACATCACCTTCTGGGAGGGGATGTCGGCGGCGAACGAGACGCTGATCCAAAAGATCGTCGGTCAGTTCAACGCCAGCCAGTCCAAGGTCCACGTCACCGACGTGAACCAGTCCGGCGGCTACGTGCAGACCTGGAACGACTACCTCGGGTCGCTCGGGACCTCCGGCGAGCCGAACGTCGTGATGCTCGACCAGTACATCACCCAGGGTGCGGTCGACTCCAAGTCGATCATCCCGACGGCCACGTGCGTCGCGGGCACGGGGTACTCGACGAAGCCCTACCTCCCCAAGGTGATCTCCGAGGAGACGGTCAACGGCAAGCTCCAGGGCCTGCCGTACTCGGTGTCCTCCCCGATCCTGATCTACAACAAGAACTCGTTCACCAAGGCGAAGATCTCGACGCCGCCGGCGACCGTGGCGCTCATGGCGACCGACGCGGCGAAGCTCAAGCACGCGGGTCTCGCCGACGGCATGACGATCAAGCTCGACCCGTGGTGGCTGCAGGTGTGGCAGGGCACCGGCGGGGACTACTTCGTCAACAACCAGAACGGGCGCGCCGGGCGCGCGACGGCCGCGGCGTTCAACGACTCGGTCGGCCTCTCGGTGTTCTCCCAGCTCCAGGGAATCGTCAAGGCCGGCAACGCGGTCACGAACGCGTCGACCGGGTCCAACTCCGTCGCGTACTCGAACCTCTACCAGATCGGCTTCGGCAAGTCGGGCATGACGATCGACAGCTCGGCGACGCTCGGCACGATCCTGTCGCTGCTGCCGAAGTTCCCGAACGTCAAGCTCGGCGTCGCGGCCTTCCCGCGGATCACCTCGTCGGTCACCGGCGGCGTCGAGCCGGGCGGCAACGCGCTGTTCCTCCCGTCGTACTCGGACTCCTCGGCGGCGAAGCTCGCCGCCTCGTGGGAGTTCGAGCAGTACCTGACCAGCGCGCTGACCATGGCGCAGTGGGACGTCGGCTCGGGCTACGTCCCGATCCGCACCGACGCCGCCAAGGCGCCGGCGATGGTGGCGTTCTGGAAGAAGTACCCCACCCTCAAGATCGCCTACACCGAGATCGTCTCGGGTGCGACGACCAATGCCACCGTGGGCCCGCTGCTCGGTGACTACTACCAGGTCAGCAACGACATCGCGAACTACGAGAACCAGCTGATGATCGGGCCGTACAACTCGAACAACACGCCCTCGAAGATCCTGAGCCAGGCGTCGACCTCGGTCACGAACGACATCAAGGCCTACGACGCAAGCGTGAAGTGAGCCCGCCCCCCGCGATCCTGCTGCCGCCGGATCGCGGGGGTGCTCGGCCCTACGACCACACGGGGCCCAAGGCGACTAAAATTCACGTGTGACGCCCACCCCAAGCGAGTCCGCGGGCGCACCCCGGCGCCTCCTGCGTGACACCCAGCGCCAGCAGCGCGCCCGAGGTGCCGCTACCGCCCGTCGGGTCCTCTCGGTAGTCGAAGAGCTGCTCGACGCGGGCGGTGAGTCCTCGCTGCGACTCGCGGACGTCTCGCAGCGTGCGGGCGTCTCGATCGGCTCGCTGTACCACCACTTCGGCAGCCGCGAGGGGCTGATCTGCGCCGCGCGCGCTGACCAGTTCCTCGAGAGCATCCCCCAGGACACGTCGAGGATCATGGACCTGCTGGAAGGGGCCGAGTCGGCCGAGGAGTTCTCGAGGAACCTCGCCGAGATCGTCGTGGAGACCCAGGGGCCGGGTCGGGCGCAGACCCGGATGCGCCGCGTCGAGCTCATCGGGGCTGCCGCGTCGCGGCCCGAGCTGCTCGCGGCGATCAGCGAGGCACAGACCAACGTGATGGACGTCAGCGAGGTGCTCGGCCAGGCGTTCAAGGACCGGGGCTGGCTGCGAGAGGGTGTCGAGCCCAGGGAGCTTGCACTGTTCGTCCACGCGCTCGCGCTCGGACGGGTCCTCGGCGACCTCGACGAGCAGGGCGTCGACGAGGAGGCGTGGACGCGGGTGGTCTCGATGGCCCTGCACGGCATCCTCACCCTCGACCTGCTCGCGGAGCGCCGCGTCGAGCAGCACTGCGGCTCCAAGGCAACCCCCGACGAATGACGCCACCGCGACGGCGTCCGCCCCACCGGGCGCTGCTCCTCGGGTGCGTGCTGCCCGTCGCGCTCGCGGTCTCCAGCTCGCTGGCGGGCGCGGCGCGCGCGTCGGTTCCGGCAGTCTCGGTCCCGTCGGCGCTGGCCTCCGACGGCGTGCACGCGTTCATCGCCAACACCGGGTCAGGCTCGGTCCTCGAGGTGCGCGCGACCAGCGGCGCGGTCGTTCGAACGATCAGGGGCGCCGCGTACCGCTTCGACCTCTCCGACGACCTCGCCGTGTCGAGCGGCATGGTCTGGGCGTCGAACGCCTCGAGCAACTCGGTCACCGAGTTCAGTGCGTCCACCGGTCGTCTCGTGCGGCTGCTGTCGCTGCCCAACTACCGGTTCGAGACGCCGGCGTCGCTCGTTGCGGCCGCCGGCAACATCTTCGTCCTCAACCGAGCCGGTGGGCGGGTCAACGTGCTCGATGCGGCAACGGGTCGCCGGCGAAGGATCGTCACCGGCCCCTCGGGCCACGTGCTCGCCGCCGTCGGCCTGGTGGGGGCACGCGGCAACGTCTGGGTGGCCAACGGCGGCGCGAACGGATCGCTGACTGAGCTGTCCGGGGACAGCGGCGCGGTGCTGCGGGTCGTCTCCAGCAGCGCAGGCGCCCTTTCGTCACCGACGGCGATCGCCACGGACGGATCGCGGCTGTTCGTGTCGAACGCCCACGGCACCCACGTGTCGGTCCTCAGCGCCTCGACCGGCAGGCTCATCGGGCTCCTCGTCGCTTCGGGCACGGACCTCAACGAGGTGACGTCGCTCGCCGACGCTCGGGGGCGACTGTGGCTGGCGAGCACCACGACAGGTGAGGTCGCCTCGGTGCCGTCGGCGCCCGGCAGCTTCGCTGCACGAAGCGTGCATCGCTATGGCTACCCCTCGGTGACCGCCGACGCTCGATGGTTGTGGGTCGTCGATCGAGTCCAGAGCCGCGTGACGCAGCTCGACGTCGTCACGGGCAGACTCGTCAGGGTCATCTACTAGCGAAGAGTCTGCGGAGGTGGGTGCGGGGTGGATCAGCACGAGGCACTGGTCGTGGCGGTCGAGGAAGTCCACGAGGTGCTCGGTGCCGCGTTGGACGCGGACTGGGGCGTCGTCGCCGGGGGCCTCGAGTGGAGTTGCCGTGAGACCGCCGCGCACGTGGCATCGGGGTTGTTCTGGTACGCGGGGCAGCTCGCCAGCGGGCAGACAGACGGATTCTTGGCCTTCGGCACGGAGCTCGACGAGCCCGCGGACACCGAGGCGCTGCTCGACCTCGTCGTCGCGGGGGGCACGGTGCTCGCGCGAACGGTCGAAGGGGGTCGCGACGCAGATCGCGCCTTCCACTTCTACGGCATCTCGGACCCCTCGGGCTTCGCCGCGATGGGCACCGTGGAGACGATCGTGCACGCCTGGGACATAGCCCAGGGTCTCGGCGTGAGGTGGACCCCGTCGTCGAGGTCGTGCGCTCCCCCGATCGAGCGGCTGTTCCCCGATGCCCCTGCCGGCGATCCCTCGGACGTCTTGTTGTGGTGCACTGGCCGGCGCCCGCTCGCAGGGACGCCGCCGCGGGGCTCGTGGCGATGGGACCCGACGGTCAGGACCTGAGCACCGGGCGCCGCTACGCTCCGCAGATCCCCGAGCCGACGCCCTCCCGCCGCAGCACACGAGCGCCGCGACGCGCACCCGCGCGCTCCGACGAGCAGCTGCGAGAGCTGTTCGAGGGCTGCACGAGGTTCCTCTCGGGCGACGGGCCGCGGGTGCCCGCGGCTCAGCTTGCCGCGATCCCCCGCGACACCGTGGCCGACGTCTACGGACGCGGTGGCGTCGTCGCCGACCTTGAGGCACAGGTGGCCACGCTCCTTGGCAAGGAGGCGGCCCTCTTCGTGATCACCGGGACCATGGCCCAGCAGGCGACGCTGCGGGTCCACGCCGATCGCCGCGGCTCGAGGTCGGTCGCCTTCCACCCCGCGTGCCACCTCGACGTGCACGAGGAACGCGCCTACGAGCGCCTGCACGGCCTCGTCGGCGTCACCTGCGGGCGAGGCGGCGAGCCGCTCGAGCTCGCGGACCTCGAGGCCGTCAAGGAGCCACTCGCTGCACTCGTGCTCGAGCTGCCGCAGCGCGACCTTGGCGGGACGCTCCCGGCCTGGGACGACCTCGTCGCGCAGGTCGCCTGGGCGCGAGGCATCGGCGCGGCCGTGCACCTCGACGGCGCCCGGCTCTGGGAGGCGTGGCCCCACTACGCCGCCACGGCGGGCAAGTCCCTCGACGAGGTCGCCGCGCTCTTCGACACCGTGTACGTCTCGTTCTACAAGGGAATGGGGGCCATCGCGGGCTGCTGCGTGGCCGGCGACAAGTCCACCATCGACGAAGTGTCGGTATGGCGGACCCGCCACGGAGGACGCGCCTACGGCCTGTGGCCCTATGCGGCGTCCGCGAAGGCGGCCCTCGACGAGCGCCTCGGGCGCTTCCCGGTGTACTACCGGCGCGCCGTCCAGCTCTCGCGCGCCCTGAGCCGGGTCGACGGGGTCGAGGCCCTGCCGACGCCGGCGCAGTCCGCGATGCTCCACGTCCGGCTCAGCGGCCCGCGGCACCGCGTCCTCGGTCGCCTGCACCAGGTTGCCGAGGACGAGGGTGTCTGGCTGTTCGCCCGGCCGTTCGCGGTCGAAGGACCGTCGCTGCAGCGGTTCGAGATGACCGTCGGCGAGGCGACGATGCAGCTCCGCGTCCGCGACGTCGCGTCGCTCCTCGAGCGCGTCGTCGCTCCCTGAGCGGCGCGGGCGCCTCTCGGGACGGCCGCGCGGCGCGCCCCGCTAGTGGCGCTTGCGCCGGTCGCGCCTCGACTCCTCGCGCCGACGCTTGTTCTCCTTGCGCGTCGTTCGGGCGGTGTGGTGCATCTCGGAGGCCATCTCGCGGTCGCGTCGCTGCCTGGTCACCACGACACCGATGACGAGGAATATCGCGAGCGCGCCGAACACGATGACGTAGAACCACATGGCCCGCGACTCTACATGGGCGTGCGGCTCCGGATGCTGCATGCTGAGGGGATGACAATCGACCTCGACGACTCCCTCGGCAGCGTCGACTGGGAGCGCGCCACCGACGACCTGGCTGCCGACGACTTCGACAACGGCAGGACGCCCGCCGCGCTGCGTCGGTCCTTCGAGGCGTCCGCGCACGTCGTGTTCGCGCGCGACGGCGACCGCCTGGTCGGAATGGCCCGGATGCTCAGCGACGGCGTGTGCAACGCCTACCTGCTCGACGTGTGGACGGCGTCGTCGCACCGACGCAGAGGCATCGGCTCGCGGATGGTCCGCCACCTGACGGCGCTGGTGCCCGGCCAGCACGTCGGGCTGCAGACCGATGACGCGAGCGGCTTCTACGAGTCGCTCGGCTTCGCGCCGCAGCCGGAGTTCCTCTCGATCGTCGTGGGGCGCTGGCTCGACAATGAGGCCAACCGCTGACGCGCAGCTCCGAGCTCGCCGGGTCCCGCTGACCGCGCCGAGGCGGTCACCCCTTGACGTACGAGCGCTTCTGCGCCACGAGGTCGCCGCGCAGCGTGAACAGGTCGATGCCGCGTACGTGTCCCGAGGACCACGAGTACCGCCAGAGCTGCACGACGAGGCCCTGCAAGGCATGGGTCTCTTCGACGTCGAACTGCGACGACGAGTCCTCGAAGATCGCCCGCCAGACCTCCCGGACAGCAGCCCTGCCCTCGAAGCGCTCTCCGTCAGGCCCCGGCGAGGTCGACTCGAAGACGACGTCGTCGGTGACCAGTGCCATCGTCGCGTCGAGGTCGTGTGCCGCCCATGCGGCCCCGAAGCGCGCGACCACCTCCAGCTCATCCATGGATCCCCCCTCCTCCGGTTCCCTCATGGTGCCGAGCCGCCTGCGGGGCAACTCTGCCGGCACACGGACCGCGGAAGACGCGTGTCCGCGGAGCGGTCGTGCCGCGCTCAGTCGTCCCACGCGGGGTCGTCGGGTCCCCCATCCTCGCGTGCGGGACCGCGCAGCCACTCGTCGAACTGACCGACGAGGCGCTGCAGCCCCCCCGTCGCGCGTTCCATCGACTGGGAGAAGCGGGTCCGGTAGTGGGCGACGGCGGCGTCGAACTCCGCCGACGGGGGCGGCTCCTGGCCGCGGCGGACGTAGGTCCCGGCGCGGATCCGGTCGAACTGACCTGAGCTGACCCACCCGACGAGCTCGCGGACGCGCCGCACCGCGAAGGGGTGCGTCAGGCCGATCTCGACCCAGGCCCTGCTCCACCTGGCGAAGAGATCCTCCTCGTCGTCGTACTGCATGGCCTGGGCGATGAACGCGTCCAGGCTGAGCCCCTCGAGAGATCCACCGGCCATGCGCATGAGCATCTGGCAGACCACCAGGGGGTCGTGCATCACGAGGGCGCTCGCGCGGTCCGCGGACAGCTCTGCGGCCCGCGACCACTCGAGCAGTGCCGTGTACAGCGCGCGCACCGGCAGCCCCGTGAGCCGACCGGGGACCGAGGTTCGAAGGAACTGCGCGAGCAGCAGGAGCGCGGTCGTGTAGTAGTAGTGCTCTGAGAGCACGTGGCCCAGCTCGTGCGACAGCACCGCGTCGACCTCGGGCTCCTCGTAGTCGGCGACAAGGCCCGAGAACACGACGACGACGGGGCGACGCGCGCCGATGGCCATCGCGTTGGCGAAGGGCGTCTGGGTGACGTAGAGCTCGGGCAGCGTGTCGAGGTCCAGGACGTCCGCGCACCGGGCGTACGCGGCGTGCAGCGCAGGAAGCTGGCTGTCGCCGACGCGCACGGCGTTGCCGATCAGTATCTGGCGGAGCCGCCGCTCGTGGCCCACGTCCGTGAGGCGCTTTATCACCTTGTCCATCAGCGGTATGGAGTGCAGCGCCGAGGTCGCGGCGCGGTCCGCGGGGTGCTCGAAGGCCTTCGGGCTGATCCCCTCGTACCTCGCGCTTCCCGCGAACGCCATACCACCACCCCGATCGCCGCCCTGGCGGGACCCTAACCCGGGGGTGGTGGCGTTCGCCGCGCGGCGTCAGGTCGCCCGATAGTCGTTGAGGTCGAACATCTCGACGTGCCCGCAGGTCGCGCACCGGTAGACGTCGACGTTCCAGGAGCGCTCGTCGAGCTCCGCGAGCTGGCCGAGCCAGAACTTCGCGGTGCCGGAGTGCGCACCCGTGACGAGCGGCAGCCTGCCGACGGGCTCCACGTCACCCTGGCAGCGCAGGCACCTGAGGTCCGTTGGCTCTTGCAAGGTCCACCCCCCGGCTCGACTGGCCCGCGACCGTAGCGCCGCGGGCCCACGAGCGCCCGGGGACGCCCCGGGCCCGGGACACGAGGCTCAGGGCCGGTAGGCGAGCTTGGCCTTGGCGATGGTCTCCTCGGCGACGCTTCGCGACTCCCAGCCGTGCGACACCGTGTGCTTGCCCGGCTCGAGCGCCTTGTAGATCTCGAAGAAGTGCTCGATCTCGTTGAGCTCGAAGGCGGAGACGTCCTCGAGCTCCGCCACGCCCGCCTGGCGCGGATCGCTGGCCGGGACGCAGAGGACCTTGGAGTCGAGCCCCTCTTCATCGTGCATCACGAACACGCCGATGG
>Ga0075030_100006196_pt1 | contig 10713 bp, 6 predicted proteins | sample LitLauG_LLR_2012_FD_71393 | JGI IMG/M metagenome (GOLD analysis project Ga0075030, IMG submission 71393) | Freshwater sediment microbial communities from Pennsylvania, USA - Little Laurel Run_MetaG_LLR_2012 | ecosystem: Environmental > Aquatic > Freshwater > Creek > Sediment | place: USA...
GTATACATGCGCTGCGGTTGGGCTTCGATTAGCATAAGCCGGTGCGCGCGAAAAATGGAACCCGCAAGATCGGCCTGGCGCGCGCGCTGTCGAAGTCAGGGTATTGCTCGCGCTCGCAGGCGGCGGGATTGATTCGCGCGGGCCGCGTGCAGCTGAACGGCAGCGTGCGCCGGGATCCGGAGACTCGCGTGCAGTGGGAACGGGACCTTATTCTGGTCGACGGACGAGGGATCGAGTCACCCGAGAGCATCTACCTGATGATGAACAAGCCGCGGGGCTTGGTGACGACGGCTGCGGACGAGAAGGGGCGCGAGACCGTCTACTCGGTTCTGGAAAAGGCAGGACCGGGCTTACCGTGGGTGGCCCCGGTCGGGCGGCTCGACAAGGCGAGCGAGGGACTGCTGCTGATGACTAATGACTCCGAGTGGGGCGCGCGCGTGGCGGCGCCGGAGACGCATCTGGAAAAAACCTATCACGTGCAGATTGGCGGGCTTGCGGATGAGAGACTTCTGGCATCGTTGACCCGGGGAGTCGAGAGTGACGGCGAGCGTCTTCGCGTGCGCCGAGCCCGACTGCTGCGCTCCGGCGAGAAGAACTGCTGGCTGGAGATCGTCCTCGACGAAGGCAAGAACCGCCAGATCCGGCGCATGCTGAGCGCGGTCGGAATCGAAGTGCTCCGCCTGATGCGGGTTGCAATCGGGCCGCTCGAGCTGGGCATGCTGGCGAAAGGAGCCTATCGTCGGCTGACTGCGGAAGAGAAACGCGCCCTCGATCGCGCGCTTGGGCGGCGTGATTCTGCTCGGGCTGTATCCAAGTGCTAGACTCGCGATTCCGAGTCCCCGCTCCCATGACTGACCTGACGTTCCTGCCCGCCGTGACGATGGCACGGCGAATCCGAGAGAAGCAAATCTCGCCCGTCGAGCTCGTCGAAGCTCATCTGGCAAAGATCGAACGACTGAATCCCAAGCTGAACGCGTTCGTGCACGTGGACCCCGAGCGCGCTCGCCGTGAAGCCCGTGCCGCTGAGAGCGTGGTGAGCAAGAGCAGGGAAGTCGGCCTGCTTCACGGGGTTCCGATCAGCATCAAGAGTTCCATGGAGGTGGCTGCTTTTCCTAACGAATCCGGCTCCCGCCTCCGAGCGGGAGTGGTTGCCTCCCAGGATGCGCCGCTGGTGGGGCGGTTGCGTCAGGCGGGAGCGATTGTCCTCGGGGTGACGAATACGCCGGAGTTTCTGATGGCTTGGGAGACGGACAATCTGCTCTATGGCCGCACCAACAGTCCCTGGGACCTCGAGCGCACGCCGGGAGGCTCCAGCGGAGGGGAGGCAGCGGCGATCGCTTCAGGAATGTCCGCGGGCGGCGTGGGCAGCGACGGCGGCGGCTCGATCCGCGTTCCGGCGCACTTCAGCGGCATTTGCGGTCTCAAGCCAACGCCGGGCCGCATTCCTTCCACCGGACACTTTCCTCCTTCCGGCGGGCCGTTTTCGCTGATCGGTGTGGTGGGGCCCATGGCCCGTACCGTCGCCGATCTCAAACTTCTGTTCCAGGTGATGCAAGGTCCAGACGACGGCGATTCGTGCGCCGCGCCGGTGCCTCTCCGGTGGCCCGGTGGCAAAGAAGTCAGGACCCTACGCGTCGGCTATTTCGAGGATGACGGCCGAACTCCGGTGACTCCGGAAACGCGAACCGCCGTCCGCCTGGCAGCCGAGGCTCTGCGCGGTGCCGGTGTCCAGGTGGAGCAGTTCCGTCCCGAAGGTCTCGAAGAGGCGCGCCAGTTGTGGAAGAAGTTCTTCGTGAAGGTTGCAGGGATGTTGATCGACCCGATGTTCCGAGGAAAAGAAGGCGACCAAAGCCGGATCTTGCAACAGTTTCTGGAGTGGTCGCGCAAGGAAGCCGAACTCACCGGCGACACGCTGCTCGAGGCCTGGATTGGCCGCGATACGGCGCGAGCTCGCTTTCTCGCGCAGATGGCGCAGTATCCGATTCTGCTGTGTCCGGCAGCGGCCATCCCCGCATTCCGCCATGGGGAGCGCAGGTGGCAAGTCGAGGGCAAGACAGTCGAGTATCTTGACGCATGGAGCTACACGGAATGGTTCAATCTGCTGGGAGTTCCGGCCGCGGTCGTTCCCGTAAGCTATTCAGCTGAAGGATCGCCCATCGGCATCCAAATCGTCGGTCGGCCGTGGGAAGAAGAGCAGGTGCTGGCCGTGGCTGCGGTGCTCGAAAAGGAACATCCGGCATGGAAGATGCCGCCGATTTGCTGACCCATTTTGTGTCAGCGATTCGGTAGTACTTTTGTATTATTCCGTGTGCTGGAGTTGCCCATATACCTTTATTGCCTGCGATTTCAACCGCTGTGGGTTTGATTTCGCCCGGGCGACGTTCACACTCGTACCTGCATCGCAATGCAACCTCCTGGGGGATTCTTCGATCGCGCTCTGCGGTGGCTGGTGGTTTTTCTGGCCATCTCGGCGGCGTATCTCTACGCGTTCCCACAGCCGAACATGGTCTACGCCGTCATTGTGCTGTTGCACGCTGTGGGCGGCGCCTTCGCGGCGATCCTTCTGATTCCCAAGCTCCTTGCCCTGCTGAGTCAAGGGAGTCTATCTTCCCGTGCGGGATGGCTGCTGATGGCAGTCGGGGCGGTCTTGGGCCTGGTCCTGATCAAGACCGGCACTTCCCGTCCGGAGTGGAACAAGCTCTACCTGCATATTGTGATTTCTTTGGCCGGGCTGGGCCTGCTGATTGCCGTTTGGCTGGGCGACCGAGAGTCAAACGAGTGGCGATCGCGGAGTAGCGTGGCCAGCGGGGCTCTGCGTGCCGTGATCTGCCTTGGAATACTTGCCGGGATTGGATACGGAGCGCGTTACATCCGCCAAAGCTGGCAGTCGCGTAACCGGATCGAGAATCCCGTCATGCCCCCCGACAACATGAACGGAGAAGGCGACGGGCCCGAGGGCGCATTCTTCCCCAGTTCGGCGCAGGTGTATGGCGGCCAGAAGATTCCGAGCAAGTTCTTCATGGAGTCCGACTCCTGCAAGCGCTGTCACGAAGACATCTACAACCAGTGGTCCAGTTCGGCCCACCACTTCTCGTCATTCAACAATCAGTGGTACCGCAAGTCGATCGAATACATGCAGGACACCATCGGCACCAAGCCCTCGAAATGGTGCGGCGGCTGCCACGATCCCGCAGTGCTCTACGCAGGGTTGATGGACACGCCCATCAAGCAGATCGTGCACCGTCCGGAAGCGCAGGCCGGACTGGGCTGCATGATGTGTCACGCCATTGCCGACGTGAAGAGCACGATGGGGCAGGGCGATTTTTACCTGGAGTATCCAAAACTCCACGAATTGGCAGCCACGCAGAATCCGGTGGCGCGCGCTTTGCATGATTTTCTCATCAAGCTGAACCCGGAGCCGCACCGGCGCGTGTTCCTGAAGCCGTTCATGCGCGAGCAGACGGCGGAGTTCTGCTCGTCGTGCCACAAGGTTCACCTGGATGTGCCGGTGAATCACTACCGCTGGTTCCGCGGATTCAACGAATACGACAACTGGCAGGCGAGCGGTGTTTCCGGGCAGGGAGCGCGGTCGTTCTATTATCCGGCCAAGCCGCAGCAGTGCGCCGATTGTCACATGCCGGCGGAAGCGTCCACGGATTTCGGCAACATCAATGGTTTCGTGCACTCGCACCGGTTTCCGGCGGCGAATACTGCCCTGCCGACTGCGAACGAGGATGGGGCGCAACTTAAGCTGACCGAGGACTTCCTGAAGAACGGGGCGCTGTCGGTAGACATTTTTGCGCTGTCTCCGGCGCAGGCTCCGCTGCAGGCAGGGGCAAGCTCGCAATCGGAACTTTCCACCACATTTGCGGTCGGGGAAGAGGCAGAGAGCAAAGTCAGCGGTGCAGGCAACGGGGAGGCCGCGCCCATTTCTGCACCGCTGAACCTGGTGCAACCGGCGGTTCGCCGTGGGGATGCGGTGCGTGTGGATGTAGTGGTGCGCACGAAAAAAGTCGGCCACTTCTTTCCTGGCGGTACCGTCGATGCCTACGATACCTGGCTCGAACTCAAGGGTACCGACGACAAAGGGCAGACGATTTTCTGGAGCGGCATGGTCGAGGACAACGGCCACGGTCCGGTGGAAAAAGGCGCGCACTTCTACCGCTCGTTGCAGATCGACGCTCACGGCAACCCCATCAACAAGCGCAATGCCTGGGCGACGCGGGCCGTCGTGTATGTGCGCCTGATTCCGCCGGGGGCGGCCGATACCGTGCACTACCGCGTGCTGGTGCCAGCGAACACAGGCAACAAAATCACGCTGCATGCTCGGCTGTGCTACCGGAAGTTTTCATGGTATGGCACCCATGAGGCCTTCGCGGGGCAGCCGGATCCTGCCGTTCCCAATAAGGTTGCGCCGGACTATGACGACCGTCCGACGGTCTTTACGGCGTCACTGAGCGGAGTGTCGGCGAAGGAAGAAAAGATTCCCGATCTCCCCGTCGTTGCCCTGGCGGAAAACGAAGTGACGCTCCCGGTGGTGGCCCGCCACGCACCCGCGGCCGAGCCGAAGACAATCGTCCACAAGGAAGAATGGCAACGCTGGAACGACTACGGTATTGGCCTTTTCCTGCAGGGAGACCTGAAAGGCGCCGCCGCGGCCTTCCAGAAGATCACCGAAGCCGACCCCACCAATCCCGATGGCTGGGTCAACATTGGCCGCTGCGCCGTGCAGGAAGGCGACATGGCACGCGCCCGTACGGCGCTGGAAAAGGCGCTGGCCCTCTCTCCGAAACTCGCGCGCGCGAATTTCTTCTATGCCAAAGTTCTGCGCGCCGACGGCAATTACGCCGGCGCGGATTCCCGGCTCCGGATGGTGCTGGCGCAGTATCCGCGCGACCGCGTGGTGCTCAACGATCTGGGGCGCGTCCTGTTTCTTGAGCGCAAATACGACGACGCGGTCAAAGTGCTGCAGTCGGTGCTGTCCATCGATCCCGAAGACCTGCAGGCACACTACAACCTGATGCTCTGCTACAACGGACTGGGCAACGAGAAGCGGGCCAAGGAACATCAGGCCCGGTACATGAGATTCAAGGCGGACGAATCGTCGCAAGCCATTACGGGGCCTTATCGGCAACAACATCCCGAAGACAACAACGAACGCCAGGCCGTTCACGAGCACGTGTCGGTTCGACTGAACCATCACGTGGGGACAGCCGCACGTCGGCAAGCTCAGGGAAGGCTTTCGGCTGTCCGGCCGGGCACAGGCCGGCTGGCGGTTGCGGGAGCCTCAAGGTAATGGGGACTTTAATCCGAAAATCCAAGTCTTCCGTGGTCGCTGTTTGTGCCAGCGCCTCCCTATGGCTCGGTCTCACCAGTTTGAGCTCCGCCCAGACCATTCGCTTCCGCGACATCACCGCGCCGGCCGGCATTCACTTCACTCACAACAACGGAGCGTTCGGGAAGAAATGGCTGCCGGAAACCATGGGTCCGGGCTGCGCTTTTATCGACTATGACAACGACGGATATCCCGACATTCTTCTGATCAACGGGCAAGATTTTCCCGGTCATCCCCACGGCGGAGCGACCACCCCGAAGCTTTACCACAACAACCATGACGGCACCTTCACCGAAGTGACCCGTAAAGCCGGACTGGCCGTGCCGATTTACGGCTTCGGCGTTGCCGTCGGCGACTACGACAACGACGGGTTCGACGACATCTTCATCTCGGCGCTGGGCCAGAGCCGGCTGTTTCACAACAACGGCAACGGCACGTTCACGGACGTGACCAAGGCGTCCGGCATGTGGGGGCCAAGCGAATTCTCCACCAGCGCCGCCTGGGTCGACTACGACCGTGACGGCAAGCTTGATCTCGTGGTCGCCAACTACGTGCAGTGGAGCGAGCAGGGAGATCTTTACTGCACGCTCGACGGCGCTCACAAGTCGTACTGCACCCCGGAGTCCTATAAAGGCACGTCGCTGCGCCTGTGGCACAACCTGGGTGGCGGCAAGTTTGAAGACGCAACCCAGAAGGCCGGGCTGGGGGATCCGACTTCGAAGAGTCTCGGCGTCACGGTTCTCGACTACAACGGCGACGGATGGCCCGACATCCTGGTTGCCAACGACACGCAGCCCAACAAGCTTTACCTGAACAAGCAGAACGGAACGTTCGAAGAGCGCGGCGTTGCCGCCGGCATCGGTTTCAGCGAAGACGGTGTGGCGCGCGCCGGCATGGGCGCCGACGCTGCCGACTACGACCGCAGCGGACACGCCAGCATCCTGATCACGAATTTCGCCAACCAGATGGTCTCGCTCTACCACAATGAAGGCAACGGCCTGTTCGTCGACGAAGCGCCGCAGTCGGAAGTGGGCCGCGCCACGCTGGTCACGCTCGGCTTCGGCTGTTTCTTTTTCGATTACGACAACGACGGATGGCCCGACATCTTCGTGGCCGACGGCCACATTGAGAACGAGATCGAGCGGGTGCAGAAGCGCGTGAGCTACGCCGAGCCTCCGCACCTGTTCCACAATCTCGGAGGAGGGAAGTTCACCGAGGTCACCGAGCAGATCGGCAAGCCTTTTAGCACACCGAAAGTGGCGAGGGCTGCCGCGTATGCCGACATCGACAACGACGGCTTCCTCGATATCCTGCTGACCACCAATGCCGGACCGGCCTACTTGTTCCACAACGAAGGTGGGGCGAATCGTAGCCTGCGGTTCAAGCTGGTGGGCACCAAGTCGAATCGTGACGGGATCGGAACTGTCGTCCGGGTGAGCGCGGGCGGGGACAAGCAATGGAAAATGCTGCGTTCCGGGTCGAGTTACCTGGCGCAGAGTGAACTGGTGTTGACCTTTGGTCTCGGGCAGCAAGTGAAAGCCGATGCTGTCGAGATTCAATGGCCCAGCGGGCAGGTCGATAACCTTTCCAACGTAAACGCCGGACAGACGGTCACGGTACAGGAAGGGAAGGGAGTCATCGCCAGCAGGATGTATGCGAAGGCTCCGGGCGCCAAGTAAAGTGCAAGGAGGCCGGGTGCCCTATTCTAAATTTCGCGTGCTTTGCGAAATTTAGAGTGGGGATGTGGAGGCTGATCCAAAGCCATTAACCGTGAGGGACGAGTCGAGATCGAGTCAGAATGGACAGCCCAGAAAGCGCGAAGGAGCGGCGGGAGGACCCGGTCGAGCGGCATAAACTGCCACATTCAAGCCAAAATCGGCTTGAATGCCGGCCCCTCAGGTCCTCGCCAGCATTGCTCGGTGGTGCTCGCGAAGTTCAGGGACAGGACGCTAGTGAACTGCCAGCCATACCTCGTGAATCGCCGAAATGACGACCTCCGGATGTTCGGTTGGCATTTCGTGACCGCTGTCCACAATGATCTGCTTGCCATGGGTCGAGAGACGGGCCAACTCCGGCTGCAACTGGTAGACCCAAAGATCCTCCTCCGCCTGTGCGTCGTTGGGCGGTATCTCGGGAGGGATATCTTCCTGTCTGGTCGCGGTAAGCACAATCAGCGGGCGATCCCCAAGGTTTCCGGCGCTTCGCACCTGTGCCGCGCTCAGAGTGGAGAAGACCTGATCCTCGTCGATCATAGCGAATTGATGTTTGGTCGAAAGCGTTAGGAAATCTTGTTCCGCCCGGAATGCTTCCGGCCAGAATGCAGGCGCCTCGCGATCCGCCGTCAGGCGAGCCCAGCCAAGATGGAGCTGAAAGAAATATTTCAGCTTTTTCCAGCCGGGGTGTTTGCGGTAGTCCTGTGACCGTTTGCGGATAGACTCCGGCGCTCTCAGGTCCTGATCTTCATGGGAGGCGTCAACCAGCACCATTCCCGCAACATCATTTGGATATTGACCGGTGTAAACCCTGATGTCGTATCCACCCATAGAGTGTCCGACAAGAACGTACGGACCTTTTTCACCGGCCGCCTGCAGCAACTGCTTCAGTTCGTGTGCAATCTGCAGGCTGCTGCGCGGTTCAGGGCCGGAGTCGCTCCAGCCGTACCCGGCGCGGTCGTAGGAACACACGCGGGCGAACTTCGCGATCTCTGGTTGCACCATCAGCCAGTCAACGGAAGGGCCGCCCGACCCGCTTTCCAGTATTACCGTGGGCGAACCCTGCCCGCTGCAGTCGAGGTTCATGCGGATCGACCCAGACTGGACGAGGTTGCCGCGCTGCGGGAAACGTTGCGCGTCACGCCACCCGCCGATCATGTCGTAGAGTGCGCCCGTGATCGCCAGGGACGCGGTAACGAGCCAGAGGCCGGCGAGCGACGCGCGGGCGATTCTCTTCATTTCGTGTCAATTCTAGCGTCCTGTCTCTGAGGTTCGTAAACAAGGCCGAGCCATGCTGGCTAGAATCTGAAAGGAAACCTGGGGACAGAACAAACCTGGGGACGATCAGGACCTGCCCCACAGGTTTAATTTGCGAAAACTGGTCGACGTCGCGTCTGCCCAACATTCTCAAAGCCAGAATCAAGATTCTCAGTCCAGCTTAGACGCTTAGCGACCCGCGGAACCCCCGGGCGGCATAGTAAGATTCCGCCCCGTTGTGATACAGGAAGACCGTGTTGAAGCGGCGATCGCAAAAAAGGGCGCCGCCGAGTTTTCTGACGTCGGAAGAGGTTTTCACCCAACTCGAGGTTTTCGCATCGAACTCCCCGAGTTTCTGCAGCTCTCGATATTGTTCTTCCGTCAAAAGCTCAATGCCCATGGCCGCGGCCATGCCGATCGCGTTACCTTTTGGTTTATTTTCCTTCCTTGAGTCCAGCGCTTCACGGTCGTAGCAGAGACTTCTGCGGCCATCCGGACTTTCCGGCGAGCAATCATAGAAAATGTATTCGCCGGTCTTCTTGTCGTGGCCAACAACGTCGGGATCACCGCCAGTTCGTTCCATTTCATGGAGCGACCACAGCTTTCCGGCATTGGCGTCCAGCCTCGCTTGCACATGCGCCCACTCAAGACCTTTATGGCGGTTCATGTTTTTCTCAAAACGGGCTTTCACCGCTCTGAGAAGTTCTTCACGTTGTTTTTTTGAAAGGGTTACGTTTGGCATAGTTTTCACGCTAACAGAGGGATGCATTGGGATAATAGTGAATGCATGACTAACCCAAACTCAAGCCTGGTGTCAACAGTGAGGATAGGTTCGCAGGAGGATAGGGCGCGGCGTGGGTCCGTTTCCGATTAGCCAGCCCACCGCCGGCAAACCCCAATTGATGACCTTAAGTCGCTGCGGAAAGATGCACGGCATCTTTCCTCGCCAGTGCTTGTCCTTGTGACCCCAAAGCGACTTGTCCATTTTCGAACAGCCAATGGGCGAAGCGGACAGTGCAATCCTGTTCTGACGACGGCCTTGCCAGTAGAATGAGCAACTTGATCGATGCCGACAGTGGTGTCCGAATTGCTTTTGACTCACGGACTGACGGCTGGCTTGCTCCGAGCGAGATTTCCATGCAGAGCCTCTTGCAAGACTCGCGCTTTGCCTTTCGCCAGATGGCGAGGACTCCAGGCTTTGCGCTGACAGCGATCCTGTCCCTGGCGCTTGGTATCGGCGCGACGGTCTCCGTTTTCAGCGTAATCTACAGTGCCATCCTCAACGCCTGGCCCTATGCCGGGTTCGACAGGGTCTGCCAGATCAACACCATCAGCAAGACCGGCGACGAAGGCGAGCCAGGTTTCACCGGGCCCCAGATTCGCCAACTGCGCGAGACACGTGCCGTCGAAGACGTGATTGCCGAGAACGGTTGGAATCTGATGATCACCGGGAGCGATGTCCCGGAGGACGTGAAGGCAGTCTACTTTACCGGGAACGCGTTTCCCTTTTTTGGGATGCCGGCGATTCTCGGCCGCTACTTTCAGCCTTCGGACGCGCCCGACGGGCAAGACCCGCAGCCCGTGGCGGTCTTGAGCTACAACTTCTGGCGGCGGCATTTCAACGGCGATCCAGCGATTGTCGGAAAGAGCATCCAACTCGTTCACCAGGACTACACGATCCTGGGAGTCTTGCCCTCCCGCTTTACCTGGAGGGATGGCGACGTGTATCTCCCATTCAAAATGTCCCAGGACAAAGACATCACCTACGGTGTCCTCCTCAAGCTCAGGCCCGGCATTCGCCCGGAAGCTGCCGAGGCGGAGTTTCGCCCCCTGTTACAACAATTCGACAAGGAGAGGCCGAACTACTATCCCGCGCAGTTCCGAATCGCGGTTCGAAAAATGGGCGAGTTCTATGTGCGCGATTTGCGCAGCACACTCTACCTGCTCTTCGGCGGCGTGGCCTTACTGTTGTTGATTGGCTGCAGCAATGTTTCGATCCTTCTCCTGGCACGCGGCACTGCGCGCCAGCACGAACTGGCGATTCGCTCCGCGGTGGGAGCCAGCCGGATTCGAATTGTAAGGCAGTTGCTGACCGAGTCGCTGCTCCTCGCTCTGGTGGGAGCGGGACTGGGCGTGCTGTTGGCCTATCGGGCGTTGGGATTCATCGTAGCCCGGCTGCCGGAAATGTCTTTTCCCCACGAAGCTGATTTCCATATCCATTTGCCGGTGCTGTTTTTCAGCGTGGGCCTGGCATTGCTGTCGGGCGTGCTCTTCGGGGTCTTTCCCGCGCTCGAGTCCGCGCGCCGGGAGATCAATCAGGCCATTCAGGCAGGCACGCACAAGCTTTCCGGCAGCGTGCGCGGCAAGCGCATGCACACGGGATTGATTGCCGGGCAGATTGCCCTGACC
>Ga0075030_100006198_pt1 | contig 10711 bp, 10 predicted proteins | sample LitLauG_LLR_2012_FD_71393 | JGI IMG/M metagenome (GOLD analysis project Ga0075030, IMG submission 71393) | Freshwater sediment microbial communities from Pennsylvania, USA - Little Laurel Run_MetaG_LLR_2012 | ecosystem: Environmental > Aquatic > Freshwater > Creek > Sediment | place: USA...
TTCTTTTCGATGTTCGCTGAGCTTGTGCTCTTCTTCGTAGTCTGGAAATTTGATCTCGGTGGACTTCTCTTCGTCAGTGTTCTCCCTTTCTGCACCTTCTCGCCGATTTTTGTCTCGTGGCTGCGCGGCAGCGAAGTGCAGTGAGGATGCCATGGCAGTAGGAGGAACCTTGATGGACTATGTTCATGTGTTCGTACTGAGGACGCTGTGTGTTGACGAGAACGGAGAGGTCAAAAACCGGAATCTTGCGGTGACTTTCGACTTGTTCGAAGCCGAAGATCACAGGAACAAGAGCGTGGAGAACGGCTACGATACGTTTGTCGTGCCCGGTCACTGGCGTGAGGAGCAATGAGAGAAATCGCACAAGCATTTCTCGCGCAGGGCAAGATGGTCAGGGCGGCAGCCCTGATGATGAACCTGATTAAGACGGAGCCTACCCCGGAGAACCTCGAACTGCTGGCAGACATTTATATGCGGCAGGGACTTTTCGATGACGCGGCAGAACTTTATCTGCGCGTAGTGAAGATGAGCCTGAAAATGGAGCCTTTGCACGCGGAGGAGTAGCTGTGAGCATGACAATCTCGAAAACCAAATACTGCGCCGGAGTGCAATGCTTGAAGCGTTTGTATCTACTCGTCCACTCCCCAGAACTTGCCGCGCAGCCGGACGATTCCGCCGAGGCGATTATCGAGCAGGGACGAGAAGTGGGCATGCTCGCACGCAAACTGTTCCCCGGAGGAGTGGAAGTCAGCGAGCGCGGTCTCGATCAAGCGATTCGCACGACTCGCGAGCTAATCGAAAAGCCTGACGTTCCGGCGATTTTTGAGGGCGTATTTGAGCACCACAACGTGCTCGTAAAAGTGGACATCTTGCATCGGCGTCGAGACGGTCGCTGGCGCTTTGTCGAAGTCAAATCGACCACCGACGTCAAGCCTCAGCACGAAGACGACATTGGTATCCAATATCGTGTCCTCCGTCGCTCCGGCATAGATGTGGCTTCCGCGTGCTTGGCGCATGTAAACCGCAACTACCTTTATCCGGGCGGCGAGATCGACGTGTGCCGATTCTTCAAGATCAGAAACCTCACGCGTCAGATCTTAAAATCGCAGCCTAAGCTGACGTCGCAACTTCTATCCGAGTTCACTGTTCTTGCCATGAAGCAGGCACCTGACATAGCGCCCGGTCGTCACTGTACGCATCCGGTCACCTGCGAATTCTTTGAACGCTGCAATGCCCCTCGCTCGAACGACCATATCGGCTATCTGCCACGAATTCACGCCAGTGCGGTCGAGGAGCTTGAGGACAGGGGCATCAAGTCCATCCGCGACATACCTGACGACTTCGAGTTGAACGAGATTCAGCGCCGAGCCGCTGAGTGCGTGAGGAGCGGGGAGCCGTGGTTTGAAAGGGAAGGTCTTAACAGCGAACTGGGCGCTCTGAAATACCCGCTCTTTTTCATGGACTTCGAGAGCGTGAATCCTTGCGTGCCCCGGTTCGCGGGAATGCACCCCTACGATCACCTCTGCTTTCAATACTCCGTCCACGTTGTGCGCGATCCGGGGGCACCACCAGAGCATTTCGAATTCCTCGCCACGGACGTAAGTGACCCCCGACGCGAGTTCATCTCGTCGCTTTCCGCTGGGCTGGGAGACAGCGGGAGCATCGTAGTGTACAACGCCGCGTTCGAATCTCAGAGGCTCTCCGAACTTGTCGCATGGCTGCCGGAATTCGGTGACCGGATCAATAACATTCAGGGTCGTTTGTTTGACCTGCTGCCCGTCGTCAGAAATCACGTTTACCATCCTGCGTTCGCCGGGTCGTACAGTTTGAAGTCTGTACTGCCCGCTCTCGTGCCAGAGATGACCTACGACGGTATGGAGGTCGCGAATGGGCAAGCTGCGGGACTTGCTTGGGAGTCATTAGTGCGGGGGAACTTGAATTCTACCGAGCGCGACACGGTTAGGAACGCTCTGCTGGACTATTGCGGGCAGGATACGCTGGCGCTCCTCAGGCTGCTGCAAACGCTCAGGACGTTTACGAGCTAACGCATCGCCCCTTGTTCTGAGCGACCTTCGATTACTTTTTCGATACAACACTTAAGTGTGCTTGACTGTCAGCGCTCCGCGGCATTTAATTAAACGTTCCACAGTTGTTACTTCCCCCTTATTTGGCAATGACTTGCGAGTCGTGGTTGGCGACCACTCCGACTTGCGATTTGATTCACAATTGAATAGGAGTTCTCATGGCGAGTCCGTCCACTGCACCTATAAACATGCAAATGATCCCGGTAGCAGAAATTCAACTCGACCGCGACAATCCACGAATCCGAAAGTTCCTTGAGATGTATGGCGAAGACCCAACGCCGGAGCAATTTTATCTAGCGCTTGGAGCAGCGGGTGACGAGGAGAGTGACCACAGCGCGACATTCGAGAAGCTCAAGAATTCGATTCAGACAAATGGGGGAATCATACAGCCAATCATTCTCAACAAGAAAGATGGCAAGTATGTTTGCATTGAGGGAAACACACGAGTAGCACTGTACAAGAAATTTGGCGCTGAGAAAGTCAAGGGCACGTGGACTCAGATTCCGGCGCTCGTGTACGAGAACATGAATGACCTGCAGGTTGATTCTATCCGCCTGCAAGTACATCTCGTGGGCACTCGCCCATGGGATCCTTATTCGAAGGCAAAGTTCTTGTACGCTCTGCGAAAAGACAAGAATATGCCCCTTGCGATGTTGGTTGAGTTCTGCGGAGGGCGTGAGAAGGAAATAACCGAAGCCATCAACGCCTTTTCGGACATGGAAACCTACTACAGACCGATTGTGGCGGAAGGAAATTTCGATACGACTCGATTCAGCGGCTTTGTGGAATTACAGAAACCCACAATCAAGCAATCTATAGTCGAAGCCGGCTTTACGTTGACCGATTTTTCGAAGTGGATTAACGACCAGAGGCTTTTTCCTTTGAATACCGTGCGCATGCTTCCGCGCATTCTGAAGAACGCAAAGGCACGAGACGCATTTCTAAAGTACGACGCACGCCGAGCAGCCGATTTGCTCGAAAAGCCTACTCTTTCGAAGGCATTGTCCGATGCGAATTTGGGTCAACTGGCGCTCGCCCTTACGCAGGTGATTTATCAGTTGCCGTGGATTGAGGCAGAGAAGCTGCGTAAAGACCCAAACGGAGAGACAACGCAGTTGTTGAACGAAGCGCTGGATGCAATCAAGGGAGTTCTTAAATCAGCAGATTGACGATTGCTAATGCCCGAATCATCTACTCATCTCGCGCTGGTCGGTCGAATCATTGAGCACATCGCTGAGCATTATCGGGGCATCAGCGATCTTGCTGTATTGCATGACCTGCCCGGGCGAATTGGCTGCACCAAGCCTCCCAAGATCGGACTGTACAGACCTGATGTGTACGCGGTAGATGCTCCATTAACTCAGACGATCATCGGTGAGGCAAAGACCCAAGGTGATCTTGAAACTCAGCATACGCATAAGCAGCTAACTGCCTTCGTAAAATTTCTCGCCATTCAAAACAATGCGGTACTGATCTTGGCGGTTCCGTGGCAAGCGAAGGCGAGGGGACTTGCAGTACTGACTTCCATCGCTCAACGCATTGGCACAGTGAGTGTGCGTTTTGTCGTTGTGGACAATGTATCAATCGTGAAGTCAATTCATGCTTAAAACGACGCGTGAACCCGATCTCAGAGCTAAACAGCAAGGCTTTGTGTTTCAGGTACAGGCGGTGGATGCAATTAAAGATTTGCCGTTTGCCGCCGTGTTTCATGAGCAAGGGCTTGGAAAGACCAAAATAGGAGTGGATCTAGCCCTTTATTGGCTCGCCCATGACGTCGTTGATTCGGTGGTGGTGATCACGAAGAAGAGCCTTATTCAGAACTGGCGCGATGAATTGGCAGTACACACTTACGTGCAGCCTCGGCTTCTCAATCAAGACCGTAGAGCGAACTTTTACGCATTCAACAGCCCTTCTAGGATTTATCTAGCTCATTATGAAGTTCTCAAGTCCGAACACAAACGACTCCAGTTGTTTTTGAAGACACGGCGCGTGGCAGCAATTCTCGATGAAGCACACAAGATCAAGAACCCGGATTCCGAGATAGCGAAAGTGCTCTTTGATCTCGCTCCCGGTTTTGCGCGACGAGTGATTATGACCGGAACGCCCGTGGCTAATCGTCCGTACGACCTCTGGGCACAGATCTACTTTCTCGATGGAGGAGCTTCTCTCGGTAAAGATTTTAACGCCTTCCGAAGCGATCTCGATCTCTCGAACGATCTGAGCAGAGACAAGGACAAAGCACGCCGATTTGAGGATGCTCTAACGAATCTCTTCGGGCGAATACAGACGTTCGCCGTCCGTGAGACGAAGCAAAGCGCCGATATTGGACTTCCTGAGAAAGAGATAAGAAGCGCCTTTGTATCATTGGAATCGAGACAAGCCGAGATTTATGAGACTTTCAGGAAAGAGTTCGCGGCGATAGTAGTTCGAAATGGCAAGCCAGAACTCGACAACGCTGAAGAGATTCTCAAACGGCTTCTCCGACTTGTACAGGTCGCTTCGAACCCTCGGCTTATTGATCAGTCTTACCACGCGATTCCCGGCAAGTTCCCAAAATTGTTGGAAATTGTTGAGGGGGTTTTCGATAGGGGAGAGAAAGTAATTGTGTGGACAGCATTCACGGGGAACGTTGATTGGATCTCCCGCGAACTGCGAACCTTCAACGCAGTTCGAGTGCATGGAAAGATGGCGTATGACGCTAGGAACAAATCTCTGAACGCCTTCAAAACTGATCCCGACTGCAAGGTGTTGGTTGCCACACCATCATCCGCAAAAGAAGGTTTGACCCTGACCGTAGCCAACAACGCTGTTTTCTATGATCGTTCTTTTAGCCTAGACGATTACTTGCAGGCACAAGACAGAATCCATCGCATTTCACAGACACAACCTTGTGTCATAACGAACATTCAGGCTGAAAACACAGTGGACGAATGGGTTGACGTCCTGCTTGCGGCAAAACAACTTGCCGCGAAGTTGGGGCAGGGAGACATCACGCGACTGCAATATGAGGCGGAAGTCTCTTACGCATTTGGAGATATGGTGCGGGATGTTCTCGGCTTAGAGGAGAATGAGAATGAGCACTGAAGCGGTTCCAGCGATTGCTGACACCCTCTTAATTCGAGGGAAGAACATTCCGGTTCAAAATACGGAGATAGAGCACACAAAACTGAAGTTTTGGCTTGACAACCCACGAGTCTATACCGCGATCAGGGGAAATGGCGACGTTCCGACCCAAGAGGAGATCCAAGAGCATCTGCTCAAGATGGAACACGTGAAGGCTCTGATTTACGACATTGAACTAAACGGTGGTTTGATTGAGCCACTCATTGTGAAGGACGATAGTTTCGATGTCGTGGAAGGAAACAGCCGACTTGCTGCGTGGCGTGCTCTAGCCAAGAAAAACCCCCTAAAGTGGGTGTACGTAAAGAGCACACTATTGCCCTCCGACATTGACGAGTCGCTCGTATTCGCATTGTTGGGACAATTTCACATTAAAGGTAGGAAGGACTGGGTTCCCTATGAGCAGGCAGGATTCCTCTACAGGCGCTATAAGCTCCATGAAGAGCAATATGACACGCTTGCAATAGAGATCGGGATGTCATCGAAGAAGGTGAAACACCTAGTGCAGACCTATGAATTCATGGTCGACAACAAGGAAGAGGACGTTAACCGTTGGAGCTATTTCGATGAGTATCTGAAGTCGAGCAAAGTCAAGAAAGCAAGGAAGAAGTTTCCTGAACTCGACAAGCTCGTGGTGAAAAAGATTGATTCTGGGGAGATTGCCCGTGCTGTTGACCTACGCGAGCAATTGCCGGTCATCTGCGCTGCACCAAAAGTCCTCACAAAGTTCATGGCGAAGAGCCTTGATTTCACCGAGGCTTATGAGGCAGCGGTAGAAGCAGGTGGAGACACCGGGTATTTGAAGACGGTTAAGAAATTCAGAGATTGGGTCACCAGACCGAGGACGCAGGATCGTTTACTGGAGTCAGAAGGCAAAATCCGGTCAAGTGTGATTTTCGAATTACGCAAGATCGACACCAAAATCCAACACCTCCTGAAGAAATTGGACGTTTGATGGCGCTGCGAACGTACACAGCCGAGATTCAGCGACGTGTGTCGCGTCTTCGTTTCTTCGACGCTCGTGCCAGACGAGCGATTATACGGTCGACCATCAGCTTTGCTTCAGTTTTATCTTTGCAGCAGTCATAGACCAAAGCAAATACTCGCTCATAGGCTCGACGCTGCTGGGGTGAAAACCGCGTCAATGGCGATGCCTTGCGAGCGGACGAGATTTGCCGTTGCAACGAACGACGCAAGTTGGCTAATTGAGGCTTCAGGGTCGGCGCTTCTAGCCTGAGAGCTTCCTTCGTCAACGCCGTCTCCATTGAATGAAGAGTTTGTTCAATTTGAGTCGCGAACAGATTGCGTTCAGCAGCGCCGAGCGATCCCTGCTTGATGATCGCAAGATCGCGTTTCACATCTTGCTGCTGCCTTTCAAATTGCCGGAGCCAATTTCGGCGGATGGAACTCTGCCGACATCTAGTACTAATTTCCCGTGCAATCGGTGACAGTTGGTTAATCAGATTTGTATAGTGAACATTTTGTTCATAGTGATCTCGGCGACCATTTGGGATAATTCGCGAGTCGAGTACATGCACCTCGCCAACACACCACGAATTAAATCTTGTTTCCGTGAAGAGATCCTCCAAAATGCCATTGTTACCCACTTGGATGTTGCCAGTTCGTAGACGTAGTCCTTTCAGGCTCGCACTAGGAACAGCCCCTTTATACCCATGATGGAGAATCCATCCAATCGCAGCCGTGCCCCCGTCATATCCCGGGATATGCAGAGTCTGTAAGTCTTCAAAGCTGTCGATACCTCCAGAAATTTGGAATGTGTTTCGATGCGGTCGGAAGATTTGTTCGCTGGTGCCTGCGATTTTTAACGTGATATTAGTCAGTCCCACGTGAGACTGGAGCATAGTGCCAATATCGTCAGCAAACCGAAACTTTGGAGCAAAAGGTAACGGTGCAACCTGTGACAAATACTCTTCGATGACGGTTGGATTGAGCAGCCAGTCGCTACGAAGTCGCGTGACATTACGCATTTCTACTTCAAAAAAATGCTCTGGATACTTGCGACCGTCCAGTCGACGCACCTGTACTGACTGTGCTACCACAGAAGCGAGATCACCCACAAAATCTGCAGATCGCAAAAGGGTTTTGGCTTTGCGACAGTCCCAGCGCAACTCCGACAGGAATGCTTCGCCCGCCGACCGTGATCGAAAAACCAGTTCCTGACAATATCCAAGTCCCGCAAGGCGTCCGACACCACGAAAACCACGTGCGCCAGTTCCTCGCTTCGCACTCGCGCCAAAAGACGTCATTCTGGTTTCAAAATCTTTCACCGGAATGCCAATCCCGTTATCTCGAATCGTTGCGCTGCGACTCTGGGGGTTAATCTCGATTTCGACCGCGCCTGCGTCAGCCGTGCCCAAAAGTCGGACGTTGCGAGCCTCATCTATCGCGTCAGCCGCATTTTGGATGTACTCGCGATAGATGGCGAGAGGATCGACGTACATCGCACTACTGAGGACTTCCAGAATATCCTTACCGACGACGATTGGCTCTTCACGATACGACCACGGCACTTCTGGAGTATGAAGAGCGATAAGCGAAGCACTCATGCGAGCACCAGTTGTGAAGAATTTGTTTTCTCTGCTATCGGAAAATCAAGACCGCTGTCTGATAGACCTGCATCCTCTACCCGCTCATCATCAGGCACATACGAATGAGACGACGATTTGTGCATGTGCCAGATTTCAGCTTCCTTTTCTTTGGACAGAGGTATGTAAAACGTCAGGATGTCCTTCAGTTGCCGGTTTTTTGTTTTTCCCGGCAGTTGCTTGAAGTAACGGGGATCTGAGGATGAGACTAAGGAAACCAATTCTGACTTTTCAGACTCCGAAAGTTTTCCGAACTTCGCCTTGAACTCTTCGAATTCTGCTTTTCCTTTCGATTTCTCATACCAGTCACGGTTGAACGTGAACTTGTGTGGCAACAGAAGCAAGTCGTGAAATTCGGAAACAGTTTCACCGAATGCACGCTTGAAGAACTGCGGAGCGCCACTGACAACTCCGTGCGTAGCTTGAAGAATTATTTGCATCGAGCGCAACTGATAACGTGTCCACTTCTCGCCAATATGTGACCTGTTGGGTAGATCAGTGGGCTGATAACGCATCGGGAAAGACCAAATTCGGATTCCCAATTCTTCGTTCAGTTCCACGTTGAGACTCATCCGATAGTGCAGGTCAGCAGGGCTGTCATGGAAGTTGTAGAGCATGTAGTTGGAAAGTTCGTGGAGTCCAAACTCGTGCGCGTAACGAATCGCCTGCTCGTATGGCTTCCGCAGTCCCCAGTGGTCGAATGCGATGCGGAGAGGCTTCAGGCAGATTGAAGATAACTCTCGCAGGTACATCGAGTCTTTGCAGAGGATGCGAGCATCTACTCCCTGATTAAAATCCACTCTCCTCTGAACCGGGACGCGACCGCGACTCAATTTCGCACCGGGAGTGAACCCTAAATCTCGGATCTCAGCAATGATGTCTTTGAACCGAGCAGACGCTACGATGTTGTTGTCCATCAGCGTCAGATCTTTTTTCACGCCGTACAGTTCGTCCACGCCCCGGACGAGCGATGTCAGAGGAGCGACATCTCTCTGATCCCCTTCCAGTTTTGGAACACCACAAAAGCTGCACTTCCGAATGCAGCCTCGTGAGGCATAAGCAAAGTAAGCGTCATGGACAGGATAGTGATAGCTGATCTGATCGAGAATGCTGTAATCGGGGATTAAATCTTCGATCGGAGGACTGTACTTATCGTCGGAATAAAGCTCTTCTACGAAGTCATCCAGTTGCAGCGAAGCAGCAGGAGATTGTCCAAGCAGTCCTTTGATGAACCTGATGCCCCGCCACCTCGGTTCTGCGATGAACCGCTCGTGCATTAGGGACGCCGCGATCCCTCCCACGAAGACCTTTTCGGCATGCCCATTTGCCACGTACAAGGCAAAATCTATGCTTTGCGAGATCCTCTGGAACTCGAATGAGAAGAGAGTGGTCACATAGATCCTGTCCCAAGCTGTCAACAGGACAGAACGATCCTCACCCTTTATGAAACGAACATTGTCCTTTTTGCCCCGTGCGCCGTGGTATTGGGCGATCTTCATCAAGCCCAGCGGCGGGTACTTATTTTTGTACCCCGGCTCTATAAGCAGTATGTTTTTCCCAGCCATCTCCCCACAGTCACCCTTTCGCGCCGAATTTCACAGATTCGCATTCCGTGTGCTCAAATCAGATTGCGGTCGGACATTTTCTGGGAAACCTAATTCAAGCTGACCACGGTTAAACGTGTCGAAAAGCAACGCAAGACCACGCCTGATGAGCTTCGTCTGATCGACGCCAGTCTTCTCCGAAAGCCGTTTCAAGGTTTCCTTCTCGCTAGGCTGGAGCCAGAGACTGAAGGGCTTCCCCCTCCGCGTTGGTGGACGAGACTTCGATTTTCGGGATTTCATACTGTAGTGACGTGTATATACACGTGCGTACACAGCATTGTAGACCTTAATCTCCGATTTGCAAGCCCGAATTTGGGGCTGCGAAACCAACGGATACGTTCATTTCCGGTAAGGCAGTTTACCTCTTTGGAGCGGTCTTGTCGATCCTCGCTTGAGGAAAACTTGGGTGCGCCAAAACTCTGCGTACGAAGCGATGGAGTTGAATGCTAGGCTGTTCCCAAGGAGTGATCACGTGCTACCAGACGACGAGCTTTCGAAGGCGCAAATTGAACTTGTGGAGCAGTTCGAAGCAGATTACAACGCGGTTGACAGCTATCTGCGGAAAACACTCGCCGCTGAGAAGCAAGTATCGTTCACTCAGCTAGTCAACAAATACTCGGAAAAACATCGGGGATGGAGTGATGGCGAACTGCTACGAACGATTGCTGACATCAGAAATGCTATCGTTCACGGCAGAACTGAACCTTATCGCTACGTTGCCATTCCGACCTCTCGTATTGCCCAGCAGTTGAGCACCTGTCGTGACCGCTTGGTAAATCCTGCTCGCGCCATTCCTTCCTTCCAGCGCACGGTGGAGATTGTCTCACTGGACGAAAGTCTGGCTGGAGTGCTGAACAAAGTTGATGAAAGGGACTACTCACAGTTTCCGGCATATCAAGAGCGCCAGTTCCGAGGGTTGCTGACCGAAAACGGTATCACGCGTTGGATTGCCCATCATGTTGCGACGGAACTTTCGTTGATAGATCTTGCCGAAATTCCAGTGGCTCACGTGCTCAAATCGGACGAGAATCGCAAAAATTGGAAATTCGTTTCGCGAACTGTACGGGTGGACGATGTCAGAGGACTTTTCGCAAGCCAACCTGTGCTGGAAGCCGTTCTCATCACTGCAAATGGGAACCAAACTGAAAAACTGCTAGGAATTGCCACTCGCTGGGACGTGCTACAACTCCGGTGAGGGATAATACTAATCCACTCCGCATCGGGCGGCTCCCGGCACACCCACGATCCCTCAACGCCTTTATCCACCTGCGCGGATTCGTGTGCTCGCGTCCAATCG
>Ga0075030_100006200_pt1 | contig 10710 bp, 9 predicted proteins | sample LitLauG_LLR_2012_FD_71393 | JGI IMG/M metagenome (GOLD analysis project Ga0075030, IMG submission 71393) | Freshwater sediment microbial communities from Pennsylvania, USA - Little Laurel Run_MetaG_LLR_2012 | ecosystem: Environmental > Aquatic > Freshwater > Creek > Sediment | place: USA...
CCAGCGTGAGCGCGCGGGTCATCCGCGCGCACCTCCTCGCCCATCGCGCCGTCGAAGAGGAGCGCGACGTCGTGGCAACCCGCGCAGAAGCGGCTGGCGTCTTTGCCGACGGCGCGCCGGAGGCGGTCGACGGTGAGGCGGTAGATGGGGTTGTTAAAGGAAGCGAAGGCATGGGCGCTCTGGCGCCACTGCGCCGCCACATCGGGGTGGCAGGTGGCGCACGTTTCCACATCTGACAAGTCGCTGGCGCCCGGCCCCGACCCTTGCGCGCGCGAAGGCGCGTAGGAGCCGGCGGGCGCCGGCAGTCGCGCCGCCGGGGGCGCTGCCAAGAGCACGGTGAGGAGTGCGCAGAGCACCAAGGGGCCTAGTGAGCGGTTTGTTCGCAGCCCTTGAAGACGTGGTCGTTGCAGGTCGGGCAGCTCGGGCCGAAGCGCGGAGCACAGCCGTTGGTCACCGAGCAGTTGGTCAGGTCCAGCCCGGCGCAGGCGGACTTGGCGGGCGGCATCTCTTGGGCGGGGGGCGGCGCGGCCCTCGGGGCAGCTCGGATGCCGAGCTCGGGAACGTCCTGCCGCACGCTGGAAGCCAGTACCACCTTGCCGCGCGGTGCAAACGCCAGGTCCAGTGCCGCCTTGGGTTGCGGGGGGCGGGTGGAATAGCCGCCGCCCGGAGGACCGCCCCACACGCCGCGCCGGGGATTGGCGCAGGCAATCGGCCCGGTCCAAGGATGGCGGATGGCGTAGCGGCCTTGAAAATTATTGTAGGCGTTGGGCCGGGCTCCTTTTTCGAGCAAGCCGTCGCTCTGCATGAACTCGCGCCCACCGATGATGGGGGGCGCGGCGCGGAAGACCAGGTCCTCGCCGAGCGAGTCCTTTCCGTAGCGGGCGTGCAGCCGGGTGAGGACGAAGCCGTTCATATTGCCGCGCCAGGGCATGCCGCGGCGGCCGCTTGGCACCGGACTCACGACCTCGTTGCCGGGAAGTACGTCCGCGCCCAGCGTCGCCAGGGCGTTCAAGTCCAGCGGCGGGCCGGGGCAGGGGTCGCAGGACATGGACTCCCAGGCGTATTCCGTCACCACCGCGCCGGGGTTTTTCTCCAGCGTCTTGTCGAACAGCGCCGCGTAGAAGGCAGGGAACTGTTCCTTCACCTCGTCCGCCAGGTCGATGTTGGTCGGGATGGTGACATTCGGGTAGTTCGCCACCTCGTAGCGCTGGTTCCGGGCGAGGATGTGCACCAGCAAGTCTTGAGTGCCGTTCGAATTCACCAACCCCAACCGGACCGGCAGGCTGAAGGTATCCGCGTCGTAGTGGAAGCGCAGGGGCGACAGCATTGCCTGGCCGTCTTGAAAGTGGACTTTGGACGCGTCCACCTTGGCCACGAAGAACTTCATCCCCGCGCGGACGTAGGGCCGAAGCAAGGGCTCCGCGCCTTCGGGAATCTTGTATTTTTGCTCCTTCAGCCAAACGTCGAGCCCGGTCGAGTACTTGGCGGACAGGATGACCACTTCGTACTCGCCCACCGTGAACTGGGCTTCCACGGTCACGCCGAGCGACGCATCCGAGGCGGCACGCGCGGAAGGCATCGGCGCGGCGGCGCTCTTTCGCTTCATCATCTCGTATTGGGGCGGCACGTAGCAGGGGTCCTGCTCCCAGTACTCCACCAGTCGGGGGGCGGCGAGCTGGTCGATGTGGGCAAACACCTCGCGCGGCAGCGTCTTCACGTTCTCCTTCTGGAGGACGACCGGCACCGGCACCACCATCGCGAAATTCTCCGGTGGACCCTGGTAGTTGTTCTGCATCGACAGGACGGTGCGGGTGCCGTCGCGCATCATCACCACCAACGTGGCGTTGTTGAAGAGCTTGGCGTCTGCCCCTGCCACGTAGAAGCCGCAGAAGGCGGAGGCGACAGTCGACCACAACAGGAGAGTCGGGATGACCCTTTGAGCCATTCTTGCTTGCATGGGTGTGTTCCTTAGCGTGGCGTGGATTCGCACGACCGGAAGACGTGGTCGTTGCAGGCGGGGCAGCTCGGGCCGAAGCGCGGAGTGCAGCCGTCGGTTGCCGAGCAGGTGGTGACGTCTAACCCCGAGCAGGCCGACTTCGTGGGAGGCAGCCGCTTGTGCTCTTCCAGCGGAACCGGCATGGCAGAGGCCTTCACGCCGAGCTCGGGGACGTCCTGACGGACCATGGAGGACAAGACCATCTTGCCCCGCGGGGCGAAGGCCAGGTCCAACGCCGCCCTGGGCGCGGGCGGCGGGGACCCGTAGCCACTTCCGGGAGGCCCTCCCCAGACGCCGCGCCGGGGGTTGGCGCAGCTGATGGGCCCCGTCCAAGGATGCCGGATGGCATAGCGCCCCTGGAAGTTATTGAAGTTGTCCGGCCTGGCGCCCTTCTCCAAGAGCCCGTCGTTCTGCATGAACTCGCGCCCGCCCACGATGGGGGGCGCGGCGCGGAAGACCAGGTCCTCACCCAGCGAGTCTTTGCCGTAGCGTGCGTGCAGGCGCGTCAGCACGAAGCCGTTCATCCCGCCTCCTCCCCAGGGCATGGGGCGCATTCCGGCGCCTTTGGGCAACGGACGGTTTTCATTTCCCGGGAGCACGTCGGCGCCGAGGGTGGCGAGCGCTTCCAGGTCCAGCGGTGGGCCGGGGCACGGATCGCACGACATGGACTGCCACGCGTACTCGGTCACGACGGCGCCGGGGTGCTTCTCTAACGTCTTGTCGAAGAGCGCGGCGTAGAAAGCGGGGAACTGCCCCTTGGCTTCGTCGGCCAGGTCGATGTTGGTGGGGATGGTGACGTTGGGGTAGTTGGCCACTTCGTAGCGCTGATTCTTGGCCAGGATGTGCACCAGGAGGTCTTGGGTGCCATTCGAGTTCACCAGGCCCAGGCGAACCGGCAGGTTGAAGGTTTCTGTGTCGTAGTGGAATCGCAACGGCGAGAGCATGGCCTGGCCGTCCTGGAAGTGGACTTTGGACGCGTCGACTTTGGCGACGAAGAACTTCATCCCGGCGCGGACGTAGGGTCGAAGCAAGGGCTCCGCGCCTTCGGGAATCTTGTACTTCTGCTCTTTCAGCCAGACGTCGAGGCCGGTGGAGTACTTGGCGGACAGAATGACGACTTCGTATTCGCCGACGGTGAACTGGGCCTCGACCTTGACTCCGAGCGAAGCGTCGGACCGCGCCCGCGGCGCGCCTCCCATCGCAGAAGGTGCCGCCATGGGCATCGGGGGCATGGGCGGCGGCTGGTAGCAGGGGTCCTGCTCCCAATACTCCACCAGGCGGGGTGCGGCGAGCTGGTCAATGTGGGCGAAAACCTCGCGGGAGAGCGTCTTGACGTTCTCCTTCTGGAGAATCACCGGGACCGGCACCACCATTGCGAAGTTTTCGGGCGGCCCTTGGTAGTTGTTCTGCATCGACAGCACGGTGCGCGTGCCGTCGCGCATCAGCACCACCAGGGTGGCGTTGTTGAACAATTTGGCATCCGCCCCGGCCACGTAAAAGCCGCAGAACGCCGACGCCGCGACCGCCGTCAGCAGCGCAGCGAGCCCCGTGACGCGAAACATTTGCGATGGCATGTGTCCCCTCCCCAAGCGGTGAAGGGGAGGACCTTAGTCGATGGGCCCGTTCGCCGCGGACACAAACAGCGCCACGGTTAGCTCCCTCACCGGCCGCCTCTCGCGGCGCGCTTGGCGGCGCAAGGCGGCTGGCAGCGAGCAGCGGTCGCCGCGCACCGGGTCTTCGAGGCGGGCATAGCCGCGGTCGGTGAAGTCGACCACCTTCCAGCCGAACGCCGAGAGCGCCCGGGTCAAATCCTCGGTCAACTGGTGGTGGATGGCCTTGGCCAACGGCACCGGGTCGGTGACGGGGACGGGGCTTTGCCAGTGGCCCCCCGCCTCGCGTCGCCACCCGCGGTGCGCCAGGTAGGCGACCTTCTTCGCGATGGAAAGGCCGCCCACGTGGCGTTCGAGTTTCAACGCCCCCGTTCCTCCGGTGTCGTCGCTCGCTGGAGCACTTGGACGGCCCGAGCGCCGTCTCGGGTGCCGGTGGTCACTCGCAATTCGGTGCTGGCTTTGCGGAAGCGGCCCGGTTCGACCTCGCGGTACCCGTCCCGCGCGAGCACGTCGCGGTAGAAGGCGAACACCTCCTGCGGGGATGCGCGGGTGAGGTAACTGACCCAAGCCACGCCCTCTTCGGTGGTGACAAAGGGCGCCTCAGCCTCGGGCATCATCGGCAGGCCACCTTGGCGCATCGCCGAGAACTGCCGGGTGTGGTCGGCCACGCCCAGCACCACGGTGGTGGTGTGGTCGCGGTTGGGCAGGAGGATGACGGAGTGGCTCAGTCCGCGAACGGGGTCGAAGCCGGTCAGGCGAGGTTGAAACACGTCCACTCGTTCCGGGGGCGGGGCGATGAACAGACCCGCGCTCTGGAACTGCCGCAAGAAGTCCTCCAGCAGTGCGTCCATGCTGGCCTTCGAAACGTAGGCGTGCAGGGACACCTCGACGTTCTCCACCCGCAAGGTCCCCGGGACTTCCACTTCTGCCACGCGCTTCATCACCTCCCACGGGGGCGTTCCCGCGTCCGGCGCAGCGGCAAGAGCGAGCAGGGCCATCCACATTCAGCAGCCGTCCAGCCCCAACCAGCAGCCGTTCCACGCGGTGGGAGGGTTGTCTTGCGTCGGCCGGGTGGCCAGCGGCGACCACGCGCCGCTGGTGTTGTAGTAGCGGTCCACGGTGGGTGCCGGGGCCATGGGGCGGCTTCGCCAACCGTCCAGGTAGGGGGTTGGAGCGGCGCGCGACTCTCCACCGGCGAAGCTCATGAAAAATCGTGTTTCGTCAATGGGGCTGGTCCCGTCGTTGACGATGCCGGCGAGCGAAGAGGCAGGCTTGGTCTGGGTGAAGGCATCGACGTTGTCCGCGTACAACTGGGCCACCATGGCTTGGTAGGTGCGATTGGCGCATGAGCCGGTGCCGTCCGAGCGCTCCAACTCGCAGTCGCGGGCCGCGTCCCCGGCGCTCGGCGAAACGTCCAGTCCGAAATCGCCGGCCAGCACCCCGTAGCCGCCGATGCATTGGCCGTTCACCGCCCGCCCGGGCGAGCACAGCGTCAGCGTATTGGTGACCAGATTTTGCACTCGGAACAGGCCCCCGGGGCCATCGAGAAAGTGAATCGGGGCGCGCAGCGCCGACACCGTGGCGGAAGCGGTGCAAGTGACGCCTCCGGGCGTGGGGTAGATGGCGTCCAAATCCGCCACCAGCTGTCTGTACTCGGGGCTGTTGTTCAACTGGGACTGGTGATCGCCCTGGGCTTGCAGGTTGCTGGGGTCAGGCCAGGGGGCGGGGGTGGAGTTGGCGGTGGTGCCACGCGCCAGGTCGAGCGCGGTGTCGCGCGTGCAGGTGACATTGAGGCCCGAGGCCGAAATGGCCACCTGGGTGGACCCGCTCTGGGCGGCGTTGGCGGCCAGCCCCGAGAAGTCCTGGAACCGGGCGAGCGCCTGCCCCGAAGGCGAGCCGCCGGTGTTGTCGGTCAGGTTGCTCAGGTTCGACACCGACGTCGTCGATACGTCGAGTGCGCTCTGCCGCGTGACCTGGAAGGCGGCGAAGGCCGCTGCCTCGTGAACCTTGAGCCCGGCGAAATGAATTTCGGTGAGGAACAGGCCCAGCAAGACCACCGTCACCCACACGGTTCCGGTGAGCGCGAGCTCCACCGTCGACTGTCCTCGTTCCGCAGGGCGCACGTTCAATGAATCCCCTTGAAGTTGCCGTCGTTGACCAGCTTTTCGTAGACCTCGATCCAGGCGGGCGCGGTCCGACCCGGAAACAGGCGGGTATTGTCTCCGAAGCCATAGCTGTACATCAGCGCCACGTCGCCGGCTTCCCAGCCCTGCGCGAGCTGCGTGGCGTGGTTGGGGTCCAAGAACTGGGCTTGATGTGCCAGGGAGTCCTTGCTCGGCTGGCCGTTGCGGTTGATATCCATGGGGACCAGGGTGGCCCGCCAATACGGGTTGAGCATGTTGGCCGGCTCCTCCAAGTGCCCCCGGCGGTGGTAGTAGGCCATGCCCGAGGCGATGGCGCTTTGCAGCTGATAGTCGGCGTTTCCGCCGAAGGTCGGTGAGGCCCCCTGAAAGTCGACCTTGGCCGCCGGCTTTGACTTGTCCAGTTGCATCGAGAACCCTTGCTCCCAGGGGTCGGGCTGCGGCCGCAAACTCTTGTCGCGGTAAAGCAGCACCGGCAACTTGGGCAGGCCCCAGACGTCAGGCTTGCCCAGGGGCACCACGCCGTTGGCGGGTGGGTAGCGGTTCACGTGGATGAGTCCGTACCCGCCGCGAAAAAACAGCGCACCATGCTTGAGGTTGTTTGGGTGGGTGGCCCGAAAGCTAGGGCTTTGCGACAGGTCATCCGGGATGAATGTCCCCGACGGTCCCAACGTGTGCGCGGGGTTGGTCCGCACTGCATCCGCGGAATCCAGCAAGTAGTCGCGAAGGTCCTCCAGGTTGGAGGAGATGACGATGGCCCCGTCGTCGCTCGTGGCAGACGGTGAGAAGGCCATGCAGGTGCTCTGGTAGGTGGCCACCGGCAAGTCGTGGCGGTCGGCGGCCATGGCCACCCATCCGCGGTGGGCCGGATCCAGCCCATCCATCTGCAGATATCCGGCAGGGAGCGGAGTGGCGTAGGTAAACTTGGATGAGTCGGACCCGTAGGTGCACGACAAGATGGCGCGCTCGTTGAAGGTGTAGCGGCCGGGAGCGCTCAAGTGGGTTTGCCACCAGCCCAGGTCCTCCACCAGGGCGGAAGGCACCACCATGGTGCCGTGGTCGGTGCCAAAAACGGTGAATTCCCATCCGCGGCTTCCCAGCCATGCCGAGTTCATTTCGGCTTGGCTCACGTCGTTGAAAGTGTCGCCGTTCATGTCGTCGTCGTGGGTGGCGTGGCATACGTCGCGACAAGCGGTGGACGCGCCAATGGCCAGCTCCGCCGGGGCTTGCCCGCCGCCGGCCGTGGCGAGCGCCTGCTTGGTGTACCGGCCGGTCATCAGCACGTCCCAAAAAAGCTCCGAGTACACCTTCGACTCCAGAATCTCCATCCGCACCACGCTCTGCTGAATGTGCTGCGCTTCTAGAGCAGCGGATCGATCCAGCGCGGTGTAACGGGACAAATTGCGGGGTGGGGCAGCCGTCACCCGGTTGTTGATGAGGTTGTCCATCTGGCCGCGGAGCGTCGCCGCGTCTGCACCCACCGCCGCCGCCTCGCGGCGCAGGCATTGGCACCGCGGCGTGCAGACGTTGCCCACCATCGCGGCCGCCGCCTGGGCTGAAAGTTGGGCGGAAAGGGTGGACAGCTGGTGGCTCATCCCTCCGAACATGGCGCGATACGAGCGTGTCCACGCGATGAGCGCCTGGGTTCCGGCGAGGGACACCCAGTGGCTGATGGACACGCGATTGAGGAGCGAAAAGGTGTTGAAGGCCCGGGCGGTGGCCACCGCGTTGGAGTAGGCGGCGGTGTCGGCCATGGTCTGCAACTCGACTTTGTCCCGAGCCTTCTGACCAATCGCCACGGTCATCACGATCAGGACCGTCACGACCAAGAGGCTGACGCTCATCAGCACCAGCGTCTGCCCGCGGCGCGTCACGGCAGCGGCACCGGGCAGCGCACGTCCACGAAGTTGGCCTTTCGCGCAGGCGTCATCATCGGCATTGCCGAGGAGGTGCGGATGGGCAGCACATACTGGGGAGGGGCGAGCGAGCCCCGGGCGACCAATTCCGCGACCACGTCCGCGTCCGGCGCCCAGGTGCCCCGGGTCCAGTTGGCATTGCCCTGGGTGAGCATGAATGGGTTGGCAGCGTTGAAGTCTCCCGCTCCCCACTGCGCCCGGGTGATGAGGTACAGCACCCAGTTGGCGAAGGGGATGTTGAGCGGAAACCAGAACGTCAGCCGCGTCGTGAGCACCTGCGTGGTCTGCGCGTTTGCGTCGTCGAAGCTCTCGTCATCCAGGCCGGTCAACTGCGCGGCCAGCGGGCTCAACCGGTCCACCCACACGATGGGGCCGTCGCGCCCCACGTCCAAAGCCGGTGCGTAGGCATTGGTCTGATGGGCGGCGAAAGCCGCGGCCAGGCGGCCTCCCGGAGAGGGATCCGCCGGGGAAAAGCTGGGAGACATGAACGAGAAGAAGGCCGGCAGCAGCGCGCCGATGGCGGCGTGGGTCATTCGGACGCAGTCGCCGTTGGACACCATGCCCGCGCGGGTCGACCGGAACGCGGCGACCTGGGCCACCAAACGCCCTTGCTCCGCCATGAAGATCTGCACGGTGAGCAGCAGCGCCAACAGGGCAAGGGGAAGCGTGAGCGCTGTCTCAACCGCGGCTTGCCCCCGTTGTTGTCGGTGCATCAGCCACATCATCAGTGGGTAGGCCCCCCGGCCTGCATCGGACAAACGGACCGCGGTCAGTGTAGCCCCTGACGCGGTGTGGGACGATGTCCGGCGTGACGTCAGCCGAGGCATGCCCGTGCGGGTCGCAGCGTGCCTACGGCGAATGCTGCGGGCCGTGTCACGACGGTTCTCGCCCTGCGCCCACGGCCGAGGCGCTGATGCGCTCGCGCTACAGCGCTTTCGCGCTCGGGGACGGGGCCTACCTCGTCCAGACGCAAGCCGCGGGAGGATCGGCCGAGTCTCCGGACGGCCTTGGCGCTTGGGCGCGCGCCCGCGCCTGGCTCGGCCTGCGGGTGCTGCGCGTGGAGCGCGGTGGCGAAAACGACGCCAGAGGCCTGGTCGAATTCGAGGCCCGCTATCGGGAAGGAGCCGAGCTCGTGGTCCTTCGGGAGGTCTCTCGATTCGATCGGGTGGCCGGTCGCTGGCGGTATCTGACCTGAAAATCGAAATTAATTACTAAAACTTAGACTATTATATTAATGTATATTTAGTTAGATTCTAAATTATCGTTGCGGAGGTCAAAGTGAAGATCTTTGTTGCGACTTTGGGACTGATTGGATTGTCGGCCTTGGGAGTGGTGTGGACCCCCGCCGCCCAGGCCGTTCACGGCGGTGCGGTCAACGGTGGGGACACGGCCTGGATGCTCACCGCGAGCGCCATGGTCCTGCTCATGACGCCAGGCTTGGCGTTTTTCTACGCCGGCATGGTTCAGCAGAAGAATATCGTGTCCACGCTGCTTCAGAGCTTCGCGGCGATGGCGGTGGTGAGCGTGCTGTGGGTGGTCGTCGGATTCAGCCTTTCCTTTGGTGAAAGCTTCCACGGACTCATCGGGGACCCGCGTACCTTCTTCATGTTCTCCGGGGTGGGCGGCGAGACCCACGCCGAGCTCGCGCCGACGATTCCGTTGATGCTGTTCGCGCTCTTTCAGCTCAAGTTCGCCATCATTACTCCGGCGCTCATCACCGGTGCCTTTGCTGAGCGGGTCCGCTTCGGCGCTTTCCTCTTGTTCATGGTTCTCTTCAGCCTGTTCGTGTACGCGCCCCTGGCGCACTGGACCTGGCACCCGCAGGGCTTCTTGCGTCAATGGGGCGTGTTGGACTTCGCGGGGGGTACGGTGGTCCACATGTCTGCCGGCTTCGCCGCGCTCGCAGGCGCGCTTGTCCTGGGGCGGCGTCGGGTCCACGTGGTGCAAGCACACACGCCTCCGGCGAACCTGCCCTTTGTCTTGCTCGGGACCGGCCTGCTCTGGTTCGGCTGGTTCGGTTTCAATGCCGGCTCTGCGCTCGCCGCGTCAGCCCAGGCCACCCTCGCCTTTGGCACCACCAACACGGCTGCCGCGGTGGCAATGATGACCTGGATGGCGCTCGACTGGATGCGCGGCCGCAAGCCCTCTGCCCTCGGAGCGTGCGTGGGCGCGGTGGTGGGTCTGGTGGCGGTGACCCCCGCTGCCGGTTTCATCACCGTCGGCCAGAGCATCGCGGTGGGCATGGTCGCGAGCCTCGCCAGCTACCTGGCCGTGGCGCGCAGGGCCCGGTCGCGGGTGGACGACACGCTGGACGTGTTTTCCTGCCACGGCCTGGGCGGAATGGTGGGGATGGTGCTCACTGGCGTCTTCGCCAAGGACGTGGGGCTCTCCTCCGGGGAAGTGCGGACGGTTGGGGTTCACCTGCTCGCACTGGTGTTGGTCGGAGCGTTTTCTTTCGGCGGCGCATTCCTGCTCTACCGACTCGTGGACGCGCTCTTGCCTTTGCGCGTTTCCCGCGTGGAAGAGGAGCAGGGGCTGGACCTGTCCCAGCATGGAGAGGCAGCCGAGAACTTCTCCGCCGCGGCCTAGAGTGCTCAGGGCTTCTTGATGAACTTCATCGCCGGGGACGTGTTGCGCCCCTTGCCCTGCGCTCGCAACGCGTCCGAGTCGAGCCCGGAGAGGTAGAGGGCAGTGGCGTAGACCGAGCCCGCGTCCGAAACAGCACTGGCGGCGCTCTTGGTCATCCCGGACTTGAGCGCGCCGGTCACGGGATCGTACGCCGGGTCCAGCGTGCCATCGGGCATCATCGGAATGCTCTCGTAGGTCGCGGTGCCTACCCGACCCCATTGGGTGTTTCCCAGGACGGTGCCTCCCAGGAAGGCCGCGGAGCTGACGTACCAGTGCTGGCAGACGTCCTGCGCCATGATTTGGGTGTACGCGTCGGACGCCCCGCTGTTCAAAATGGGCTGGGCGTCTGCGCTCATCATCCGGCCCATCTCCGAGCACAGGACGATGGTGGTGAAGTCGAAGTAGCTCTTGCCGGTGGC
>Ga0075030_100006201_pt1 | contig 10710 bp, 7 predicted proteins | sample LitLauG_LLR_2012_FD_71393 | JGI IMG/M metagenome (GOLD analysis project Ga0075030, IMG submission 71393) | Freshwater sediment microbial communities from Pennsylvania, USA - Little Laurel Run_MetaG_LLR_2012 | ecosystem: Environmental > Aquatic > Freshwater > Creek > Sediment | place: USA...
GAATTCCTCCTCGATATTGTCCTTGTAGTAGCTCGCAGGCGCGGCACTTGCCAGGAAGCGCCGCGCGATCTCGTCGCCGACGCCGCTGTGCACCACCGTGCTGCCGGAGTCGAATTCGACTTCAAGTTCCCGCTTGTTGCGGTCGTAGCCCGCGGTGCGTATGCCGCCGCGACGTATGGATTTGCGCTCCATGCCGGTCTCCCTATTCCTCAGCGCTTGCCGGTCAGTCCCAGTTCATCCCAGATGCTGTCGACGCGCGCGCGCACATCCTGGCGCATCTCAATGCGGCGGCCCCAGGGCCGGTTGGTCTCGCCCGGCAGCTTGTTGGTGGCATCGATGCCCATCTTGCTGCCCAGGCCGGCGACGGGACTGGCGAAATCCAGGTAGTCGATCGGCGTGTTGTCCACCATGACGGTATCGCGCAGGGGATCCACGCGGGTACTCAGCGCCCACACCACGTCGGTCCAGTTGCGCACATTGATATCCTCATCAACGACGATGACGAACTTGGTGTACATGAACTGCCGCAGGAAACTCCAGATGCCGAACATGATCCGCCGCGCATGTCCCGGGTACTGCTTGCGCATCGAGACGACCGCCATGCGGTAGCTGCAGGCTTCGGGCGGCAGGTAGAAGTCGACGATTTCCGGGAAGGCCCGCTGGAGCAGCGGCACGAATACCTCATTGAGCGCCGCGCCCAGCACCGAGGGTTCGTCCGGGGGGCGGCCGGTATGGGTGGAGAGGAACCAGGGGTTGCGGCGCATCGTGATGCGGTCGATGGTGAATACGGGAAAGCGTTCGGTCTCGTTGTAGTAGCCGGTGTGATCGCCGTAGGGGCCCTCCAGGGCAGTCTCGAAGCCGCGGTTGTCGGGGCTGATGGCGCCACTGGCATTGGCCGGGTCGGGCTGGATGTGACCCTCGAGGATGATCTCGGCGCTGGCGGGCACGTCCAGCGCGCTGCCCAGACAGTTGGAAATTTCCGTGCGGCCACCGCGCAGCAGGCCGGCAAACTGGTATTCGGAAAGTTGGTCCGGCACCGGAGTCACGGCGCCCAGGATGGTGGCGGGGTCGGCGCCCAGGGCCACGGCAATGGGAAACGGAGTGTCGGGGTGGGTGAGGCGGTGATCGCGAAAGTCGAGCGCCCCGCCGCGGTGTGACAGCCAGCGCATGATGACCTTGTTTGGGGCGATCACCTGCTGCCGGTAAATCCCGAGATTCTGGCGCTGCTTACGGGGTCCGCGGGTGATGACCATGCCCCAGGTGATCAGGGGGGCGGCGTCATCGGGCCAGCACAGCGGGATCGGAAGCCTTCCCAGGTCGACGTCGGCGCCCTCCCAGACGATTTCCTGGCAGGACGGCACGCGCACTCGCTTGGGCGCCATGTCCCAGAGCGCCGACTTGAGCAGCGAAACCTTGGACAGCGCATCCCGGAAACCCGCGGGCGGCTCAGGCTCCTTGAGATTTGCCAGCAGCACCCCCACCTGCCGCAAATCCGCGGTGGTCTCTGCGCCCATGGCGCGGGCAACCCGGCTTTGCGTGCCAAAGACATTGGCGATGACGGGAACCGCGTGGCCGGTCGGGTGTTCGAAAAGCACGGCCGGCCCGCCTTGCTCGAGAAGTCGCTGGCAGATCTCGGTCATTTCCAGTCGAGGAGAAATCTCCTTTGAAATTCTTTTAAAATCGCCTAATTTCTCTAATTTAAGAAGAAAATCTCGGAGATCAGAATATTGCATGAATGATGCTTCCTGCGCAAAAAGCAACGAATTTATTCTGGGCCAACAAGCGCTCTGGTTGCCAGAAATCGATTCAAGCTATTGATAATAAAATACAAAATGGATTTATTTCGGGTTGGCTTGGGGTGCCTTGGCCTTGCGCTGAATTCATGAACAGCCATTGACGTAAATAGGTTATGCCCTACAATGCAGCCATAAACTTTTCCTTGGCCCAGGCCGCTCCGTGCGGCGCCCCGCAGACCCGGCCACAGTAATAGGAAAAGCTTGGCGCTCGGTGTTTGTTGCTCCCGAGTATCGCCTGTATCACTGGGACGTTGGCGCTGTAGCTGCGCACGTCACGAAGTAGTTGCCCGAAACACGCGCCGGTTGTAATTGGCCGGCGTTGTAAATCGCAGGTGGCTCGCCAGAGGCAGTCTTTGCCCTGCAGTTGATCTACCGCAAGTGACGACTCACTTTTGAATTTCGTCACCAGCGGCCGAAAGAGGTGTTCGCATGATGGGTTTCAACATGGGCGCTCGCGCCGAAACCGTGGTCGTCACTGTTCGGGGTGCTGTCACGCCCCGCCAGCTGATGGTTCGCACCGCGGGCTTGGTTGCTCGAGCAGCGCTGGAGGCCATTGGCCTGGTCAGCGTGGTCACGGTGTTGCTCTTTGCCGTTGCGCCCGCCATGCGCGCGCCGGTTCGTGAAGCCGGCCTGGCCCTGTGGGTGGCAGTGGGCGGTCATATTGATACCGCGGCTGACGAGGTGGCGGACGATGAAGGCGACGTCGCCCCGGTTGGTCAGCCCGTGGTCCTGGACGCCGCCGGCACCAATGTCGCCAACTATCTTGCCCGCCGCTATCACGTGGCAGATAACGCGGTCCGCATGGTGGTGGCCGCGGCACATTCGGCAGGCAAGGAACGCCAGATCGATCCGCTGCTCATCCTGGCCGTGGTGGCCGTCGAATCCAGCATGAATCCCTTTGCGCAAAGCCCGGTGGGCGCCACCGGACTCATGCAGGTCATGCCAGGACTGCACGGCGCGAAATTTGGCGAGGGAAACAGCGAAATCGGACCGCTCGACCCCGTGGCCAATATCCGCGTCGGCTCGGAAATACTCAGCGATGTCATTCGCAAAGGCGGCTCGGTCGAGCAGGGCTTGAAATTGTATGTCGGCGCCGGCAATCTGCCGGACGATGGCGGCTACGCTGGACGGGTGCTGACCGAGATGGGCCGCCTTCGACTGGCGGCCAATGGTTCCGTGGCTGCCGCGCTGGCCGCTGGCGCCCACGCTGACGTGCACGCACCACCTTTTGGCGCGGAGCCGCTTACGAGCGCAAGCCCGCCGGAATTGTCCACGCCCCCGGCACATAAGCAGAACCCCGCCTGAACCGGTCGGTCACGACCCGGCCCGGCTGTTTTCCAACGATTCCAACAGGGTGGTTTCTACGCCCGGCCGCAAGCTGCGGCTGCCGGCCCGCGTCGCCGGGCGTACCGGTCAAGGCGTTGATTCGCAGGCAAAAAAAGAGCCTGTCCGTCGAGCGCGCCCCTGGTTCGGTTGAGGAGGGAGGGAGGAGATACACCGACGCTAGGGTGTGCGCGCTCGGACCCTGCGACAGGCCCTCGAGAGCAACGTGCAAACTATATAGTTAGCACAAAGAGCGCGTCAATTATCGTCCAGGACAAATCGCGGACTTCCCTGGGCAAACGGGGGAAAAACACTACCGTACCCCACGCCTGTGCGCGGAATCCCGGACGGGAAGATAATTGCGCCTCTTCAAGAACGAACGCCCCCGATGCCCACCACCACGAATGCCGATCTGCGCAAGGCTGCGCTCGAATACCACGAGTTTCCCCAGCCCGGCAAGATCTCCGTAACGCCCACGAAGCAATTGACCAACCAGCGTGACCTCGCACTGGCGTATACCCCTGGTGTTGCCGCGGCGTGTGAGGCTATCGTCGCCGATCCCAGCTCCGCGGCACGCTACACCGCGCGCGCCAACCTGGTCGGCGTCATCACCAACGGCACCGCCGTCCTGGGCCTGGGAGCGATCGGTCCGTTGGCAGCCAAGCCGGTGATGGAAGGCAAGGCGGTGCTGTTCAAGAAGTTTGCCGGCATCGATGTATTCGACATCGAGATCGCCGAAACCGATCCCGATCGCCTCGTGGAAATCATCGCCGCCCTGGAGCCCACGTTCGGCGCGATCAATCTCGAGGACATCAAGGCGCCCGAATGCTTCAAGGTGGAGCGGCGCCTGCGCGAGCGCATGCGCATCCCCGTGTTCCACGACGATCAGCACGGCACGGCCATCATCGTCGGTGCCGCCGTGCTCAACGGCGTGCAACTGGTGGGCAAGTCGCTGTCGACGGTAAAGCTCGTGGTGAGCGGCGCCGGTGCCGCGGCGCTGGCATGTCTCGAACTGCTCGTCGAACTGGGCGTCACGCGCTCCAATATCTGGGTGACCGATGTCGAGGGGGTGGTGTACGAGGGACGCGTCAAGCTCATGGATGAGGACAAGGCCCGCTTTGCCCAGCCCACGGGACTGCGCACCCTGGCCGAGCTGATGCACGGCGCGGATATCTTCCTTGGACTTTCCGCCGGCGGAGTCTGTACCGGCGAAATGGTGGCCACCATGGCGCGCGCGCCTCTGATCCTGGCGCTGGCCAACCCGACGCCGGAGATATTGCCCGAGCAGGTGAAGGCCGTGCGCAGCGATGCCATCATGGCCACGGGGCGGTCCGACTACCCCAACCAGGTGAACAACAGCCTGTGCTTCCCGTTCATCTTCCGCGGTGCGCTCGATGTCGGTGCCACAACCATCACGCGCGAAATGGAGATCGCTGCGGTGCATGCCATCGCCAAGCTGGCCCAGGAAGAAACCAACGACGAGGTGGCCATGGCCTATGGCGTCGCCAACCTGAGCTTCGGTCCCGAATGCATCATCCCCAAGCCCTTCGATCCGCGCCTGATGCTGCGCATCGCGCCGGCCGTCGCCAAGGCCGCGATGACCAGCGGCGTTGCCACCCGGCCGATGGCCGACATGGACGCCTACCAGGCCCAGCTGCAGCAGTTCGTGTACCACTCCGGCACGTTCATGAAGCCCCTCTTTGCGATCGCCAGGAAAGCACACGGCAGCGGCGGCGCCAGCAGGGTGGTCTTTGCCGAGGGCGAAGACGAACGCGTGCTGCGCGCCGTGCAGATCGTGGTCGACGAGGGCATTGCCCGTCCCATACTCGTGGGCCGGCCGGCGGTCATCGAGCGGCGCCTCGAGCGCTTCGGGCTGCGCATGCGCTCCGGCACCGACCTGGACATTGTCAATCCGGAGTCGGATCCGCGCTACCGCCAGTACTGGCAGACCTACCACCGCATGACCTCGCGCGGCGGCGTAACCGAGCAGTACGCGCGCATCGAGATGCGCCGCCGCCATACCCTGATCGGTTCCATGCTCATCCACCACGGCGAGGCCGACGCGATGATCTGTGGCACCTTCGGCACGCACGGCATCCACCTGCACTATATCGACCAGGTGCTGGGGCGCCGCCCAGGCGCGAAGGTCTATGCCGCAATGAACGTGCTGATGCTGCCGGGCCGCCAGGTGGCGCTCGTCGATACGCACGTCAATGTCGATCCGTCCGCCGAGGAAATCGCCGAGATCACCATCAATGCCGCGGAGGAATTGCGCCGCATGGGCATCTCGCCGCGGGTCGCGCTGCTGTCGCATTCGAACTTCGGCACCAGCGACGCGCCGTCAGCGGCCAAGATGCGTCTCGCCCTGGCGCTGGTGCGCACCGCCGCCCCCGCGCTGGAGATCGACGGCGAGATGCACGCCGACTGCGCGGTCGACGCGGACCTGCGCAAGTCCATCATGCCCCATTCGACGCTCAAGGGCGATGCCAACCTGCTGGTGTGCCCCGGCATTGACGCCGCGAACATCAGCTATAACCTGCTCAAGACCATTTCCGGCAACAACGTCGCCATCGGCCCCATCCTGCTGGGCGTGGCGCGGCCCGTGCACATTCTCACGCCCTCGGCCACCGTGCGACGCATAGTCAACATGGCCGCGCTGGCGGTGGTGGACGCCAATTCACAGCGCTGACTTCGCCTCGATCCGGCGCCCACTCGACGGCGGGGAAGTAAGCCCGTGAGCACGTGAGCAGATGAGCGATCGCCAGCCGGACCGCCTGCGGCTGCGCACCTCCCCGGCCGCTCTTATCCTCATGGGCGGCGGCGCCCGCGCGGCCTACCAGGTCGGCGTGCTCAAGGCCGTCGCCGCGTTGCTGCGCGATGCGCGCCGCGGCCTCGATCCGGGAATCGCGCAGGGCCAGAACCCTTTCCCCATATTGGTCGGCACGTCCGCAGGCGCCATCAATGCCACGGCGCTGGCCAGCCGGGCCGACAATTTCCAGGACGCGGTGGCGCAGCTGGTGCAGGTCTGGGAGAACTTTCACGCCGACCAGGTCTACCGGGCGGATCTCTTCGGCGTCATGCGCAGCGGCGCCCGCTGGTTTTCGCTGCTGTCGCTGGGGTGGATTGTCAGCCGCTCGCTGCGCGCCCGGCCGCGCTCGCTGCTCGACAACGAGCCGCTGCGCGACCTGCTTGTCCGCATGATCGATTTCCAGCGCATCGACCGGGCGCTCGAACGCGGCCACCTGCGCGCCCTGGCCGTGGGGGCATCGAGCTACAGCTCCGGCCGCCACGTCACGTTCTACCAGTCCCTCAACGACCACGCGTTTCCCAACAAGCTGCAGCGCGTGTCGGTGCGTGCCAAGATCGGCGTGCCGCACCTGCTGGCCTCTTCGGCCATACCCTTCATGTTTCCGGCGGTGCAGCTCGATCTCTCCGACTCGCACGCCGGCGGACTCGAGTTCTTCGGCGACGGTTCCATGCGGCAGCTGTCGCCGGCCAGTCCGGCCATACACCTTGGGGCCGAGCGCATCATGGTGATCGGCGTGGGCCAGACGGGCAATCCCGGCATGCTGCCCAATTTCGATGCTGACGAGTATCCGTCCCTGGCCCAGGTGGCGGGCCATACCCTCTCGACCATCTTTCTCGACGCCCTGGCCTCGGATGTGGAGCGCCTGGAAAAAATGAACCAGATAGCCGAACACCTGCCGGTAGCGCTGCAGCGCGCGGCGGGCGTGCGACCGATCGAAACGCTCACCATCTCCCCGAGCCAGCGGCTCGACGGCATCGCCACCGACTACATCGGTGCGCTACCCCGGCCCATCCGCGCGCTGCTCGACGTCATCGGCACCCACAAGTCCAGCGGGGCGGGGCTGGCAAGTTACCTGCTCTTCGAAGCGCCCTTCACGCGCGCCCTGATGGATCTGGGTTACCGCGATACGCTGGCGCGCCGCGAGGCCGTGCTCACGTTCCTGACCGAACGGCGCGAGCCGCTGGGGCCGGCCGGCTCGCGGGTGGTGGTGGTCTGAAATCCGCCGCCGCCGACCTCCCGTGGCGGCGTCAGGGTAGGTTCACCTAACGCGCGTACTCGCCGTTCAGGGCGAGCAGCGCCGTCACGGCGGCCAGGCCGGCCGTCTCGGTGCGCAGCACCCGTGGCCCCAGTCGCACCCGCACGTAGCCCGACGATTCGGCCAGGGCAATTTCTGCGGACGAGAATCCGCCTTCAGGCCCTATCGCGCAGGTTACGGGCGGCGGTGGCCCGTGCCGCGCCGAAGCGGTGGCTAGCGCCGCGGGCGCCGCCGGGTCCAGCATCCATGCCTGCCCGCCGTCCGGCAGTGCCAGCTGCAATGCCTGCGGCAGATCAGCGGCCAGCGCAATATCCATCAGTTGGTTGCGGCCGCACTGGCAGCAGGCCGCCACGCCGATGTCCTGCCAGCGGCCCAGCCGGCGCGCGCCGCGGATCGCGTCCAGCCGCACGACGCTGCGCTCCGCCGGGGCCAGCACCAGACGCGCCACGCCCAGCTCCACGCATTTTTCCACCAGCCAGTCGATCTTTTCCGCGGCGCTCAGCGCCTGCACCAGCGTGATGCGTACGCCGGCCTCCCTATCGACCGCACCATCAACCTGGACAATGGCGGCGTAACAGGAGGCATTTGCAGCGTCACCGGACGCCGCCTTCTGCAGCGTAGCGCGGCATTCGTGCCCCTGGCCGTCAAAAAGCACCACGGCCTCGCCGGGGCGCAGCCGCAGCACCCGCTGGGCGTGGTGGCTGGCCGCGGTGGGAAGCAGCACGGTGTCGCCCGCCGCAAGATCGCGCAGGCGCGCGCCGGCGACCGTATCCGGTACGTGAAATCGGGGCGTGCTCATGGCCCGCAGCGTACCCGAGGGGCTTGCGGTTATTGCGCCACAGTTTATGAGATTTACATCCGATAGTGCGCTGCGGCACCGGCGTTTTTCGCTGCCCCGCTGGTAAAATCCTCAAGCTCGGCCGCCAGGCATGCGCTGGCGGCACGCCGTCGCGTGCCGCCCGGGAGCATGGCAACGGTCGCAGGCGCACGGCAGGATCATCACCCCGGCGATTGAAGGGCCAGGAGCGCGCAGACGCCCGCCCGAGCTGTCGACGGGGATACCGCTCAATCACAACGGGGGGAGACCCATACTATGACCATCAAGGTTGCCATCAACGGCTACGGGCGCATCGGCCGCAATGTCCTGCGGGCGCACTATGAAGGCGGCAAGAAGCACGACCTGCAGTTCGTCGCCATCAACGACCTGGGCGATGCGAAGACCAACGCCCACCTCACGCGCTACGACACGGTGCACGGCAAGTTTCCGGGCTCGGTAGCAGTCCAGGACGATGCGCTGGTCGTCAACGGCGACCGCATCAAGGTGCTTGCCAGCCGCGATCCCGCCCAGCTTCCCTGGGCCTCGCTCGGCGTCGACGTGGTCCTCGAGTGCACGGGTCTGTTCACCACCAAGGAAAAGGCGTCGGCGCACCTGCGCGGGGGCGCCCGCAAGGTGATCATTTCCGCGCCCGGCGGCAAGGACGTCGACGCCACCGTCGTCTACGGTGTCAATCATGGTGTGCTCAAGAGCAGCGACACCGTCATTTCCAATGCCTCGTGCACCACCAACTGCCTTGCGCCGCTGGTGCAGCCGCTGCATGCCAAGATCGGCCTGGTCAATGGCCTGATGACCACCATCCACTCGTACACCAATGACCAGGTGCTCACCGACGTCTACCATGAAGACCTCCGCCGCGCGCGCTCGGCCACGCACTCCATGATCCCCACCAAGACCGGCGCTGCCGCCGCGGTAGGCCTGGTGCTGCCCGAACTCAATGGCCGCCTCGACGGCTTTGCCATCCGCGTGCCCACCATCAACGTGTCGCTCGTCGATCTGTCCTTTATCGCCGCGCGCGACACGACCGTCGAGGAGGTGAATAGCATCCTGCGCGCCGCCGCGGAGGGTCCGCTGCGCGGCATCCTGGCCTACAACGAAGGGCCGCTGGTGTCGGTCGACTTCAACCATGATCCGCACTCGTCCATCTTCGACGCCACGCTGACCAAGGTGTCGGGCCGCTTGGTCAAGGTGAGCAGCTGGTACGACAATGAATGGGGTTTCAGCAATCGCATGCTCGACACCACCGTCGCCCTGATGTCTGCCTAGGGCCGGGGCCGGCGCGGAGCGCCACGCGCGGATCCATCCTGCGCGGCGGCCTCCGCCCACCTACCGTCGCGGGCAGTCGCAGTGCGGCCGGCAATCGGGCCGGCAGGTTCCCGATCCTATAATCCTCGGAGGTCGTGCCGGCACGCGCGCCCGGTGGTTCGGTGGATGCATACCGGGCTGCGCGTGTCCAAGGACTTCCAATGCAAGGAAAGCGCCCTTCATGAAAGTTCTTACCCTCGATTCACTATGCCGGCAGGGTCTGCTGCGCGGCAAGCGCGTCTTCATCCGCTCCGATCTCAACGTGCCGCAGGACGACAACGGTGCCATCACGGAAGACACCCGCATCCGTGCTTCGGTGCCGGCCATCCGCGAAGCCCTGGCCGCCGGTGCCGCGGTGATGGTCACTTCCCACCTGGGGCGGCCCACCGAGGGCACGCTAACGCCGGCCGACTCGCTGGCCCCCATTGCCGCACGCCTGTCGGAACTGCTCGGGCGCCCGGTGCCGCTGGTGGCCAACTGGGTCGACGGCGTAACCGTCGCGCCAGGGTCGGTGGTGCTGCTCGAGAACTGCCGCACGAACAAGGGCGAGAAAAAGGACGACGAGGCGCTGTCGCGCAAGATTGCCGCACTGTGCGACGTCTACGTGAATGATGCGTTTGGCACCGCGCACCGGGCCGAGGCCACCACGCACGGCGTGGCCCGTTTCGCGCCGGTAGCCTGCGCCGGCCCGCTGCTGGCCGCCGAAGTCGATGCCCTGGGACGGGCCCTGGGGGACCCGCGCCGGCCGCTGGTGGCCATCGTCGCCGGCTCGAAGGTTTCCACGAAGCTCACCATCCTCAATAATCTCGCCGCCAGGGTCGATCGCCTCATCGTCGGGGGTGGCATCGCCAATACCTTCCTGCTGGCCGCAGGGCTGCCCATCGGCAAGTCGCTGGCCGAACCCGACCTCGTCCCGGAGTGCCGCAAGGTCATCGAGACCCTGCAGAAGAAGGGCGCCACGCTGCCGCTGCCCATCGACGTCGTCGTGGCGCCGCGCTTTGCCGCTGACGCGCCCGCGCGCACCTGCCGGACCGACGATGTCCACCCGGACGAAATGATCCTCGATGTCGGCCCGCAGACCTCCGCACATCTTGCGCGGATCGTCGTGGACGCCGGCACCATCATCTGGAACGGTCCGCTGGGCGTGTTCGAATTCGATGCCTTTGCCGAGGGAACCCATGCTCTGGCAATGGCGATCGCCAGCGCCACGGCCAACGGCTCGTTCTCGATAGCCGGCGGCGGCGATACGCTGGCGGCCATCGCCAAGTACGGCATCGCCGACCGGGTCAGCTACATCTCTACCGGCGGGGGCGCGTTCCTTGAATTTCTCGAAGGCAAGCCGCTCCCCGCGGTGGAAATACTGCAGCAGCGTGCCGCGGCGGCCTGA
>Ga0075030_100006202_pt1 | contig 10709 bp, 7 predicted proteins | sample LitLauG_LLR_2012_FD_71393 | JGI IMG/M metagenome (GOLD analysis project Ga0075030, IMG submission 71393) | Freshwater sediment microbial communities from Pennsylvania, USA - Little Laurel Run_MetaG_LLR_2012 | ecosystem: Environmental > Aquatic > Freshwater > Creek > Sediment | place: USA...
GCGCAGCGGCCGCACATCGATCTTGAGTTCCTGCATGGTGCGGCTGAGCGTGTTCCGGTGCATGCCCAATTCGCGCGCCGCCTTGCACTGATTGCCCCGGTTTTCCTCGAGCACGGTGAGGATGAACCGCTTTTTGAATTCCCGAACCGCTTCGGAATAGAGAATATTGCTTTTGTACATCTGCAGAATGAGTGCTTCCAGCTGATCTCTCACCGTGTCGCCTCGATCTCGCACCTTGAATCAATCATGAACTTAGGAACTAGAATCATTTGGACCGTCCGGCGGGCTGCGGCGGAGCTGACTGGGCGGCCGCATGTACCTTCCGCAGGTAGTCCAATCCCTGGTAGAAACGGTTGCGCAGTTCTGACGGTGCGAGCCAGACCGCTGCTCTTCCGCCTACCAGGAAATACGGAGCCAACTCGGATCCCGCCAGCCATCTTGAGGCTGGCGCAAAAGCCGCCATGGCGGTCAGGACCACCGCAACCACCAGGACGCTTTTCAGCAAACCGAGGACTCCGCCCAGAATCCGGTCGATCGTCGAAAGGCCGGCTTCCTTCATCATCCAGCGCGTGATCCGGCCGGCCAGACTGGCCAGAAGCAGAACCGCAAAGAAGATGATCAGAAAACCAGCGATCTCGGCGATCCACACCGTCTTCAAGTAGGTCGCGAGCCATTCCGCCACGCCGCGATACAGCCAGGCGGCCAACAGATATCCCACCACCAATCCTGCCAGCTTGAAGGCTTCCCGAAAGAAGCCCTGGAAGGCGGCTGCGGTGGTCGAGAATATCAGGAAGGCAAGAATGATCCAGTCGGCTACGCCCATGACTCCATCACCAAGCGCACGATGGCTAGATCTCCAACTCGCGTCCTGTTAACTGCCGATACGCCTCGAGGTACTTTTCGCTAGTTCGCAAAGCCACATCTGGGGGGAGGGCAGGCGCGGGCGGTTGCTTATTCCAGCGGATTTCTTCAAGGTAGTCCCTTACATACTGCTTGTCGTACGAGTTCTGCGCTTTGCCCGGTTGGTAGGTGTCGGCCGGCCAGAAGCGCGACGAATCCGGAGTTAAGACTTCATCCGCGAGGGTGATGCCCTGGGCGGTTTGTCCAAATTCAAACTTGGTGTCGGCGATGATGATGCCGCGCTGCCGCGCGTAGTTGGCAGCTTTGTTGTAGATTGCCAGAGTCAGGTCACGAAGTTGGCGACTCAAGGGCGGATCGATCAATTTGCACATCTGTTCGAACGAAATGTTGATGTCGTGCCCGGTGGTGGCCTTCGTAGCCGGAGTAAAGATAGGCTCGGGCAGCTGATCCGATTCTTTCAGTCCCGCAGGCAGCTTGATGCCGCAGACGGTCCCGGTTGCCTGGTATTCCTTCCATCCCGATCCCGAGAGATAGCCGCGCGCGACACACTCGACCGGAAACATTTCGGCGCGCATCACCAGCATCGAGCGGCCGCGAAGTTCGTCGGCATACCTGCGGATCGCAGCCGGATAGCGCTCGACATCGGTCGTCACCAGGTGGCTGGGAACAATGTTCTTCAGGAAGTCGAACCAGAAAAGCGAGATCTGGGTCAGAACGCGGCCCTTGTGCGGAATGCCGGTAGCTAGAACGTAATCGAATGCGGAAATCCGGTCGGTGGCCACGAAGAGCAGGTGGTCACGGTCAAGAGCATAGACGTCCCGGACCTTGCCGCTGGCATGGAGATCCAAATCGGAATAGTCGGTTCGCAGTAGTACGGGATCGAGTGCTTGGGGGCTCATGGATGAAATTCTACCGGTTAAAAACTCCGCGTATTCTAGCTGGCGTGAAGAATTTGTCAACGCTTTCGTTGGGTGCTTCCATCGACTTCACTTGGACTGAAACGAAAAAGAGTTGACACTTTGCGGATCAGCAAAGAACCTTGTCTGGAGCGGCTTTTGGTGAGTCGTGAATGTGGAAAAACTGAGGAAGGCTCTGGAAAAAAGGAACTCGGTTTTTTGCGGATCGAAAGCAGATGGCGCTCCGTCCGTCAAGGGCGTAGCTCACACAGCGATGAATCGGGGGCGACTCCTCACCGCCCTTACGCCGCTCCAAAGCGCACCGACACCAGCTTCGAGACGCCCGGCTCCTGCATGGTGACGCCGTAGAGCACCGGGGCGATGCTCATCGTTTTCTTGCTGTGCGTGATCAGGATGAACTGGGTCTGGACGCTCATCTCGCGCACCATCTCCGTGAATCGGCCAATGTTGGCTTCATCGAGCGGCGCATCGACTTCGTCGAGGATGCAAAACGGGCTGGGCGTGTACTGGAAAATGCCGACCAGTAGCGATAGCGCGGTCAATGCCTTTTCGCCGCCGGAAAGCAGCAGGACATTCTGGAGTTTCTTTCCGGGCGGTTGTGCCACCACGTCGATGCCGCTTTCGGCGCTATTTTCCTGATCCGTGAGCCGCATGAAGCCGTGTCCACCGCCAAACAGTTTGCGGAAGGTGGCCTGGAAATTCTCGTTGATCCGGTTGAACGCTTCTTCGAACTTCTGCCGCGACACCTGATCAATCTCGCGGATGGTGGCGACCGTGTTCTCGATGGCGTTGAGCAGATCCTTTCTCTGAGTCTCGAGGAACGCGTGTCGCTCGGCCGTTTCCTTGTACTCTTCCAGCGCCATCATGTTGACTGGGCCCATGGCATCGAGCCGCGTGCGCATTTCACGATGGGCTTGATCCTCGGCCGCCAGTTCTTCGCCTGTGACCAGCGGAGTCGTCTTGTCTGCCATCAGCACGGCGCGTTCCAGGCCTAGTTCGTTGAGGCAAGTATCGGCCATGTGTTGGAGATCGGATTGCAGCTTGGCCGCGACGGCCGAGAGTTCGCCCCGGCGGTCGCGTGCCTGATCGAGCGTCTGCCGCGTGCCTCGCAGAAGATCCTCGATCTCCGCCAGGCGCGCCCGCACCTGCTCCGACTCGAACTGCAACAAGCCTTCCCGGGTTTCGCCGGCGTTGCTCTCGGCTTCAAACTGTACGAGTTGATCCGCCAGTTGCAGGTTTTCATTTTGCCGCTGGCTGATCTCGGCGCTCGCGGACTCCAGCTGCGTCTGCAAGGCCGCGGCCCGTCCCTGCATTTCTGAAACTAACGTCTGGATTCGCTCCAGCAGGGTTGCAGCCGCACGGTGGCGCTCTTCGAGGGCAGCAACCCGCGCTGCGCGCTGGGAAGTGTTCTCGGCAGCGACGTCCCGCTGGCCGCGCAACACCGCCAAGCGTTCCTGTCCTGCCGCAATCTGCAGTTCAACCTGAGTGCGTCTTTCTTCCATCCCAGCCAGTTCCGCCTGTCGTGACGCGATCAGGTTTTCCTGCGCGAGACGTTCATCGGCCAGCCTCCGCAGTTCGCGCTCGCTGACCTCGATCCGTTCCCGCACGCGCGACATTTCTCCGTCCAGTTGTTGCAGCAGGTGCCCGGAGGTCATCGCCTGTTTTTCCGCCTCACGCTGTTCGGCTTCCAGACGCTGCAGCAGGGAAGTGTGGTCCTTGATCTCGCGCCCGAGCGTGAGGACCAACAGTTCTTTCTCACGCAGAGCGCGCTCCAATTCTTCCAGCAGACGCAACACATCGCGCAGTTCGCGCTTCATCGACAGCGGACCTTCGCTGCGCTGTTTGCCGCCGGTGACGGTCACATTGTGGAAGCACTCGCCCGATTGCGACAAAAAAAACGCATCCGGGTTGGAAAGCGCCAGATCGCGCGCCACCGCCGGATCGGGCACAATGTAGCCATTCCCCAGTTTTGGCAGAATGACTTCCAGCGACGTGCCGAAGCCATTCAGCACGCGAATCGATTTCTTCAGCGGAAGCACCGAGTCGTTCGTCGGAGCGTAGTGCGCGCTCTCATCGGCCGCAAACGAGAACTTTGCCTGCGAGTCTTCCGGATGCACGAGAAAAGTGGCGCGCCCATCCACATCCGAGCGCAGCAACCGGAGACCTTCGTCGGCGGCATCCCACGACTTCACCACGACGTAATTCAGTTCATCGCGCAAGAACTCTTCCACCACTCGTTCGTAGCGCGGCTCAACTTCCAGAAAATCCGCCAGCACTCCCGCCGGAGCGTGCCCGCCCTGCAGCGCGCCCGACTGAAACAATCGCCGTACCGACTCGGTCGAATAACCATGCTCGGCGATCACTGCCTCCAGCGACCCCTTCTTGCCCAGCGCCGAAGCGTACTCGGAGCGCAACGAGTCCAGGTGCAGTTTCGCTTCACTCTCCCGATGCCGTTTCGCTTCGACCGCCTGACGTAGCGCCGCGATCTCGGTGGCAAGGCCGCTCACTCGCTGCGAACCAGTCTCAAACTCGAGCGCCAGTTGACCGCGTTGCCCGCCAAATGTTTCGGACTGCCCAGTGGCAGTTGCAATCTCGGTGCGCAACCGCTGTTCCTCGCGGGCCATCCCCGCCAGCCGTTCCTGCGCTTGCGTGAGCTGATTGCGAAGGTTGGAAGCCGAGCCCACCGCCTCCAGAACCGCCGCCCGTCCGGATTCCTGTTCCCGCTCAAGAGCCGCGAGGTTCGCGGACACGCCTGCCGTTGCCTGCTGGCTGAGCGCAAGTTCCTGCTGCGCCTCTGCCAAGTCCGCAGCGGCCGAATCGAGCACCTGCTGGTGCCCGTCCCTTTCCGCTTCCAGTGCGGAAAGCCGGGTCTGCGCTTGCGCCAATTCGGCTTCGGAAGAAGCAGTCCGAACGATCAGTTCGGCGCAGCGCTCTTCGTTGGTTTTGCTCCGCGCCTGCGCGCGATCGACTTCGATGGCAATCTGGTTCAGCCGCTCGCGATTCTGCCGGGTCTCGGTTTCGATCGCATACCCGCGTTGCGTGCGCTCCGAGTGCTCGGTCTCGAGCTGCTGTACGCTGTCGGTCTGGTGCCGGATTTCTCCGCCCAGCTGATTGATCTGCGCATCCAGCGCCACGCTCTCCTGATCCATCTGGCTGAACTTGCTGGCCAGCACGACGCGCAGCTTGGCGCGCATCTCGTCCCTCAACTTGGCATAGCGCTCGGCCTTGTTTGCCTGCCGCTTGAGCGAATTCATCTGGCGCGTGACTTCCTCGAAAATGTCGTTGACGCGGTTCAGGTTCTGCTTGGCGTCTTCCAGGCGCGCTTCCGCCAGCCGCTTCTTGGTCTTGAATTTCGTGATGCCAGCCGCTTCTTCAATAATGGCGCGGCGGTCGGTCGGACGGCTACTTAAAATCTGGCCAATGCGACCCTGCTCGATCAGCGCGTAGGACTCTGGCCCCAGGCCCGTCCCCATAAACAATTCCTGAATATCGCGCAGCCGGCACAGTTTGCCATTCAGCAGGTATTCGCTGTCGCCACTACGGAACAAACGCCGCGTGACCGAAATCTCCCCGGCAAGAGACTGCTGCTGATTGAATTTCCTCCGCCGGATTTTCAGCACCACCTGGGGTCCGCTACCGTCTTCTGCCGGTGCCCCAGGTTCGCTCCCGTTCTTTGGGAACGAACCTGCGGCCGTCGACGTTGCACCTTCCACTTCTTCAGTCTTCCCGGGCTGCGCTTCCTCCACCAACTGTTCCGTCTCGGTCGCGGCCTTCGCCCGTAACTCAGCCTCGTCCCAGTCTTCCGCTCCCGAAGGCAAGTCATCCTGGATCTCGATTTCCGTCGGCGCATTCGCATCCGGCCCGCCGTAGATCTCCGGATCGATCAACATCAGCGAAACTTCCGCCATGCCCGTAGGATTGCGATCGCGTGTCCCAGAGAAAATCACGTCTTCCATCCGTGACCCGCGCAACGACTTCGCCGACTGCTCGCCCAGCACCCACGAGATGGCGTCCGCGATATTCGACTTGCCGCAGCCGTTGGGTCCGATAATCGCGGCGATCCCCTCACCGTGGAACTTCAATTCGGTGCGATCGCAGAACGACTTGAATCCCAGAATTTGCAGCTTCTTGAGTTTGAGCAAAGTCACTCCTTCACGTGTGGCGCGGACATTTCTGTCCACGTACGCCCTGGCTGGATGCACTGCAAATCTGCTGGGCGGATCCTTTGGGGATAACTGATAAGGTTCCCTCTGGACCGCACAGTAAGATGCCATCCCCGCGAACGAGGTGGGCATCCCTTCTTTTCAACAACTTTAAAGGCGAAGGGAGCGATGGGTCAAGTGTTAAAACACCATATATAGGGGTGTCCATCCATCCACCGCCTTTAGTTGCACAGCCAGTGCAGCTATGCATACGATTGCGGATGAGGAATTCGAAGGGCGGGGAACCGTGAGAGCGGTTTCACTCTACTACCAGTCGGAGTTGGGGGCAAGAAGGACCTTTCCTCAGTAGTGCAGGATTGCACTCGCGAAGAGTCGCATGCGAGAGCGTTGCTGACAAGCTATGGAAGCGAGAACTCCTTGCGGTCGGAGAGATCCAGCTTCGGGTCGGCCACGCTCGATCCGACCGCGGTGACGCATGGGTCCGCTACCGGGCCTTCATAAACCTTTTTGCCGTTCCACAGAATCTGCACCGGGCCGGGCTGGGAGAACATCTCGGGCCGCAGATGGAGCCGGAGTCTTTTCACTTCGCGAGTGCGGATCTCCAGCCGGTTCGGACGCTTGATCTCGGCGTTGACTTCGGCCACCCCAGACTTCTTCTCCAGGACTTCGATCCAATACTGCCGCGGGTAGGCGAGATCGGACAGACGAATGGAAATGCGCTTGGGAAATGCATCCCGAACTTTGTCTCTCAAGAAAGCGAGGCTCAGGCCGTCATCGGACTGGAGGGTGATTTCGTGCTCGCGATCGGGAAGCAACTGCAACTGGGGTGCTACTCGAGGATGCATTCCCGCCAAGGCGTCGGAGGTGTCTTTGGAGCAGGCGGGAGCAATGAGCGCATCTTTTTCCCCGTGCACGAACAACAAGGGGAGATTCAGCAGGTTCGGTAATCCTTTTTGCACTTCCTCGTTACACTGGCCGGCTCCCATCAGCGATACTACGGCAGCAAAACGTTGTGGCCAGAGGGCAGCCAGATAGAGAGCCCCGGTGCCTCCGTTGCTGAAGCCTGCCAGGTAGACCCGATCGCGATCCACGTTGAACTCGGTCATGGTGTCGCGCAGCGCGGCATCCACGCGCTTGGCTGCCTCAGGCGTCCACCAGTATTCACCGGCCTGCGGATAGAGGACCATGTAGTCCGTGTTTGAAATCACGTCGTTCGCACTGTTCACGCCATCGAGGGCCAGTCCCGCTCCGCCGCTCAAATACACCAAGAGCAGGGAAGGGTGGTCTGCCCGGTAGGTGGGGGGCACACGCAGGAAGTACACGGTGCTTGCTCCCGACTCTTCGGTCTTCGCCGCCCGAAACAAGGTGCCGGCCTTGGGCGGCAATGTACGCGGCACAATCGGAGAGCCACAGGTCTCAGGCTGGGATTTGGGCGCGCGCGTGCCCACCATCTCCGAGGCCATCAACTTCACGGCCGGGTTCCCGTTGTCTTTGAGCTTGTTCAAAGCAGCGGTTGAAAGGGGCAGACTGCGCCGCTGCGCGATGGCAAGTGCGAGGAGTTGGGCATCCGCGTCACCAGTTTCCGCGACGGTGGAAAGCCGATCGGCCGTGACCGCCAACTCTTGCGACAGAAGAAGCGCCTGCAGCGCGGCCAAGCGAGTCTCCGGCTTCACGAGCCAGTCGGTCAGAGCCTCATTTCTGGAGCGTGATTCCAGATCCATGCGTGCTTGTTCGTGGGTGGTTCCGCCGGGCACACCGTAACGGCCATCCAGTTCGACGCGCTCAAGCACCCCACTCTCCGGAGACCACCAATAGGAAAGCGTGGCCGCGCCGTCAGCGGTCGAGCCTCGGACGTGATAACAGTTCTTCCCATGGAGAGTTTCCGAACCGACCCACTCGAATCCAATGCCCAGCAGGTTCATGCCCGGCCAGCGTTGTCCCGCATGGGCGGGACCCGGTGGCAGGATCTCGATTTCATGCAACACGGGCAAAAGATGGCTATAGGTCTCACGCGCAACTTCCCAGGAATAGCGCGGTTCTCCCAAAGCCGTAAACTCCATGGCCTCGGAGAATTGGGTTGGCCGCCGCTGCATGCGTTGCTCAAAGTCAGGCCGCTGTTGTGCCAGCTTGTCTTTTCCTTTTACGCGATAGGCGAGCAGATCGGCGGCTTCCCGGTTCCTCTGAAACCCGGCGCTCAGGATGCCCCCGTGTTCACCGGCGATGACGACCTGGGTATGGAATCGGGCCTCGGTTTCACTCTCGGCATCGTCGGATCGAGTCTGGCGGTGAAAGGTGTAGGAGTAGACCAGACGATCCCCGGGGCGAAGGTCGTATCGCCAGTTCGAAGGCGTTTGTGCCGCTATGAGATGACTAAACGCGAGCGTTGCGCTCAGAACAAGTCCGGGTCGTGCCAAGGTGTGCCTGCCTCTAGGTTCACAAGAAGTCGAGCAAGGTCCTTCAGAGTAGACGCAGCCAGCCCAAATTCGTCAAGTCGTGTCCCAGCAGGTGGGAGTGTAAGACTCACTGCGGTCCTTTCCCAACAGGACTACAATGGCTTCGCATCGAGCCGGTGGGCTCGAGAGTGGAGGATCTACCGATGAAAGCTAATCGAGTGACGGGCGCTGCCGCGATTCTTTTGAGTGGCGTGATGATTGTCGCGTGCAGTTCCTCACCCACACCCAGCGCCACGCCGTCCCCAACGCCTGCTCCGGTGGAGAAGAAGGAGCCGGTGCTGTACACCGGCAAGAATTGCTTGTCGCAGATGGCCAACGTCGCCGCACGCTGGCAACCAGACGCGATGCCGGTCCACATGGAGTCCAATCTCAATGCTGAAAGCAATGGCCACGATGGAAAATCCACCATCTGGCGCGCCATGTTCGCCTCCGCCACCCGCGGCACGAACCGAACCTTCATCTGCTCCGGCAGCCGCTTGAAGGACGAGGCATCCATCGGCGTTACCGGCAGTGCCGAGATCACTTCCCCCCCAGACATATCCCGATCGATGTTTCAGTCGATGCTCCTGATTGTCGATTCCGACAAGGCCTTTGCCGTTGCCCAGGAGAACGGCGGCGCCAATGTCCTCAAGAAAAATCCGGACCAGCCCATCATTTATTCGTTGGATTGGGACCCCAAGGCGAAGCAACTGGTATGGGGGATCATGTACGGCAGCTCGCGGAGTGATTCGAAGGGCGTGGGCGTGGTCGACGCAACGACGGGGAAGTTCTTGCGCGCGGGAAAATGAAGAGGGGAGGACTCGGCGTTATTTATCGGCCGGGCTTTGTTCTCCAATCGGGGCCGCTCGGAGCTGAAGGGCGCATTCTTTGGCTCTGAGCGACGCCGAACTACTCGGCCTCAATCCCCTGTTTCGCGATCGGAGCAGCGGCTCCGCGGACATCCTTGGGCTGAGCCTTTTGCTTCAGTTGTGCCGCCTTCCTCAGTAGCTGCCGGGAGCGGTCTGCCAGGGACAGGGCGCGTTCGCGTTCCTGTCGGGACTTCTCGCGTGCGGTCAATTTGTTTTTTGCCATGAGCCAAGCTTGCCACACTATGCGGTCAAATCCCTAATGCCAAAACCCCCATTCCGAGCCGGGAGGCCCAAGAATGGGGGAGAGCTACTCATGATCGGTCGCGGTCGCCCCGGGTGGGTCCGAGGTGAAACGTCACTCTTGGCGGGGCTGGCCAGGTTCACTGCGACATGTAGTCGATCGAATAGTAATCCGAACGTCCACTGTTGTCGGTGAAATGATCGAACAGTTCGACGGTGAGCATGCCCATGTCCACTCGGCCGACGATGATGGTCTGCTTGAATGCAAAGTTGTATTGTGCGGTGAACGCGATGCCGCCGGTGGATGAGACGTTGGCAGCATAGGGTTTCGCAGTGGCAGTGCCCCAGTCGCAGGGAGTCGGCGTGCAAGCACCAAACGCGTGGATGGAGATCCCCGTTCCGGCGGTCGCAATCACCAGCCGCACCAGGCTCCGGGTGTGATGGTCACAATTGGTCCAGGTCCCAACCAGGACGCCGGGGGCAACCATGGTTGTCGCGGCCAGCGCCTTGACGCCTTTCTCCAACATGTCGGAGGGCGCATTGAAGAGATGTTTTTCGGTAGCATGTTCAACCGTGGTCGCCATACAAACAACCTCCTTTTTGCAGCTAACGTAGGTAGGGTTTACCGGTTCCGAAGAGGAGAGAGAGTTGCTTGCAACCACATTGAAGCTTTCGGGGCCACTAAACAGGATTCCGCAGGCTTTGTCAGTGACCAGAGTCACCGCTGCACGTGACTGGTGTATTTATCCGCAACCGGGAAGAGGGGTTCGGGATGCACAGGCGAACGACATCGGCCCCCAACTGCCGGGAGGGTCTTGCACCTGCATCAGAACGTCGTACCCGTCGGTGGAACTCTTTCTGACTCATCGTCACCATCCTGAGAGGGTGACAGAGTCTCGTTGCAGTTTGGGGGTGACATTATCTTGGAGCATCTACACACGCGGTTTCCCTGTCTTGCCACTCTCGTCCGCAACATGTTATCCTCGAAGGCGTTACGAAAAAGAGAATAGACAGGAGCGCAACAGGTTAGTGCTAGCCAGACTGCAAAAGCAAACCGTGATTGACTCGTACCGCACGCACGCCACCGATACTGGTAGCCCCGAAGTACAAATCGCGCTGTTGAGCGAGCGCATCGGCCAATTAACGGAGCACTTCAAAACGCACCAGAAAGACCACGGCTCGCGCCGCGGACTTCTCATGCTGGTCAGCAAGCGGCGTCGTTTGCTG
>Ga0075030_100006205_pt1 | contig 10708 bp, 8 predicted proteins | sample LitLauG_LLR_2012_FD_71393 | JGI IMG/M metagenome (GOLD analysis project Ga0075030, IMG submission 71393) | Freshwater sediment microbial communities from Pennsylvania, USA - Little Laurel Run_MetaG_LLR_2012 | ecosystem: Environmental > Aquatic > Freshwater > Creek > Sediment | place: USA...
CGCCGCCGATCAAGGAACAGAACTTCACGGCCTCGGTTGCCCAATGGGGCGAGGATGCGTTCGTCGAGTCGCAGGTAGCCAGCCTGCTGCAGGAGACGCGGCGTTTCGACGTGGCGGTGCTGTCGCGCGCCAAGCTCAGCAGCGCCCAGCTGCGTGCCGATCACGCGCAGCGCATCTGGGATCTGGCCCAGGCGCAGGGCTTCGACACCGTGGTGTCCGTCTGGCCCACGCTTTCCCAGAACTTCCCGTTCTACAAGGCCGGCTACGGTTATTTCGAGCAGACGTTGCTGGGTGTCACGCACCGCTGCCTCTACGCTGCGTACACGGTGGAGATCTACCAGGTGTCCACGCAGCGGCGCCTTGCCTGGGAATGGGGCGGAGCCGAGCCCTGCCGCCAGGACAGCGCCCAGGCCCTGACCTACCGCGGCAGTTTCGACCCGTACACGGATGTTGAAAAACTGCAGATGCAGCTGGGCCTGGAATCGCGTTTCTCCGAGACCCTGGCCTACGCGCTGACCAAGACAGGACTTCTGCCACCACCACCCAAGGCGCAGCCGTAACGGACGCGAGGCGCCCCGTCTGTCGTGGCCAGGGCCGCCCATCGTGATCTGCAAGGAGCAACGATTACATGACAGTGCGTGGATTCCCGCTAAAGCATGGTCTCCCCTGGCTCATTGCGGCGATCCTTGCGGGGCAGCCCGCAAGGGCAGAGCAGGGCGCGGAATCATCGACGCCGGCGGCCGCGACGGAACTGCAGCGCTGGCAGGCGCACGGCACGCACGTCACGATCACCCGTGACAATTGGGGTATCGCCCACGTCCATGGCCGCAGCGACGCCGACGCCGTGTTTGGCATGATTTACGCGCAGGCCGAGGACGATTTCCCCCGCATCGAGACCAATTACCTCAACGCGCTGGGACGGCTCGCCGAAGGCGAAGGCGAATCGGCGGTCTACTCCGACCTGCGCATGAAGTTGTTCATCGAGCCCGGCGACCTGCAGGCGCGCTGGAGCAACGCGCCTGCCTGGCTGCGCGAACTCACGGTGGCGTGGGCCGACGGGCTCAACGCCTATCTGCGCAGCCATCCGGCCGTCAAGCCGCGGGTGCTCACGCGCTTCGAACCCTGGATGGCGCTGGCCTTCAGCGAGGGCAGCATCGGCGGGGACATCGAACGCGTGGACCTGGCGCCGCTGCAGGCGTTCTACGGCAGCGCTGCCGATGCGCCGCCGGCACCGGTGGCGCTGGAGGTTCCGCCGGCGTATCCGCGTGTGAATCGGCCGGCGTATCCGCCGGAGCCGGTGGGATCCAACGGCATTGCCATCGCGCCCGCGCGTTCGGCCAGCGGCCATGCGCTGCTGCTCATCAATCCCCATACCTCGTTTTTCTTCCGCTCGGAACTGCAGGTGCAAAGCGACGAGGGCCTCAACGTCTATGGGGCCGTTACCTGGGGCCAGTTTTTCATCTACCAGGGGTTCAACGAACGCCTGGGGTGGATGCACACCTCCAGCGGTGTCGATAACGTCGACTTTTTCCGCGAGACCGTCGCGCACCGGCAGGGCGGCCTCCACTACCGCTACGGCAAGCAATGGCGCCCCGTGCAGACCCGCGTGGTGCGCGTGGCGTACCGCACGGCCGACGGTGCGCTGGGGGAACGCACCTTCACCGTGTATCGCACCCATCATGGTCCGGTGATCCGCCAGGACCATCGCAAGCCGGGTGCGGGCGGCGACACCGCGAACGCGGCCTGGGTGAGCATTGCCCTCATGCAAAAGCCGGTCGAGGCGCTCAGCCAGTCTTTCCTGCTGACCAAGGCGACCGACTACGCGGCCTTCATGAAGACCATGCAGTTGCGCGCCAATTCCTCGAACAACACGGTACTGGCCGATGCTGCCGGCGATATTGCCTACCTGCATCCGCAATTCGTGCCCCGTCGCGACGACCGCTACGATTACACCCACCCCGTCGACGGCGCCGATCCGCGGACCGACTGGCAGGGCCTGCATGCGCTCGATGAGCTGCCCCATGTGCTCAATCCCCCCAACGGCTGGATTGCCAACACCAACAACTGGCCGTATTCGGCTGCGGGGTCTTTCAGCCCGAAACCCGCGGATTTTCCCCGCTACATGGATACGGCCGGCGAGAACCCGCGCGGCCTGCACGCCGCCCTGCTGCTGCGCGATCGCCAGTCGTTCACGGCCGATGCGCTCAACCAGGCTGCCTACGATCCCTACCTGCCGGCTTTCGCGCAGCTCGTGCCCGCGCTCGTCGGCGCATTCGATGGCCTGCCCGAGGCGCACCCCTACAAATCGCAGCTGGCCGAACCCATGCGCCTGCTGCGCGAATGGAACTTTCGCTGGTCCACCGAATCGGTGGCCACGACGCTAGCCGTGCTGTGGGGCGATGAACTCTGGGCAATAGCCAAGAACGAGAGCGACGACGAAGACCCGGCGTCCTTTGACAGGATCGCCGGGCGCCTGGGCAGCGAACGCAAGCTTGCAGCCCTGAACACCGTGCGCGAACGACTGGAGCGCGATTTCGGCGACTGGCGCGTGCCCTGGGGCCAGATCAACCGCTTCGAGCGCGTGACCGGCGGCATCGACGAACACTTCACGGACGACGCGCCCAGCATGCCCATCGGCTTCGTATCGGGTCGCTGGGGTTCTCTCGCATCCTTCGGTGCGCACCGGGTGCCCGGCACGCGCCGCTACTACGGCAACAGCGGCAATAGTTTCGTGGCCATTGTCGAGTTTGGCGAGCGCGTGTCGGCCCGGGCGATTTCCATCGGGGGCGCCAGCGGCGATCCCGGCTCACCGCATTTCAACGACCAGTCCGACCGCTATGCACGCGGGGCATTGCGGCCGGTATTTTTCTATCCCGAGGACCTGCAAGGGCATATCGAGCGGCAGTATGCCCCCGCGACCCATTAAGCAACTGCCCGAATGTGCCGTTGATGCAGTCAACCACACCCTTGGCAACCTTCACACGAAAGCCCGATCAACCATGAAGCGTTCGGCAATCTGCTCCCTGCTCGCGACCGCCGTACTGTGCACCGCAAGCCACGCGTCCGACGCGGGTAGCGCATCCATCCCGGCGCCGGAAGACCGGCCCTACCCGGGCAGGATCGAGCTCACGGTCGACGCCACCGATCTCGCTCATCGTGTGCTCCGCGTCCACGAGCGCATCAGCGGCATCGCGCCCGATACCGTGCTGCTGTACCCGAAGTGGCTGCCGGGGAACCACGCGCCCACCGGTCCCATACAGCGTCTTGCGGGCATCCGCATCAGCGCCGCTGGCACCCCGGTTGCCTGGCGCCGGGATGCCAGCGACATGTACGCCTTTCACCTGCAGACACCGGCTGGCGCGGATACCGTTGATATCGACTTTGACTACCTATCGCCCACCAGCGCCAAGATCGACCCCCTCGAGATCAGCCGCGAACTGCTGGTGCTCGACTGGAACTCTGTCGTGTTGTACCCGGCGGGATATTTCGTACGGCAGATCTCCGTCTCGGCCGGCGTGCGTCTGCCGGCGCAATGGTCGTATGCCAGCGCCCTTACGGCGGCCGGCACGGGCCCGGGCGAGCAACGGTTTGCGCCGGTGAACCTGGAAACCCTGGTCGACAGCCCGCTGTTCGCAGGGCAGTACAGCGCCCGCTATGAACTCGACACCGATAGCGCCGCGCCGGTCCACCTCGACCTGTTTGCCGACCGACCCGAGCTGCTGGCAACCAAGCCCGCGCACATCGCTGCCTATACGTCGCTGGTGCAGCAGGCACGCTGGCTCTTCGGCGCGCGCCATTACGCGCATTACGATTTCCTCTACGCCCTCAGCGACCAGGTGGCCGGCAAGGGCCTGGAACATCACCAGTCCAGCGAAGACATCAGCGACCCGGACAGCTTTACCGACTGGGACAAGTCCGGTGCGGGGCGCGACCTGCTGGGCCACGAGTTCACCCATTCGTGGAACGGCAAGTTCCGCCGCCCGGCCGACCTGGCAACGCCCAACTACAACGTACCCATGGGCGACAGCCTGCTCTGGGTGTACGAGGGCCAGACGGAATATTGGGGCAATGTGCTCACGGCCCGCGCCGGCTTGTGGAACCGCCAGCAGGCGCTCGACCAGCTCGCCATGGTGGCCGCCTATTACGAATCGCAGGCAGGGCGCCAGTGGCGCTCGCTGGAGGACACCACCAACGACCCCATCATCAGCCATCATCAGCCCGCCCCCTGGACCGACTTCCAGCGCCGTCGCGACTACTACATGGAAGGCCTGCTGATCTGGCTCGACGCCGACACGCTGATCCGCGAGCGTTCCCGCGGCGCCCGCAGCCTGGATGATTTTGCGCGCGCCTTTTTTGGCGTCAACGATGGCCGTGTCGGCGTGCAGACGTACACCCGCGACGATGTCATTCGCGCCCTCAACGCCGTCGAACCGTTTGACTGGGCGCGTTTCCTGGACCAGCGTCTGGACGGCGTCGGGCAACCCGCACCCCTGGATGGCCTGCGCCGCGGCGGCTACCGGCTCGTCTACACGGATACGCCCAGTGCCTTCCAGAAGGAGGAAGACGGCAAGCTCAAGCTGACGGACCTGCGCTACAGCCTCGGCTGCGCCATCGACAACAAGGGCGGCACGTTGTCGAGCGTGGCCTGGGATGGCCCGGCGTTCAAGGCCGGCCTGACGGAAGGCCAGCAGATCCTCGCGGTCAACGGCATCGCCTACAACTCCGACGTACTGTCCGATGCCGTGCGGTCGGCGCAGGGCGGCAAGGCGCCCATTGAACTCATCGTCAAGGCCGGCGACCGCTTTATCGTGGTGAAACTTGACTACACCGGCGGCCTGCGCTATCCGCACCTGGAGAAGATGGGCACAGGGCCTGCACTGCTCGATGAAATTCTGACGGCTCGCAAGAACTGAGCCCGCTGAGGGCTATAGCGCATCCATGCGGGCGCAGCCCGAAGGGATGGAAGTAGATACCGGAAGCGGCAGGATCATTGCTTGCACTCGAAAGCGATGTAGTGCGAAGTGCTTACGGACCCGCTTCCACCACCCAGCATGCCGCTGGCGTTGTCAATGCTGTCGAAGATCGTGTAGCCATCGGCACAGACCGCGCGCGCCCTTTGATAGCACCCAGTACCATCGAAACATTGCATCAGGTAGGCCTTGCCGCCATTAGGCCCAATGAAACTTGGCGCAGTATCAAGGTGTGCGGGGTCAAGCGGAAATCTGGGTAGCGGGCTGGTAGAGCATGCAGACAAAATAAACACGCAGAGAAAGCCGATCTTGCGCATGCTATTCATCGTAATTTCTTTCTCGGAGAACTTGGCATGGTACTTTCTCCCGGAAGGGCGATAGGCGCAATCCATACTTTGTCACGCATGTTGATCAATTGTTGCTAAACATTACTGCGGGTACAGCCGCTGTAGGCTGGTACGTCGGATCCTTGGTAGCGAGGATATATGGAATTGACGGGGAATCCCGGCCGAGCCGTCGGTCTCGTGTACTTGGTGGTGCTGATATTCGGCGTTTTTGCGCTCATGTATGTTCCAGGGCAACTCATTGTCCGCGACAACATGACCGCAACGCTCGGCAATATCGCAGCGTCCGAATCCTTGTTTCGAATGGGAATCGGTGCCGAGTTGATCTCCCAGTCATTGTTTATCGTCGTGGTTCTGGGCTTGTACGAGCTGTTCAAGGACGTAAACCGCCCGCGAGCCGTACTCATGGCGACCCTGGCCATTGCGCCGATCCCGATCGCCTTTCTCAATGAACTGAACGCGCTGGCCACGCTCGTCCTGTTGCATGGCGAAAGTTTCGTCGCAGCGATAGAAAAGCCGGAGCGGGATGCACTTGCCATGCTGTTCATCAAGTTGCACGGCTATGGGCTGGATATTTCCGCCGTGTTTTGGGGACTTTGGCTGTTCCCGCTCGGCCTGCTGGCGTACCGGTCGGGAATAGTGCCGCGGGTGCTGGGGGTCTTGCTGATTGCCAATTGCTTTTCGTATGTTGCAAACAGCTTTGCATCTTTGGTTGTGCCCCAGTATGAGCATGTCGTAGCGCGGTTGATGATGCCGTTTCAGTTTGGGGAGCTTCTGTTCCTGCTTTGGTTGCTGGTGGTTGGTGCGGTGCCGAAGGTGACTTCGGAGTCGACGCGTGCTGACTTGGTTCGTCCGAGTTGATCTGGATTGGGTTGGTGGGGGCGTTGGGGTTGTTGGGCACCTTGGGCACATTGAGCACGCAGGCGAGCGGCGGCCGTGCGCCCCGGTGCCGAGCAGCGCAGTGGAGTTGGCCCGCAGGGCCAACCGCGACCTCCGGGGCCGCCAGGGGCACAGGGCAGCCGGGGCTCGTATGGGACACCCGTTGCATATCCCACGTGCCCCTGCTATATCCTGAAAGTTATCTTCGAACCTGCTAAACGAATTGACCGAAATAAGCAGCAAGGCAAGTATGCAAGAAACCACGGGATTCAAACCATGCAGAAGTTAATCACCGCATTCGTCGCCGTATTCGCCCTGACGGCGTTCTCCTCCGCCGGAAACGCAGATGCACGCGAACCGAAGATGCGGGTCATAGACATCAACGATCATCTGACGGCTTTTTACGACGGCCGCCCGCCGCAACCGCAAAAATCCGACGGCACCCCCAACTGGGCCGACTACGGCGCTCTTGATGTGGGCGTTGCCACCTACGTGATCCATCGCGGCGACGAAGCGCTTGTCTACGATACCTTTCCGTATGCAGAAGAAGCCAAATGGGTGCGTGACTACCTCACCCGAATGGGCATCAAGCGCTTTACCCTCGCGAACAGCCATTGGCACCTGGATCATGTCGGCGGCAATGCCGTCTACGCAGACGTCAACCGCATTGCAACGAACATAGCCATTGAAACGCTGGCGGCGGAGAAGCCGGCAATCGAGAACGGCAAGGAGTGGGGCGCTCCGCCGATCAATCCCCTGGTCAACGCCAACCTGGGTATCGATGCCATTACCGTCTTTTACGTCGGCGACATCCCGGTTGAACTCAGGCCCGTGAACATCCACTCCGAGGATGGACTCGTGATCTATCTTCCCGGGGACCGCATCCTGCTTGCCGGCGATACGCTGGAGGACACGGTAACTTTCATATCGGAACCGGACCACATCACCTTGCAGTACCTGAACATGCGCAAGTTGAAAGCATGGAACATCGACCGCATTTTCCCCAACCATGGAAATCCCGATGTCATCGCGCACGGCGGCTACCCCACCACGCTGATCGACGCAACGTTGGACTACCTGCGCAAAGTCATCCTGCATGCGCATGATCCCGATTACTTGAGCGGAACCCTGGAGCAGTATGTGGGCGATTCCGTCAGGAAAGGTTGGGTTTCGATATGGTGGGCCTATCGCGAACCCCATGAAACCAACTTGAAACGCGTGGCGGCGGCGTTCAAGGACAAACCAATCCCTGTCCTGCCATAGGGATCGCCTGCGTACGGGTAAGCGCCCAGGGCTCAGGTGGTGCCGGTGATCAACAGGGGCAGCAGTTCCTGCTGGCCATTGGGCGTGAGTTCCACGGAGCGACCGTCAGCGCGGCGCAGCCATCCCGTCTTGGTGAAATGCTGGTAGATCTCGTCGGCCAATTGGCCGGCTAGGTGATCGCGCCGTTCGGACCAGTCCAGGCAGCGGTATGCGAATCGGCGCCGGCTGCTTGACACACCCGGGTTCATCCCCAGACCCTGGAGCCATTTTCGTCCAGCATCGGTTAATCGGTAGCCGTCGGCCGCTGGCACTAGGCGTTCCTCGTGCTGAAGCGTATCGAAGATCGTGACCCCCAGTTGCCCAGCCAGATGTCCGTAGCAGCACCGAGCAAAACGCAGCCGCTTGCGGCCCGGATGGGCCCAGGCACGATCGTGGCCACCGCGCTCGGCAACCATGGCCAGCGCCTCCAGGGCGTGGGCCACTTCGGCATCGGCCAGTCGGTAATACCGGTGGCGGCCCCTGGGTTCGCAGACGACGAACCGGGCATCCAGCAGCTTGCCCAGGTGCCCACTGGCCGTGGCTGGTGTCACCGACGCCGTCTTTGCCAGCTCGCTGGCACTGGCATATTCGCCGGACAGCAGGTAGGCCAGCATGCGAGAGCGAGTGGGGTCGGCCACGATGGCCGCTACCCTCGCCAGTCGAGGCTCGTGGGGTGTGCTCATGGACCTCAGATTAGCGCGCTTCGCGAGTCCGAGGGCGCTTGGCCGCGATCGATCATCCCATAGTCCCGGATCACCTGGGCAACGTGCAATCGGTAGTTGGCGAGGATGCCGCCGCGACCCTCCTGCTGAGCCTTGCGATGCAGGCCGTGACAACGCCAGCTACGCACGGCAGCTTCATCGCGCCAGAAACTCAGTGATAAATATTGACCCGGTCGCGTCAGGCTCTCGAACCGTTCTACGGAGATGAAGCCGTCGATGGAGCTCAGGTCGGCCTTGAGCGCAGCCGCGAGTTCAAAATAACGCGCCGCAGCACCCGGTCTGGGGTGGACTTCAAAGATCACCGCGATCATGGCGCCACTAGCCGCGCGACATTTCGTGTGGTGATCACATCCTCAAGCCACGTGCGCTCTTCGCGAAGAATAAAGCGCGCGGATCGTGCACGTTCAAAATTGGCACTGCCTTCCGGGTCTGTGCGAAGCGCTGCGCGGTAGCGCTCGTATGCCGCCAGGTTGTCGAAGCCGATCAGACCCCAGGCTACGTCGTTGCTACCCTCGTGTGGAAGGAAGTAGCCGATGAGTTCGCCACCGCAGCGCGGAATGATATGGCCCCAGGCTTCGGCGTAGCATTTGAAGGCGTCGCGCTGGAAGGGGTCAATCTCGTACCGAATCAGGCAGGTGATGGTCATGGTGCGCGCTCACGTTGGGTTGGACGGGAGCACGACTATGCAGTGAATCACGCGCGGGATGCTTTGGTTCGGACCGAAGTGTTCTGGGTTGCAGGCTGCAGGGCGGCCGCGGCGTCTTCGGGTGGGATCGGATGAGGTTGGGTTCCATTCTTGACGGCCCGCTCCATTGGTTCTCTTGCGATGGCGGGTGCCGACCATACGGGCACGGATTTGCAGTACAGACGCAAAGCGATAGCGGTAGCACGTGTCCCTCTCCCCACTTCACTCAACGTGAACGAAGTCCGCTACGCGGGGTACTTTGATCTTTCCTGAAGCCCACTCCTGGCCGATTCCGGCGGAAAAGGTTTGTCGCTTACTGGCACCGGGACGTATCCACCAGAGGTCGTAGCTTGCCCAGCCCCTGAGCGTTGTCCATTTTTCCGTCGGAGATTTCGCCCCCTGGGCATTCGTCAAGTCGACTGAAATCGTCCTTTGGATGGCCCGCTGTAGCTTGCTGGTCCGTACGAAATTCTTTTTTTGCCACCTTTATTTTCTGCGCCGTGTAACCGCCTGCGCCTTCGCAACGAATTCACAGGTGTGGCGGCAATTTGCCGGCACTAGAGCAGGCGACTGGCCTTTGGGGCTCCGTCGTCAATTCCACCGTATCGCGGGGTAGTCCTGCCGTGCAGCAAAGATGCGCAGTAGCGCGCTCAAGCAGGCACGCCCGGCAGCTCAGCATCGTTCATACCAATAGAACATCGTCAATTCACTGGAAAGGTCTTGCCATGCAAAAATCCAATCGCTTGCGCTCTGTCTTCGCCCGCAGTGTCTTCTCCCTGGCTGTCCTGGCTTCGTTTACCGGCGTGGTTCGCGCGGATGACAACACTGGCGCGGTATATGTCCTGTCCAATCAGGTTGGTAACAATTCCGTAATCGTCTTTGATCGTTCGAGCGAGGGTACGCTCACGTATGCGTCGACCGTGCCCACGGGTGGCTCCGGCACTGGTCCCCTGGCTGCCTCGGGCGCACCTTTCCTGGATCCGCTTGCTTCGCAAGGTTCTCTCGCGATCCACGGCGGCCTGCTCCTCGCAGTCAACGCCGCCAGCAACGATGTCTCGCTGTTCAGCATCGAAGACAAGCAACCCGTCCTGGTTGACAAGGTGCCCTCGGGTGGCGTGATGCCCGTTAGCATCGCCGTCAGAGGTTTCTACGCGTATGTCTTGAACCAGGGCAACGCCACGACCCCGCCCAAAGTCACCGGCTTTGCGATCGACCCCATCCATAATCACCTCGTTCCCCTCGGCGTGGAGAGTCCCCTGGCGGGCGGCGTCGCGGCAGGTCCTGCCCAAGTGGGCTTCAGCGATTCCGGCGATCTGCTGATCGTCACGGAAAAAGGCACCAATCTGATCGACACCTACCACATCGGTTATCACGGCGAATTGTCGCAACCCGCGTCCTTCGCCTCCACGGGCAGCGTGCCGTTCGGCTTTTCCGTTACGCGCGACAATGTCCTGGTCGTGTCCGATGCCGCCTCCGGTGCGGCGTCGTCGTACAAGATCAAGGGTGACGGCACGCTAACCGCGGTCACCGGCCCGGTGTCCAACGGCGGTCAGAAGGCGCCCTGCTGGCTGGTTACGACGCGCGATGGTCGCTTTGCCTATGAAGCCAATGCGGGCAGTTCGACGATCAGCAGCTTCGCTGTATCGCGCAACGGCACGCTGACGCTGACCAACGACGCTGCCGCTGCGGTTGGCGGTGGCCTGCTCGACATGGCACTGAGCGACGACAGCCGGTTTCTCTTCGTTCGTGACGGCAGCGGTACGGTCGCCGGCTACGAGGTCCACGAAGATGGCCACCTGAGCGCGG
>Ga0075030_100006210_pt1 | contig 10701 bp, 10 predicted proteins | sample LitLauG_LLR_2012_FD_71393 | JGI IMG/M metagenome (GOLD analysis project Ga0075030, IMG submission 71393) | Freshwater sediment microbial communities from Pennsylvania, USA - Little Laurel Run_MetaG_LLR_2012 | ecosystem: Environmental > Aquatic > Freshwater > Creek > Sediment | place: USA...
GTGCTGGAGGGCGGCTACAATCTGAGCGGCCTGGCCTCGGCCGCGGTAGCACATGTGGAAGCGCTGATGCGGGGGTAGGGCAGTCCGGAATTCGTGGCGGCCTTGGCCGTCGATTTGCTACCCTTGCAAGAACAGTTCGCCGCAAACGGCGTCCCAGTCGGCCTCCGGATAGTTGGCGGCGATGTCGTCCACCAGGACGCCGCCATCGGCCAGGGTCGGAGCGGCCGCGGGGGAAAGCGCCAGTTGCAGCCGCTCCATCTCGCGCAGCAACCAGGGCCTGACTTCCTCCGGTGTCAGCAAATGGCGCAGGTCCGGGCAGCCATCGGCAGGCTTCACGCGCAGAACCCAATCCGGGCCGCCCACCTCAACCACCTGGCCTTCCACGGGCGAGAGCAGGCGCACGTCGGCGTTGCGCTGATGGACGCGCCACGCGGTTCCATTGACGCGCAACCCGGCCCCGGCCGGCGGGAGTTCCACGCGGTCGGGCGAACTTAACACGCGGCGGCCCAGTTCATCGAGGCCGATGGTTACCGTGCCATCCGGCTCCGGCCGAACCCAGGTGTGGCCGCGGTGGTAAAAGCGATCGAGCGGGAAAGACATCCCGAAGATCTCTTCTTGGGGTGTATCGCGAAGAATGAGTGGCTTGCGGGCCACCAACCGGGTGTGGGTCTCGCATATCCGGCAGTCGAATGCGTGGGGGCATTCGCGATAGCGGAATTCTCCGGTGGCTACGTGGCGGCACTGGCGCTCGCTCGGAGGCAATTCGTGAAAAGTCTCGTGCCAGCGGATCTCGTCCACCTGCTGCGCCGCCAGGGCGCGGCGCGAGCGGATAGCGGCGCAGGCAACGGTGGCCGCTACCACCGCCAGCACGGCATAAAACGCTCCTAGAAATACGAGGCTTCCGATCATAACGAATACCTCCCGACCAACACCGGCTCTTCCTCAACTGGCTCGGCTTCGGCCGCCGGCGCGGCTTCGAGTGCGCGCTCCTGCGGGAAAAGCTGCAGGTAGCGGAACGAGAACGAGTACACCAGCACGCCATAGGCGACGACCGCGAGGAATGTCCCGGTCTCCTGCCAGCTTGGCCGGTAGGAAACGAATTGGTCGAAGCCCAGCGTGGGCAGCGCCAGCGTTTGCACGGTGAGGACGAACCGGTTCAGCGCCACTCCCAGGCAGGCCATAAGAGCCGCGGAAACCAGCCAGCCGGTGCGCCTGCGCAGCCGGGGAATGAGCAAAATCAGAGCGGGAATCAGCCCGAAAACGACGATCTCGGCAAACAGGATCCACGTGCCGAAGGGGTTCCAGGAGTAGTATTGCCAGGCGGGGAAGCCGCTCCCCGGCGAGGTGCGGTTGATCCAGATCAGAGTGTCCACGGTCTTGGCCAGCACGTAAACCGACAGCAGCAGACCGGAGATGCGCCCAAGCAAGTCCAACACTTGCGGCTTCACCAGGCGCCTTTGTGAAATCTTGGAGACCAGCCAGGTAGTGAGCAGAATGAAGGCCGGACCCACGGCCACGGCCGAAATGATAAACAGGAAGAACGTGGAAGGCCAGATCGCAAAGCCTTCGCGAAAGGCAAAGGGACGGCCGCGCAACACGCCATAGAGCCCGCCCAACGACCCCTGGTGGAAGAAGGAAAGAAACGTGCCGGCGCCCGCCAGCACGTAAATCAGCTTGTGCAGTTGAAACTCGAAGACCAGGAAGGAAGGCACCTGGCGCAATTTACGGTTCTTCAAAATGATCGGCAGGTACTCGATGAACAGGACCGTCAGATAGCAAGTGATGCAGAAGGTGACTTCGGTGAGCATCGAGTGCACGTTGGGATACCAGAAGGTGAACCACGCGCGCAACGGCTGGCCGACATCCACCAGGAGCACGGCCACGGCGCCGCTGTAGCACACAAATCCGATCACCACGGCGCTGTAGATGACGGCGCTCAGTTCCTTAAGCTTCAGGATGTAAACAAGGAAGCCCGTGAAGAACGCGCCGGCGCCCAGCGCAATGACGGTGAGGTCGAGGAAGATCCACAGGCCGAAGGCGAAGCGGTTGTCCATGTTGGTCTGGTTCAAGCCCTTCACCAGGCACAGGCCGGCGGCGTAGAGGCCGAAGGCCAGCAAGGCGGTCCAGGGCAGAAGCCAGAGCACGAACTGGCGGGCCGGGCAGCGCGGCAAGCGGCGCGCGATGAGTTGCCTATCCACGGGCCTTCTCCTTTCCTGAGGGCGCGCTGGCGATCTGGCGCACCCAGCCCTGCCGGGAGTGGTAATGAATTTTGGGATCGGTGCCCAGCTTTTCGAGCAGCCGGAAGCTGCCGTCCTGACGCGCGTCCCGTGCTGGAACACTGGCGCGGTCGTTCAGATCGCCGAAGCGGATGGCGCCTGTTGGGCAAGCTTCCACGCAGGCCGGCAGATAATCGCCGGGGTCGATTTCGCGCCGGTTTTGGGCCGCGGCGCGTTCTTTGGCGGCGTGCCACCGGCCGTGGCAGAAGTTGCACTTCTCGACCACGCCGCGCATGCGCGGCGCCACCGCGGGGTTCAAGGTCTTCTCCATGCCGGGGGGCCATACCGGGTCCCACCAGTTGAAATAGCGCGCATGGTAGGGACAGGCCGCCATGCAATAGCGGCAGCCCAGGCAGCGCTCGGGCATCTGGCCGACGATGCCGGTCTGGGGATCGACCCGCACTGCCTGCTGCGGGCAGACGCTGACACAGGGAGTTTCGTGGCCGCATTGCTGGCACAGCACCGGCACGAAAGCCGACTTGCGGTTGGACCCGTCCTCACCGTTATTTACCTGGAAGACCCGGATCCAGGTGATGCCTTTGCGATCGCCGGCCCCTTCGGGCGCGGGCGGGATATTGTTTTCGACGGCGCAGGCGACCATGCAGGCGCCACAGCCGGTGCAGCGGTCGATATCGATAGACATGCCGTAGCGAGTCATACCCTCACCACTTTGGCGCGCGCCGAGGGGCCGCAGAGATCCAGAAGCGCGGGCGTGGCGGCCACCCGCACCACCCCGGGCGGCATGCCGGAATCGATCGATACCTGGACGGCTGCCCGGCCGCGGATGGTCTCCAAGGCGGCGCGAGCGCCGTCCGTGACGCCGCACTGCCGCGCGGTCTCGGGATGCAGGGCAATACGCCCCGGAGACAGCCGCAGGTTCGATTCGCCGTAGAGCTTGGAAAGGAGCGGCGAAAACGGCTGCGGGACGGCGGTGGTTACCACCACCAGCGGCAGGCTGGACTGCTCCACTGGCGGATCGGCAAACGAGCCGGATTCCATCTGGGGCGCCGGAGCTTGGGGGCCTTGGGAATCGATCCAGCAGCCGCCCTCGTTGAGCGCGCTCCAGAAGTCGTCAAATTTCACCTGCCTCACCGGAACGGACTTTCCGTCCCGCCAGGTGGAGACTGTTCCGCGGCCGGCTTGATGAATCGCGCCGGCACGCTCGCGCAGCGCCGGTGTCAGCGGCAACCGGGCCATCCGCGCGACAAAAGTTGGGGGATCGACTACGCCCGCGGGTGGTGCTACTAACGGCGCCGCGAGGCGGAATGTGGCCGCCGCGGAATGGAGAGCCGGAGGAAGGTCGCTGGTTATCTCCGGATAGACCGCGGTGGGAAGCAAGTATTGCGCGTGCCGTCCGTATCCCGCGCGGGAAGAGGCGAACGTCACCACCAGCGGGTCATACGGCACCAGCTTTTTCTGAACTACGCTCCAGGGAAGGTAGGTGTCGGGGGCCGACTCGTCGATCAACAGCACGCCAATGGAATGGTCCGCCACCGAAGCGAACGTCGTCACCGGAGCGGCGGCTCTCGTCCAGCTTTCCGGAACAGGGGCTTCGCGTCTAGGGAACACGGTGCGTCCCAGGCTCCCGAGCAACCGGTTCAACTCGGACATGGCCGGGAATTCCTCGGCGGCCACCACCAGGGCGGGACCGTTCTCCGCTACCTGGCGGGCCACAGAGACAATCTGCTCTTCCGGGATGCCCGTGAGCGCGGCAACTTCCGGCGGCAGAGCTTGCTTCCGCAGAAGTTGGGCAATGGCTCGCGCCAGGGCAGTCTCGCTGCCAGCGCGGATGGGGAGCCAGAGGTCGGCGAGCGCGGCGGTAGGCGATGGAACTGGTTCGACCTGGACCAGGCGGAAGCGCTCGCGCGCCGCGAAGACGCTGGCGGGAGTGCCCCAGCCTTCCAGCAGGGGAGCGCCAAAGCTGAGCACGGTTTTCGCGTCCGCCAGGTTGACGGCGGGTGAGATGCGTTTCGGCGCGAGGTAGAGCCCGTGGGGAATGGCGGCCATCGCGCGGCGGTAGGTCCAAGAAGCGGTGCGGCCGGGGCGCAAGTCCAAAACCGCGATGGATGCCTTCGGATCGCGGTGCGCGATGGCGGCGGCAGCCTGCTCCAGGGCGCCCTGCGTGACACGCCCCGGGTGGTAGGGCAGATGGTGGCCCACCAGACCGAACGCACACAACGGCTGGCCGGGCAGCCCGGTCAGAGCCACTGGCTGGGGGCCCACGCAACGGGCGCGCACCGCGCAACCGGCAGGACACAACGCGCAATTCGTAAACCGCGTGTGGATTTCGCCCCGCGCCGGCCGCGGGATCCCCGGCCAGTTCTCCGACCACAAGGCCGTGTCCGTGATCAATCGCCAGGGAACCGGCGTGAAGACCAGGCCCGCGGCCGAGCCGGCCGCGAACTTGAAGAGATCTCTGCGTGTGGTCTGCATATCGGCCTCTATTTATGGCACTCCAGGCAACTGTTCTTCCGGCTGCCCTGGCGGTGGCATTCCAGGCAGGTGTCCATCTTCATGCCGCGCCAGATATCCCGCGGGTAGCCGCTGATGCGGTCTTCCTGGTAAGGCCGCAGCGTGTTGGTTCTGCCGTGATCCCCATGGCAGGTTTCACACGAAAGCCCGGCAAGCTTGAGATGCGAAGCGTGCGGGAAATAGACGTTTTCCGGTTGGCGCGCGTACACGGCCCAGGGGACCTCCCGCTGCGGTGCGACGTAGCGGTCGATGAATTGCTTCTCGGCCGCCGTAGCGCCCATGGGAGCGGCGTGGCATCCGGCGCATTTCTCCAGGCGCGGGATGCCGGCGAACGACCCGTCGGACCGCAGTTCGTGGCAGTCGTTGCACTTCAGTCCGCCCTGCTCCACGTGTACCTTGTGGCTGAAATCCACGGGCTGTGCGCGGCGCGCATAAATGGCATACGGCAAGCCCATCCAGCCGGCCCCCAGCGCGGCCACCGCGCCCGCCAAAAAAAGGAATGTCCCACGATTTCTCATGATGCCCTCCGACTGCTCGCCGGGTGAGCCAGGGAGAGGTACAGGTCGCAATTCCGGTAGCAATCCGTGCCACAGCGCGAGAGCAGGGATTCGCTATATGGAATGAACCTGACCACCGGCGCGGCAGCGCAGTATTGCATCAGAGATTCGTGCAAATACGGGCAGATGCCGCAGGCCGCGCCGGCGGCCGGTTGGGCCTGGTATACGAAACAGGAGACGTGCTCGCCGCAGGAGCATTTTTCCTCCGCCGTAGAGGCCCGCGCCAACGGAATCAGCTTCCGGATGGGCGCCGTCTGGCAGTACTTGACCTGAGCTTCTTTGAGGAAGGGGCAGGTCATACGCCTACCGTTTCTCTTTCTTCCTCAGCTCCTCGCCGCCATCGGCCATGGTGACGCCGAGTCCGGGGACATGGAAAATGTGCCCGCCGGTATAGTCGGCGGCCAGGCCGGCCACCTCTCTATCCAGGGCGGATTCCGCTGCTCGTCTTCGATGTCGGGCGGCCAGCTCCTGTAGTATTCCCAGGGCAACCGCGCCGCAGCAAATCAGAACCACCAGCCCCAAGGCAATGTTGGTTACGTTCAACCAATAGGTGGATGGATCGTCCATAAGTTTTCTCCTTCCGGAGAGACCTACGGCACGGGGAATGCCATGCTGAAAACACACGACTTGCGCGCGACAGCCGCGGCGGCATGGCGGAATAACAGACAATAAAATCCGATTTTCCCGCAATGGCGTTACACTATTATCAGGTCTGCAACTATTTTATGCCGCGACGCCTTGCCCGCAAGCTGATGTTCTCGATCACGCTGATCGTGATCATCGTAGCCGCCGTTTCCGGGCTGGTGAATGTGAAGAGCGAGGAGAGCCAACTGCTCAATACCATGATCCTGGGCGCCGACCAGCTTTCCAAAAGCATCACCAGCGCCACCTGGCACGCCATGCTCGACGACCGCCGCGAAGGGGTGTACCAGATCATGCAGACCATCGCGCTCAAGCAGGGTATCGACCGCATCCGTATGTTCAACCGGGCCGGCCAGGTGATGTTCTCCACGAATCCGGAGGACCGTCAGGGGTCCACCGACCAGCGCGGCGAAACCTGCGCTTTGTGTCACGGCCGGGGCGAGCCGCGATACCAGCTCGATCTGCCGTCGCGCGTGCGCATCTTCCGCAACAGCGGCGGCCGGCGCCGGCTGGCCATGGTCACGCCGATTTACAACGAGCCATCGTGCCAGGCGGCGTGTCATGCGCACCCCAAGGGAATGCGGGTGCTGGGCGTTCTGGACGTGGCTTTGAGCCTGGAAAGCGTGGATGCCGAGATGGCGTCCATGAAGAGCCGCGTGCTGGTGGTGACGGCCGTCGAGGTCACACTGATTGGGCTCTTCATTATCTATTTCACACGGCGCTTCCTCGGCCGGCCGATTGAGAAGCTGATTGCCGGCACGCACGCGGTCAGCCAGATGGATCTCGACCAGCCGCTGGACATCGTCGGCAGCAGCGAGGAGTTGGACGAACTGGCGCGTTCGTTCGAGAGGATGCGCGAGCGGCTCCGGCAAGCGGTAGCCGAAAACAGCCAGTTCACGCAGAACCTGGAAAGCAAGGTGGAGGAGCGCACCCAGCAGCTCAAAGCGGCACAGAAGAAACTCATGCAGAACGACCGCCTGGCTTCTCTCGGCCAGCTCTCCGCCAGCGTGGCTCACGAGATCAACAACCCCGTCTCCGGCGTGCTCAACCTGGGAATGCTCATGCAGCGCATGCTCAAGGACGACGGCATTCCTCCCAACCGCATCGAAGAGTTCCGGAAATACCTGGGGCAGGTGGTGAATGAAACCACGCGGGTGGGCCGCATCGTTTCCGACCTGCTGGCCTTTTCGCGCCGCTCCAAACCGCAGCGATCGCCGGCCGACCTCAACCGGATCGTGCGCACGACGCTTTCGCTGGTGCAGCACAAGCTGAAGCTGAGCAATGTGGAGGCCGAAACCTGTTTGGCCGGCCATCTGGCGGACGTATTTTGCGACCATTCGCAGATCCAACAGGTGGTGCTGAACCTGCTGTTGAACGCCGCCGAGGCGACGCAGCCCAAGGGCGGAGGCCGTGTGACCATCGCCACCGAGCCGCGCGAGGGCGAAGTCGTGCTGACCGTCTCGGATAACGGCGAGGGAATCCAACCGGAAAACCTCGCCAGGATTTTCGATCCGTTCTTCACCACCAAATCGGAAGGCAAAGGAGTGGGACTGGGATTGGCGGTGTCTTATGGGATCATCCAGGCCCATGGAGGAGATATTGAAGTCAAAAGCAAGCCCGGCGAAGGCACCACCTTCATCATTTCGTTGCCGCTGCAGCAGACCAGCCCGGGTGTCGAGCCGCCGTTGCTTGCCTTGGCCCATCGCGAATGACTTGCCTGTATCTTGGCGCCACGGCGGAAACGGGCCCGGAAGCGCTGGCGCCGATTGGGGAGTGTTTATCCGCGGCCTTCCGGTTGCCCGTGCGGCAGGTCGAGCTTCCGGACGTGGAGTTCGCCTTCGACCGGGAGCGCGGGCAGTACGCGTCGATCCCGGTGTTGGAAATGCTCGCCAGGATTCATCGGGGCGGCGGAGGAAAGCTCATGGGGGTGACCGGGCGCGATCTGTTCATCCCCGTGCTGACGTTCGTTTTCGGGCACGCCCAATTGGGAGGGAGCGTGGCCCTGGTCTCACTGGCGCGGCTGCGGCAGGAATTTTATGGGCTGGAGCGCAACCACGAGGTCTTTCTGGAGCGCGCCCGCAAAGAGGCCCTGCATGAAGCCGGCCATACGTTCGGCCTGGTGCACTGCGCCGAAAGAAGCTGCGCCATGTCGCTGTCGACCAATGTGCAGCAGATCGATCGCAAACGCGCCTGCTTCTGCGCGGACTGTACGGCGCAATTGCGTAAGGGAGTAAGGACATGAAAGCCCACTGGCGAATCCTGGTGGTGGATGACGAAGAGGTGATGTGCGAATCGCTCGCGGCCTGGCTGCGGGAGGATGGCTACACGGTGGACACTGCGCGCTCGGGCCAGCAAGCCGTCGAGCGGGCGGCCCAGCGCGAGTATGCCATCTATTTTTTGGATCTCAAGATGCCCGGCGGCATGGACGGCATCGAGACAATGGTGCAGATCCGGCGGACCCAGCCGGAAGCTTCCATCATCATCATCACGGCCTACGCGACCGTCGATACGGCCATCACGGCGATCAAGGAGGGTGCGCAGGAGTATATCGTCAAACCCTGCAACCCGGAAGAGATTTCCCTGCTGGTGGGCCGCATTATCAAGGTGAAGAATCTGCAGCGGGAGAACACCATACTACGCAAGAAGCTGACGCGCCATTACCGGTTTCAGGACATCCTCAGCAAGAACTCGAGAATGCAGGCCATCATGGAGCTGGCGCACGAGGTGGCCAGCCTGCGCTCCACGGTGTTGATTCAAGGCGACAGCGGCACCGGCAAGGAGCTGATTGCGCGCGCCATCCACTTTTCGGGCGACCGCGCCGCCAAACCGTTCGTGGCGGTCTCGTGCGCGGCTCTGGCGGAAACGCTGCTGGAATCCGAGCTGTTCGGTTATGAGAAGGGGGCCTTTACTGGCGCGGACCAGATGAAGCGCGGCAAGTTCGAGCAGGCCGACGGAGGCTCGATTTTCCTGGATGAGATCGGGGATATATCGCCGAAACTCCAAGTGGACCTGCTGCGCGTTCTGCAGGACCGCAGCTTCTACCGGCTGGGCGGCTCTCAGGAAGTCCATGTGGACGCGCGGGTGATCGCCGCCACGCATGTAAACCTGCAGCAGGCGGCGGCCGCGGGCAAGTTCCGGGAGGACCTGTTTTACCGGTTGAACGTCATCGAGATCCGCATTCCGCCGCTGCGCGATCGGCGCGAGGACATTCCGCTGCTGGCGCACCATTTTGTGGAGCGCTTCTCGCACGAATTGAGCAAGGACATCGGCGACCTCTCCGAAGGCGCGCTCCAGGCGCTGATGGACTACGACTGGCCGGGGAACGTGCGCGAGTTGGAGAATGCCATCGAGCGCGCCATGGTCACGTGCCGCGGCCGCGAGCTGACGGAGACCGACTTTGGCTTCCTGGCGCAAAACGGCGCGCGCGCCAAGACCTGGGGCGCCCCCGCCGGGATGACCTTGCAGGAGATGGAGAAAATGCTGATCGTCGCCACCATCCAACACACCGGGGGCAACATCAAGGAAGCGGCCTCCGTTCTGGGCATCGACCGCTCGACCTTGTACGAGAAGATCAAGCGCTACGAGATCCCGCGGTAGCACTTTAGCGGGCCCTATCGCGAGCGACTCCCGGAAAGGCCGCTTCCTGTTCGGTAGTCCCGCCCCGCGGCCAGCCAATCTACCAGGCGGTGTTCCGCGATACGCTGAGGAGCGGGATGCCCCTCACCCGCCTGAGCGTTCGCGGTTACCGCTCTCTGCGCGATTTGAGCTTGCCGCTGCAGCAGGTCAATATCATCACCGGCGCCAACGGCACGGGCAAATCGAACCTCTACCGCGCGTTGATGCTGGTGGCGCGCGCCGCCGAGGGTCAGTTCGCCCGCGCCATCGCGGAGGAGGGCGGAACGCCGAGCGTGCTGTGGGCGGGCGGCGAGCGCATCCGCTACACCCGCCAAAAGCCTCCCCGGAGATTCAGCCTGGCGGTGGAGACCGGCCTGTTCGACTTCAGCTTTGCCGTGGGCCTGCCTTCCCCAAGCTCGCTCCCGCCCGGCCGCTCGCTGTTTGGGGCCGATCCCGAGGTCAAGGAGGAGAAGCTTTTCCTGCGCGGGGAAGGAAAGCCGGTATTGATGTTGGATCGCCGCGGGCCTTCGGCATGGCTCAGGAACGGGGACGGCGCCATGGACGAATACGGTCTCGCCCTGCTCAAGTACGAATCCGTTCTGCCGCAGGTGGTGGAGCCGCAGCGCTATCCCGAGGTGCACCTGGTGCGGCAGACTCTGCTGGGTTGGCGCTTCTATCATCAATTCCGGACCGATGCCCTGTCGCCGCTGCGTTATCCCCAGATTGGCGTGCAGACCAACGTATTGAGCCAGGACGGGTCGGACCTGGCGGCGGCTTTGGAAACGATTCTGGAAATCGGCGACGAAAAGGGCCTCAACGAAGCCATCGCACACGCCTTTGGGGGAGCGCGCCTTACCATCGTCCTGCATGAAACACTCTTTAGCGTTCACCTGGAAGTTCCCGGTATCCTTCGTCCCCTGGAGGCGCGCGAACTGTCCGATGGGCAACTGCGCTTCTTGTGCTTGTGTGCCGCGCTGCTGAGTCCCCGGCCTCCGGCGCTCATTGCGTTGAATGAGCCGGAGACCAGCCTCCATCCCGATCTTTACGACCCGCTGGCGCAGTTGATCGCGCACGCTTCAAAGTCGTCGCAGATCTGGGTAACCACCCATGCGCGAGCTCTGGCCGGAAAGATCGGGGCG
>Ga0075030_100006213_pt1 | contig 10700 bp, 11 predicted proteins | sample LitLauG_LLR_2012_FD_71393 | JGI IMG/M metagenome (GOLD analysis project Ga0075030, IMG submission 71393) | Freshwater sediment microbial communities from Pennsylvania, USA - Little Laurel Run_MetaG_LLR_2012 | ecosystem: Environmental > Aquatic > Freshwater > Creek > Sediment | place: USA...
GTGTTCGCGACCAACGCGGGCGATTCGGGCGTCTTGCTGCCCGTGGCTTGCGTCAGTTCCGCGGTGCTGTGGTTCCGGCATTCGCAGCGCCTGGCGTGGCTGCAACTGCGCTCGGTGCTGGTGGCCGCGGTGGTGATCGCGGCCCTAAAGCTCTGGTTTTTATCGTGCGGGGCGCACTGGCTCACCGTCATGTCCAGCCCCAGCGGCCATTCGTGCATGAGCGCCGTGGTCTACCTCACGCTGGCCGGGGTCCTGGCGCGCGGCCAGCGCCCTGCGGTGCAACTGGCGCTGTATGCCGTGGCCGTGCTGATCGTCGCCGTGGTGGGGGCGACCCGCATCCTGCTGGGCGTGCACACCGGGCCCGAAGTGCTGGTCGGGACCCTGGTCGGGGCGGCCGCCTTTGCCTGGTTTCATGTGGCGTGCCGGCGCCTGCCGGCCGTGCCGCTCGATCGGCGCACCTTGGCCATTGCGGTCGGGGTGACGGTGCTGGTGGCCTACGGCGTGCGGCTGCCGGCCGAATCGCTGCTGCGGCATCTGGCACGGCGGCTGGGGGAGAACTGCGCGCTGGCGGCACCCGCGCGCCATGCAGCGCCGGCGGCACCCGCGCCCGCACCGAACTAGCCCTGGCGCAAGAGGGCCCGCACGTCGTCGGCCAGTTGCGCTGCCGGCTGGTCGTAGGGGCTGACGACGCGGGCGCGGCCGCGGGTATCGATGATGTAGGTGGAGGCGGTGTGGTCCACCATCACGGTGCCCTGGTATTCGACGATCTGGTAGTTGGCATGAAACGCTTTGGTGGCCGCATCGGTTTGCGCCTCGCTGCCGCGCAGGCCGATGAAGCTCGGATCGAAGGCCGGTACGTAGGCACGCAGCAGTTCGGCCGTGTCGCGTTCCGGATCGATGGTGACGAACAGCCCCTGCACGCGCGCGCCGTCGGCGCCCAGCAGGCGTCGCACCTCGGCGAACTTGGCCAGCGTGGTCGGGCAGACATCGGGGCAGTGGGTGTAGCCAAAGGCGAGCAGGACGACCTTGCCACGGAAGTCGGCCAAGGTGCGCGGCGTGCCCGCGGTGTCGTTGAGCGTGAAGGCGGCGTCCCATTGCTCGGCGCCGATATCGCGCCCATGCAAGGCCAGGGCCGGGGCCGGCGCGGCACCCGACCAGCGGGCCGGCAGGCCCCACAGCAGCACGCCGGTGGCCAGCACCAGCAGTGCCACGGCGCCCAGGCCCAGCACCAGGGTGCGGCGGCGCGGCGGCGGCTGGGGTGCGTCGGGCCCTTCATCCATGGGCGGACCCCGGCGCCGGGGAGGCATGGTGCGTCGGCGGCGCGCTATTGAGCGGGCGCACGGGCGCCCGCACGGCAATGTCGTGGCGCCGGCCGTGGGCATCGAGCACGTGCAGCGTGATCGGCACCACCTGCCCGGTCAGCAACTGGTGGCGCAGGCCGATGAACATCACGTGATAGTCGTGATCGAGTGCCACGGGCACATGCGCCGGCAGGGCCAGGCGGTCGATGCGCCGCATGGTCATGATCTCGTTGACGTTGTGCATCTCGTGGATCTCGACCTTCGCGGCCACCGGCGCGGCGGCGCCGATCAGTTGGGCGTCTTCCCGGCTGGTCAGGACCATGTAGGCGCCCGAGCCGGTCTGGCCTTCCACGGTTGCGCGCACCCAGGCGTCGGCCACCTCGACCAGCGGCGGGCGCGGCGCCGCCGGCGCGTCGGCAGCATGGGCGGCCGCGGCCAAGGTCAGGACCGCCAGCGCCAGCACGACGCCGCGCCGGGAGCGCCTGCGCTGCGGCCGCGCGCTCATGGTCTGCCTCCGGCGCCGGTCGCGGCGGGGCCCCCGGGACGGGCCAGCCCCAACTGCCACAACAGGAATGCGAATTCGCGCGCGGTCTCGCGATAGCGCTGGTAGCGGCCGCTCTTGCCGCCATGGCCGGCGCTCATGTCGATGCAAAACAGCAGCGGACGGGTATCGGTCTTGCACGCCCGCAGGCGCGCGACCCACTTGGCCGGTTCGAAATATTGCACTTGCGAGTCCCAGAGCCCGGTGAACACGAGCATCGCCGGATAGTCCTGGGCGCGGACATTGTCATACGGCGAATACGAAAGCAGGTAATCGTACGATATCCGCTCGCGCGGGTCGCCCCACTGGTCGAACTCGTTGGTGGTCAGCGGGATGCTTTCGTCGAGCATCGTCGTCACCACGTCGACGAAGGGCACGTGGGCGACGATCGCCCGGTACCGCTCCGGCGCCAGGTTGGCGACCGCAGCCATCAGCAGGCCGCCGGCGCTGCCGCCCTGCGCGCAGATGCGGTCGGCGGCGCCGTAGCCGGTGCGCACGAGCATGTCCGTGACATCGATGAAGTCGGTGAAGCTGTTGCGTTTGTGCAGCAGGCGTCCGTGCTCGAACCAGTCGCGCCCCAATTCCTGGCCGCCGCGCACGTGGGCGATGGCCACGATGAAGCCCCGGTCGAGCAGGCTGACCCAGCTCGAGCGAAAATCCGGATCCATCGAAAGGCCGTAGGCGCCGTAGCCATACTGGTATACCGGCGCGCTGCCGTCGAGCGGCGTATCGCGGTGATAGGCCAGGGAAACCGGGATGGTGCTGCCGTCGCGCGCCGGGGCGCGCAGATATTGCGTGACATAGTCGCGCGCATCAAAGCCGCCCAGCACGGTTTCGGTCTTGCGCCAGAGGCGCTCGCCGCGCGCCAGGTCGAAGTCGTAGGTCGTGCGCGGCGTCGTCAGCGAGGAATACACGTAGCGCAGGTAGGGGCTGTCGATGTCCGGCGTTGCCACCAGGTGCATGGCGTAGGCCGCCTCCTCCGAGGCGATCAGCACGTCGCCCGCGCCCTGGGCGCCGTCGCCCCAGGCGCGCAGGCGCAGGCGCAGCAGGCCGCCGGCACGCTCGTTGACGGCCAGGTGCGTGCGGCCGACCTCGAAATCCTCGATGAAGGTGTCGTCCCGGTGCGCCACCACGTCGGTCCAGGCCTCTTTGGTCGCGCTGCGGCCGATCGGCACGCGCACGAGCCGGAAATTGGGGGCCTGCCAGTTGGTGCGCAGGATGAAGTCGCCCTCGTGATGCTCGACCTGGTATTCGTGGTCGTCTTCGCGCGGCAGCACCGGCGTGAAGGCAAGTTGCGGATCGGCCGCGTCGGCATAGCGCCATTCGCTTTGCTGGGTGCTTTCGCAGACCAGGAAGAGGTAGCGCTCGCAGCGGCTCTGGCCCAGGCCCAGGTAATAGCTGGGGTCGGCTTCCTCGTAGAGCAGCCGGTCGGCTGCCTGGCTGCTGCCCAGTGTGTGGGCGTGGACCCGCACCGACAGCAGCGTTTCCGGATCCTTTTCGATATACAGCACGCGGCGGCTATCGCCGGCCCAGACGATGCCCGCCTCGATGTTCGCCACCCGGTCGTCGAGCACCGTGCCCGCGTGCAGGTCCTTGACGCGCAGCTCGTACTGGCGGCGGCCGACGGCATCCTGGGTGTAGGCGAGCCAGCGGCCGTCGGGGCTGACGGCGTAGTCGCCCAACTCGAAAAAGGCGTGCCCTGCCGCCAGGAGATTGACGTCGAGCAGCACTTCCTCGGGTGCCTGCATTGTCCCCCGGCGGCGGGCATGTACGGGGTACTCGCTGCCCGGGACATAGCGCCGGTAATACCAGTGGCCGCGGTGCAGCACGGGCACGCTGGCGTCGTCGGGTTGCAGCCGCGCGCTCAATTCCTCGAACAGCGCCTGCTCGAGCGGGGCCAGCGGCGCCAGCACCGCCTCGGCATAGGCGTTCTCCTGCTCGAGGTAGGCCAGCACCTGGGGATCGCTGCGCGTGTCGTCGCGCAGCCAGTAATAGTCGTCCGAGCGCGTGCCGTGGGGTGATGTGACGGCATGCGGGCGGCGCTGCGCGCGCGGGGGTTCGGGCGCGCTGGGGTCCGCGGCCGCGGGCTTCTGGGTCATAGGGGTCATGGCTGGGGCGCTTGCGCGCAAATGGGAATCGCTTCCGAGTGGCATGCCTTGGACACTCTAGCACCGGAAGCGGCAAGCCGAGCAAAGCTTGATCTTCGTCAAACCTGTGAACGCGTCCCACCGCAAAAATGATCCTGTCGGTGCCGGCCCGGCAGGGCGTACCGCGGGCATGCGCGGTCGGCGGCGGCTAGGCGAGATTACTGGTTCGATCGGGGGCGAGAGCGGGAAAAGGCCGCAGTTCTTGCTCCCCGGCACCCCCACATGAGGAGACAAAATGAGCTCACTGGTCATCATCTTTGGCATCATGACTTTCGTTATCCCGGCAATTTGCGTCCTGGCCGACGACGTCAACTGGGAACGCAAGAAGAAGTAAGCCTTCGGTCTCCTCCCGGTACCCGCGCCGCTCAGGCCGGGTACCCGCTGGCCCCGTTGCTGTGACGGGGCCTTTTTCTGCGCTATCCTTTCGTGGCCGGCCGGCTTGCGCCGGTGGCAGCGCGCGCCACGATCGCCCATCTATGAATCTTCCTGTCGCCAGCAGCTTCGCGCTGGGCGCGGATGCGCCGTCGGCGTCCGCCGTGCAGACGCTCGACGCGGTGCGCTCCGATCTGGCCGCGGCCTATCGCCTGATCGCGCGCGAGGGCTGGGACGACCTCATCTACAGCCACGTGACGGCTGCCGTTCCGGGCCAGCCGGGGCGCTTCCTGATCAATCCTTTCGGCTTCGCTTTTTCCGAGATACGGCCCGAACTCCTGGTCACGGTGGACCTCGATGGCGGGGTGTGCGACCCGCCGCCAGCGCGCGCCATCAACCGGGCCGGCTTCGCCCTGCACGCGGCGGTGCACCGCGCGCGCCCCGATGCCTTTTGCGTAATGCACCTGCACGAAACCAGCGTCATCGCCGTGTCCGCGCATCCGGCGGGGCTGCTGCCCTTGTCGCAGCACGCCCTGCGGTTTCACGGGGCGATCGCGCTGCATCCCTACGAGGGCGTCGCGCTGAGCCCGGACGAGGCCGCGCGCTTGCTGCGAAACCTGGGCGACAAGCCGGTGGCCTTGCTGCGCAACCATGGCAGCCTGGTGCTGGGCCGAAGCATCGCCGAGGCTTACACCCTTAGCGCCACGCTGATCAAGGCCTGCCGCATCCAGATTGCGGCGCTGGCCGGCAACCCGCATCCGGTGCTGCCGGCGCCCGAGGTCATCGAGCGCGCGGCGCGGCAGTTGTTCGATAATGGTGCCCTCGAAGGCGTCTGGGAGTGGCCGGCGCTGCTGCGCTCCCTGCCTCCGGCCTGAAGCCCTCATTGCGCGGATCCGCCCATGCCCACGATACAAATCCAAATGTTCGATGGCCGCTCAAAAGAGCAGCGCCAGCAACTGGCCATCGCCATCACCGAGGCCACCTGCCGCGTGCTCGATCTGCCGCCCGAAGCCGTGGATATCGTCATCACCGAGGTCAAGCGCGAAAACTGGGTCACGGCCGGCAAGCCCTGGGGCTGAAGACCGTATCGAGCAATGTTTCCCTTTGGGAGGAACTCATGCGTCAATTTGCCGGTGCCTTGATTGCCTTGCTGCTGCTCTGCCTTTCCCCTGCGCACGCGCAGGGCCAGCCCGAAGGGCGCAAGCAGCCCAGCCCGGAAGAGATGCAGAAAATCATGGACGCCACCATGGGGGCCATGGTCCCCATGATGGGCAGGATGATGGAAGTGATGCTGGACGTGCAACTGAAGGTGGCAGAGAAGCCCGAAACCGCAACGCGGATCGCAACGTTCAAGCGCAATCTGTTTGACGCGCTGCAAAAGAGCGGTTTTTCAAAGGAAGAAGCGCTGCAAATCGTCATCGCCACCTCGATTCCGGCGGCGTCTCCCAGTTCCAAATAACGATCGAGGCGCGGGCTTGATTGCGCCGCGCGGCCGACTGCCAGCGGTCCGAGCCCTCTGAAAGAACCGAAGTCCTGACCCTGCGGCGATCGCCCCCAACGCGCCCGCCGCGGTGATCGCCGACCCTGGTGGAATGATGCCCACGCTTTCAAACCTGTTCGCGTTTTCCTTGGTGGCGCTCGCAATGGTGCTCACGCCGGGCCCGAACATGGTCTATCTAATTTCGCGCTCCATTTGTCAGGGGCGTACGGCCGGGTTCATCTCCTTGGGCGGCATCGCGCTGGGTTTCGTGTTCTACATGCTCTGCGCAGCGTTCGGAATCACGGCCTTGGTCATGACCGTGCCTTTGGCGTACGACGCCCTGCGCGTCGCCGGTGCCGTGTATTTGCTTTATCTCGCCTGGCAGGCCGTCAAGCCGGGTGGGCGGTCGCCGTTTCAGGTGCGGGATTTACCCAGCGACTCGCCCGGTCGACTCTTCACGATGGGGCTCTTGACCAATCTGCTGAATCCGAAGGCGGCCGTGCTCTACCTGTCGCTGTTGCCGCAGTTCATCGACCCCGCGCGGCCAAGCGTGCTTGCGCAGTCGCTGGTGCTGTGCACGACGCAGATCCTCATCAGCGTGAGCGTGAACGGATCGATCGTCCTCATGGCGGGCGGCATTGCCCGGTTCCTGGCCACCCGGCCCATGTGGGCGGTTTTGCAGCGATGGGTGATGGGAACCGTGCTCGCCGGGCTTGCCGTGCGCATGGCGACCGAAGCGCGGAGATGAGCCGTCGGCGAAATCGCTCCGCCGTTCACCTTGGTTCGGAAGAAATGAAGTAATCAGACCTAGACCGATGAGCGTCGCCGACGGGATATCCGCTTCGAATGAGCCGGCAAGGCCGCAAAGGGTCGACAGTACGCCATGGCGGTGTCGGCTTCTAGGCTTATCCGGGGGCTTGCCCGCTACCTGGCGCAGGGCTAATGTCGCAGCTCGGTCGGTAGCGAGTGGGGACGGTTACCTTTCGCTTCGCCCGCGCGATAAGTGGCCCTGCGATTGAAGCAACATCGACCCACGCTGCGAGGATCACAGCGATGTTTATGCGAGAGATCGTGGCGCTATGCCTCGGAGTTCTCATGATGGCGATTCCGATTGAGTCTGCGCTCGCCGAGCCTGCCGGACACATCACCGGGGTTGGTGGTGTGTTCTTCAAGGCGAAGGATCCGAAGGCGCTAGCCGCGTGGTATCGCGACGTGCTGGGCCTGCCAATAGAATCGTGGGGCGGAGCGGCGCTGCGCTACGACGCGCCCAAGCATCCACCGGCACTGATCTGGAATGCGTTTCCCGCCTCGACAAGCTACTTCGCACCGTCGACCGGTGAATTCATGATCAACTATGCGGTCGATGATCTGGATGCGTTCCTCAAGCGGTTGCGCGAAAAGGGCATCGCCATTCTTAAGCGCGACGACAACGACGCGAACGGCCGCTTTGCATGGATTCTTGATCCGGAAGGCAACAAGATCGAGCTCTGGGAAGCCAAACATACGGCGCCACCGTGATCGACGGGGCGTAGGGCCGTGGCACTACGTGTTCGAGCAAATCCGCTGGTCGCTCGGAAGCGACTGATTGCCGCGCTTGGGGTAGAGCGTGCGTGTCGTGCAGACCGACCTGCCGGAATTCCTCCCGTAGCGCCGGCACCGGGCATGGCAGCGCAAACGCGCGCCGCCATGCCTCCCCGGTTGATCAGGGCGTGTCGGTGTTCTTCTTGCTGTACATGAAGATGATTGCGTGGCGCAGTTCGTCGTCCGTCAGGTCCACCATGCCGCCGCGCGCCGGCATGCCGCCATGGCCGTTGATGGCCGAGCGCACCAGGGCGTCCAGGCCATGCGCCAGCCGCGGCGACCAGGCCGCGCGGTCACCGATGCGCGGCGCGCCGCCGACCCCGGCCTCGTGGCATTTGTGGCATTGGGCCTGAACCACCTGCTCGCCGGTGCGCTGTGCGGGCAGCGTCGACTTGCTGATGGGTTCGGTCCAGTGGCCACCGGACTGGTTCACCATGTAGGTGATGGCGCGCTGGATTTCGATGTCGCTGAGCATGAAGTTGGAGCCATGGGGCGGCATCTTGCGGATCCCCTGCAGCGCGTGCTGCGTCAGGCCCTCCAGGCCCTGGCGTGCACGTGCCGACCAGGCGGCGGTGTCGCCGATGCGCGGCGCGCCGTTGAGGCCGCTCGCATGGCACTTGCTGCAGGTGCCCGCCACGACTTCCTTGCCGGAAAGATCGCTAGGCGCATGCGCGACAGATCCCGCTGAGGGCGCTGTCTGTGCCGGCGCTGGGGGGCTGTAAACCATCGCCGCGGCGCCCAGGGCGCCGAGGAGCAACGCGCCGCCGGCCTGCGCCAGCGCACCGCGCGAGGCAACCCGCACCCGCAACCAGGCAGCGCGCGTTTCCTCGGCCCAGGGCGAGAAGATGCGGGTTGCCAGGAAGAGCAGGATCATGGGTGCACAAAGTACGCCGCCCGCGGCCAACAGGCCCTCGCGGCCGTTCCATTCGGGTTCATAGTGCAGCAGGCCCTTGCCGGTCTTGGCGATTTCCTGCCCGCCGATGACCACGTTCCAGCGCATCATGATCACCGCCATGAGAACGAGGGCGCCGCAGCCCGTGGCCGCGGCGATCAGCGCACGCCCGCGCACGCGGCGCACAATAAGAAAGGTCAGGGTCACGAGCGGCACCAGCGAGCCTATTCCCAGCTGCAGCACGAAGAAGGGGAAGAACAGGCGCCCGGCCACGTATTCCTTGATGGTATCGATGCCCTCGCGGCTGCGGTACATCAGGCTGGCAAACTCCACCCCCTCGAGCAGCAGCGCGAACATGAGGAAGGCCCACAGCGTGTACACGAGCCCGCGCACGCAGTCGTCCTCGATCGGCACGCGCCGCGCCAGGCTGGTGATCACATACAGCACGATGACCAGCGCAGTACCGGAGATCACCGCCGACAGCAGGAACACCGGCGGCATGAGGTCGGAGCTCCACCATTCGCGCGACTTGAGCGAACCGAAGACGAAACCCACGTAGCCGTGCAGGCCCAGCGCCGCCGGGATGCCGATGATGGCCAGCGCCGTGATCCACTTGTGGTCGTAGTGCAAGGCTTTTTCGGAGAGGTCATCGGAGCCCAGCGAGACGATGCGGCAGATCCAGCGCAACGGACCCTTGCCCTCGGTGGCGATCTGCACCACCTGGGGCCGGAACACCAGCCAGTTCTCCAGCAGCAGCAGGATCGTGTAGAAGCTGGCGGCGTAGCCGAAGATCGCAAATGCCGACGTCAGGTGCGGCGTGATCATGGCGTTGAACGCGCGCTCGGGATGGCCCAGGTGCAGCAACAGCGGCATCGGCACGCACACCATCAGGCACAGCGCGAGCAGCATCGAGAATTTGGCCACCGGCCGGAACTGCGTCATGCCGAAGACGTGGTAAAGGCTCGATACGGTGAACGAGCCGGCAACCAGGCCGGTGAGGTAGGGGTAGACGACGATCAGCACCGACCAGGGGATCACCGTCTCGTTGGGGTACACGTAGCCCGTGAAGGGCGCGGCGTGAAAGAGCGGATCCATCAGCTCACCTCCTTGTCCAGACCGATGTAGTAGACGTTGGGTGCATTGCCGGTCTCCGGCTTGAGCACCTGTACGCGGTTGTCGCGGATGAAACGGCTCACCACGCTTTCCTTGTCGTTGAGGTCGCCGAACATGCGCGCCCCCACCGGGCAGACCTCGACGCAGGCCGGCATCAGGCCCTTGGTCACGCGGTGGTAGCACCACGTGCATTTGTCGGTGACACCCTTGGCGTGGTTGAAGAAGCGCGCACCGTAGGGGCAGGCCTGGACGCAATACTGGCAGCCGATGCAGTAGCTGTGGTCGATCAGCACGAAGCCGTCGCGCGTCTTGTAGGTCGCGCCGGTCGGGCACACCTGCACGCAGGCCGGGTGCGTGCAGTGGTTGCACAGCTTGGGCACGAAGAAGGCCTTGTCGACCTTCGCGTCCTTGTAGCGGTTGGCGAAGCGGTAGCGCGTTTCGGAGCCGGCTGCGGCGATGTTGACCGGATCGGGCATGCTGTCCACGCGCGGCTTTTCCTCGCCATCGACATAGGCGTAGCGCTCGACCCAGGTGCGGAAGTGGTGCGCATCCAGGGCGACATTGTTTTCGCGCTTGCAGGCCTCGACGCAGCGCAGGCAGCCGATGCAGCGCGTGGCGTCCACGGCAAAGGCCCAGCGGTGCTGGTTCCAGTCGTAGCCGGCACTCGGAAACGCGCCGCCGTCGGGGTTGTCGGGTCGCTGCGGCAGGGCCGCGCCGCCGGCCGGCGTCTGCGCCCGCGCCATCATTGCCGGTGCCGCGGCCATGGCGCCGGCGACGGCGCCGGCGCAGGCCGCGCCGCGGCTGATGTCGCGCAGGAAGATGCGCCGCGACGGGGCGGCGGGCTGGTCGGGTTTCTTTTCAGTGCTCATTTTGCGGCCCATCCTGGGTTCGTTGCGCCGCAGGGCAATGCGGCGAAGTGGTTCGCCAGATCGCCGATGTCGGAGTCGGACAGACCCTTGGCCATCGGCGACATGAAGGGATCGTTGCGCGTGCCGTCGCGAAACGCCGTGAGTGCGGCCTTGAGGTAGGTCGGGTTCTGTCCTGCCAGTGCGGGCCAGGAATCGTTGACCGGGCGGCCGTTGGCGCCGTGGCAACTGGCGCAAACCACCGCCAGGCGCTTGCCGTTTGCCGTGTCGGCGCCATGCGGCGGGCTCACCGGGCCGCGGCAGGGCAGGCTGCTGAAATACCGGGCCAGGCGCGGCACATCCTCGTCGGCCACGGTCTGCGCCATCGGCGCCATGGTGGGCTCGTTGCGCGCGCCGGTCTTGAAGGA
>Ga0075030_100006214_pt1 | contig 10698 bp, 9 predicted proteins | sample LitLauG_LLR_2012_FD_71393 | JGI IMG/M metagenome (GOLD analysis project Ga0075030, IMG submission 71393) | Freshwater sediment microbial communities from Pennsylvania, USA - Little Laurel Run_MetaG_LLR_2012 | ecosystem: Environmental > Aquatic > Freshwater > Creek > Sediment | place: USA...
GTCATGCCCCTCCTATGAGCCACCGGCGGGTTCGTCGGGCCTGGACGAGCTGCTTGGGGAGGCGATCGTTGAGCCTTCTCCCGGCGCGGTCGAGCTGTACCTCGACTTTCCGTTTTCGCGACGTCCCGGAAAAGCCACGCCACGCAGCGACGGTGAACCCTCTGCGAACGTGACGGCACCACGCCAAAAAATGAGTTTGCGTGCTCTCACAGAGTTTTTATGGCACCGCGCCGGGTTCGATCGTTGGTATCCCGCTATGCAAGGCAAGCGATCGTGGTCCGTGATCCAACGACACCTGCTTGGGGCGGCTGACGATATCACGACCACAAGAGGACCACTGTCGGAGCGCCTCTTTCTCCCCGAACCGTTCAGAGAGGAGTCGAAAGCGGACATCGCCGATCGTCGGCGGTTGAAGCTTGCACTGCTCCATGCGCACGAGGAAGACGGGGCCGGATACAAGATGGCGATGGTCATCGGAGAGCTCAAAGACGTCGCGGAGCCACACCACGGACGCCGTCTCGTGATCAAGCACATGGCCGATTGCCCTCTGTTCATCTCCGAAAGGACCTGGAAGCGGGCCGAGCGTACCTTCGATTCGCTCTTTTCCGCGCATCGGGCTGCCGGCAAGCCGTCGACGCGCCTGATCATGGCGGCGCTGATCTACGCCAAGCAGGAGTTCGTCTACGAGGTCGACACGATCACCTTCATAATGGTTATGGAAACTTGGGTGCCCGTTAACGGGGCGGACGAGGTCGCCCTGGTGCAGGCGCTCCAACAGCAGTCCCGTCGCTTTATCAAACCGTTGCGGTATGACGCGAAGGCCGCCGCGCGATTTCCCAATGCGATCCTTCTCGATACAGGTGCGGTTCCGACGCCGCTTCATATCGCGAGCGCGCTTTGGAAAGACGGCGATCGCGCGGCTAAGGAGAAGGCGATCAAGTCGGGAGGCGAGACGACGTGGGTTTGGCACACGGAGCAGCCGATGCCGGACCTTCCACCTTCCAAGCCGCGGACAGTGGCGACGCCTCGAATCGATGACGGGGCCAGATAGGCAGGCGTTCCTCTCCAGTAATTTTCTTGCCGGCAACCTTCAAGGAGTGCGACATGAACACAAAATTGCGCACGGAACGAGTCTGTCTTACTGTCGAGGATCCCGGCCGATTGATCGATCTTCTGATCGAACGTATTAGCGACCTGGAAAGGCAACTCGCGACGCGGACGCGGTCGTCGATGAGCAATGACCTCATCCCGGATTTCGTTCGCGGGTTGCTGAAGTATTTTCGATTGCACCAAATAATACTTCTGCACGTTGGCAATCACGACCACGCACGGCTGAGTGAGGCATTCAGGAAGGAACAACACTCGGATCCGAATCGATGCACCGACACCGCCAATTCGGCGCTTCAGGCATCGCTCGAGGAAGTTTGGTATCTCTCCGCGGCTGGATTGCCGTCTTCAGTTGAAGGTCAGGTTCGAGCCGCAGCAAATGGTGGCGTGTCTATATGGCGGTAGGACGGCGCAATTCGCCAACTCTGTGACTATTCTCGGATCGAAGCGGGCCGGCCCGTAACGGACTTACAGGGGTACTTCCTGCCGATCGTGGGTGCGGCCGAATCTTGCCAATTCTGGTGAGGGCGCCACGCTGGTTACAGAAATCGTGGATTGGCTGCTCGCGTTCACCCGGTCAGGGCATATTTTCCCGCCACTTGATCCCCCATCGTGCCCATGTACCGTGCGTTCATGGTCACAGAGTCCGAAAAGTCCCTGATTCGAGAGACGCTCGCTCGCCTGGAAGCAGGCACGCCCGGGTTTCGCCGACGCCGAGGCCAGCTCGAAATGATCGGCGCCATTGCCCGGGTGTTCGCCAGCGCTGCCGACCGGGATACGGAGCTGCCCCATCGGGGCGACGGCATCATCTGCGTCGAGGGCGGTACGGGTCTTGGCAAGTCACTCGCGTACCTTGTGGCCGGGGCGGTGCTCGCGAAGTCACGGGGAAAACGACTCGTCATATCGAGCAGTACCGTCGCGCTGCAGCACCAGCTCGTCGAGAAAGATCTTCCTGCATTACGGAAGGCGCTTCCGGTACCCATCATATTTTGTACCGCGAAAGGCCGCGGACGATTTGTTTGCGTCGCCAAGCTGCAGGACCGTGCTACGGCGGCCGAGCAGACGGCCATGGATCTCGATACCCGGGCCGGTCGACAGTACAACGAAATCGCGGCGGAGGACCGCGCTCGCGAGCTCGGGCGCGAATTGGCGCGCTTGATGGCGAGTGGTGCCTGGGACGGTGACCGCGACAACCTTAAAATACCTGTGCCGGAAAACCTCTGGGCCGAGCTCACAACCGACCGACAGGGTTGCGCGGGGAAACACTGTCCGTGCTTCGAGGAATGTCCGTACTACGCGGCCCGTCGCCAGATACGCGAGTCCGACGTCATCGTCGCCAGTCATTCCCTCACACTGGCCAGCCTGGCGATGGAGGTCGGGTCTGTGCTGCCCGACCCCGAGGAATGCTTCTTCGTCTTCGACGAAGCCCACGCGTTACCGGCGAAGGCGATCGAGCAATTTGCCGAGCGCCACACGGTGCTGGGGGCAGCCGACTGGATTGCGCGTCTTGGCGAAACTGTGCCGTCGACGGCATTGGCGTTGTCGCTGGGCAACGCCGATCTGCAACCGGTGATCGCACAGTGCGATGGCTTGCGTCGCTGCCTTCTGGAGTTACATCGGGTCATCGAGCAGACCCATGCGTTCGACGAGCAGACCACACGCCGGTTCAAGCGTGGCCTGTTGCCCGACTGGGCACGTACGCTCGGCGACAACTTGTTTGCGCTCGCGTGCGGGCTGCAGGAGGGTCTGGCGACACTACGGGAGCGCATGCTCGAGCGTGCCCCGCACCACGCCGCCCTGGTGCAACGACTGCTGTCCGGACTCGGCTTCTACATTGGCAAGCTCGATGCTCTGGTGGCGACCTGGGCATTGATGTTGGCCGAGGACGCAGGCACCGGACATCCGACGGCACGGTGGATCGAGCGGTACGAAGCGGCGGACGGGCGTCGCGATTTTGCGATCTGCGCCTCCCCGATCGTCGCTGGCGACAAGCTCTGTCGCCTGCTGTTCCGCCGTGCGGCCGGCGTCGCGCTGTCCTCGGCCACTCTGACCTCGTGCGGTTCGTTCGATGCGTTCCTGCAGCACACCGGACTGGATCGGCTGCCTCAGACGCAGGTGCTCCGGCTGACCTCGCCGTTCGACTACCCGCGCCAGGGACGCCTCGTTGTGCCTCGCATGCGATCCTCCGCGAAGGACGCCGCCAGCCACACGCGGGAGGTGGGAGCGATTCTGCCAGGGCTGCTCCAGTCGCGTGGGACGCTCGTTCTCTTCGCTTCCGGTGCCCAGATGAGGGCTGTGGCGGCGAGTCTTCCCCCACAGATTCGACCGCGCGTCCTTGTCCAGGGGGACGGGCCCAAGATGAATATCGTCGCCCGACACAAGGACGCCATCGATCGGGGTGACTCCAGCGTGATCTTCGGGTTGAGCTCGTTCGCCGAGGGCGTCGACCTGCCAGGCGAGTATTGCACCCACGTCATCATCAGCAAGCTGGCCTTTGCCCAGCCCGGCACGCCGTTCGAAGAGGCCCGCAGAGAGTGGATCGAGTCGCAGGGCAAGTCCGCGTTTGCCGAAATCAGTGTCCCGGAGACAGCGATCCGACTCGCTCAGGCGGTCGGGCGCTTGCTCCGAACAGTCGACGACCATGGCACCGTCACGTGCCTGGATCGGCGGCTATCCGATACCACGTGGGGACGACGAATCCTGCGCGGACTGCCCCCGTTCCGGCTGGACATCGAGCCGAGGGGAGGGCGCCGACACAGCCCCGAACAAACGACGACGGCGCGCACACAACCGCCGCCCTCCGCGCCCGACACGGCGACAGGGGAGGCTGGGGCTGCGGCTTAAAGACGCCGTTCACCCCGGTACGGTAACCCTGGAGAAGCCGCCGCGCACGCGGTCTTCGAGTGGGCTGCGAACACCATCGAGGAGGAATCCAATGCAGAAGGGAAAGGGATGCTTGCGGATCGGTCGGTCGATCCACGTAGATCGGGCGGTGCTCCGGCGCGCCGCGAGCTTGTTGGAACAAGAGGCGACTGTAGTGCGCGAGTGCCACACGGTCGGCGGGACGGATCACTGGACCGGAGAGGAAGCGGCACAGGCTACTTACGAATATTTCCTGGCGATGGCGGACCAACTGCGCGACATCGCGAAGCGTCGATTCCGTGGATGGCGCGAGGAACGTGGAATGCGGTTGCCACGCCGGATTGCACCTTAGCCACGCGCCCGAAACGCGACTTGAACAATCACGCTGCCAGCGCACAGTAACGCAGCGAGATCGATCGCTCACCCTTAAGGAGACTCCCATGTCCACGGCCATTGTCGAAACGAAGCCGACTCTACCGACCATACTCGGTCAAGCACAACTGCGTATTCCCATCGGGGGCAGGATTCGGGCGGGCATCAAGGTTCTGACCAAGGCCGCGCAGGAGAGCGAGACCGTACGGACCCTGTATGAGCAGGGTGTCGGCGCGAACCAGCCGTTCGACGCGATCGAGCAGGCCATCCTGCGCGTTGCACCGGACATCAAGAACCCCTTGGTGCCGAAGAACGTGCCCTGGTTCACCGTGCGGCCCCAGGACTTCGCCCATCCCATCATCGCGAGCCAGATCATGGACCTCTACGCGGAGGATCGCGGCGACGGAAACGGCAAGAGGCTCTATCGGTTCCCGATCGTTTTCCCCTCCGATACGTGGCAGCTCGTCATGCCCCACGAACTCGTCGCCTGGGGCGCCAACGAAAAGAAATTCTGGTCCGAGTATTCGCCCGACGGCACGGTCCGGTACTGCATGACGCACGCGCCCATTCCGACTCAGAACGGCAAACGCGCCGTGCGGCCGTGGGGCGGTCGCAAGTCGGCGCGCAATGCGGCCAATGAGGGTCGCTGCGATCCCGAGCAGTGCCCGGTCTACCAGAGCAAGAAATGCAACCTGTCTGGGCGCTTCGTCTTCTACATTCCAGGGGTGGCTTCCATGGACGCCTTCGAGCTGCCGACGAACAGTTTTTATGCGATGAATGCGGCGTTTCAGAAGTTCATGACGATCGCTTTCATGCGTGGCGGCCGCCTGTCGGGGTTCCTCGACGCCAAGAGGACGCCGTTCTACATCACGAAACAGCAACTGGACGTGCCGCACATCGACGACGAGGGTCGCGCTGTTCGCACCAAGCACTGGATCATCGAGCTCGAAGCGCCGGTCGATGTCACGGCGCTGCTTCGAGCGAACGATGACGACGTGGTCCTCGCCCAGGCCGGGCAGGCGGCGCACGTCCTGGAAGGGCCTGCGCGCACGGTCGAGGTCGACTCGTCAGCGGTGTCGTTCCACGCGGCATCTGTCCGAGAGACTCAGGTGTCGGGCGGGGTTGCAGCCGGCCAAGTTATCGGCGACGGGCAATGCGCGAGTTCAGCGGAGCAGGGCGGGTCGAGGGTGCCTGCTCGTGTCGCCCCTGCGAATACCGACGCTACGGAGTGGACCGCCAGGAAGGACGCCTCACCCAGTTTCGAGGACGTTATCGCGGTCGCTACGGAACTGGGCCTTACGGCTGAACGGTACAGCGGGTACGCAGACAAGCGCTGGGGGGCCGGATGGAAAGCGAACCCCAAGGGACGTCGTGACGCGCTACACGAATTGGAGCGCTTCCGTGACGACACGCTGGGCCTGAAGGCCAAGGTCGACGCGGAGTTGGACGACTTCGCCTGATCTGCCGATCGCCACCACAGACACGGGATCTGAATTATGAAGATCGCGCATTTTTCCGACCTTCACTACTGCGGCGCCCACCTCAAGGAGGCGCACCGCTGCTTTTCGTATGCAATCGACGCTGCCATCGCCGCCGGCGTCGACTGCGCGGTCATCTCCGGCGACGCCACGGATCACGCGCTGGACGTGCACGCGCCGGCGGTCGCGGCACTGGCGAGCAATGTCCGCCGCTTGGCAGACCATTGCCCCGTGCTGATGCTTCAGGGGACCTACAGCCACGAGCCTCCGGGGACGCTGGAGGTGTTCAAGCTCCTCGGTGGCCGCTATCCAGTGCACGTCGCGGACAGGATCGAGCAAGTCGCTCTGATGGAGCAAGGACAATGGCTCGCCTCCGATGGGTGGCGCTTTGAGACGGTACCGGCTCATAACCGAGCCTTGTTCTCTTGTGTGCCGACGGTGAACAAGGCGATGGTCGCCGCCGCAGTCGGGGCGACCGAAGCCGCGACGGCTGTCGGCGAACACCTGGCGCTGCTACTGCGTGGATTCGCCCCGACTAACGCCGGCGCCCGATCCGCCTGCGTGCCGACCATCGGCGTTTCCCACGGGACGGTCCACGGCTGCATCACCGAACATGGCGTACCGATGGCTGGATTCGATCACGAATTCACCATGCGTTCTCTGTTCGCGGCGGGGGCGTCGGCGTTCCTGCTCGGTCATATCCACAAGCATCAAGCCTGGGCGCAAGATGGGCGCCAAGTCGCCTACGCCGGATCAATCGGCCGACTGCATTACGGCGAAGAAGGCGAGAAGGGGTTCCTGATTTGGACGGTCGATGCCGAAGGCGCGGGCTTCACCCTGGTGCCAACACCTTCGAAGCGCACGATCGACATTACGTTCGATGGCACGCCGGAATTGGAACAACTTCGCGCAGCCGCTGGCGACGCGGAGATAGCCGGCGCCCACGTGCGCATCCGCTGGAACGTGGCCGAGGAGGATCGACAAGCGGTTGATCGCGCGGGAATCGAGGTGATGTTCAGCATGGCGGCGGAGGTGAAGCTCGAGGGCCGCATGATTCCCGTCGTCCGGACGCGCGCGGCGGGGATCTCACAGGCGGCGTCGATCGGGGCGAAGGTCGAGGCCTGGGCGCACGCCACCGAGGCGCAGGCCGCCCCGCTACTCGCGTGCCTTGAGGCAATTCAGACCCAAACACCGGAGGCGATCGCGTGCGCAATGCTCGAAAGATCTACCGCGGTTGCGCTTGAGACACAGCGCATTGTCGCGGTCGCCGCCGCGTAATTGGTCGTCACCACGATCCGATTCGTGGTCGTCGCACGAATGACGGCAAGGCGGCGTGTTGCGAGTTGCCGCCCGGGGCCAACTCCGGACGGGCGCGCGCCATCCGCAGTCCACGCATCGGGCGGTGATCGCGTCCACCGGCATCGGCCACCCATTTGGCGAAGCGCGCGCCGCCGCTGCTGCGACGCAGCACGGTCAGGGTCGCCTATGCCGAGTATCCGGTAAACAGCCGTCGGTGGCGGCCCTGCAGTAAACACGCGTTCTAGGCCACAAGGGCGTTCACCCCGTCTGGCCAATGCAGGCCAATGAAAGATTCCTGCACAATGTGAGTCGTGCGTAAATTTTCCTCGTGGGGGTCGATGTCCGAACCCGAAATTGTAGACAGATCGGCGTGCCCGCCCGCCCCAAGCACCATGGGCGGCTTCGACGAAGCCTGGATGAGCGCCATGTGTCGGGCGAGGTTCGCGGCCAGCCTGTTAACGGCAATCGTGCTGACTCTGTCGTGGCCCGCATCGGCCGACGATGTTCCGGCGACAATGCGCCAATGCGAGGGCGGACTTTGCGAGCAGGGCGGCGGTGGCACATGGACCTTTGACGGCCGCACGGGCAAAGCGTGCTGGACGATCGGCGTGGAGGCCGATCTGACGGTCGAACGTTACGAGAACGGTGAAGTGATCATTCGGCGTGTCGACGCGGCCAATGGCTCGACACGCGGCGCGACCGCGATCTACAAAGGAACGGTTCGCGGCAACCGCATCGAAGGTACCGTCGACTACAACTGGCCAGGTCACTTCGACCACGGAAAGCTGACGAGGAGTTGGTACGCCCTGATCGGCGAGTGGGCGCCCGGTCTCGAACCGTCGCGTCCGGCCGCGGTCGCCGTGTCGGCAGCTCCGTCGAAGCCAGTGGCGCCATCCTTTGCGAAGGTGGATCCCAATGCCGTCCCAGCCATCGTCAAGCAGGCCGATGCGTACTACCTGGCGTCTAACTTCCGCGCGGCGGCGCCGTTGTACGGCCAGGCCGCCGAGGCCGGGGAGCACCATGCGCAGCTTAGGCTCGCCCGGCTCTACGCTGAAGGTGCCGGCATCGGCAAGAACTGCGACGAGGCCTTGCGCTGGGTTCACGCTGCGATCGACGCTGGCCACCGCGAGGGGTTGGCCGATCTGGGTCGATACTACAACTTCGGCTGGTGCCTCAAAGCAGACGGACCGACGGCGTTGGCCTGGTACCAGAAAGGTGCCGCGCTCGGCGACACGGATACGATGGGCGCCATCGGCGCCCTGTATATACAGGGCAACAAGATTCATCAGGACCTGGATCTCGGGTTGCAGTGGTTCCGGAAGGCCGCGGAACTCGGCGACGCCGATGCCATGGCGAGCCTGGGGCTGCTTTACACGGTCGGCACGCGGGTGCCGGCGGACTACGAGCTCGGCAAGACTTGGCTGACGAAGGCAGCGGCTCTGGGCAACGCCGAGGCGATGAACGCGTTGGGTGAGGTCCACGAGAAGGGGCTGGGCGTGCCGCGCGACCTCGACCGGGCTCACGAGTGGTATCAGCGCGCCGCGGCTTTGGGCAACGCCGAGGCGAAAACGCACCTGTAGGCATTCGACGCGGTGGGTTACGTTGCGGGGGTCACAGGCAAGGATGCCCCTGACGGGACACAACGCTTCGACCTGAACGCGTTCTGGGAGGGCTACTACGAATCGCCGGGTATCGTTCTTACCATCCTCGTTCGCCAGGTCGGGCTGAACATTGTCGCCGAGCGGGTTTTCACGAAGAACGGTGCACCGATGGGACGCAAGTTCTTCAAGGGCAGCTACGACCCGACGAAGCAGAGCGGGCGGATCGATCTCGCCGAGTATGCCGGGGACAGTCCCGTTCTGCGCATGGCGGGAACTCCGGTCAAGTTGTCAGGCTGGGCAGCGGGCACGATCACCATCGTCGACCCCGACCACTTCCAGATCGGCAACCATCCGGCGTTTCAGCGCATCTTTACCCCGGCCACCGCAGACGTTCCCTGCGAGCGCGGCAATTTCTATCGTGTGCAGCCGGTCTTTGCCGCGATCCGGGCGCGGCGTCGAGTGGCGAGTTCGCACTCGCGGCCTGCTGGTACTATATCGCCGCCACACAGGGATCGGCGCGCTCGATGAGCGATCTCGGCTTGGCCCTGCACGAAGGCTTGGGCGTGGAGCGCGATGAAGCCCAGGCGATCGAGTGGCTTCAGAAGGCCGCGGAGCACGGCGACTACTATGGCGCCGAATTGCTGGCCGACATCTATCGGCGCGGCGAAGGTGTCCCGGCCGATCGATCCAAGGCGGAGACCTGGCAAACGAAGGCACAGGGGCTCAAGGCCGAGGTCGAACGGCGCGCCGCGAGCGAACGGCGCCGCGAGCGAACGGCGCCGCGAGGCGAAGGAACAGGCGGAACTTGCGGGCTTGGCTGCCCTCGCGGCATCCATGAACCGATCCTTTCTGAATGAACTCTTTCGCAGTCCGGCCTGCGACGTTTACGGCACGACGCGCGATCGCGTCAGTGGCGTGCTGGACGCCCGAGTCCGCCAACGCGACGCTCTCATTGCGAGCGGAGAGATTCACTGCAACTGAAGGCGAGCGCGGAGCTTCCGCCACCGACCCGTTCAGACGCAGGCGGCCATGACGTGTCGAGGATCGCCAAGCCCTTGCCCGCTGCTTCCCCGGCCAGAGATAAGAGGCGTGCTCAGCAACAATTGAATTTGCGATGGCTATCAGCGAATTGGGAGAGCGTGCTGTTGACTTCGGCGGCGCGCTTCATACTGCGTCGTCACTCTCGTCCAAGAAAATGTCCACCTTTGCAAGCCAGGGTGCCTTCTGGGCGCCGTCGTTCTTCCGTAGCAGGCCGATGGCATAGCGATGCAAAGAATCAATCATCAACGTGAGCTTGCCTTCGAAATGCGGACAGGCTCCAGTCAAGTAATACATGTCTCCGCTCTGTCTTGTGCCGGCTAAAATAAGGAGCTCATTCGATTCGGTCCAGAATGATACGGTCGCCAATGAGTCGTCGTGAACGAAAACGTCCATTCGCATTAGTGTGCACGCGGCGTCCGTCGACACGCCATCAGCGGGCAGTTCGGTCAGGAGTGCTGGGCAGGCCACCCATCGCATCGCTGTTCTCGTCCTCGCTATTTCGCCTCGGCGGAGTCGAGGTGCGCAATCTATGACTGTGGCCTGCACACCCATTCGATGGAAGGCCAACGGTGAGCGGCACATTTGTCCGGCGTGCAGAATGCGAAACCATAGGCATCATACAGCGGGGAGCGCCTCGATTGGATGACGGATGTCAGAGGCCGCCACCGGTGTCTCCGGCTTACTGACCCGGCCCCCCGAGGGGTATTGATTCGCTCGCCGTGCCGATACGGGCACGGTGGCAAGGCGGGGCCGAAGATGCGCGTGATGACTTTTCCCAATGCCCGGCGTCACCTGCCCATACGGTCAGTCATCAATGCCTGGTGAGCCTGAGCGGATTTTCCGAGGGGATTACGCGGGGTCTTGATCGAATTGGTTGATGGGCGCAGGGTGTGATGCCCTCAGGGATTTTGGCGAATCCCCGAGGGCTGTCCCCTCAA
>Ga0075030_100006216_pt1 | contig 10695 bp, 10 predicted proteins | sample LitLauG_LLR_2012_FD_71393 | JGI IMG/M metagenome (GOLD analysis project Ga0075030, IMG submission 71393) | Freshwater sediment microbial communities from Pennsylvania, USA - Little Laurel Run_MetaG_LLR_2012 | ecosystem: Environmental > Aquatic > Freshwater > Creek > Sediment | place: USA...
GTACTATCAACAACAGAGTCAGGCGATGGCCGCCTGACTCACGACAACCAGCCTCCGGAGATCCCGGGGCGGTTCACTCGCTGACTGGGGCTCGCGTACATCGGCATCGTTAGAAACGTCTTGGTGTCCAGCGAAGTACATTGCCCTCCGATTTGTAGCTGACCGTCGCACGAACCGGACAGCGAGAACTCTACGTCGAACGGTCGTGCCACTTTCGCTGGAGTCGGGTGCGGAGGCATGAAAGTGGCGATCCCGACCTAGTGAAGGCTTGGAACGACGCGACGCTTGAACTTTTCCATCACGAGACCGAGACACGTCGCGAGCATGGAGATCACCTCTGTAGACCGGGCGTCGAGTTCATCGCGCGAATCATGTGCCGAGTACCAAAATCGCTCCCCGAATTCGGTGTCACTCGCGAATGGAACTGCCACCAAGACGTTCGAACCTGGCGAGAGACGATAGGTGGCAACGCCCAGGACCATCCACTCACCCTCCACACAGAGCTTGAGCTGGACTGCGCCTACACAGCTTCGAACCTCATACGACTGCTTGACTCGTTGCGCGGCTGCCACGATGTGAGTCTCGATCCATGGATCAACGAGCGGCTGGTCAATGATCGGTCGTAGAACCTTCAGATCGGCGACCGACTCGACATCGTCGCGAGCAATCGCGTCGAGCAGCGATGTGCGCATCTCCGTAAACCAAGGTACGACCATGCGATCGATGAACCAACTCAGTTGGTCGAAGTTGCGCTGATTAAACGCGATCGCTTCCCGTTCTGCTGCTTTCCGTGCGCTGACCGCGAGGGCGATCGAACGCGCCACGACAAGTGGATCATGCGCCTCCTCTTGTTCTCGCGGTTCGAGCTCTCGTAGCATGGTAGCGCTGGCCACCTCCAACAACAGATTCGCTAGGCCAGAAAGGCTTCCCTCATCGGCACGTGCAAGCGCGTCGAAGTACGCCTCGCGATGCTCGCTTCCGATCACAAGCGGTGGAAGGTCGAGCTTCTGCATCAGCATCGAAGTCAAGGCACGCGCAACCCGCCCGTTCCCATCGGCAAACGGATGGATCTGCACGAGCCGGTGATGGAACCAAGCGATCTTGACGAGCGCGTGAACCTCGGTGCTCGCCTCGAGCTCAGACCACCACTTCAGGAGTTGCTCAACCTCCGATGCTACGTGCTCTGGAGGGCACGCAGCCCGCTCGCTCCCATTCCCAAGCGCGATTGCGTTCGCCTGGTCCTTCCAATCGCCGTGTCTAAGCGGAATGTCGCGATCGACGCCCTCCCGGTCGCGAGCACGATAGGTTGCCTGCGTCTGGGTCAGGGCTCGATGTAACTCGCGGATGAAGGACGTCGTGAGCGGTCGGTCGCCGGAGATCAGCTCGGGTGCCATCTCAAGCGCAACAAACTGCGCCTCGATTCTACGCATCACCTCGTCGGGGAGCGTCGTCGTTCTCGCCAGGGCATCGCGGACGATGCCCTCGGCTGCGAGGCTCTGCGCTTGTTCGCGCTGTACGTCGTAGAGCTGGGCGATCACGCCGGTGTCGACCGCGTGCTTGCGCAGGGAACGCTGACGGCGCCAGCGAAACTCGGCAGGGGAGAGCGATTTCAACTGCAGGGCCCACTCATCGCGAAGCGCGTCGACTGCGTCAAATCGGGAATCTCGCGGCCATCCGCTAGCTGAGATCGGATCGATGCGCTTCCACGGAAGGGTTGCGTCGATCGCCATCGCACGCGCATGTTAACAGATGCCTGGCGCAATCCTGGGCGTTCACAGACGGCCCAGCGTGGACTGGCTTCAGCGCAGCTTCTGATCCGACAATCGCACGATGCGCAGACGAGCACGTCTTCTACGCGAACTTCGCTCGGAGACGAGCGCCTACTACTTGCCGAACCGGTTCCTCATCGTTCTCGACGATAGCAATCAGCCCTATATCTCAAGAGAGCTTGGGCGGCTCGATAAGGATTCACTCCAGCTTCACGTGTTTGCTCACGAGTACTGGCACTACCTGCACAACGTCTCCACGGTGGCGGGCTTCAAGTCGTTCTCGATAGAGCAACACCACGTCGCTGCCTTCAGCGCCGCAAGGCAGGGACTTCCGGTGAACGTGGAGGACCGTAGATCGATGACCGTGATCGAGTACGGCCTTTATGGCGACGCCGTTCCACCTGATTGGCCTGAGAGTGATCCGAGCGGCAGTGTAGCCGTCACCGGCGTCGAAGATGGGGAAGACGCCGCTCCGTACGGCGGGAAGCCAACCGTCGTGCACCACGTCTGCGTCGATCTGAGTGCCGCGTTCGAGGACGGACAGACTCACGCCGGAACCATGCTGTTCGGCGCAATCGCACTTTACGAATTTCTCGCGGCATACGTCGAAGATCACGTTCTAGCGCTGAAGGGTCAGGCCAGCACGGACACGCTCCCGATTGTTCCCTATCGACTCGCTCCACTCCTCGTCGACCACATCGCGGGCAAGGTGGACGGATACTTCGTCGCTGCGCTCGCTACGTTGGCCCTCTTGGACGTCCACCCTGGCAAAGCCTTCGTAATGTTCGTGAGGCAGTTCGCAGAAGAGCGAGACCACGGTGTGTCCGAGGAAGTAGCGCTGGCATCGATCATCAAGAGGTCTCAGGACAGACGGACTGCCGTCTTCGACACGATCCTTTCACAGGATCTTCCAGACCTGGAGCGAGTCCACTCTGACCGAGGCCTTAGCGAGTTCGCGGTGAAATACTACGGATCGATGTTCCGTGGATTGCTCGAGCTACGACGAGAGGAACCGCTGTTCGATCTTCACGTGCTCCTTGCAAAACCAGATGGTCTCTTTACTCTGTTCAATAACGTCGATCCCTGCAACATGTTGCAGCGATACCCAGGCGACGACGAAATCGTCGAACGAGACGCGATCTTCGGCTTTGACAACACAGCGCCAGATGACAACGGCATCACGCCGAGCATCGCGGCCAAAGCCTTTCACGCACAACAGCACTACGTACGTGCACACCTCTTGGAGACCGGACTCTTCGTCGACGCGGCCCCCGCTCCCGGGCGTTGTCCGTTCTACGAGGCTTGTCCGCTAGAAGTTCGAACTCAGACTCCAGAGGTGTGTCGTAGTTCGCCTTGGAACGCTTTTCCCGGGGCGCAAGAAGGGTGCTGGTACTCGCTCGGAGTTGCTGCGACGCATTCGGTCGTCAAGATCCGAGTACGACCTCGTTCCGAAGGTTAAGTCCGATCTCGACGCGCTGGCCGAGTGCCTAGCTGGTTGACAGCGTCCGGCCGGAAGCATTGATCGCGTCGATGAAGTCTTTCTCGCCGGCATCTGGACCAGCATGTCCCTTTGGCCATAGCGCGCTGGTAAGCAGCAGCAGCTTTTCTCCGTCGTCGAGACTCGCCTGTGCAAAAAGGACAAAGGAACGCACCTTGTCGCGCGATCCCAAACGACCGAAGAATTCTTCACGCTCCAAGGCGAGTCCAACCGACTGCACGGACTCAACGAAGCTCATCTGTGAATGCAAGAAAGGCCCCGGATCTCTCCAAGGTCCATGCGACAAGACATCAGTCACGTTGAGCAGAACCAGACCGCGATCCGCGTGGGGATAGTCTTGGATCTGCTTGGCGCCTTCGATGATCTTCTTCTCGTGCTGATCGCGTTCCCTGGATGTGAGCATCTTGCACTCGACTGCCCAACGCTCGTTATTGAACGTACATGCAAGGTCCGGTGGATCGAGCAACTCGACATTCTGGGCAAAGCGCGCGCATAGGCCCGCGACAACGATTTCCCACATCGTGTTTCTGGCTTTGCCCGGTGAACCACTCTCGCCGGCGATGATGACGTCCTCCCCGTGGATGAACCGAAGAGCCTTGCCCAGACCGGAAACTCTGGCGCGCACGGCAGCTAACGCTGCGTTGACAACAAACCTGACGCGTAGCGCCTCGGCGAGTTGCCTCGTATCAAGTTCGCGATGTTCAGCCAGCGCAACCGCTGTTCGCTCGTAGTCAAGGAGGGAACGGTCCAAGCGCGAGCCGGACGGTACGCGTCCACCAGCAGACTGAATGGTGCGCCGGAGCTGGTCGCAGTCAGTCGCAGCGCTCCTGAAGCGCTCCGCTGCAAGCTCGGGTGACATTGGCGGCCGAATGTCTCGGGCCAAATGAACATGAGGTGAAGCCGCGAACGCATCACCATTCAGCTCCGATGACGTCGCAAAAATCGCGCGAGCGATAGCCGGTACCTTGACGTCGTGTGCCCTCGCGAAGAGGACTAGGCGCGCTTTAGTGCGTGTAGATACGGCAATCGTCCACCGCGCGGCATCGTGTGCGATGGCTGCTGAACCAAAGCGTTCGATGGTTGAAGTGATCGGAGCACTTCCGTGTTTGGCCTCGGTCTCCTGGAACCGATCTAGCCCCTGAATCAGCAGCGCTTCACAACACGCGTTGAGGCTGGCGTAGTGCAAGCGCTCCACTGCGTCACGGATGACGTCGTGCATGCGCTGGCTCGTGTACATCCCGATTTGCGGCGATACCGAGGCGGCTGTCTCGACTTCTTCACGCTCGCGGCGCTCGTTGTGCATGAGCGCGGCAAACTTCTCGAGCCAAAGGTGCAGATCCCTCTTCGAGGCGGTGCGAACCAATTCCTCAACCGAAGTGCGATACTGCGCGAAGGCTTCGTCTGGGAAGTTGCCGAAGCCCTTTGCTCCGAACGGCTCCATCCACGGGGCGTAGAAGATGTGGGTTCGAGATGAAGCGTGTCGATCGGTTGAGGGATGGTCGAGGGCAAGTTGCCGAACCTCGGCCCGAAGGTCCTCACCATCGTCATTTTTCATCTCTGGTCCGGGCATCGACGGCCTCCAATTCAGTCTAGTGCTTTCTAGCTAGACTTCAATGTATAAATGTAACTATTAGGAATTCATGGTTGAAATCTTCGACGCAACTAGCCTGGGCCCCCTCGATGGGCAGGGAGCAGACCCCTCACTGCAGGCAACGGCGTTGACAACGAAGTTCCGAGCACATGTCCGCAAGCAGCTTCCGACGCTCTGGGGGCACGCAAACCGGCTGAGGCTTGGTTCGATCGCAGCGCTCCACTGCAAGCAAAGCTTCGTCCCCGATCCGAATCTTCCCGGAACACCCACGGCCTTCGTGGCGCCTCACGACCCTCGCTCGTTCAACGGCTTGTACGCCGCGTTGGGGTTGATGGCGGCGATGGAACTCCAGCCGTGCGCGTACGCGTCCGAGAATGCCGGCGAAGTCTTCCAGCACCTGGTCAAGCACCCCGGCACAGGGAAAGATGCAGAGAAGTCTCAGGACGAGCTTCGTGGGCATACGGATGCGGTCTTCCATTCGCTACACGACGAAACCCGCCCCGCGTTGTCAGCTTCGCCCGACTACGTCGTTCTCATCGGCTTGAGAAACCCCGTGCCAACGGCTACCCGCGTCTACGCAGTCAGCCGGGTTCTCAAGGCGCCACACCTCGACGCGACCGATCTCGTCGAGCTCGCGCGAAGCGTGTTTCTGGTCTCACCGCAGCTCAGCTTCACCGGGTTCCCACCCGGAACTGCCGAGCCAAACCTACCGGTATTGATCAACCATCCCGTTCGTGGATGGCAGGTCCGTTACAGCAACAGTCACGTAGCTGCCGACGACGACGCACAGCCTGCGGCGAGCGATGCGCTAAAGAAGCTGAAGGACCTGCTGACGAATCCGCCTGCCGACCTCATTTATCGGGTTTTCGTCGAGCCCGGGGACATCGTCTTTATCAACAACCGCGTCGCGCTCCATGGGCGAGATCGCCCGGCGGATGCACGACCAGGCGGACAAACACGTTGGCTCATTCGTACCTATGCGATCCATGCGGACACACGTCCGCTACGGGTCGGGCCGCGTGACACCGTCCTGCTGCCATAGCGAGGCTCTGTTCCGCGCTCGCACCTCGAGGTCGTCAGCATCACGTACCATTATGGGTAGTCTGACCGGTGGTGTGGACCTCGCGAAGATAGCCAAGTAACGCGATCGCCTTGACGAGAATCGCAGCGAGGACGTCGCGACGTGAGCTCACTCCAGGGGCCAGCTTCGCGAACGACTTGTAGGCGTCCTTGCCCCGGCGGCGGGAGGCGTTTTGCGAGCGGTAGCGCTGGAGGTCGCGGAGCAAAGCGATGTGCTGCTCGAAGTCGGTCCGGCCTTTCACCTTCAGGTACTTCTCCAACTTCGAGATGCTGGGCTCGTTCTCCTCAACCGTGATGTGCTTTTCCACCTCGGACACGTTGATCGAGTCGACGAGCAGCTTCGTGAGCTTCACGATCTCGTTGTCGAAGTCCATCACGGACTCGGTGTAGGGGACGTGCAGGGTCTTGAGGCAATGTTCGTCGTCGAGCGCGAGCGGCCGGATGACGTAGAACCCGAGCTTCTCGAAGAACTGCATGAACTCTTCGTACGCTCGTGCGAAGCGGAGCTCGGGTCGCTCGGCGCTGGTCCACTCACCCTTCAAGGAGCGGCGAACCGCCGTTTCGCTCAGGCGTGCGGGCGGCACAATGTTGTGCGCGCGCCAGTGTAGTTGCTCCTTCTCGGGCAGCATCTGTAGGTCGCCGAGAAACACCGCGACGTGATCCTTATGGTCGTTGTCGACGGCAAGATGCCAGCGCCCCTGCGAGCGCACCTGGCCATCGCTAACGTCGTAGCGTTCTGGTTCGGACTGGTACTTCTTCAACACCTCGGCGCGAAACCACACCGGCACGAGGAACTTCGACTCGGAAACCTCCGGCGCGCAGCTCAGCGCGATGTCGTGACCGTCCTTGTCCACGCCGACGATGAACGACTGGTATTGGCGCTCATCCTCGTACGGTCCCCATCCCGACTCCTCCCGATTCAGCGGGGCCACGAGCACTTTCCCCACGAGGCGCCCTATCGACCGATAGCCCTCTCGGAAGTCGCACGGAGCCATCGTGAAGCTAAACGAGGACGTCGGTGTCTTGTTCACCCGGCCGCGCATCTCCGGCAACCCCAGCTCCTCGAGTGTCTTGGTGCTGTACCTGTGCCACTCGACGTACAGGGCGAGGTGCACTTCCTTCCACGCCATGAACTGGCGGACGGGTCGGGCTAACACTTCGACGTTCTCCCAGTCAGCCGACGCGCGCGCGACGATGACCGCGTCACCCGCATCATCGAGCTTGACGTACTCCCGCTTGGCGGCGTCGAAGTACAGGTTGTGGAAAAGTCGGAACTCCTCCAGTAGGTCGAAGGTCGAGGGCCGCAACCCCGAGAACGATTGCTCGATGACCAAGGGCTCGATCCCCGAGCCATTGGTTCGATAGTAGCGGTGGTTCCGCGCGCTACCGTCGGAGATGACGGATGGGCCAGCATCGCGGTCGTCCCAGTACGGCTCCTTCACGACCTCGGAGACGAGCCTTGACGGGATGAAGGCCGCCGAGCGATGACGGTCTTCGTTCGCCGCATCAAATGCTCCCCGAACGTGCAACCACGGCTGCCTGCCCGCGGCGCGGACGTCGTCGAAGCTATCGGCGAACGATAACCACTTCGCTTCGCGTTCGATCTCGTCGGTCATCGCTACACCGCAGGCGAAAGGTCTCCCTGTGGATGGAAAAGGAGCTTGCCCAGCTCATGACCGCAGTAGCCGCCACCCAAGGCGCCCGCGGCGAACATCAACATCGCCAGCCAACCGGGCATCCCGCGCGCAAGATTCAACGCCAGAGCGCCGCCCGCAGCAGCCCCGCCCGCGGAGAACACGTGAACGCCCGCGCGCCTCAGCAGCTCGTCGGTCGTAATGCGGTTCTTCGCCCAGGCCACGATGTCCTTCCCCGTCGAGATCACAAAGTCGGCGATGGCTCCCGCAACGACCGCCGAGCCACCCAGCACACGCAATAGGCGGCCATCGAAGACCGCTCCTGCCCTCGCGAGGAACTTCGTCGTGAGCATGTAGGTGGTGAGCGAGGCGTTCAGGAACGCATCGCCGCTGGCTCGGATGGCGCTTCGAACCATGCCGCCATCGAACGGAAGGCCGTGGTACAGGCGATGAACCGCTTGGTAGACCAGCGAGCGAGCGACGGCAAGGGCCGAGGACTTAGCGCCGCTGGTCAGCGAGACGCCGACCCGTTGCGCGAACCGAACGGCCGGCTCCTCCATTAGCAGCCGTTCAAGAATCACCCGAGCTTCGCCAGCAGCTTTCTCCTCGGTCAACGACACCGAGCGCGCGCTCGCGTGCGACATGTGGTCGTCGGTCAACCAAAATGCCGGATCGCCGCGCTCCTCAAGTACAGCGCGCGCCTCCGCGTTGATCACCACCTGGTTGGCGTTCGACGCCATCGCCTTCCGCGCGACGTACTCCGGCTTTCCGATTCCGATCTGCGCGTTGTTCGCGATGAGGTCGCCGAGCAACACATGAAGATCTTCGTGCGGATGGTTGGCGCTGTTGTTCGGCTGGCTGTGAAAGCCCTCGCCGAAAAGACCACTCAGGAGGGAGTAGCTCGCGGCAACCTGGACCTCAGCCACATGGCCCTTGCCCTGTCGCGATGCGACGTCGGCAGCATGCTGCACGGATCCACCCCTCGCGACGACTGCGCGTGCGCGGTTGGTGGGGCCACCTCGCGTGAGGTGCTGGGGGCCGTACTGGTGAACTGCCACGTCGGTGAGTGCGTCCAGCGCGCCGAAGGGAAAGATGTTGCCCACATATCGCTGCTGCTTGCTCATCTGGTGCTCCTGCTCGGCGTGGTCGGCCCTGCCGGGCAAGACCTCCCAGATGGCACAGTAGATCGGCACGCTGACACTCGCGTGCGTATTCTTAGATCCTCTCGGAATCCCGACGGCTTGCGCCTGCGATCGCGCGAGGGCGTCTTGTTGCGACGTCTTCAACCGCGCGCGGAGCGAAAGACTTCTGCGCGATGAAACTCAAGAAATCGTTCTTGATCGCGGGTGAATGATCCCACCTCGGGAGGGCGGTCGGGATTCGAACGGTTCCTCCCGCGGTGCATGGAGCTAGTTCCGCCGCGGCGCCGGCCAAGCTTCGTACAAGGTGTCCGACGATTCATGGACCACGGAGAGATCGACTTCTGATCGCCTGACCGGCAGACGGCAGTTCACCGCGACGTCTACCGTATCGATTGCGAGAGCTGTGCAGCGTTCTTGGCATAAGGCCTTGAACGCGAGCAACGCCCCGATCTTCGTCGGGTCCGTGTTGCTCGCCACCACGCGCCCTCGCGGCACGCATGGAGGTCCTATTGCTGCACCATGACTCTCGCCCGTACCAGGTTGCCGTCGACGAGACGGCGCAACGTTTCCAGTGCGAGCTGGACGCAAAGATCGCGGCCACGCGGCACACCGCCGAGGCGGTCATCGCGCGCGTCCAGCGCGATATCCCGACCGATCGGATCGCATCGACGCACGCGCTGAGGTTTCACGCCACCGGCGACCGACTTGTCCTCGGTAGCCATGGGGCCGGGCTCGAGCAGCCGCTTCATCGGCATGCGCTGGCGCAGCTCGCAGAGCGTGCGGGTGTGCCGGACGTGTACGTGACGCGATTGCTCGAGAAGCCGTGGGGGCCCGAGCTGCTCGCCGACAACCTCGATCGCATCTATACCAAGACCGACGAGCGCCGCCTGCTCGTGCGATCCGTGCACGGCGAGGTGCGCGGCGTGTTGTCCGACTGCTATCGCCGTCTCGACTCGCGCGCGATCCTAGAGTCGTTCGCCGCCGCATGCGCGGAGATCGGCGTCGTTCCGGTCGAGGGTCTCGCAGGAGAGCTCCGATTCTGCGTCCGCGGCATCCTGCCGGTCGTCTTCAGGCCCGGCGGCGAGGAGGTCGTAGCGTTCGGGATCGAGATTTCCTCATCGGACTTCGGCCTCGGTGCGCTCAGTGTTCGCTGCTTCCTGATGCGGATCGTCTGCAGCAACATGGCCCGACTTCAGGAAGACCTGCGACAGGTCCATCTGGGGCGTCGCCTAGACGAAACCGTGGCGTTCAGCGAGCGGACATACCGCCTCGACACCGAGGCCATGGCATCTGCCGTGCGCGATATCGTCATCACCTCACTGTCACCACCGAAAGTGAACGGAATGGTCGCTCAGCTCGGCCAGGCCATGAAGGAACAGCTCGACTTCAAGGCGGCGTTGCTGGCGCTGCCGAAGGTCGGACTGCTGAAGGCCGAGGTCGACGCCGTTCGCGACGTGCTCGTCACGGGCGGTGTGGAGCAGCTACCCCCGGTCGGTAGCACCGGCAACACCCCTTACCGGCTGTCGAACGCCATCAGCTGGATCGCGAAGTCGGCACCGACCGCCGAGCGGCGCCTCGAGCTCGAATCCGTCGCCGGACAGATGTTGCTCGGCACAGGGGCTCGTCGGGCACGGGAGGCGGCGTGATGCGCGTTCCGGCGTTCGTTCGCGAGATCGCCGTTGCGATTGCGCTCGCTATGCTCGGTGTTCTCGCCGAGATCCTTCGACCTGCGACCAGGACCCGCCGCTAACACCGGCTCAACCCACACGGAAGACCTCGCCTCTACCGGCGGGGCTTCGTGTTTTCGGGCTTCACGGCCCAAGGAGACACGCATGACTACCGAAGAACGACGCAAGCTCTATGTGGCTCTCGCCGCGCCATTCCCTGAAGAGGCGACCGAACGGACTGACCGCGCGGTCATGGGGCGCGGCTACGACTCGACGGGGATCTCGGTGCGGAAGCCGCCGATCCCGATCGCACA
>Ga0075030_100006217_pt1 | contig 10693 bp, 11 predicted proteins | sample LitLauG_LLR_2012_FD_71393 | JGI IMG/M metagenome (GOLD analysis project Ga0075030, IMG submission 71393) | Freshwater sediment microbial communities from Pennsylvania, USA - Little Laurel Run_MetaG_LLR_2012 | ecosystem: Environmental > Aquatic > Freshwater > Creek > Sediment | place: USA...
GTTTCTTATTCCATCTGCCTATTTGATCTTGCGGTTGCGCCTACGGCCCTGACCCGCCCTCCTGCGCGGCGTCACTGGCCAGTGCGATCAGGGGTGCCGGTGATGATGATGGATGTCCGGGTAATGGGCGTGCTCGTGATCGAGCGGTTCGTGGTCGTGAACGTGCGTGTGAGGCTCGTCGCCCTTCCAGTCGGCTTCGTGGGAGTGGCGATGATGCTCGTCATGCACGTGGCTATGCTCGTGTCGCAGCGGTTCGTGGCGGTGCCAGTGTGAGTGATGCTCGCTCAGGTGGAGCCACACGCCCCAACCCATTAGAAACGCAGCAGCCACCAGAGAGATCGTCAATGGCGCGCCCAGGGCGACGGCGAGGGTGGCACCGATGAAGGGCGCAAGCGAAAAGTATGCGCCCGTTCGCGCCGTACCGAGCCGCCGAAGCGCGACGACGAACAGCGTCAGGCTGATGCCGTAGCTCATGAAGCCCAACACCCCGGCCTGCAGGCATACGTCCGCGCCCGGCAGTTGCGCGCCGCCGCCGAGCGCCAGCGCGACGCTGACGCCTCCTGCCACCAACCCCTTTGCGCACGCAATGGACATGGCATCGTGCGCCGACACCATTCGCGTCACGTTGTTGTCGATCGCCCAGGCCAGGCAGGCGGCCGCGATGGCCAGCGGCCCGGCTATCCCGGATGCGCGCAACACGGGGCCTGCAGAGAGCGCCAGGCCACCGGCCACGATCAGACCCATGCCGATGGCGATGCGCCGATCGAAGTTCTCCTTGAACACGAACCAGGCGAGCAGTGCCGTCAGCACGCCTTCGAGGTTCAGGATCAGCGATGCCGACGCGGAATCCGTCGATCGCAGCCCGAACATCAGTAGGTACGGGGCAATGCCCCCGCCGAGGGCAATCGCGGTCAGCAGCCAGCCCACTTCCGCACCGCGCGGCCAGGCGATGGCGCCGCGGCGGCCGCCCAGCCAACGCAGCGACAGCACGAGCGCGAGACCCAGTCCGGAGCCCAGATACAGCAGGCCGGACAGCAGGAGGGGCGGCGTCTCCGCCGCCAGGAACTTGGCCAGCGGCGTGCTGGCGCCGAACAACGCAGCGGCGCCCAGCGCGGCAAGGACTCCACGATCCACACTCATAGTCGGTAACCTCATTGTGGTGACGCAATCACCCCGCGCAGGACGGTCGACTGCCGCGGGAGCGACGGGCGGCCGAGGGTACAATGCCAGCACGTTAGACCGAGGAACAAATTCCTTCACCCGGGATCCATCCACTCATGTCTGAGCACGACCACGATGACCACGAGCATCCAGGGCACAATCACGCACCGCCGGACTTCGGCGCAGCCTTTGCGATCGGCATTGCCCTCAACGTCGGCTTCGTGGCCGTGGAAGTCGTGTATGGCCTGCTGGCCAACTCGGTGGCGCTGGTCGCGGACGCCGGCCACAACCTGGGCGACGTGCTTGGCCTGGTCATGGCCTGGGTTGCCAGTGTACTGGCGCGGCGCATTCCGACGGGCTCCCATACCTACGGCCTGCGGCGCGGCACGATACTGGCGGCGTTGGCCAATGCGATGCTGCTGCTGGTCGCCGTGGGGGCGATCATCGTCGAGGGTGTGCGGCGGCTGATAGAACCCGCCCCGGTCGCCGGTGTGACCGTCATGGTCGTGGCGGCCGTGGGCATCGCGGTCAATGGAATCACGGCCTGGCTGTTTGCCGCTGGCCGCACGGAAGACATCAACCTGCGCGCCGCCTTCCTGCACATGGCCTACGACGCCCTGGTTTCACTGGGAGTCGTCGTCGCCGGCGGCCTGATTCTCCTCACCGGATGGACTCAGCTCGACGCCCTCGTCAGCCTTGGCGTCGCAGTGGTCATCCTGGCGGGCACGTGGGGATTGCTGCGCGAATCCGTTGGCATGTCGCTCGATGCGGTCCCGGCGGGGATCAAGTCAGAGGAAGTCCGGGACTTCATCCGACGGTGGCCGGGCGTCACGTCGGTGCACGACTTGCACATCTGGCCGATGAGCACGACCGAGACGGCCCTCACCTGCCACTGCCTGATGCCGGGCGGCCACCCCGGTGATGCCACACTCGTCGAACTTGCCCACGAGTTGCATGAGCACTTCGGGATTTCGCATCCAACAGTCCAGATCGAGCTCGATGCGCATACGCAGTGCGCACTCGAACCGGATCACGTCGTTTGAATCTCAATTGATTCAGCACTCGCCCGTAGGCACGCCCGCCGCTGCGAATTCTGGAAGTCCGCCGTCCAACCGACGAGCCGAGAACCCCTTCTCACGCGATAGCGCAACCGCCTCGAATGCGAGACCGCAGTAGGGTCCGCGACAATACGCAACGACGTTCTTGCCGCGGGGAAGGGTCTTCAGGCCCCGACCCAGATTGCCCAGCGGGATGTTAAGCAGGGCAGCACGAGGCTACATAGGCCAGCATCCAGAGCCATGCGCCTACGTCGGACCACCTGCGCCAGACTTGCCCACGGCCAAGGGTGCACGCGCCAGCACGAGAGTTGATCCAGAAATCACCAGGCGACCGCTGGCCTGCAATCTCGCCAGCGTCCGGTAGAGCGCCTCATGGGTCAGCCCCAACTCCAATCCCCACGCCCTTCGCGACTGCGTGAGGGTCAACACTCCGTTTACCCCTTCGGTATCGATGCAATGGCAGATACGCTCCGCCGCGCCGCGAAGACCCAATCGTTCACTGCGTGTGCGCTGAAGCCGCAGTTCCCTTGATAGATGTTCGATCCAGGCGGAGCGGAAGGAGCGATCCCGATCCAGCGCGTCGCAGAACGCCTTTGCCGGGAACGCCAGGACTTCCGAATCCACCGCAGCCGCAATATCGCAATGGTAGGTGCGATGCTGGACGCTCGCCTCCGCGACAAACCCCGTTCGCGCCCGCTGCAGGATGATCTCGCGGCCTTCGTGGCTCGTCCGCAAGAGGCGCAGTTCGCCCGTCAGCACCGCGTAGACGTTCCGTACCCGATCACCGACGCGGTGCACAATGGCACCTTGCGCACAGGCCTGCACGCAGGCACTCGCACGCAGCCTGGCGGGAACTGCGTCAAGCACGGGGTGAGAGCCCGCCAACCGCCCCCAGTCAGGGCGCAGCCTATTGGTCGCCATATGATCCGGATCATATCATCAATGTTCCGTCGAGCCCACACTGAACCCGAATCGCAACTACTCGAGGTTCCTCCCATGAGCGTTCAACCGGCCGCACTCGCACTATCGGCACTATTGCTCGGCGCCGTGCCGGCGTTCGCGCAGGACCACAGCATGCATGAACACGCGGCACACAACGTCGACTCGCCCGCCGATGGACGCGTGTCCGTGGACTTTCCGGGACCGATGCGCGACCACTTCCTGGGGAAGATGCGCAATCATTTGACGGCCGTCTCCGATGCCATGGGTGCGATTGCTGCAGGCGAGTACGAGCGGGCCGCCCTGATTGCCGACGAACACCTTGGAATGCAGTCTCCGGGTGCCCAGGCCTGCACGACCAATGAGCAGCCAGCACGCAGCAGCCCTGCGTCGATGGACATGGAACAGATGATGAGCCAATTCATGCCGCCCGCGATGCGCACTGCGGGGCTCGCAATGCACCAGGCTGCCAGCCAGTTCTCGTCGGAGGCACGCGCCGCCGCACAATCCCACGACGCCGGAAAGGCGCTTGCCGCCCTCTCCAAGGTCACCCAGCAATGTGTCGCCTGTCACGCAGGCTTCCGGGTACAGCGCTGAGCGTGCGACTTCGCGATAGTGCGCGCTGGACGACCCCGCCATGTCAACATGGCTAACCAAAGTCACCGGGCCTTGCAAGTCTCATGGCCGACAACGAAGGACCCCCATCAGCGGAGCACGTTGGAGTGCCTGGGCTCACGAGCCCCGAGGCGACACATCTGCTGGCAAGCATCGGCCGCAATGAAGTGGTTGGCCGACAACCCGGGCTGACACTTCAGTTCGCGGCGCGATTCTGGGGACCGGTCCCGTGGATGCTGGAGGCGGCAGCGCTCCTGCAACTCGTACGCGGCGAACGCACGCCGGCCCTTGTCATCGCCTCGCTCCTGCTGTTCAACGCGACGCTGGGCTGGTTTCGTGAACAGCGCGCCACGCGCGCGGTGGCGGCACTCCAAGAGCGACTTGCCCTCACGGCCGAAGTCCATCGTGACGGCGCATGGAGCCGATTGCTGGCCGCACTGCTCGTACCTGGGGATGTCGTACGCCTTTCACTCGGCGCCATCGTGCCCGCCGATGTCCGAATCACAGACGGAACCCTTCAGGTCGACCAGTCCACCCTGACCGGAGAATCCCTTCCGGTCGACCGCGGACCAGGCGAGACCGCCTTTGCCGGCTCCCTCGTTCGCCGTGGCCAGGCCGTTGGTGAAGTGATCGCCACAGGCCCCAGGACGTACTACGGTACGGCAATCGAGCTTGTCGCCAGGGCACGCGGCGTCAGCAGCGAACAGAAGGCGGTGCTGTCGGCCACCCGCCGCCTTGCACTGCTCAATGGCTCCGTCGCGATCTGCCTGCTCGCCTACGCCGCGGCGATCGCCCTGCCACTGCATACCATTCTCGATCTTGCGATTACTGTATTGCTGGCATCCATTCCGGTGGCTCTACCGGCGACGTTCACCCTCGCAGGGGCGATCGCGGCGCAAAGTCTTGCGCGACAGGATGTGCTACTGACGCGCCTCACGGCGGCGTTCGAGGCGGCTTCGCTTACGACGCTCTGCTCGGACAAGACCGGTACGCTGACTCGCAATGTCCTCCAGGTCGTCGACGTCGTACCGATGCAGGGCTATACGGCAACCGACGTCCTGCGTCTGGCGGCTGCGGCAAGCTCCGAGTCGGACGCCGATGTCATCGATGCGACCCTGCGCAAGTCATTTGCAGCATCGGCGCATGGCAACGCCTTGCCTTCAATCCGGCGATTCGTGCCGTTTGATCCGTCCTCGAAGATTGCCGAAGCAGACATCGTCAACGGTGCGGGCAATCCGCAACGGGTCATCAAGGGGGCCCTGGGGGCGATTGAGCCGATGATCTCGCCCTCCAGGGAAGCGCGCGACCGGGCCGACGCCCTCACGAATGAGGGCCACCGCGTCCTCGCCGTGGCCGCCGGCGCGGCCGGCCCACTGCAGCTGGTGGGTCTAGTCGCCCTCAGCGACCCCCCGCGCGAGGAGGCGCGCGAGATCGTCGCGAGACTCTCCGAACTCGGTATCCGCACCTTGATGCTGACGGGCGACGCCACGGGCACAGCGCGTAGCGTTGCGCGGCAGGTCGGAATCCCGGGGCGGGCTTGCAGCGTCGCCGACATATCGGCGGAGGACGGTATTCGACAGTGCGGTGTATTCGCCCGTGTGAACCCGGGGCAGAAGTATCAGATCGTCCAGGCGCTTCAGCGCGAAGGCGACGTGGTAGGAATGTGCGGCGATGGAATCAACGACGCCCCGGCCCTGCGTCAGGCCCAGTTGGGGATCGCCGTCTCTACGGCGACCGATGGCGCCAAAGCCGCGGCGGGCATGGTGTTGACCCGACCAGGGCTGCGAGGCGTCCTGGTCGCCGTCGAGGAGGGGCGCAAGGCTTTTCAGCGAGTCCAGACCTATACGCTGAACATGATGACGAAGAAGCTTGAAATCGTGCTCTTTCTTGCCAGCGGACCAGTGCTATTCCACCAGCCCGTCCTGACTCCGACGTTGATGGTCCTGATGATGGTGACGAACGATTTTCTGAGCATGTCCCTGACCACGGATCAGGTCATCGCAACTGCGCGACCCGCACGATGGGTCATGAGCGACATCGTGTCGATGGCGGCGATATTTGCGATCGCCAAACTGATGTTTTCCGTCGGCATTGTCGCGGCAGGGAAATGGATTTACGGCATCGGCGCAGAACAACTACAAGCGCTGGCGTTCGTCACGCTCGTGCTCGGCAACCAGGCGTTGCTGTTCGCCGTGCGCGGTCCGGAGCCGCTACGGCGTCGAGCACCGGGACGCTGGGTCGTCATCGCGTGTATCGCGGATGTCGCCATTTCGCAGGCGCTGGCCGGTACGGGGACATTGATGGCGCGTCTCCCGACTTTGACATTGGGCGCGTGCCTCGTTGCTGCCGGGGGACTGACCCTCCTATTTGAGGCCATCAAGCGACCGGTGTTCCGACTGTCCGGTCTGACTCCATCCAGTGCCTCGTAGACTCTGCCCCATTCCGGGTCACGATGAGCGAAAGGCCAGAGAGTGATGGTGAATCCCGGGGTCTATGCCTGTCGCAAGTAGTCGCCGTGCCGCCTGTGGCGCGCTCTCGCGGACTGGAGCGGCTCGTCCGGAGGATCCCCAGGGCAAGCGTATTTCGCCACCATTAACACTCTATTGCACGCCAACATCAATGATGTTATGGACACATTACGCCCCGATCAGAGCGTCTGTGATGCCGGCAGCAGCCCAGTACTGACTGGTAACACAGCGTCACGCCTTGTCTCCGCTCCGAATCACCACCACTTCACCCTCTTCCAGGGCGCGCCAGGGCTCGTCAGTGAGCGGCACGCTTGCGAGGAATACGACCTCCTGCTGCCCATTCGAAGTGCCGATGCGTATGCCAGACGCATCAAGCGCCGCGGGATCGACGGCACACTCTCTGTGGAGCACCCAAAGTCCGGGAGGAGCGACAGTGCCATCGCTCTGCGTGCGCCGATGCCCATGACCAAACATCTGTTCGCCGTCCGAATACAGGAAGTTGGCTGGTCCCATCGTGCGCAGTTCGGCGGCAAACCGGGTCACCACTGCCAGCCGCTGCACCGGTGTCGGCGCAGCATTGGTACGCCAGAGCTCGGCCATACGGCCGAACAAGGCGCATGCGGCAACTTCCGAATCTGTCTCACCCATCGGAGTGAAGGCGCCACCTGCAAATGGCAGATTGTTGTCGATGCCGGCCAGCTTGCCGTTGTGCGCAAAGCAATGCATTCGCCCGCAGATCTCACGCACGAAGGGCTGAGTGTTTTGCAGCGAGACTGTGCCTCGAGTCGCATGTCGGATGTGGGATATCACCAACGAACTCGGAATGTTCCGGGACTGGATGAAGGCCAACCAGGCGCTGTCTCTCGCGGGCTCTGGTTCCCGGTACAGCCGCAGGTCGCGCCCCTCGTAGTACGCAAGGCCCCAGCCGTCCACGGTCCTGCCACCTAGGCCACCGCGCTCCGCAAAGCGCCCGAGCGAGAAAGACACCACGGTCGGCAAGCGACTGGAGACTCCGAACAATTCACACATGCGACACGTCCGCGCCATTCCTCACTTCGATTTCACGCCCTCAACCATCAGGAACCCGGAGCCAAATGTGCCGAGACGGGACAATGAGGGGTCCATCGGCGCAATAAGGCACGCGAGCGCGCCGACCGGGGGATAATACACAGCGCCCCGCACTCGACCCGGCCGCAAGTTCGCGTCGGTGAGAAGCTTCTGGAGCTCGTGTGCGGTCCAGAAATGGGCGCCGCTCCAGAACGCATTGCCGGCCCAGCCGCGGATTCGGCGCGACAGAGCCCAGAGGCTCCAGCGATGCAGATCGCCAATTACAAGCCTTCCCTCGGGCGCCAGCACACGTGACAGTTCCCCCACAGCGCACCCCGCATCCGTCACCACGCAAAGCATTGTGATGGCTATGACCACATCGAAGCTTGCATCCGGAAAAGGAAGCGCGAGGACGTCTGCCTGTTTCCAGTCCACGACTAGCCCGCTTGCGACGCTTCGCGCTCGTGCCACCGCCAACATGTCAGTCGAAAGGTCTACGCCGGTGACAAGCGCGCCACGTTCGCTCGCCGCCAGACCATATAGGCCGTCCCCGCAGCCGGCATCGAGGACCCGCTTCCCCTCCAGGGACCCGAGCAGGTCCAGGACGGCGGCCAGTTCCAGATGCTCTGTGATGGCGCCGAGACCGCCCTCCCGCCAATTCTTGTACCGCTGCGCCAGATCTTCTGGCCCTTTTCGCACGTCCCGAGCATTCACGGATCTGACGCTCCACCAACAGGGATGGTGCGTGACCGTAGGAAGTTCCAGAGTGCCCCAACGACTCCATCAATCTCATCTTCTGTGGTCGCCAGCCCCAAGCTGAAGCGAATCGCCCCCATCCCGACCTGCGGCCGAACGCCCATCGCGGCCAGAACGGGCGACAACTCGACGTGGCCTGAATGACAGGCAGAGCCGGTCGAGGCAGCAACGCCAGGCATGGCAGCGAGAATCTCAGCGCCAACGCGTCCCACAAACGCGATGTTGAGGGTGTTGGGCAGCCGCTGGTCCAGATGTCCATTGAGTACAACACGGTCACCGAATCGGGCCTGAAGGGAATCCCAGAGCCGGTCACGCAGTTGCCGCACCCCTTCCATGGCGCCAAGGTCACCGGCGAGGTGACAGGCGGCTCCGAGTCCCGCCACGAGCAGCGCGCTCTCGGTGCCGGCGCGACGCCCGCCCTCATGTCCCGCGCCATGAACCAGCGGCTCCAGTGCCGTCCCGGCGCGCACGTAAAGCGCCCCAACGCCCTTTGGGGCGTAGAGTTTGTGACCAGCGATGGAAAGCAGGTCCACACCAAGCTCCTCAACGCGGGTCGCAATCTTGCCGACCGACTGGGCAGCGTCGGTATGAAACAGGATCCCGTGCTCCTTGGCGATGCGGGCACACTCTTTGATCGGCTGGATCGTTCCGACCTCGTTGTTCGCGTGCATGACGCTGACAAGCACAGTTTCACTCGTAATTGCACGACGCATGCTTTCCGGGTCGACCATGCCGGTTCCATCCACCGGGAGGCGCGTCACGCGGGCGCCCTGCCGTTCCAGAAAGGCGCACGCCGCGAGAACTGACGGATGCTCGACCTGCGTGGTGATCACGTGCGCCGGTCCCCGCCGTGCATAAAACGCCCCTTTGAGGGCGAAGTTATTCGCCTCACTTCCGCCGCTCGTGAATGCGATCTCTTGCGGCGCACACCCCAGGAGGGCCGCAACCTGGGCGCGGCTACTCTCGACAATCTTTCTCGCAGGCGCGCCAGCCCAATGCGTGCTTGAAGGATTTCCGTAGCCCGCCTCTGCCGCCGTTCGCATCGCTTCTGCGACCCTCGGGTGCACCGGCGTGCTTGCGTTGTAGTCGAGATAGATTTGGCGGGGCATCAGAACACGAGAATCTGGTGGGCATCGCTAGTCCACGCCGTTAGCTGCTCCAGCGAACTGCGGTGGGTGCCCTCGACAAGTTCGGCGTCCGCCATCCCGCGGGCATCCATGCACGAGGCACACACGCCTACCTCTCCCCCATACTTCATCACGGTCTTCAACATGACCTCGACGTTGTAGTGTCCTTGGGGGAGCTTCTGATTTCTGTGCGCGCAGGTTGCCCCTTCTCCTATGAGAAACACCTTGACCTCGTGCGCCGTGTCCCGCGCCAGCGACCCGGCAAGTCGCAACCCGTTGTAACTGCGTTCCGTGCCGTACGCAGGATCGTTTAGGATGAAGAGATAATTCACTGCTTCCCTCCGATTGACTTACTGCAGGCTCGTCGGCACGCCAGCGGCTGCGAACTCTGGAAACCCACCGTCTAGACGACGCGCCGAGAAGCCCCTCTCCCTCAATAGTGCAACCGCCTCGAAGGCGAGCACACAGTAGGGTCCGCGGCAATACGCGACGACTTCCTTACTGCGCGGCAGGCTCTTCAGACCGCGGGCGAGTTTAGCCAGTGGTACGTTCACCGCGCCGCGCAAATGCCCCAATGCAAACTCGTCTTGCGGACGGACATCAAGCAGGAGGATCGTGCCGGCTTCCATGCCGCGTACGAGCTCTGGCGCACCCAGCGGCTCCAGGGCATCGCGCTTAGAAAAGTACTGTGCGATCGTCCGGTGTGCCTCGGCCATGTGGCGCTCACCGATCGCGCGCAGAGCCGCGAGCAGATCCAGAACCTGAACCCCGCTCAGGCTGTACAGCACGCGTTTGCCGTCGCGGCGGGACGCCACCAGCCCGCCCCGCCGCAGGCGCAGCAGGTGCTGTGAGGCATTGGCGACCGACAGACCCGACACCACTGCCAGATCCTCCACGGAGCGCTCCCCCTGCGCCACGTGCTCCAGCAGGTCTAGCCGGCGAGGATTGGCCGCGGCCTTGGCGACGGCGGCAAAGGATGCAAAGAGTTCGAGCTTCGCAGACGGTTTTGACACAGGACGGCCGACTCCGTTACATTCAATCGATCTATTGAATGTATATCGATACTGCGCATAGGTCAAAGGAAGGAGTCGGGATTGATCACCACCGAGAGCACGGATAAGCGCTATCTCACGATCGCCAGCAACGGTCGCGAGAGGATCAAGCTCGACGCGCCTATACCCAAAGGCGGAGAAGGCCGGGATTTCGGGCCACACGAGTTGCTGGAGGCTGCGCTGGCGTCCTGCCTGAACATGGCCGTTCGCATGCACGCCGACGCCAACTCGTTGCCGCTCGAAGCCGTCTCGTCGCACGTGCGCCTGGTCCGTCCCGCAGCGGGCCCGATTTGCTTCGAGTACAGCCTCGATATGCACGGGTGCTTGACGGACGGGCAGCGCAGCGCGTTGATGGCCGTGGCCGAACAATGCCCCGTCCGCAAAACACTGCTACGTCCGATCGAGTTCCGACTCCTGCCCACTGGACACCTGAGCCATGACCGCGCCTGATCCGCGGCAGCACTGGGACG
>Ga0075030_100006220_pt1 | contig 10688 bp, 11 predicted proteins | sample LitLauG_LLR_2012_FD_71393 | JGI IMG/M metagenome (GOLD analysis project Ga0075030, IMG submission 71393) | Freshwater sediment microbial communities from Pennsylvania, USA - Little Laurel Run_MetaG_LLR_2012 | ecosystem: Environmental > Aquatic > Freshwater > Creek > Sediment | place: USA...
GGCATGAAGATCGGATACACGATTGCAAAATCGCCGCTCGGAAAAGTCTTGGTTGCCGCAACGGAGCGAGGCGTTTCGGCGGTCTATCTAGGCAACACCGAGAGCACACTGATTGCGGAACTTCGTGACGAATATCCGCGCGCCGAAATTGTGGCCGCTCCAGATTCGTTCCAGCGTTGGGTCCGAGAAATCGTGCTGCGTATCGAAGGTAAACAGCCGCACATGGAACTTCCGCTGGACGTCCAGGCAACGGCATTCCAGCGGCGCGTGTGGAAGGAATTGCAGCGGATTCCTCGCGGATGGACACGCACGTACTCGCAAGTGGCGAAGTCTCTCGGTCAGCCCACGGCAGTTCGGGCCGTGGCTCGCGCCTGCGCCACAAATCCGGTGTCCATCGTTGTTCCCTGTCACCGCGTGATTCGCGAGGACGGCACGTTGGCCGGTTATCGCTGGGGGCTCTCGCGGAAAGAGCAACTGCTGGCGCAGGAGAAAGCCGCTCTAGTCTAATTTAGACTAGTGGCAAGCGATTTCTTGGGCCGCTGTTCGGAGAAAAAGATTTGGCGAAGGGAAATCGGAGACGGTAAAAACTACGCGTGGGGTTTGACGCGGGTAACGCTTTTTGGCCAATCCTGCTTGAACTTCGCGTCAGGAATCTTCAGGTTCTTCATCATGTTCGTATAGTGCGACAGGACGTAATCACCCGATCCGGCTTCGAAGAATTTTTGCTGGACGGGAAGCCAGGACGCTTCATCAATCCACATATGAATCTTCGTGATCTGGGTGCGAACTTGATCTGCTTTGGGCGTGAGTTCAAGCAAGACAGTTTTTTTGTGGTCGAGCTCTTCCTCCCCCAGTACTGACACCAAAAAACTTTTCTTGAGGTCTTCGCCCTTTGTACCAAAGCCAAGGCGCGTGTATTGATCGACCAGCGAGCGGTTTTTGCCGAGGTCAAAATCTTCCACACGATTGATCTTCGGGGTGTAAATGAAAAGGGAATCACCGGTCCGGAGAACCGTACGCGGGTCCGGAGTCGTGAATTCGATGCGCATCTTGTCATCGCGCCGGACGAAAATGCGACCGGTTTCGGTTGAAGTGTCTTTCACCACGGCGGTGTATTTGATGTGCTCGATATCCGCGGTGAGCGTGTGAAAGTCCTGTGCTGACTTGTCCATCATTCCGAGGACACCTTCGATTGTCCAACTTGCGCCCGTTTGTGTGGCGCGCGTCCGAACAGAAACCGCCAAGTAAAGCAAACCAATCAGAGCAAGAAGAGGAATCAGTTTTTTCAAAAGCAGCCTCTATCGAGGGAAGATGTGACGCCCCAAAGAACGCCTCGGAATCCTAACATATACAATGAGATGCGCGAACTTGGAGCCGTGTTACCGAGACTAGATGATGTCCTCGATTCGCAGGCCGCTAGTGGCGGATCTCCACTTGGTAAGCCGTCACCGTGCCTTGGGCGTCGCGCAGGGGCTCAATTTTGGAGATCGAAAAATTGCCGTTGTGCAGTTCCGGCAGCGCTTCCTGCAGCGCGGTGTGAATTTCGTTCTGGAGCGCGAGTTTCGTGGGCGGCGCCAGGATCCGCGCGTCCACGCGATACGTCAGGCGGTTTCCCTCCTGCAAAACCAGCTGGACCTGACCAGGTCCGGCAGGCTCGCCACTCTCGGGTTTGTCGCGGAACCAGTTGCGTGGGGTGAGGAGAACGAAAACGAGGATCAGGATGACCGCGAGATCGTATTGCCAGGTGCCGCGCTCGTAAGACCAGAAGAAAGTCCGGGAAAGGATTTGACCGAGGCTCGCCATGTCAGTCCGCAGGCACTCCGTCAACAATGATTCCGTCGCGCATGTGAACCACGCGGTCGAAGTACGTGGTCGCTTCGGGGTTGTGCGTGATCATCACGATCGTCTGGCCAAGGTCTTTGTTCAGTTGCCGCAGCATCTGCAGTACGATCTCCGAATTCTTCGAATCCAGGTTTCCCGTCGGTTCGTCCGCGAGCAGGATTTTCGGTTCGTTGATGATCGCGCGGGCGATGGCCACGCGCTGCTGCTCGCCTCCGGATAGTTCGGAAGGCCGGTGGTGAAGGCGGCCCGCAAGGCCGAGCATCTGAGTAACGACGTCGAAACGATGAGGATCGAACCCGTCGCCATGGATAAACTGTGCGATGGCAATGTTGCCCTTGGCGGTCAGAGTGGGAAGGAGATTAAAGCGTTGGAAGACGAAGCCGATCTTGTGGCGGCGCAATTTGGTGCGCGCGGAATCGCTCAGTTCGGTAAGATCGTTGCCATCCACCAGGACTTTGCCCCTCGAAGCCTGGGCCAGGCCGCCGATCACATACAATAGGGAAGATTTTCCGCATCCCGATGGCCCCATTACTGCGACGGATTCACCGGGAAGCACATCGAAATTCACGCCGCGCAAGGCCGGCACTTCGACCTTGCCCGCGCGGTAAAGCTTCCACAAATTTTCCGTTCTAAGTATCGGCTCCACGCCCATTTTTCCCTGGAAAATCAGCCCTTCGGCAGGTTCCTGTATTGTAGCTGCGATTCCCATCCGTGCCTAGCCATGCCGCCAGCAGCGCGGCCCTTTCTCTTCTTCTCTGTGAACTTTGCGTTCTTTGTGTCTTCTGCGTTAGATTCTTGTCTTTCTAATCGTACGACAAGGCCTCGACGGCATCTTTGCGGCTCGCCATCCACGCCGGATAGCTTGCGCCCAGCATCGCGCCCAGCAGCGCAATCCCCGCCGCGCGTAAAACCCACCCCGAGGTGATCAAAATCGTCAGGGAGGGAAACTTCCAGAGAAACCCCGCGCGTACCACATAGCTCAGGCCGACTCCGGCGCCAATCCCGAGCAGGCAAAGCGCCGCGGACTCCGAAAGCAAGGCACGAATAACGAACCAGTGATTGGCCCCGAGCGATTTCAACACGCCGATGTCCCGCGTCCGTTCGATCACCGTGGTGTACATGGTGAGAAAAATGACCATGAGACCAATGGAGATGGCCAGCAGGATCATCGCGTTGATAAAAGACTCGAGGCCCGGAATATTTGTGGAGGTCATCAGCGAAAGATAATCCTTGAGCGGGCGGACGGTGTAGCCGGGAAGGAGGTGGCGCATACTCTCCATGACGTCTTCAGTGTGCTCGGGGCGCGTGCACTTCACAAAGAAGACGCTGGCCTTGTCGCGCGCGCTCCCCAATTCTTGCAGAGTTGCCAGCGGAACAAAGAGCCGGGAACCCTTCCCATGCTCGACAATTCCCGCGACATGCCAGTCGTGCTCGAAAATACGAAAAGTCTGTCCCGGCTGAACCTTTTTTGTTTTTGCGGCAATGTCGTCCACAAGAATGTCATCCGGGCCTTCCAGATCGTGCCCTTGAAGAAAGACAAATCCGCCAGAGACAGCTCGAAAGCTCTCTTGATCAATTCCGTAAACGAGCTCCACGCCCGAGGTGTTAAAGAGGAAGAGCACGGGTGCCACGGATTGTACGTACTTCAATTCGGCAAGCTTGTCGCCGATCTTGATGGGCATCGGAGATGTGCCGAAAGTCAAAAGGAAAGACGCGTTCGGCGGCTGAAGCATGATGTCAGCCCCTATGCCCTCAATACGTTTGGCCGTTTCCGTCAGCAAGCCGCTGGTCAGTCCGACAATCAGGACGACGAGCGCGACTTCTACTGCGATTCCCATGGCGCCAATCAGCGTGCGCAATGGGCGGTGGAGAAGGTTTCGCGCGATCAACTCACCCATCATAGCTGTTTGTTCTCCGCGGCATCGCCGACTCGCACCAATTCCGCTCCGGTTGGTTGTTCGAGCTTGAAGCCATCCGCGGGAATCTCCTCATTCAGGCTAATCTTCGTAACCTGCAAGTCGAGTTTGTAATCGTCCTTGGGCCTTTCTATCCGGAGTACCCGCGGGAACGAGGTCACACCGGTACTCGGAGTTGCTGCCGGGGTCTGACCGGCAGGGGAATCGAGAGGCTGCCAATTTGCCAGCTGAATGTCCGATAGCAGAACACCTTTTGGCCCAAAAGTTTGCATGCGAGTGACCTGCAGGTCGGCGCGGTCGAACCAGATCTCCCGCAGAACTTCTACCTGGTAGCCGCCGCGCAAAATCGTCAGCACGTAGTAGCGGGACTTTTCGTCGTTGAACTCCTTCAGAATGACGGTTTCTTCTTTTCGAATCTCCGGCCAGAGGAGCGCATCCAGCAGGTGCTGTGGCCGCAGATTCTCGATGGGTTTGCTGCTGGCCCGTTCGACGCCTACCGAGCCAACGAGGAATTTATTCTTTGATGGAACAGAGACGCGAAAGGTCTCGCCATCACTGGCCATATCGAAAACCGTGGTGCCGATCACCGGAGCTTGTCCAATCACGCGAATCTCCGCCGGGCGTGCTGCCAAAAGGAATGCTTTCACCTCATGATACTCATCAATGACGCCACTGTATTTTGACCCGGCGGTTGGTTTGAGTTCCACGGTTGCGTTCAGCGTCTTAGTGCCTCGCGCGATCATGTTGTATTGCTCGAGGAGTTCCTCGCGTGTCGCGTCCTTCACCACCGGAGTTTGCGCCTTCGTCAATACGGTGCGCCCTTTGACGCTCCTGTCCGCGCAACCGCCGGAAATAGCCGCCAGTGTCGCCAGGATCATGCATGTTTTGACGTGCGTCATCAATGATTTCCGTCCTCACTCACACAAATAAAGCAATCTAACAACCACTTGGATGCCCGTCAATCTATGCCGGTCGCACCGGCGGGAGAGTTCAGTTGGGCCGCGCGATGTGGACGTCGAATTGCCGAACCGCCGGGAGCAGCAGACGAATGATCTCACTGGGCCAGAGAGATTCGCTCAGGAGGGTTATCCAGCCGTCTTCCGGCTCGCAAATGGCGCAAAATTTGTAGCGAGGATAGGCTGTCTGGTACGCATCCAACCCGCGTTTGGAGAGGTCCCCTTCCAGAGCCGCGTCAGGAGTTAGTGCGGTAGCGCCCGCTCGAATGCCAAACGTCTCACCTTCAAAGCGTTCGAAAACCTGCCGCAATTGCTCCCCTGTCGGCGCGGAGAGGACCAAACACCGCTCACTCGCTTCGCGCCATTCGATTTGGCGCATCTTGCAGAATTCACGCACACGATCGATGTGGCTGAAAAAATCCACCACGTACGATTCGTTTCCAGCTAGTGCAGGGAGAACGGCCGACCAAATTTCTGCAGCTTGCTTGCCGCGTACCGGCTCGCGACTCTCCGTCTCGACCAGTTCGAGCCCCACAGCTTTGACGTCACTGCCCAGGTCCAGCGCCTGCACGTCCAGGAAAAAAGGCGGCAAATCGAGCGCGCCGGTCCCGGAGGTCTGAGTTTCCAGAGTGCTCATTCTTCCAGCTCCTGCTGGGGGAACTGCGTCCGGAATTCCGGCGACTGTTTTCTCACGTCCAGCCAATCGAAGAAAGCATCCGGGGTTTCCAGCCAGATGCGGAACCAGTTGGCGATTTCTATTTTTTCGTCGCGCTTGTGCGGCTCCACTTTGTGATTGCGCGAAATCATCTCGGCACGTCGCTTGCCGAGCCGCGCAACATTCAAAACACGTTCCGCAGCCGCATGTTCGCCGTGGGCGCGGAACTTCCGCATTAGCTCATCCAGCCGCATGATGCTGACTTCCGCATCCTCTAGCGTCTTGAAGTGCAGAATATCCTCGAACTCTTCCTCGTACTGTTCTTCGGCTTCTTCCTGAAGAGAAAGCAGGACTCTGTGGCCCGCGTCTTTCAAGACGTCGGCAATGTAATCCGATCCGGTCTTGCCGGCCTCGCCGTGCTCGGCCACCAGCCGCCTGCGCAGCTGGTCGATTTCCGCCGGCGTCCATTTCTGCACGTTGATTTCGCGTGCCGTTTCGAGAATCAAGGCCTTCTTCGTTTTCAGATCTTGGCTCATTGCGCTTTGGCTCTATGCTGCTTGGAGTGCGAAGCTGCCGCCTTGGCGTGCTTTTTTTTCGGCTTGGGCGGTGGCGGCGGTGGGTCCGCCGGCAAGCCCGCCAGCAACCGGCGATACTTCACCACATTTTTGTTGTGTTCCGCCAGGGTCGCGCTGAAAAAATGGCCGCCCTCGGTGTTAGCCACGAAGTAGAGATACTTTGTATCCGTAGGCTGCAGCGCAGCACGCAACGATGCCTCGCCCGGATTTCCAATTGGCCCGGGCGGCAGCCCCGCGTGCTCATAGGTATTGTACGGCGAATCGAAACTAAGGTCCCGCCCCGTCAGGCTCCCATTATATTTTCCGAGCCGCTCCATCCCATAAATCACCGTGGGATCACACTGCAGCCGCATGCCTTTCCGTAGACGGTTTTCAAAGGCGCCCGCCACCAGCGGCCGCTCTTCCGGTTTCGGCGTTTCCCTCTCGACCAGCGACGCCAGTGTCACGACCCGGTTTACCGCCCGCTGATCGCCCTCGAGCTTTGGTCCTCCCGCGGATGGTGGGGCAATACGCTTCCACTCTTCTTTGAACTTGTGCACCATTTCCGCGGTCAATTCGCTGGCCGCAGGGTGCCTGGGAAGTTCATACGTGGCGGGGAACAGGAACCCTTCAAGGGTCTGCGCGCCCGGTGCAAAATCGTGAATCAGCGCTGGATCGCTCGCGGCAAACACAAAGTCGCCCGCGGGCATGAACTTTCCCGTTTCCAGTTCGCGCGCGATGTCGAACATGGTTTCGCCTTCGCGCACCGTGAAGGGCTGCTGGTACACCTGGCCGTTGGCGAGCTTCCAGAAGACTTCGCGGCCGGTCATGGCATGATCAAAAAAGTATTCGCCCGCTTGCAGCGTGCGCTTGGGATGCCGGCGCGCATAGAGCTCAAATCCCATGGCGCTGCGCACCACGCCATTTGTTTTCAACAGATACGCCACATGCCGCTGCGAAGCCCCGCGAGGCACATCGACGAAAACGCCTCCTGCCGCGAAGTCCCGGTACGGTTTCGTTATGCCGTACCACATCCACGCCGCGGCACCCCCGGCGATCAGCACGATCAGCAACAATAGAGCGAGCACGAACTTCAATTCAGCCTCACGGAATTACTCTTTATTTGTTCTCCGACTTCTCGACCGCCGGCTCCTGCTTCTGCAGAAATTCGGTTAAGATTACAGCCGCCGCTACGGCGTCCACGGTCATCTTTTCCCGCGGTTTTTTTCGCTTCCTGCTGCCGGCCAGCTTCTCGTCATGGATGAATCGGCCCTGCATTTCCTCCAGCAAGCGCTCAGCTTCCCAGCTTGTCAGCCGCTCGTCCGTCATATCCACTGGTACGCCAATCTGCTTGCGAATGCGCTGCGCAAAACGTTCCGCCTCTTCGGCCATGTCGCCACGCGTACCGTCCAGCCGCAGCGGCAGTCCCACGACGATTTGCTTCACGCCGTGCTCACGCACCAATTCGCGCACTCGGCGCAGGTCCTCATTTCTGTTGATGCGCTCTATAGTGCTCAGCGGATGCGCCATGCGGGTCTCGCAATCGGCGATCGCCAATCCAATTCGCGCACGGCCGTAGTCCAGTGCAAGGATGCGCGGCGATTGGCGCTGCGGCGAATCCGAGGCTGCGGCCTGTGCGATATCGCGCGTGATAGCCATCCTGTCCAGTATAGCGTGAAGCGATTTAAGCAGGCGCGGCCGTTAGTGCCGGTGTGCACCGCCGTACTTGCCGTGGCAACAAGGCTGTGCTATTACACCTCCAGTTATGTTCCTCGTGCGGCCAATCCTGTGCTGGCTGTTCTTCAGTCTTGTGGAAGTGGGGTCGCTTGCCGCACAGGATGCTTCCTGCCTTCACCGGACGCTGACGCTCAATGTCTTTGATACCCAAGGGCATGTAATCCGCGGATTGGACCCGAGTAACTTTGAGGCGAAGTTCCGCGGCAGGCCGGTGAGCGTTCTCTCGATCACACCGGACAGCCGGCCGCACCGCATCAGCGTGTTGCTGGATACCAGTGGGACGGTGCTCGGACAGCCCGATGCGGAAGAATGGGAGACCGCTCACTCCATCGCGTCCCACATTTCGCGCACCACGTTGCAGAATACGTCGCTTGCGCTGCTTCTGTTCTCGGACAAAGTGAACGAACAGATTGATTTTGCCAAAGGTACCCAAGCGGTAGCCGATCGCCTGACGCAGATTGGAAAAGACCCTTCGTACGCCAAGGAATATCTTCGGGGCAAAACGGCCCTGCGCGACGCCGTCCTCGCCGCCATGCAACCGCTCGGGAACCCCGGCTTTTCTGATTCCATCTACGTGATCGGAGATGGTTCAGACAATAAGAGTCGCTACGGGTTTCACGATGTGCGCGATGCACTCGTCGGCAAAGGAGTCCGCTTCTACGTCTCGATGCTGAGTTTTGGAAGCGTCGCCGGGATTAGCGGGTGGTCGAGGCAGTCAGAAGAAAGCGATCCAAAGGAAAGCGCCGAGTTCGCGGTTGCTTCAGGCGGATTGGTGCTTGGTCGGCTCGGTGTGGGGCCATTCCGAAAAGAGCGCTACACCCTCACGGGAAACCAGCGGGCCAACACAGAAGCTTCCTTGAACAGCATGTATCTGGGAATGACGCGGAACGACCTTATCGAAATTCAGCTGCCACAAGCCGTCGATAATTGGGCGAAGTGGTCACTGGACTTGTCCCCCCCACAGAAGAGAGCCCACAAAGACCGGTTTGTGGTTTATCCGCAAGAACTTGCACCGTGCAGCGCGCTGCCGCACTGAATTGCTTATGTATCGCGATAGAGATCTCAGACAACGCGTAATTGTCTTGATGGTTTTGATGCTCCCAGTGCGAGCCGCATGGGCGCAAGGAGTGGATTGTCAGCACCGCGCCTTGCCGGTTGCGGTGCGAGATGAGCAAAACCTTCCGATTCAGAACATTTCGGCTGCCGACTTCGAGGCGAAGGTTCGCGGAAAACCTATCAAGATCCTTTCGCTCACACCCGACACGCGCCCCCACCGGCTAGTTCTCATCCTGGATACCAGCGGCAGCATGGGCAGCGTGGATGGTAAATCTCCGCTCTTTTCCCTGGAATCAGTGCTCGCTCGGCATTTTTTCGAGGTAAACCGCCCGAAAACGCAAATCGCCCTGCTCACCTTTAACGACGAGGTCACCGAAATGATTGATTTCGCCCAGGGAAATTCCGCTGTGCGCGACAAGTTGGGGCAAATTGCCACTGACCAGAACTATGTCAGAGCAAACGTGAAGGGCAAAACCGCTCTTCGCGACGCCATCATCGAAGGGCTGCAATTGCTAGTTCACCCGAGTTCTGCGGATGCTCTTTACGTCTTGACCGATGGCGGAGACAACGCCAGCAAGCATAGTTCCCGCGACGTAACTCAACGCCTTGCCGTAACGTCAGTGCGGCTCTTTGCAGTAGTGCTTAAGGGAAAAGGGAGCTATCGCACCCGAGCTCCCGAAGAACTGTCGGGTCCGGGCGAACTTTCGGAGATCGCCCTGAAGTCCGGAGGTGAAATCCTCAGCGCGGCAGAGTGGCACGGTAAACAGCTCGCGTTAAGTGCCGACCCTGAGGGCAAGTTGAAATCGCAAGAAACTCTCCTACGCCTCTACCAAGCGATTCTTGGAGACAACCTCCTGGAGATCGAGCTTCCTACTCCCCTTGCGAGGAACGAGCACTGGGAATTGAAGCTTTCGGAGACAGCACGCCGCAGGTGGAAGGGTGCTCAGATCACCTATCCGAAGACGCTGGTCAGCTGCACTGCCGAAGTCTCCGGCTCAGGCCGCCACTAAGGCTTGCGGCCGCGGCCGCCGCTTTGCCAGGCATCCCAGTACCCGAGCAGCTTCATCTGCTGGTCTAGGCCGGTTTCTTTGACGAGGACGTCGAGTTCGGCGCGCGCGAGCCGCTTGCCGAGAGGTTCGGCGCGGTCCGCAATGCCCCACGCGGTGAGCGCGGCAATTACGGTGTGCAACTTCAGTTCGCGCATATCAACCTTGTCCAGGGTGTCCGACGCGGCGTGATAATTCGGCAGGTAGTTGGCCTCTTCCTGGGTGGCGTCCAGTGTGGGCACACCTTCTAGCAGGAAATCGAAATTGTCCGAGCCGAACGAAGCGTCGTACGTGTGGTTGTTCACCCCCCAGGATTCGAGCGGTTTCAGGATCGCGCGGAGGCCTGCTTCGGTGTCGCGGCGGCCGCCGAGTGAATACCCCGTGACGCGGCCGATGCCGGAATCGAAATTAATCATAGCGCGAATTCTGTCGAGTTCGGCGCTGTGTGCCTTCACATATTCGTGGGAACCGATCTCGCCTTGTTCTTCACCGCTGAAGAGGACGAAACGAATCGTGCGCCGCGGCAGGAGCCCAGTTGCCTTTAGCGCGCGCGAGGCTTCGATGACCAGAGCTGAGTTGCAACCGTTGTCGAGCGCGCCGGTGCCGAGTTCCCAGGAATCGAGATGTGCACCTAAGATGACGATTTCGTCCGGCTTTTCGTAGCCGCGGATTTCACCGACGACGTTTTGCTGCTCGATAGGCCCACTGATTTTGTTGGGCAGTTCCAAGTGCGCGCGCACTTTTCCCGGGTAGGCGGCGACGGTCCGCGCCAGCCGTATGGCATCTTCGCGCGCCAAGACGGCTTGGGGGATTTTGTCTATTTCCCCCGCCACTGAATTCGTATGGCGGTAGAGCAACAACCTTTCGCGCGCGCCCATCCAGAGAATTGCAAGGGCGCCTTCCTTGACGGCATGATCGATGATCGC
>Ga0075030_100006221_pt1 | contig 10688 bp, 10 predicted proteins | sample LitLauG_LLR_2012_FD_71393 | JGI IMG/M metagenome (GOLD analysis project Ga0075030, IMG submission 71393) | Freshwater sediment microbial communities from Pennsylvania, USA - Little Laurel Run_MetaG_LLR_2012 | ecosystem: Environmental > Aquatic > Freshwater > Creek > Sediment | place: USA...
GTCCAGTCCCACTCCAATTGCCGGACCGCGCCGAGAGCTGCGTAACCTTCCGCCAGGCCGGGATCTAGCCTGATCGATGTTTCGGCGCAGGTCGTGGCTGCCGTGATCAACTCCGGATCGGGCACGTTGCCGAAATTCCGCAGAGCCAAGTGGGCCTCCGCGAGCGACGCATACGCCAAGGCGAACTGGGAATCCTCCTGCACCGCTCGCCTAAAATAGTCGATCGCCGCCCGCACACTCTCCTGCGATGATTCCTGCAGGAGGCTGTTACCCCGCAGGTAGAAATCAAATGCCATGGTGCTGGCCGTTGGCGATGCTCCCGGCGAACCTTCATTGCCGGAGGCGCCCGCGGTCGCCCACAGGGAACGAGTCGGCTTTGCGGTAAAGTATTGCCGTAGTTTCGCCGTCGCGCCAGCCGCGATCTCCTCTTGCAGCGCCAACACGTTGTAGAATCTCTCGCGCGCGAATTTCTGCATCCAGACCAGCTTGCCCGCCGACGTATCTTCTAGCTGCACGCGAAGGCGCAACTGTCCCCCATCCATCTGAACCGTCCCCGCAAATGCGAAGCGGGCACCTGCATCGGGCGCAGACTGCGACCGGCTGGCGTGCGCGGCAATCACGCGAAGGCTCATCACCCGTGCCAGGCGCCGCATCACTTCGCTGGTAGTGCCCTTGCAGAGGTAATCGAGTTCCGCATCCTGGCTGCGATTCTCGATATCAAAAACCTCAACCACTAACGGAGGCCGGCGGGTTGTCACGTAAGTGACCGTCCCCAGAAAAGCGAGCGCGCTTGCCGCGGCCCCGCCGCCGATCCAGGTCCGGCGTGAAAGGGGCATGATCGGCGGACGCCGGCCGAGGTACTCGCGGACCTCGGACACGGACCGCGGCCGTTTGCCCGGGTCGCGCGCCAGACATAGAAGAATCGTGTATTCCCAGCGACGGTCCAGCCCGCTGTGGTACCGCCGGGGCGACGGCGCATCCTCATTCAATCGGCGAGAGGCAATTTCGAGAGGTGTAGAGCCCTCAAACGGCCGGCGGCCAGTTACGATCTCAAACAGGACCACGCCCAACCCGTGGATGTCGGAGGCAATCGTCGCCGTCTCGCCCCGTAGCTGCTCTGGGGCCATGTAAGCTGGTGTTCCGGCCAGCGCGTTCGCTAGCAGCGTGCTCGTTAAATCGAGACCGCGCTGCACCTGCCGCGCCAGTCCGAAATCCATCACCTTCGCTCGCAGGCCCTCCGTTATCATAACGTTAGCGGCTTTGAAGTCCCTGTGGATGATACCGTTCTGATGGGCCGCTTCCAGGGCCGACAGCATTTGATCTACAATTGGGAGTGACGCATCCATGGAGAGTGGTCCGTCCCGGCGAAGGCGTTGCGCCAGAGTCTCCCCCTCCAGAAGTTCCATTGTGACAAACGGAAAGGCATCGGCTGCGTCCAAGTGGAAATCGTAAATCCGGCACACATTCGAGTGGGTCACGAGGCGGGCCATGTTGACTTCGTTACGCAGAGAGGCGACAGCCGATTGGTCATAGGCCAACGCCGGCCGTAAGGTCTTGAGAGCCACGTTTACATGTTGCTGGCGATCATAGCAGCGGTATACCTCACCCAACCCACCGGAACCGAGAAACTCCACGATCTCGAATCGGTCCAATAGAATCCGCCCTGGTTGAAGTGCGTGGGGAGTAGTGGATCCCGGAGCGGGAGACCAGCAGGGATGGTGCAGGTCCGCCCCTTCCGCCGATGGTTGACCCAGGAGTTGTTCCAACAGGTTGGCGACTTGCACATCCGCGTGCTTCAGATCTCGCACGAAGGCCTGTTGCTCTTCGAGAGGAAGAGTTGCGGCCTCAAGGTACGACGATTTAACCTTTTCCCAGCGCTCGGCATTCATGCGTCACCAGAAGAAGCGGATTCCGCGGCGAGGTGGGGACATGGCGAGCGAAAATTGATCTCCAGCCAGCGCCGGGCCAGATCGAGGTGCCGATCGACCGTCTTTTCGGAGACCCCGCGCATCTCCGCGACGACGCGGATCGGGATGCCCCCAAAGTAGACCAGTTCCACCAACTCCGCGAGGTTGCGGTCTATTTTGGCTAGTCGCTCCAAACCCTCGTGCACGAATAACACTTCCTCGAAACGTTCGCTCGCCGGAATGAGCAGTTCTTCGAACGTCACCCGTTCGTGAGCCGATGGGCGCTTGCTGGCGCGCTGGACGCGGATGTAATCAATGAGTCGCCTCCTCAAGAGTCGGGAGGCGGTTCGAAAGAAATGACCACGGTCCTCCCAATCGATAGTCCGCAGGCGGACCAGTTCCAGCAAGACCTCATTGACCAACGACGTCGCTTGAAGTGTGAAATCTGACGCCTTTTCACTCAGCAGTTTGTGAGCCATCCGCTGCAACTGCACGTACACCAGTTCTGCGAGCGGATCCTCTGCCGATGAGTCACCGACGGACAATCGTTTCAAGTAAAGCGTAATTTGTCCGAGGGATGCGTCATCAGACGGCATGTTGGCTTGAATTCTATTAACTATATCGCCTTTTGTTTGCGTCTGGACCGGCGCTGACACACAAAACAGTTGGCATACGCCCAAATTCTTCCGACCAGGACACGGCGTGATATCCCCAGTCGGTTCCTGCTAACAAATATGGAGTAGCATTAGCCGAGCTGGCCTTTGCGGATGCAACTGGGCACCGCGCGGAATTGGCTGCTCCATCAGCCGTCAGCCCAATTTTCAAGCGCAGCGGCACAACGGGAGGCAGGATACCGAGATCGGATCAGATTACAGAAATGGAACAGCCAGCGATGAAATGGAATTGGCGGTACCGGTCGAGTTCTAGGTACCTGTCAAACGGAAAGCTGGCCCGGAGACGTGACTAGGACAGGGAATTCAAGACATGGATTCTGGTGCAACATTTTTCTCTTCAAACAATGTCCCTTTTATGGCTTGCATTGCGCTGACACAGTTGGATGGTGATTGATCTCTTTTCAGGAGCGAGCAAAAAAATGCAGATCATATTCGGCACGTTATCGATCTCGGGTCTGAATTCTTTCCTGCTACCGCGGAACGCCCTGCTACTCATGACAGGGTTTCCTGATCCACAACAAGCCGCGCGCGCGGCCACGAATTTTATCGTGAATGTGAAGGGAATCGCCAGCGGAACAGCAGTTGCGGCGACGGGGATACCCACCACAATTGGAAGCCAGCCCGCCATCGTCATGTCGGATATTACTCCAGCCGGTGGTTTGGAGGCTCATGCACCCGAAGCGCAGGTTGCGCCGGACCCGAGCGAGGCTTGAGGACGAATGTCATGAGATTAAAGCCATTTCCCGCGGCTCTTGCGGCGCTGGCCGCGCTGACGGCCTGCCATCACACGCCTACAATTACTCAGCTCCACGGAACACCCAACTGGGCGCAGGATCGGCTCCATGCCGACCTGCTCACAGCTGAAGAGACCAACGGCAACGGTATTGAAGTCGGTGAGCCTAAGGTCTACGACGATGCATCCCTCCGGATGATGCTCGACGCGACTCGCGCCAGGCTCGCCGGCATGACTGGGTTGGACCAAGGCTCTCTGATATCGAGCTTGGGAAGCGTCAGCGGCGCAACCATAAGTCAAACCCAACTCGGGATCCAAGTCTCAGGCCCGACGCCTCCCGGCGTCGTGACCACCAATACCGCCGCCACCAACTCCACCACAACTAACGAAAATCTGCCATCGGGCAATACCACCATCCCGGGCACGGTTATCATCGCTACCCAGCCGACGACGCAGGGCGTCGTGACAACCTCCGCACCGACATCTGCGCCTCCGACGGTACCCTCAGGCCTGGCTTTCACGCCGCCTTCTTCGGTTTCGCCTTCGTCATTAGACATGTTGAACGAGCAGATGCAATTGAGTTACGAAATGGCGAGCCTGCAGCTTCTGCTGGAAGGAGCTCTGTCAGACCGCTTTGTGGCGACTCAGCGCTTTGTCAAACCTCGCGTGACCCTCGGCTTCCCGATCTCGCTACGCGCTCCCGCATCGTTCCGCGACGCGGTGGCCGTCGTCGAAGTCGAAGTGGAGTCCATTTCGCAAACGCTTTCGAATGAGCCGCCTGTCATTACGGCACTGCTACCGCGCGAGAAGAGCTACAACGTCGCCGCCATGACCGATCGCACCACCTCCATCGGCGCCGGAGCCGTGATTGGCATGGTTGGACTCGCCGGTTCCTTCATCCATGGACGCAAGACGCTGTATTTGGTCCAGGATCAGGACACCGTGGCTTTGCAGCGTCCTGCCGATCCGAACAAGCCAAACGTTGCGTCTTTTCTCTGGGAGTTTCATCCCGTGCTCGGGCAGCATTTCGTGCGCAGTGGGCTGAAACAGACCTTCGTGCAGATCGCTATGCCTACCCTCTCCGATGTGGACTGTTTCGGCAGTATCAAGATCCGAACCTACTGGAGGCGCTTCGATCAAAAGGAGGGGACCACCAGAGGCGTGATCGCAGAGTCCGTTCTCGCATCCACGCGCACGTTTCCCATTCCTCGATTCGACCTTACGCCCGCCGTTGCCGACGTAGTCCCTGAAGATCTTGGCGACGGCACGGTTCTGGTTTCCGTCAAGGGCAGCTACCTGGCCGGAACCTATGTGCAGCTTGGCCCGACGCGCTACGACGCCGGAAAGAATCTGATAGTAGAAGAAACTGGCGTGAAATTTATCGCGCCCATCGCTGCCTTGGCTCGATGGACCGGTCACGTAGTCGCTCGCAGCGGCGCGCAGGCGGATCTATTGCGGCCTTTTGCGCAAACCTCTGCCAGCTCTGAGCATGGCGAATTGCCAGGTGCCTCCACCCCCGCCGCCGTGTCCGCCCTGCGCGGCGGCACCCCCGGCGCCGATGGTGCAACCTCCACCGTGCGAAGCGTTCACAATCACGTCGGTGACGACCGAGCCCGTGAATGAGACCGACAGCACCGTCCGTGTCGAGATCTCCACTCCGATGCAGCCGCAGTTCGACCAGGAACTGCTGCTCTCCATCGGTGGCAAAGCTTTGGGTCTCAGGGACGCGGTCGTGAAGCGCGCGCGCAACTTGGCTGGCCCGATCATTACCGCCGTCGTCCCCACCGCGCTGTTGGTGTCGAATCCCCGTGTACGCGTATTCCGGCCGTTCTGGTCAGATATGGATGGGGCCGGCAAGCACTGCTACGACGCCAAATACGAACTGACCGATTTCGGCCAGGATTCCGCCACGGAACGTCTCGTCCTGGTTTCCGTGGGTGCGAACGGGGACGCCGTTTACGTCTTATACGGAAACGGCCTCGATCAAGCCAGAATCCTTGTGCCGAACTCGGGAGCCACGCTCGCGGCGGTCGACAACATTGCCCAGGGCCGCATCCGGCTGCTGACCATTACGAAATCCGCGCTCGAGATAACCAAGAAAGTGGTCCTTCAGAAAGCAGACAGTCAGCGCCCACTGGTGCTCGATATTCCCGACCCCAAGGCAACTCCTCCCAAGGTCACCATCGATTCGCCAGTGATTCAGAATACCGATGAGCTGGATATTTCGGCCGAGCATGCGTCCGAAATCGCCTCCGTGATGATGGACAAAAAGACGCTCAAGTGGAAACCGGTCGACGATTCGACGATTCGCCTGGCGAACCTCAAGGCTGACGGGGTCACCAATGAGCAGAAGAGCCGCGAAATCACGATCCAGTACAAGAACGGTTTGAAGGTCACAGTGAAATTCGAAGTGGTCGTGGCACGAATCGGCGTGAAAGGATAAGATGGGTCGCGCTCGCGCGATGAGGACTCTCATCAAATGGTACCTGCAGGGATGGGTACGTGCCGGCATAGCGGAATTTGAAAGGGATCTTCATCTGGAAACACCCAGGCCGGTCGGGATGCTCCGGAATCCAGGGGAGGACGCTTCGGCTCCCTCGTAAACTCAATCCGGAGCAGACCGGCGCAACGCCCAGTCGAGGAAGGAAGAGCAGTCCGCCATTGCTCCCCAATACCCTAATCGGTCAGTTTCCAACTGGGCAACGATCCTGGAGTTGGCTGGCTTGGATCAACAGGTTCCGTGTCGGCCAGTGTGTGCAAGCCCGATTTCGTTATAGGGTATTGGGGATCAACCGAACGGAAAAACCGGTAAGCGGTTGAACGCATGCCAAGCCTGCGCATGAAAGGGGACCGTCCGCGTTTTTCAAAAACTCTCCGGCAGCGTGTCCCTCTTCTGGCTTGGATTGCGCTTATACTGTCAGAAAACTTTGCGCGTTTTGCAGACGATCAAATCACGGATCGAATGGTCAAGTGTCAAGGTTTTCGGGGTTACTTTAGGGGGGCATGAGATGGCTAAAAAGTGGAGATATCTTGGCGTACGACTGGGGGTCTTCGTGGCGGCGATGGTGTTCGTCGGACAGTCCGCGCGCGGACAGAATTGTGCCAATCCGCCTGTGCCGACAATCACGTCACCGCAAGTGCCTACCGATGTTTGCGTGCCGCAGGGATTTTCTGGCAACCCCATTCAGTTCTTCGATGATTATTCGTGGCGGACGTTCATTGCGATGGTTTGGCCAGTAGCGGCCGGCCAACGAGGCCAACCCGACACCACGAAAACCGTCGCCAGTCCCGGACCGCTCTTGTCTTCGCGAATGGATGGGCGGGTGTTTGAAACGTTCAAATCCGTCTGGGAGACATTCCACAATGATGGTTCAACTCCGGCGGCGTGGAATGTCTACGATGCAGCGAAATTCAATGCCTGTAGTGCGACGGCCTCTTTCGGCGATATTATACTTTCGTCCTTCTCCAAATTCAGTGATCTTGGGCAGGCCGGCGTCGGTAGCCTGGTCGGACCGCTGGTGGCCCAAAACACAACATATGTTCGCTATGCGGCCGGTTTTAACGAGACCGAATTCACACAAATCCTGGGCGATCAGCTCTATCTGCGCAGAAACCTCCCGACTCCGCCGAACAGCCTGACGTTCAAAAATGGATCTGTGGACGTGAAGGCGGCGTGGATCCTTATGGATGGCATTCCACATCCTGAGCGGTACTACACGCGCAAAGCTCTGGTATTGGACCCAAAGACCGGGAACTGCTCGCAAACTACAGTGGGTTTGGTTGGTCTTCATATTGTGCAGAAAACGTCGACCCGTCCACAGTGGATCTGGACGACCTTTGAACAGGTGGACAATGTACCGCCGGCGGTCGGGGGCGGGCCGGGGACGTTCAATTTCAATGATGGGAAGGGTGGCGCCATGCCGTTCGCCAACCCGTATCCGATTGACCCATTGTTGCTGCCGACGCCCGCCCCATTCAACGTTCAGCGCGTGACCCCGATCCATGCATCAACAGCGAATACGAACACGGCATATCGCAACATGCTTGAGCGCTCCGTGTGGCAGTTTTATCAGCTCGTAATGACGCAATGGCCCCTGGACGTTTCTCAGCCGGGGAAACCGGGAGTTCCGGCTAACACGTTCCCTGGAACTGGAGCCACGTCGGCGTTCGCTAACGTTACGATGGAAACGTTCGATCAAAGCAAGATCCAGACTGGTTGTATGAATTGCCACAATTCCACGAGGTTGCCGACCGATTTTGTGTGGACGCTGAACGATCACGCCTCTCCCACAAACGTTCCCGACTTCCTAATGCGCGACACAGCGTTCCGGGAATTGCAGACCTTGATGCTGTCGACGTCGCCGCAAGCGCAGACCGGTGCTAAGTAAAAGAATATGAAGCTAACGAAGAGGAGACACTAATCAAATGGCGATCACTCTATTGAATTCGTTTCTAGACGTTCAGAACTTCATCGATCAGATACTCACTCAGAACGGCGAGCAGGGCGGTGTGCCGAGCTCTCCTCACAAGGCGTTCTGGCGCACCCTGACCTATGACCAGTTCGTAGGGGGCAATGTCCCTGGTAATGTGACTGATCAGAACGGGCAACCCATACCGATCCTGGTCAAGGGGAACTCCGCGATATCCAACTTAATCCTTTCACTGCAGGGTCAGGGACCGATCTTCGGACCGGACGGTTCCATCGAGCGAATGCCCGCCAACGCGGATCCCCCTGGTGGGCCGCCCTTCTTCACAGCGGATCAGATCGCCTCAATCGCAGCATGGATTGATAAGGGCTGTCCAAAGTAGCTCCTTGTAGGCTCCTAGTCCTTTCAACGTCTGCCCACATGAACGCAGCGATGTGAAGGTTTAAGAATTTCCCATCCGCAGGGTCCACTCCTGCTCCTGCCGAGTGGCCCCACAGGGAGGGAATTGGTATCAATCAACGTGCAGTGGGGATAAACGGGGCTTCGTAGCGTCGTCCGTGACCGGAAAATACAGATCAGTTGCCGAGGGCATGTACAGCACGGGAGCGCGCTTCCACGTCGCCGTGAAATGGAAGCGTGTCGCCAACGTTGTTGCTATCGTAATAAAACGGCAGCCGGTTCGTGGCCGGGTCCGCCGTAACGCTGAGCGTGGGCGCCCCCGCCGTCCCGCTGGGGTTCATCTGTAACAGGTTCCCCCATCCGTCGTAGCCGTAGCTTTCCCCCCAATTCTTGTTGCTGCTGGCCCCCGCCAGCCGCTTCAGCGCGTCGTATTGATAAGTAATGGTTTCCCCCGTGGTGGCGTCCACGCTCGACGCGATCTGCCCGTTATTCCCCGCCGGGTAGTTGTAAGTCATGCTCCCCACCTGTGTCACCTGCAGCAGGTTGTTGTAACTTCGGCCGCCGACCGAGCTCTGGTTGGCTGCATTGTAGCTCACCCCGGTAGCCCAGATGTTGTCGGTCAGGCCAGTGGGCCGCTCCATGGCGTCCAGCGTATAGGTCAGGGTGGGGGCGTAATATTGTAAACCGGCAGCCGAGGCGGGATACACCATAGAGGTTAGCGCTCCCTGGTTGTCGTAAGTGTAGCTGGCGGTCAGCGTCCCGGAGGCGGGCAATGCCGATCGCACGGCCAGCGTCTTGCCAGTCACTTCGCCGGCAGACCGACGCCCGCGCAACCTACTCCAAACCAGGCAAGGTTAGGCAATTTATCGAACCAGTATGGTTACCACAACTCGCTTGCGGACCGGACCGGTACTCGGCTTTGGTCGGCAAGCGAATTGAAACACTGTCGAAGAAAAAGAGCGGCGGCGCGTAGTCGCACTCCCGGACAAACCATGGATCACTTCTTAGAACAACCGACATATGATCGACCCCTGTTAGTCGACGAAGGTGCTCCAGCGACTCCTTCGCTGCCGCCTCATTTGCCGCTGACCGGATCATGAGGAGGACGTCCACGTTCGGAATGTCAGGTGCGTTAGACGGGCGCATGTCGACCCAAACGATTTCGTACTGCCGCTTTCCGATCTGAACCCTGAATGGATCGCGACCGCTCAGCACACTGGTTTTGACGTGACAGGCAGTGTCCACGGTGCGCACCCCGATGTCTCCACCAAGTTTCAACCCCTCCGCAAACTCAGGACAGTGTACCGGTTCGCGCGTCAAGCCGCGTCGATCGATCATTGCACGCCAGACGTCATAGTCGCATTCGCTACCACCGCGGCCCGTTGCTATCAATTTGTCCGCCTCGGATCCAAAAAAGACGCAGTGCCCCAACTTCACACCTGACGGTTCCACGAAGCGCCTGACCTCGGAAATCAACGCTGGCTCGGCCATCTTTGCCACGATCTCTTCGGAGCGTGCGCTCGTAGAATAGTACCGCCGGTTAGTGGCAGGAGTCTGCGCCGACATAAAACGGACAGTGAGAAACATGAGCAATAGATTTCGCATTGTCGCCTCCGAACGTCGTCAGTTGCTCTTCTTGTTGCCGCAATCAGTACTGATCCAATCGGTGATATCTCCTGATGCTCCACTAGTCGACCGAAACCCGGATCCAGCCAAATCGAGTTCGAGATCGCCGTCGCCGACCTTGAGGTCTATGTGAAGTGCCTCATGAATCATGGCCGCGATCTGCTGCGTTTGAGTCAAGTCACTGAAAAAGTTGATGCCGAGAACAACATTTTTGGTGAAGTTTAGTACGTCTGCATCATCTGGGTCGACGAACGTCTTCAGACTTGTTGTCCTATCTCCGTTGTGAACTACGGAGTCAACGGTGCGGCTGCCGAGATTCGGGTCCCGGGTATCCCAGAACAGCATGCCGCCCTGCGCACTTCCGGCCGTCAGCAGTTGCTGTAACTGCGACGTATCAAAACCCTTTATCGTTTTGAAATCCTGCAGGCAGTCACTCCAGATACTTGTTAGGTATTGCCACGCCGTCTTTGCCGCCCTGTTCGGATCTGTATCCCATCCGCCCTTGGTCTGTGTGGGCGGCGGCCCAGACCCTATCTGGAAGGCTCCCATAAAGCCATCCAATGCGAGGCTGAACAGCGCGCCGGGTATGCAGGCTCCGTTCACCATTATCATTCCTGGGGTACCCTCTGGCGAGTCGCATCCGAGCCCACTCGGATCGTTCCTGTTGATCGGATCGTTTCGGACGTAACTGTAGCGGTTCCAGCTCTGCGGATTTCCTGGGGCTACGCTCCCCCCATACTGGTCCACCGACAAAAACCTCCCCCACTGACTGCCATAATACCTATTCACCGCATAATCCAGCCCAACTAGTCGATCCGCCGCGGAATCGCAGCTATGGGGCGTCCAAGCCCAGCGCGATGTGGAGCTTAGAAACGTCGATGGGCTGATGCGGGGTGGCGCTGGCGGGCCGCACCCCAGACGC
>Ga0075030_100006222_pt1 | contig 10687 bp, 9 predicted proteins | sample LitLauG_LLR_2012_FD_71393 | JGI IMG/M metagenome (GOLD analysis project Ga0075030, IMG submission 71393) | Freshwater sediment microbial communities from Pennsylvania, USA - Little Laurel Run_MetaG_LLR_2012 | ecosystem: Environmental > Aquatic > Freshwater > Creek > Sediment | place: USA...
GAGTTCCGGTAATGGTTGGCGCGTCGGAAGGAGAGCGAGACTTTTTGGGGACGTATGAACTTGCGGCGCTCGTGAAAGTCACGCGCGAGGAACACGGCGTCCCAGTCTTCCTTAACGCAGATCATACGCATTCACTGGCGAAAGCAGTAGAGGCGGCGAGGGCAGGGTTCGATGCAGTCGTAATTGATTTTTCCGCGTTACCCTTTGACCAGAACGTTTCTCGCACCAAGGAAACGGTTGAAGCCATTAAGGCGATCAACCCCGCAATCCTCGCCGAGGGAGAGATAGGCGACATCGGAACTGGCTCTGAAATCCACGAAACCGTTCCCAGCGAATTCAGCAACCTCACCACCCCGGAGGAATCTCGACAATTCGTCGATTCCACGGGAATCGACATCCTTGCTCCTGCGGTCGGCAACATGCATGGCATGCTGGAAAGCATGGTTGAAGGGAAAACCAAGAAGCACCTGAATCTCGAGAGAATTGCCCAGATTAAGGAGGCATCGGGAGTCTTTCTCACTCTGCACGGCGGGTCGGGAACGGATGATAAAGATTTCCTGCGTGCGATTGCTGCGGGAATCAACATCATCCACATCAATACCGAACTACGGGTCGCCTGGCGCCGCTCGCTAGAAGGCGGTCTGACCCGCCAGCCGAACGAGGTCGTCCCATATAAGATTCTGCGGCCGGTCGTAGAGTCGGTGAAGCGAGTCGCGACTTCCCGCCTAAAACTGTTCAATGCTCGACTGACATCCGAAGAAATGCATTTATCAACCGGGCGATGAGCGACTCACTCACGAGCGTTAGGGAAACCAATGACCGAGACTGCGCCCCGCAGCTAAACATTCAAAGAAAGGATGGCAAAGACATGCCGGAAGCAACCTGGAAACCTCACGAGAAACACGGGCGGCTGACCGTGCAGAGCGACTTACCCGACAGCGTTTACGCCTTTCCGAAGCAGCGTAAAGAACCACTGACCGACGCACAACATGTGCGTAACGCGCTCGCGCGGTTCGATCAAGTCATCGATGTCTCCGATGCTGACCGTGCATTGGCTTTCGCGAACATCGAGAAAGCTGCAACCTACTACGACGTCAACCTCTCGGAAACGTCATGGCACGACCTAGGCATTCATCCTCAAAAGAATCGAAGAGAGGCTGCCGCCAAAGGGGCGGTGACGCGCGAACGCCGAGTGCAGAGCTAACAATTCACTGGTCAGAGAGTCGGCCGAGAAAATGTTGGTGAAAGGTATGCCCAGAGATAAATCCATTCGTTCAGGCTGGCGATGTGATAGTTGCGGCGGACTTGTTTCAGGTCTGCAGGCAGGCTGGGTGGAGTGGGTTGCGGCAGAGGACACTAAGGGAAGACCCAAAGTGAGCGGTTTGCGGTTGGTGCACCGTCGCAACACGAGCCCCAGATGGCGAAAGCCATGCGGCTGTCAGTACAATCCGGGAGACGAATTCAGAAAGAACCGGGGCATCGTGGAAGGGTTAGCTCTTGACCGGTTCGCGGGTCCCGACGGCCTCATGTTGTTGCTTTCGATGATTGCTGAACGTGAACTTCCGGTGCCAGAACTAATCGAACTCGCCAAGCGAGTACAGATCCCGGGGTACGAAGCAGTGTACGAACTGGCTCACGATGCCGTTAGCGAAGGAGTGATAACGCCTTCGATCTCGTTAGGCTTTTACCTGCAGTGCGAGATCTGGGATGTGCTGAAGTGGGCCAACTACCGAACTACAGCGAAGACGAGCCATGTTGAGCGCCAACATCGATGCCTGGTTTCTCACTGAACTATTTCGCCATGCCTATCCCGGCGGCTTCCAGGTCAAATTTTTGGGGTGGATGGCGGCCGGCGACCAATTCTCGCTTCGCTCATCTAAGTTTTGTTAGTGACTGTTGCCACCGTGCAAGGAGATAAAGATGAAAGCAGTTGTTGTCCACCAATATGGCGGTCCTGAGGTACTCAAGTTTGAGGAATACCCTGATCCGGTGGCGGGTTCCGGCGAAGTGCTGGTGCGGGTCGCCGCCACGAGCGTGAATCCGATCGACTACAAGCGGCGTGCCGGGTTAACGAAGGATTTTTATCCCCTCCAGTTCCCGGGCCTGATAGGCGTCGATATGGCGGGGACTGTGGTCAAGATTGGGCCGGGAGTGGAAGGCTTTTCCGTCGGCGACCAGGTGTTCGCTATGGCGGACAATACTTACGCCGAGCTTTGTGTCGTGAAAGCCGCGGTTCTGGCGAAGATCCCCAAGGGGCTCGATTTGGTCCAGGCGGCGGCGCTGCCGCTGGTGACGACGACCGGCAACCAACTCCTTTCCGCTACGGGAATCAAAGCGGGCCAGACGGTTCTCGTCGTAGGTGCTGTAGGAAATGTCGGGCGTTCGGCGGTATTCACGGCGAAGGAACGCGGGGCGACTGTGATCGCGGGGGTTTTGAAGAGCCAGATGGATGAGGCGAAGACCGTAGGCACGGATCCGGTGGTCGCAACCGACGACGACACCGCGATTGCGAGTCTTCCTCCGCTCGATGCGGTGGCGGATACGGTCGGCGGAAGAACCGCCGAGAAGCTAATCGCCAAGGTCAAGCCGGGAGGAGTGTATGCATCGGTCGTCGGGGCACCGCAGAACGCCGCGAAGTACCCATCTGTAAAGGTGGTGCCAGTATTCTCAAAATTCGACAGGAAAACGCTCCAGTTCATGGCCGAGGCGGTGCGAGATGGGAAGCTAGTAATCCCGATCAGCCAGAAACTGCCACTCAGTGAAGCAGCCGAGGCTCAAGCCGTGGCAGAAAAGGGTGGTATCGGGAAGATCTTGCTGGTGGCTTGAACTTTTTGCTCGATATGAAATGTTTAGTCGAAGAATCGAAATGAAGAAAGATCACCGCGGACTTAATCCCGCCTCGAAACCAAGTGGCGACGGATGTGTGGAATGCCTGGCGTCACCGAAAGGTTGGTGGTTTCATCTCCGTCGGTGTGCGGAGTGTGGGCACATTGGATGCTGTGACAGTTCTCCGAATCAGCATGCATCCAAGCATGCGGCGGCAACAGGGCATCCGATCATAACCAGCTTTGAGCCGGGTGAGGACTGGTTCTTCGATTACGAGAAGCGGGGGATGATCAAAGGTGTGGAATTGCTTCCGCCGCACGCGCATCCCGGAGGTCAGCCCGCACCTGGACCCGCAGGAAGGGTGCCAGCCAACTGGGAGTCACTGCTACACTAGCCGCCCGTTATGGGGTCGCCCGCGGATGAAAGACCATCCAGAATCCTGAAAATCGATCAAAGCGAAGGCAACTTTCTCCCGCAAAGCTTATACGAAGGTGTCGTCGATACCATTGTCCAATTGTTTTACTCCCCCACGTCTGGCCTAATGGCAACCGTTCTAAATGTACGTTGATCGTGCCTAGAAAATGTTTTTGTGAAGGAGAACTCACCATGGCTGAACTTGGGCCGAAATCTCTGGTACAAGAGCAACAAGAAGAGAAAATAGAAACACGTAGCGACGTAGAACCTAGCGCCGGCTTTACCATCGCTGCGATCGCCACGGTAGCGCTCGTCGTCCTCGGCGCCGTCGCCCTTTACGCGCAAGGCCAGGACAAGGACAAATACTCGCTGAAATCGCCCAGCGGAATCGCGTTCTCCGACTTCAGGGGATACGAGGATTGGTCGGTGGTCTCTTCCGCCCGGACCGACGAAGTGCTGAAGGTAATCGTCGCCAATCCGACGATGATCAAGGCGTACAAGGCCGGCGTTCCGGGCGACGGCCGGCCCTTCCCGGAGGGCTCCAGGATCGTGAAGCTCCAGTGGAAGCAGAAGAAGAGCACGGAGGCCCCTTTCGTCGTGGACGTGCCAGACGCTTTTAGCCAGGCTTTCGTGATGGAAAAGGACAGCAAGAAATTTCTGAAAAGCGGCGGGTGGGGATACGCCGTGTTCAACTACGATGCGGCATCGGACAAGTTCACGGCCGATCCCAAAAGCCCCTCAGACTGCGGGTACGCGTGCCATACGCCAGTGAAGGCGAAGGACTACATCTTCCACCCGTACCAGAAGCGTTGAACCGCGCCTGCTCCGAAATCAAGTGCCCGGCGCGGCGCCACCGAGTGACACCGGAGGGAATCTCCATTCTGCGTAAGGCGAACGTCGGCAAACAGGCAAACGCCCCGGCCGATGCGGAAACTACGCCACTGCGGGACCCCGAGCACTATCAGTACGACATGAAGTTACCAGACATCGCGGAGGTTTGGCGTCGAGGTAGCGTGATCCCCTCGTGGCTGCTCGATTTGACAGCAGGCGCTCTCCTTCGAGACCCTGATCTTGCGAGGTTTGCCGGCCGGGTCTCTGACTCGGGTAAAGGGCGCTGGACGATAAAAGCTGCAATCGACGAGGCAGCGCCGCCCCCAGTACTCACCACCGCGCTTTGCGAGCGATTCAGTTCTCGCGGTGAGGCCGACTCCGCTAACAAACTCCTGTCCGCGATGCGGTATCAGTTTGGTGGACACCTGGAGAAATCGGACGGCGAAACCAAAGCGGCTTGACGAATGCAGGCACGACACCCATGGAAACCGATTCGATCAACACAACCGAAGCGGCAGGTAGACTGCCTGTCCTCGCGCAAGCAGTAGCCGCGCCGCTTACTCGCGCCGCGATCTTCTTGGTCACGACGCTCAACCCGGGCTCTGAGAATCGGGCCACTCTGCGCTCGTTCTGCGGAGACTTCGCCGCGCTAGTGCGCGCCGTGGAATTTCGCGACCTGGAAGGGAGTCTTTCCTGTGTCGTGGGGTTTGGCTCAGACGCATGGGACCGCCTCTTCGGGCAGCCCCGGCCGGCAGAGCTGCGCGTTTTCCGGGAAATTCGCGCCGGGGCGAGGCATGCAGTCTCCACGCCAGGCGACTTGCTATTTCACATCCGCGCCAAGCGCCTGGATTTGTGCTTCGAGCTTGCCACTCAGATTATGGCGCGTCTGGGAAATGCCGTCTCTCCGGTGGATGAAGTGCATGGTTTCCGTTACTTCGATGACCGCGACCTGATCGGCTTCGTCGACGGGACGGAGAATCCCAGGGGCGCGGCCGCGACCGATGCCGTCCTCATCCGCGACGAAGACGCGGCGTTTGCTGCCGGCAGTTACGTCATCGTGCAGAAATATCTCCACGATCTGGGCGCGTGGAATACGCTGTCTACCGAGGCGCAAGAGCGCATCATCGGACGCACCAAGCTCTCCGACGTCGAATTGGACGATTCCGTCAAGCCAACCTCCGCGCACAACGCACTCACCACCATTGTCGAGAACGGGAAAGAAATCAAGATCCTGCGCGACAACATGCCCTTCGGTCGGCCCGCGCATGGTGAATTTGGCACTTACTTCATCGGCTACAGCCGTTCGCCCCGCACCATTGAGCAGATGCTCGAGAACATGTTCGTCGGCCGCCCTCCCGGCAACTACGACCGACTGCTCGACTTCAGCCGCGCTGTCACTGGAAGTCTGTTCTTCGTGCCATCGGCGACGTTTCTGGAGAACGTGACCGAAACCCAAGCTGACCAAAACCAGCCGGCGCTTGCCGGATCCACCACGACGACGGTTGTGGCCGAAACCTCTTCCTCCATTTCATCGGTCCGCGACGGTTCGCTCGGCATCGGTTCTCTCAAAGGACACCTACCACATGAATAATCTCCATCGTGAGCTTGCTCCCATTTCCGATTCGGCATGGGCCCAGATCGAAGAGGAAACATCGCGCACGCTCAAGCGCTACCTTGCCGGCCGACGTGTCGTCGACGTAAAAGGCCCCAGCGGTCCCGCCCTTTCAGCCGTCGGCACCGGTCACCTGCGTACAATCGCCGCCCCAGCAAAAGGCATCGTCGCGAGCCAGCGCGAGGTGAAAGCGCTGGTTGAACTGCGTGTTCCCTTCGAACTGGATCGCAACAGTATCGACGACGTCGATCGTGGCGCGAACGACTCCGACTGGCAACCGGCGAAGGACGCGGCACGACAGATCGCCTTCGCCGAGGACGCCGCCATCTTCGAGGGCTATGCCGCCGCCGGCATTGGGGGCATCCGCCAAGGGACCAGCAACCCGATCATGACTCTCCCCGCCGTCGTGCGTCAGTACCCGGAGGCCATTGCGCAAGCCTTAAGCCAGTTGCGTCTCGTCGGTGTCAACGGCCCCTATGCCGTGTTGCTCGGCGCCGACGCCTACACAGCACTGGCCGAGACCAGCGACCACGGATACCCGGTGTTGGAGCACGTCAAGCGTCTGGTCAAGGATCAAATCATCTGGGCACCTGCCATCACCGGCGCGTTCGTGCTCACCACTCGTGGCGGCGATTTCGACCTGCACATCGGCCAGGATGTCTCCATCGGCTACCTCAACCACAACGATGCCGCGGTCCGTCTGTACCTGCAGGAGACATTCACTTTCCTCCCGCTCACCACCGAGGCCGCCGTCGCGCTGGTTCCTCCCGCGAAGGCGAAGAAGGCCTGACGCGCGACGGCAACCATCCAATTCGGGGGAAACTCATTCGGTCGCCAACAAAAGGGAGCATGTCGCGGAGATGATACGAAGGTATCGATCGATGGCCCCTGGACGGCAAATACATTTATGCCGCGGTGGCCGATGCAGGCATAGGCCTGCTTGACGGTTTGTTGCCGTGAAAGAAGAAAAGCAGGCTATCCAATCTCCCAAACGGTAGGGTTGCAGCGGAGCGATTCGGGCGACCTCTCTCCTTAGTTTGTGGTTGGCAGAGCCTGGGGCAGCCGACATATAGTCCGCGGATGCAGCCCTCTCTTGCCTTCGACGGCCAGTGTCGGACTGACGGCTGCCGTACGCGTTCCTAGGGTTATAATCGCCCCCACCAATGCCTCTCGCTCCGGGTACAAAGGTTGGTCCCTTTGAGATCAGCGCCCTGCTCGGCACGGGCGGGATGGGAGAGGTCTACCGCGCCAAAGATACACGGTTGGGCCGCAGCGTCGCCATTAAGATTCTTCGCCCGCAGTTCTCCGCGGACCCCATTCGCAAACAGCGCTTCGAGCGCGAAGCGAAAACCATCTCCAGCCTCAATCATCCCCACATCTGCGTGCTCTACGACGTAGGCCATCAAGACGGGACCGACTATCTGGTAATGGAATGTGTCGAAGGCGAGACGCTAGCCAAGCGACTGGAGAAAGGGCCTCTGCCCTTGGAACAAGTGCTGAAATACGGTGCGCAAATCACTGACGCGTTGGACAAGGCACATCGAAGCGGCGTGGTGCACCGTGACCTCAAACCCGGCAACCTCATGCTCACACCCAGCGGCGCGAAGCTGCTTGACTTCGGCCTAGCCAAACCAGCCGCACCTGTTCTCACCGGCGCCACGCTGACCGCTGCGACGCGGGACTCTGCGATGACGGAGGAAGGGAGGATTGTTGGGACGTTTCAATACATGCCACCGGAGCAGGTCGAAGGCAAAGAAGTAGACAGCCGCAGCGACATCTTCTCTCTGGGCGCTGTGCTGTATGAGATGGTGACCGGGAAGAAAGCGTTCGAGGGCAAGAGCCAGCTTAGCGTGGCGTCGGCGATTCTGGAAAAAGCCCCCCAACCGATGAGCACGCTCAAACCGACGACACCTCTGACGTTGGACCATGTCGTGGGCCGCTGCTTGGCGAAAGACCCAGAGGAACGGTGGCAGTCGGCGCGTGATTTGAAAATGGCACTGGAATTAGCGGTTGAGCCGCACCCCTCCGTGCCAGCACGAGCAGCCATACCCTGGCCGTGGGTCGTCAGTGCGGCAGCGGTTATCGTTGCGGTCGCAACCTTCTGGTCGTCTTGGCCTCAACCTCAGGTGGAAGAACGAACCTTGCAGTTCAAGATCGAGCCTCCTCCGGATGCCGATTTTCTCCTCGGGGCTGGTGGCGGCAGCGCCATCTCGCCGGATGGCCGCACGATAGCGTTTGTCGCCACCTCCAGTGGAAGCCCGAAGCTCTGGGTCCAAGCGCTGGACTCGACGGTTGCGCGCGAATTACCTGGCACGGAGAACGCCCAGTTTCCCTTCTGGTCGCCGAACTCGAAGTCGCTCGGCTTTTTCGCCAATGGCAGGCTACAGCGACTCGACTTGGCGGGAGCCCCCCGCTCACCCTTGCCCCCGCTCCCAATGGCCGTGGTGGGGCATGGAGTTCGAGAGGAGTCATCGTTTTTGCGCCTAACGCCGCTACCGGTCTCTGGAAGGTTGACGAAAATGGGGGCCAAGTCACAGCTCTGACGGCGGTCGACCAAGCTAAGGGCGACAACACTCACCGATGGCCGGTGTTTTTCCAAGATGGTCAAAGGTTCATTTACTACGTTCGGGGAGAAAAGGCGGAGAGCGGTTCCTTATATGTAAGTTCTTTGGAACGGCCACAAGAAAAGGCTTTAGTCCTGACGGGAATGTCCGCCAGTGCGGGGTACTCGCCAGCCCACGGAAAACATCCAGAGTATGTGTATTGGCTCCGTGAGCGTACCTTGATGGCCCAACCTTTCGACAGCCAGCACGCACGGCTCTCAGGCGATGCAGTACCTGTGCCGGGTGCAGAAGCAATTTCTTCCATTTCTTTAGCGGCGGGTAGCGTAAGCTCGAGTTTCTCAGTTTCTAATGACGGCACAATTCTTTTTGGAACGGGCAGTAACCGCTATCAATTGACGTGGCTTAACCGTGACGGGAAGGTGCAGAGCACGGTGGGCCAACCCGACCGGTATGTGTCCTTGCGTATATCCCCGAATGGCCAACGCATTGCAACGGTGCTTACGGATTCGTCGGGGCACTCAGACCTCTGGCTAGCGGATTTATCTCGCGCCATTCCTAGTCGCCTTACGTTTCTTGGCGCATTCGGAACAGGAGCGTGGTCGCCCGATGAGCGGCGAATTGGCTACCACATCCTGCTTGGCAGGAAACTTTTGGAGACAAGCACGAGCGGCGGAGGCAAAGAAGAGATGGTGTTGGAGTCCAACCACACGGTTTATTTGAACGACTGGTCTCCTGATGGTCGGTACCTGATATATACGCAGCTCAGTCCCGAAGGGCGGAACGAGTTGTGGCTTCTGTCGCTGGGTGCAGATGGCAAACCCGTACCGTTCCTGCAAACGGCATTTAATGAATTGCAAGGAGAGGTCTCTCCTGACAACAGGTGGATTGCCTACACTTCGGATGAATCAGGAGGTTTCAATGAAATATATGCTACGAGCTTTCCCTTAGGCGGTCCCAGGTGGCGAGTATCAAATGGCGGCGGGAGCTTCCCGCGTTGGAGCGGGAACGGCAAAGAGCTCTTCTATCGCGCACTCGATGGAACATTGATGGTCACTTCGGTCCGACACGCCCCGAACGGTTTGGAATTCGGAACACCCAGCGCCCTGTTCCGAATCCCTGAGCCGCAAGGAATTGTCTGCTATCCGTATGATGTAGCAGCTGATGGGCAAAGAATTCTGACGCTTGTGCCCAGCAAAGTTGATAGAGATAGTGGGTCTCTAACCGTACTGGTCAACTGGGAGCCAAAACGGAAGCTTTAGAGATTCTCGTCGTTCTAAACCTGCGATTCCTAACTGTAAAACATGTATAGCGCTTATGAAGAGTAACCGTCACTTACTTCATCGGAGGTAAATCGTGACCGAGTCTTCAGTCAGTGGAATGCATAACTCCCAAGCGAGAACCTCAGCGGCGACCAAATTGGTCGCCCTCTGTTGCCTAGCACTGGCTGCAAATGCAGTTAAGGGCCAAAACTCACCACGCGCGATTCGAGGGACGCTGAGAGATAATGGAATGGCGATTGCCGAGGCAACCATATTTCTGCAGTCATTTGCCGACCAGGCATGTGCCACACTTTTCGCAACTGGAGAACAGGATCGCAAGTCTGCCAGCAAATTAGAATCCTGCATGCATGATGTGAGTAGCACTTCACCAGATGCCGCCGGGAGTTATAAATTTGCCGCCCCTAGAGCGGGCTGGTATGCCGTTCATTTTCTCTGGAATATCGGTAAAAAGCCAAGCCAGTCGATGTACTCGTTCAGCCAGGGACAGTGGACGGTCATGTATGCTGGCCACAAAGATTCCACCGGCAGATACGATTCGATGGCTCAAGATACTCCCTTTTATTTTTCTGCTAAAGAAGACATCACAAGGGATTTCGACATTCCTGTTGCTCAACAACCGAAACCTCTTCGGGGGCGCCTCTCCTTGCCTGCAAAGGATTGGGGCGTCGAATTGGATCTTCCGGGATTTGCTCTCAAAACTGTCGAAACCAAGCCCGACGGCAGGCGGTACATGGTTGCTGAGAATCAGAACACTAACGTAGTTGTTTCCCTAACGCTGGAGGCTCTCAAGTCCGGAGCCCGCGCGAGTTCGTGTCGCCAGTCACTTGAGGAAAAAACAAAGAATACGGGAATGGAGATTCGGGATGTGCGTTTTTCACGTGCGGGTGACGTCGATTTCTTGCGCTACACGGTGCCGGAATTTAGAGGCCAGCCCGTCAAGCAGGAAAGCATGTTCAGCTGCCAGTTTTACGACAATTCCTACATCGATCTGCACGTGTCTAAGGTCAATTACACACCAGCAGACGAGCCCTTGTTTGCTGACGTGCTTCAGTCCATGCACATCGACAAGGTGCAAAGATCCAGTTTGGAGTTAGCCGCAGAAGGCAGTCGTCTTTATATCCAGCGCGACTACAAGGGAGCTATCGGTCTCTACTCTCAGG
>Ga0075030_100006223_pt1 | contig 10686 bp, 7 predicted proteins | sample LitLauG_LLR_2012_FD_71393 | JGI IMG/M metagenome (GOLD analysis project Ga0075030, IMG submission 71393) | Freshwater sediment microbial communities from Pennsylvania, USA - Little Laurel Run_MetaG_LLR_2012 | ecosystem: Environmental > Aquatic > Freshwater > Creek > Sediment | place: USA...
CCAAACCACTGCGCGGTGATGCCGCTCTCAAACTGGCCCACTTCATTGGAGGCTCCGATGAACAGCATGTTCACGGCGCTCACCCGGCCGCGCATCTCATCGGGCGTGGCGATCTGGATGAGCGTGCCGCGGACGATCATACTGATCATGTCGCAGGCGCCCAGCAAGATCAGCGCCGACAGGGAGAGCGCCAGGTTGCGCGACAAACCGAAGACAACTGTGCACAAACCAAAGCCAACCACGCCCCAGAGCATGGCCGGGCCGGCGTTCTTCTTCAAGGGCCAATGTGCGACCACAATCGCCATCACCACCGCGCCCAAGCCCGGAGCGCTCCGCAGCAGGCCCAGACCGCGGGTGCCGATGTGCAATATGTCGCCCGCGTATACTGGCAACAGCGCGACTGCCCCGCCCAGTAGAACCGCAAATAGGTCCAGCGAGAGAGAGCCCAGCACCAACTTATTGCCCCAGATGTAGCGCAAACCGTCACTGATCGCGGTTGCCGACACGGTGTGCCGCGCCGCTTGTGTTCGAATCGGCCGTACCGTGGCTATGGCGGCGAACGCCAGCAGATAATTGCAGGCGGCCAATAGAAACACCGGCAACGGATGGCCCGTCCATCCATACACCAAGCCTCCGGCGATGGGACCGGCGATGGTGGCTACCTGAAACAGCGAAGCGCCCCAAGCCACCGCATTGGCAAAGTGGCGCTCCGGCACCAGCAGCGGCAGAAAGGCCTGGCTGGCCGGCCCATTGAAGGCGCGGATCACGCCGTTGAGCAGCAGCACAGCGTAAATGGGCGCCAACGTTACCACGCCTTTTGTCGCCAAAACGGCGAAGAGCACGGAGCACAATGCGAAGGCGGCGTAGCAGACTTGCAAAATGCGTTTGCGCGGAAAGCGGTCCGCGGTGTGCCCTGTGACCAGAAACAGAAGCACACCCGGAAGAAATTGCGCCAGCCCCACCAGCCCCAGATCCAGCGGACGGTGCGTGATGGCGAAGATCTGCCAGCTCACGGCGACCGCTTGCATCTCGGACGCCAGCACGGTGAGAAACCGCGCCGTCATGTAGAAGCGGAAGTTTGGAAACGTAAGCGCGATGCGGCCGGTGGACAACCGCTAACGCCCTGGCTCCAGCACTTTGACGCCCTCGGGCGAACCGATCAGCACCTGCGCCGTCATGCCGACAAACAAACCATGCTCCACCACGCCGACTGTGCCATCCAGTTGCTGCGCCAGTTGCAGCGGGTTCTTAATGGGCCCGAACGACGTATCTAGAATGTAGTGGCCGCCATCGGTGATGTACGGTTTCTCTCCGGCCATGCGCAGCTTGGGATCGCCACCCAGTTCCTTCAGCTTGCGCGCCGCCACTTCATATCCGAAAGGATTCACCTCGACGGGGAGCGGCGCATGCGTGCCCAGATGCTGCACTAACTTGCTGTCGTCCACAATCACCAGAAAGCGCGCCGCGGCTCCGGCGACAATTTTCTCTCGCAACAGTGCTCCGCCCAGCCCTTTGACCAAATTGAGCGGGCCGATCTCCACTTCATCGGCGCCATCGATGGCCAGATCGAGCTTGGCATATTCTTTAAAAGTCGCCAGCGGAATCTTCAACGACCGCGCCTGCTCGGCGGTGCGCTCCGAGGTCGGGATGCCCACCACCTTGAGTCCTTCCGCCACTCGCCGCCCAACTGCATCCACTGCATGTTTGGCCGTGGAGCCGGTGCCCAGGCCAATTACCATGCCGTCTTTAATCTGCGCAACGGCCGCGTCGGCTGCGCGCTTCTTTAGCTCATCGGGAGTCATGCACTATAGATTACCGTTTCCGGCCGACTAAGAGCCGGGGTGATCCGTAGTCTCAAAGAAGGCAAGGAGGGGGGCGTTAAAATGTTTGGCCGATAGCTCCCTGGGCGGGGGCGCGAACTCAGGCGGCGCATTTGGGATTAACGCTCCGCAACTCCTGCTCCCACGATTGGCTTGAGCGCAGACTCACGACATCAACGAATACCTTCACGTGTTTCGATGGGCCCTGGATGCGGGCGAGGACCGCATCCCGATCCTCAGTGGCGTCTTCAGCACCGGGCTAGTGCGAAATTCGAAGACCTTGGCCCCAATATTATGACCGCCTTCCATTCCAGGATTCGAGGACAAGACGATGGATGGTGTTTTGATCCAGCCCCGGTGTCTGCTCTCGTACCGCGCCAGAAATGACTGCATTACCCGGCTGCTATCCGATCGAGTGAGCAGGACTTCCCTGAAGTATCCATTAACTTGCGCGCAGGCAGGTGCGAACCGCGCACGACAAAGCTAGCGTCCTGCACCAACATGGGATCAAGCATTTGATCGAGATGGCCGGGCCTGGCCGATCGGGATGCCGCGCAACTGCCGCTGGTTTCGCAAGCCTAACCCCGGCCCGACAGAACGGAACGATTCTCTGGTTTTTAGCCCCCAACGCGAGGTGGCTTGAGCTTGGAATCGAGCGGCCTGGGTTTCTTGGAGCAGGCCTGGAATGCCGGGACCCCGGAAGCAAGCGGGGACGCCAGGTCCCAATTTCAGTTAGAATGGCCGGAAAACTCCTGGGGCGATGCTCGGTGCCGACATCAGGATGCCGGCTCGTCGTTGGTGATACGGTAAAGTTCGCTCCGATAAGAACGAAGCCAGGAGAGGTGCGTCGGCCAAAGAGGCAACAGGCACATCGAAGTCATCGACTAACAATGCTCAGAGAAACGTCAATACTTTTAGGGTTATTCGCCAGTCTTCACCCAGTAAGTAACATTGACTCCTGGTCATGGTACTCCCAAGTACTTTCGAGCCATGCAATCGCCTTCTGGTTGTAGAACGTTTCTGCTGTGTCGGGCTACACTGTTGCACGGAGGATTTCTTCTCTTGTTAATCGGACGTTCGCTGCAAGGCTTTGCAGTTTTGCTGTTTGTCATCTCGGGCCCCCTCAGCGCCGCGGTCATCACCTTTTCTGGATTGTCGGGCACCAATGGCACTCCTTTTCCTTCTCCCTATACCGAATCGGGATTCACAGTCACTGCCACGCAGGGACAGTGGGTGGAAGGCCAAGTATTTGGGAACCCCGCGCCATCTATCTTTGACGGAGCGGGAGCGACAGCGCTCGTCACTTCCAGCATTCAGATCACCAGAGTTGGCGGCGGAAGCTTTACTTTTTCTTCGGTTGACTTTGCCTCACTCGGCGTAACCAATTACTCAATCCTCGGTGCCGGATTCGATGAAGTTGGTATGGTCGGGCCAGTTCAGGACTTCACCACCATCGCAAGCAACAACACATTACTCGATCTAACTTCGTTGACCATTACGCTGACGCCGCAGGCTGGCGCTTCGTCTTTCAACGTCGACAACATCGTCGTGAGCAGTGTTACTCCGGAACCTGCAACCTCAGGAATCGTAGCCGGCCTCCTATCGCTGCTCTGGCTGCTCCAGCGCCGCTTCCTCGCAACGCGGCCCAACAAGACCGTGAACATCGGTTCAGCGATCGGCATTTAGCGGAGCTGATCGTTGCCGATTTCGATTTTGTTCGTTTCTGAGCTTGGAACTTCAAGGAATAGAGGCCTTTTATGGTAGGCAGATTTATGGTTCGTTCGATTCATGGTTTACTGATGGTTTTGTTGTGTCCGGCAGTTCTGCTGGCGTCCGACAATGCCTTTTACCGCGCCCAACTAAATCCCGCCGGGACCCAATCCTCCGCGACTGCAGCCGTCGCCACGATGGTAGACGTCAAGGTGCATGCGGCGCGTGACGCCGCCGGCAAAGTCGTGCGCGGTTATGTGGATTTCGATGTCGATGGCCCGCTCTCTGGAAGTACGGCTGTCACCGATCTGAGTATAACCGTCACGACTGCCGCGGGCGATGCCGTCATCTCAGTTCCGGCATGGCGTCTTCCTCAAACGCTGAGCGACCGTCTCAGTTTCCATAACTCCGCGCCGGTGTCGTCGAATGATCCCCGGGGCCTCGAGACTTTGACATCTTTGCTGGACAGCATGGCGGCGTTCTCCGTCAAACTCACTACTAGCCAGACCACCTTGCACGGCGTGGCGCAGTCAGGCGCCAAGGTGGCCGCACGGCAGCTTCCCGAGTCAGGTCCCTGGAGAGAAGTGGACGAGGCGGCTCTCCCGCTGACGCTGCAGGATAGCATTCCGCCTGCGCGTTTCTATAGAACGTTTCAGCTCGACGGAAATGCATTTCAGGCTGTGCTACACACAGCGCCCGGGCGATCCTCCGCAGCCGAAAAGCCAGTCATCAGCCTGCCGATGCCGGATGGCCAACTTGCCCGTTTCAGTATCGAGGAGTCACCGGTCATGGAACCCGCCCTCGCGGCCCAGTTCCCTCAGTTCAAAACGTACCGCGGCGCTGGTCTTGACAACCCAGCCACGACGATGCGGTTCGATGTCACGAATGGCAGGGTCCACGCCATCATCCGCATGCCGCAAGATACGGTCTACATAAATCCCATTGCTGCAGCCGACAAAAACTACTATGCGAGCTATTATGCACGCGACTTGACTGCCAACCAAAACAGACACAGCTTTCGTCCCGACACCGTCCCATCGGGCCTGGACCAGCGTGTTCAGCACTTGATCGGGCACGCAGTAACTTCCCCGCCCGTCGGCGCAACGTTGCGGACCTATCGGCTAGCGCTCGCCACCACCAAAGGGTTTACAGCCGATCCTACTTACGGCGGGGGCAGTGATGGCGTTGCGGCAAGAAACGCCACCCTGATGAACCTGGGACAAATCGTGAATATGGTGAATGCGCTGTATGAGCCGGAGGTTGCCGTTCACTTCAACCTGATAGCGAACGAACTCAACGCAGTCTTTGACACAACATCGAATCCCGATCCTGGATACACGGATGGCGATGAGAACGCCATGCTCGGCCAGAATCAGCAATTCCTGGACGCGGCCGTGGGCAACGCCAGCTATGACATCGGACACGTACTCGGACTGGCGCCAAACCCGGGATCCGCCGCCGGTGTGGCCACGGTCGGCGTAGTCTGTTCATCTCCGAATAAGGCAGCGGCCGCCACGGTCATGGGTATCGCCAAGACGGTGCCCACCGCTCTGAACGTCGACGTTCAGGTGCTGGACCATGAAATGGCTCACCAGTTCAACGCAAATCACACCACCAACAGCACCTCAATGTTCTGCGCCGTGGAAAGAAACGGCCCAACGGCTTACGAAGCAGGCAGCGGCTCAACCATTCTGGCCAACGCCGGCAGCTGCGCTCCGGAGAATCTCCAGATGAACACGGACGTTTATTTCCACGGAAACACATTAGACGAAATAAACGCCTATATCGGCGCCGGCGGCGCCTGCTTCGCGCCCGTCGCCACGAATAATAACCCACCGACCGTTACTGCCGGACCGAATGTAACTGTCCCCATGGGAACGCCCTTTACTCTTACCGCGACTCCGGGTCCCTCTAACGGCAACAACCTGACATTCGCCTGGGAAGAATTCGATATCGGAACGGCTTCGCCACCGCAGAGCGATGACGGCACACGCCCGCTGTTTCGCACATTGGCGCCGAGCACTAGCCCGTCGCGATCCTTCCCGGCCATGACCTACGTGCTCAACAATGCCAACCAGCCCCCCGCCACGATTACTTGCGATGACGGCTCTATGGGCTGCATCCCGGGTGAAATCTTGCCGGTTACCAATCGCACGATGAATTTTCGCGTAACCATCCGCGATAATCACGCCGGCGGCGGCGGAAGCAATAACGCTTCTCTCCAGGTGACTACCACAACCACAGCCGGGCCCTTTCAGGTGACACAACCAAATACGGCAGTTACCTGGCAAACCGGTTCCATTCAGACCGTGACCTGGAACGTCGCCAATACTACGGCCGCACCGGTAAATGTGGCAAATGTGAATATCTTGCTGTCCACGGATGGCGGAGTTACTTTTCCGGTCATGCTCGCGCAAAACGTCCCCAACAATGGCTCCGCCACAATTACCGTTCCCAATAGTCCGACAGCAACTGCACGCATCGAAGTGCAGGCAGTCGGAAATATTTTCTTCGACGTCTCGGATGTTAACTTCACTATCGCCGCTCCTGGAATCGCGGCGGTGACAGTCAACATGGCGACTGTGCCTGCCGGCGCGCCAGCGCCTATGGCGCGCAGCAATGCCAAACAGAGCCTTGCTCACGCAACCGTGGACCGCAATGTTGTGGATCTTGGGTTCAGCATGGACGGTCAGCCCTATAGCGACACTGTAACGCTGATGTTTCCGCTAGGCAGTACTCACATCATGTCTACCTTCGCATCCCAGACCGCGCCGGGCATGATGTCGCAATTTGATCATTGGTCTGACGGTGGTGCGCTAACACATGACATTACCGCATTACCGAACTCCGTATTTACGGCGTTTTTCGACGTGCAATTCCAGCTTATGACGGGCGTTACGCCGGCCGTTGGCGGTAGTGTTACTCCGGCTTCGGGCCAATATTACCCGTCAGGAAGCACGGTTAACGTTTCAGCTGCTCCCAATCCGGGCTATTTGTTTAGTTACTGGATCGGAATTCCACCCCCGGGTCAGTACTATGACGAGGAACAGCCCGTCCCGCAAAGCCCGAACCAGGCCATCCTTATGAACGCTCCGAAGAACCTGATGGCCGTCTTCACAGAAGGCCCGACGGCGTTGGCGGGTGTTATCGCCAGTAAAACCGGTACCCCGGATGCGCGCGTGTGGAACATTCAGTTGAATAACAGCGGTCCAGGCGCGGCGGATACGGCCGCCATCAGCGGCTTCGATTTATCCCAAACGTTCGGAGCCGCCTGTAGTCCTTTGGTGATTACACCTCTGCCTGCCGTGGCCGGCAATCTGGCGCCGGGCGGGAGTGGGTCCGTGCCGGTGACGATCGACTTCACCGGGTGTCCCGCCAATGCCCGCTTCATCGCAAATATTGCGTTCACGGCCAACTCCGGAAAGGCAACGGGCTCGATCGTTAGGAACAACCAATTTCAATAGACCGGTGAATACGAAAATGAATAAACAACAACCAGCCCTGAATAACATCATCCGCCTGATGGGAATTACTTTAATAGCCTGCCTAGGTTTGCAAGCTGGCCCCGTTCTGACACTGACTCCGGCCGGCGGGACAATCTCCGGCACACAAGGCGCCACAGTCGGATGGGGCTTCACCATCGCGAATTCGAGCAACTTCTTGGAGGTAACCTCTTCGGAATTTTGCCTCAACCCTGTCTCGTTGCCGTTCTGCACGGGATCGACCCTCGGAACCTACACGGATATCATTAGTTCAGAATTCAACCCAGTGGTTGTCGGGCCAACGCCAGAGAGTTCCTCCATCACGCAGAACTACAGCCTGGCCATGCAGACGGGGGCCGGAAGCTTCAAGATTGCGTCCAGCGCCAAGAATGGATCGATAAGTAATGGAGAGATGGTTCTCACTTATGATCTGTTCAGTGTAAGCCCGAACGACCCTAGCTTTGACCCGAACTTGGATACGATCTCTACCGACAACTTCTTAACCGCCGCGGCCGCGATAGCTGTCAACCCGCAAACGGTGACACCCGAGCCAGCGTCATTTGGTTTGGCCTTGGTGGGTTGCATCTCTGGAGGGCTGCTCTTCCTCGCACGCGCCAAACGTAGTGTTTGCATGTAGCGATAGTCGACTCCATCTCATGAGGCCGTTTGCAGCGGTGTGAGCGCTTATGTTTCTGGGCTTGCCTCACTAAGGGGCCGACTCGGTCCAGTTTACAGGTTCGGAAGGAGTGTTGTCCCCATTTGCCAGCTCTTGTCGAGGGTATCGCAGGTGTCCGGCGGACTGCACTGATCTTCGCGCGTTGGCGGAGCGGCTGCCTGCTCGACCGTTGCCGATCTGGCCGGGGCGCGGTGTACTTCTGGCAATCAGGTGTATTTCGGACTACGAATCTGAAGAGCCGCTCCAATTCAACGCTCTGGTTCGCTGCGAGTACGAAGAATTCCGGTATGCTGGATGGCAAGTATGTCCGACCAAACTGTTCCTCGCCGCGAGGTTTTTCGCACCCTTGGCAAGGGCGCCATGGGGTTTACGGCACTCTCGTATTCGCGCATTCTTGGCGCCAACGACACCGTTCGACTGGGCGTGATCGGCGCTGGGGAACGCGGCCAGGCTGTCATGGCAGTTTTCCAAAAAAAAACCAAAGTCCAGGTCGCCGCAGTGTGCGATATCTGGGGCACGCGCCTGGATCAGGCTTTGAGCAAGGCGCCCGGAGCAAAGGGTTTCAGCGAACACCGGAAGCTGCTGGAAGTGTCCCAAGGATCGATTTGGTGCACATGTTCATGGAGTCCGGTTGCCGCATCGGCGGCCGGCGGGGTGTATGCCTACAAAGACGGCCGCACAGCGCCCCCGATACGATCAATGTGTTGCAATACCCGGCCGAATGGACGGCGACACTTGAAGCCACCCTCGCGCCGGGCATCCAGGGCGCGGGCGTGGAGCTTTGCGGCGCCGGGGGCCGTCTATACATCGACCGGAGCAAGTATCAGTTCACGCCCGTGGACCAGAAGGCGCAGCCGGTGGTAGTGCAATCGCCGCACGATCAGACGATCGATCACGTGGAGAATTTTCTCGACTGTATGCGAACGCGCAAACGACGTGTACATCGGACACCGCAGCGCGCAGGCATCGCAGTTGGGGAACTGGGCGTACGAACAGAGGCGGCGAATCGATTTCGACCCGGTCCGGGAGGAGATTCTGAGTCCGGGCGATGCCGGCGCCTTGTCCGGAAGGAAGCGCGTGCGGCGAGGTCGTGATCCTGAGGCTCGAGGCGCGGGTTGTTGTAGAGCGTAGCTTCCGCTTCTCGAGACGCAGCAGCGCGTGAAGTCTCTCCGGAGAAGCCCTTCGGCGGCGGGTAGATCTCATCCGGGGGAAATGTTTCATGGGTCGATGCCCGGTACCGGCATTGCGATGCCGATTGGCGCAGTTCTGGGGATAAGAACGAAGCCAGGAGGGGTGCGTCGGCCAGCTAAAGCAAGTATACTGCTATGACGGGGATCGCGTTTGGGCGAAGCTCGGCGTCGGGCCCGCAGTTACAAAAGGAGCACGAAAGACATGACACTGCTGGAATCGTTGAAGCAATACACCGTCCCGGTATGCGACACGGGCGACATCGAAGCCATTGCGCACCATAAGCCGCAGGACGCCACCACCAACCCATCACTTCTGTTCAGCGCAGCCAAGATGCCTGCCTACCTGCATCTGGTGGAGCAGGCACTGGAAGCGGCGCAGAAGGTCGGCGGCAGCGCACAGGCGATGGCCGAGGAATTCATGGACGACCTGTTTGTGTCGTTCGGACTTGAGATCTTGAAGGTAGTCCCGGGCCGTGTTTCCACGGAAGTGGACGCCAGCCTGAGCTTCGACACCGAGGCCACAATCGCCAAGGCCCGCAAGTTGATCGGCCTGTATGACAAGGCGGGCATCGGACGAGAACATGTGTTGATCAAGATGGCTAGTACCTGGGAAGGCATCAAAGCAGCGCATGTATTAGAAGCGGAAGGCGTGCATTGCAACCTGACGCTGCTGTTCAGCTTTGCCCAGGCGGTGGCCTGCGCCGAAGCAGGCGTAACCCTAATCTCGCCCTTCGTGGGCCGCATTTACGACTGGTATAAGCACAACGGGGAGACTATCACCGACGAAGCCGACCCCGGGGTGATTTCCGTTACGCGTATTTTCAACTATTACAAGCGGCACGGTTACAAGACGCAGGTAATGGGCGCGAGCTTCCGCAATCTGAATCAAATTCTGCGGCTGGCCGGTTGTGATCTCTTGACGATCAGCCCGGACTTGCTGGAGAAGCTGGAAACTACTCAGGGAACGGTGCACCGGCATCTGGATCCGGAGGTGGCAAAGAAAGCCGGCGACGCGATGATCCACCTGGACGAGAAGAAGTTCCGCTGGTTGCACAACGAAGACGCGATGGCGACGGAGAAGCTGTCCGAAGGGATCCGCAAGTTCAACGCGGATGCCCGGAAGCTGGAGGAATTCGCGCTCAGCAAAGTCGCCGCGCACGTAGCCTAGCCCTGTTTTCTGAGATCAACACGAAAGAGCGGGTTCGAAAGAGCCCGCTCTTTTTTGCGTCCTCTGCCGGCGAACCATTGTATCTGGTGCTTCCATGGAAGCGAGTTTGCCGGATAGAGACTGGATCGCCGGAGACCCGGTAGGATGGCGGACGTGGTTCCTTTCATTTCAGGCACGCTTGCGTGCAATCTGGAATCGGGCTATATCGACCTGCTGAAGAGCGGTAAAACTGTGCCGCTATCGATCAGCGATGAAGACCGACGCTATTTTTCAAAGTAGCCTACTACCTCCGATTGGCTTATTCTGCGTAGCCTACTCCGTGGCCTGCTCCTAAGGAGAGCTGTCAGCCTGGACGGCGCGAAGCGTTCGTTGGCACCGGCCCAATTGCTTTTTTCATTGTGCCTTGAGCAGTCCCTCAACGGCCACAAAGAACCTCTTGCCGATCCGACCTCCTCCGCTCCAACCAACCTGAGCCCTCTTTTTTTGCGGATTCAAGACGACCCGACCCAATGAACAAGACCTGAAAATGTTATGCTCAGGGCGGCGAAGATGCGGTAGCGATACTCCGTACCGGAACGAGTAGCGCCTGACCCATAGATCGCCTGAGGAAACTACATGGGTGGCATGAGCACATCCAGAG